>Ga0123353_10011928_pt1 | contig 12289 bp, 13 predicted proteins | sample TergutLab28metaG_3_FD_92763 | JGI IMG/M metagenome (GOLD analysis project Ga0123353, IMG submission 92763) | Labiotermes labralis P3 segment gut microbial communities from Petit-Saut dam, French Guiana - Lab288 P3 | ecosystem: Host-associated > Arthropoda: Insects > Digestive system > Gut ... | reverse complement strand
CATCATCAATTAACATCATCAATTAACATCATCAATTAACATCATCAATTAACATCATCAATTAACATCATCAATTAACATCATCAATTAACATCATCAATTAACATCATCAATTAACATCATAATCTGTCAGCGAAAAAATCAACAATCGGTGCCTTTGTTTTAAAAAGGCGAGCTGTCGAAACGCCTCAGCTGTCGCTTGAGTTTATTTCATCTTGGTCGGCCGGGTCGGGATACATCGTGATGAGCATTTTGTACGCGGCGACCATGGTGATTTTACAGAAAATATAAATCGGAACGGCAAAGATAAGGCCGAAGAAGCCGAAGAGTTTTAAGCCTGCCAAAGTGAGAATGACTGACGTAAAGGAGCTGATTTTGACGGTTTTCATAACCATGTTCGGCAAGAGGAAGAAATAGTCAAAGAGCTGAATCAGGACGATGATACCGACAGTGGCAAACATGACTTCTATGCCGAGGGTGTAAGCGTAAACGGAGACCGGAATGGCGGGAATCGTGAAACCGATGTACGGAATGATGTTAAACGTGCCGATGAGGACGCCGGCAAGCAGCCAATGCGGAAGGCCGATGATGTAAAAACCGGCGCAGTACAAGAAAGTAATAAAGGCGGCTTCCGTAATTTTTGCAATCGTAAAGGCGCTCATGTCGCTTGTGATGTTTTTAAGCGTTTTGTCCATGATGTCTTTGTATTTGACAGGAACTCTCTCAAGGATCCTGTCGCGCATTCTCTTTTTCTCTTTGAAATGGTAAATAACCATAATCGGAATGAGAAGACAGGAAGCGAAGAATATCGTCGTCAGCATTGAAATTGTACCGACCGTCATGTCCATGATACCGCTGCCGGATAACAGGAATGATGAGAGAACGCCGGCTGTCGACTGCCCGGATTCATTTCCGGATAATCCCGCCAGTCCTATCGGTTCTGCAGGCGGGCCGTCGGGCATTTCAGACGACATCGTTCCTCCCCCGGGCGTCCGGTCTTCCGAGGTAAAAATATAGCTCGCCAAAGAATCATCAGTAGTAATATTCGCAAGATCTTTTGCCAGACTTTCGGCGGATTCATTGTATTGGTTGTTGAAATCCGTGAAAAAATCAACGGTCGCGTTAAAATTATTGAAAAGAGCCAAAGCGCCGGCAATCAAAAAAATCCCGACCACCAAAACGACAGTGGCAGAACAAGTAACCGCGATTGCCGCTCTTTTTCGAGAAGAGTGGTGAGCAGTCGCCCGCCGAAACGCGTCAACGACTTTATCCGCCAAAACCGTGACCAGCAGTCCCAAAACCAAAGCGATGAAGATGGGCTTTATGTAAAAGAGAAATGAAATAACCAAGACTAAAACAATGGCAATAAGGAGCATATATTGCCAAACTTTCCGGTTAACTGACAAGCCCATAACTTAAACCTTTTTTTATTTTTAGCCGCTTTGGCCGAATCGCTGTTTCCTGAGATAATTATAAACAAGTACCGGTATGAATTATATGAATATATGTTTTTGGAAAGAAATAGTCTTTTTCTCTCATTCTCTCTCTTTTTCGCTCTATCCGCTCTTTTCCGCCCTAAAACCTTTAAATCATTGGAACGCATTGGTAACCATTATGTCAATGACCATCGGGCTTGCCGGAAAGCCAAACGCCGGCAAATCAACCTTTTTTAAATCCACAACAATGGCAGACGTTGAAATCGCCAATTACCCTTTTACAACCATTCACGCGAATCACGGCGTCGCATATGTTCAGACGCCGTGCCCGTGTACGGAACGTGAACACCGCTGCGGCAAATGCAAAGACGGCATTCGCTATGTCGCGATTGACATCATCGATGTCGCCGGCCTTGTTCCCGACGCTCACAAAGGCAAAGGCCTCGGGAATGCGTTTTTGGATGACCTCAGACAGGCGCAAGCCATTATTCACGTTGTTGACGCTTCCGCCTCCACCGACGCCGAAGGCAATCCGATTGACCCGGGCTCAGGCGACCCCGCCGCCGACATTAAATTTTTGGATTACGAACTCGAAATGTGGATGTTTGAAATTCTCAACCGCAATTGGGCTAAACTTTCCCGCAAAATCAAAGCGGAAAATATGAAAGTCGAAGAGGCTGTTGCCGACCAGCTCAGCGGCGCCGGCGTCACTGTCGAGCACGCAAATTACGCCCTTCATGAAATGAATTTACACGCCTCTGACCCCGCCAAGTGGACGGAAGAGGATATGGTGCGCTTGTGCCGGCTCATCCGTAAAGAAAGTAAACCGATGATTATCGCCGCCAACAAATCAGATTCATCGGACAGGCCCCCTATTTCGCCTGCCGATGCCGACAACAGAATGATTATTCCGACAAGCGCCGCCGCCGAACTTGCCTTAAAATCCGCCGCCAAAGCCGGACTCATCCGGTATACCCCCGGCGCGTCTTCTTTTGAAGTCATCTCCCCATTGAATCCCGCTCAAGAAAAAGGATTGGACGCCGTGAAACATTTAATCGAAAAACACGGCGGCACGGGCGTTCAGGAATGTATTGACCGCGCGGTTTTTGAATTGCTGAATATGATTGTCGTCTATCCGGTTGAGGATGAAGGCAAGTGGGCAAACAAAACCGGCGATATGCTCCCCGATGCTTTATTAATGAGAAAAGGCGCAGGCTGCCGCGACATGGCTTACAGGATCCACACCGAAATCGGTGACCGGTTTTTATACGCGGTCGATGCCCGAACCAAAATGCGCCTGGCCGAGAAACACGAATTGAAGACCGGTGATGTCATAAAAATTGTATCGACTGCCAAATAATTCCGATAACAATGGTTATTCAAAGCAGGTAATCGGTTATTAAAATGAGTTATCGGTTATTAAAGCGAGTTATCGATTATTAAAGCGAGTTATCGGTTATTCAAAGCGAGTTATCGATTATTAAAGCGAGTTATCGGTTATTAAATCGAATTATCGATTATTAAAGCGAATTATCGATTATTAAAGCGAGTTATCGGTTATTCAAAACAGACCATTATTATTCAATGCGAGTGAACAAATTTGAAAGACGATGAAAATCAGTTAGAGACGCTTTTGCTGACATTAAACGAAAGCGATTTTCTAAGCGCCGGCAGTACTGAAAATCTCTTTCTCCGCTTTCCGTTTATCCGAGATTCCGGCGTTGAACTCGTCATTGTCCGCATTGATTTCCTATCGCCCGACGGCTCGGCGGAAAAAAACCGCATGACCCGTCTTCTGAGTGAAAAAATAAAGTCCGTTTTTCAGGCAAAATACGAAGGCGGCATGAGTTTTCAAATATACGGCGGAAAAGACAGCGGCATTTCTTTTCAGTCACCGGGAAAAGAAAATTTCTCAGTTATATTCTCCATGGGCCCCGGCGGCCGGGACGAATTAAAAACCATCCTTTTGACATTCATTCAAGACTGCAAAGCCGGAAAAGCAAATCCCGCCGATATGGACCCGAATTATATTTCGGCTCATTTAGATATGCCTTTTACGCCTGACTTAATCGTTTCGTCTTCCAAAAACAAGCTTACCGATTATATGATTTGGCAGACCGTTTATTCCGAATACTATTTTATGAGCAAAGAAATGGAAAAGTGGACGAATTCGGATTTTAAAGACGCTTTCAGCGCGTTTCATAACAGGGAGCGAAGATACGGCGTATAAAAAAGACGGGGTTTATGATGTATTTTGTATTCGTTTGTCCGAAATGCAAGTCGAGCGCCCAAATTTTGGAGCCGGGCCATCAGACAGTCGGCTGTCATCGCTGCAATGCGCGAATAAAAACAGACAGTCTTCGGTTTTTCGGCTCTTTTGAAAACAGAGAAAAAGCTGTTCACATGCGTTCGATTATTCAGGCTCAAATCTGTCATTCCGCCGGCGGCCTCCCCGCTGATATTTCAAGAGAGATGCCGGCAAAACCCGCGGCCGAATCAACCGATTCACCCGATTCCACCGATTCACCCGATTCGTCCAATTCATTTTCAGTGCCGACCGGGGCTGAAATAAAAAAATCCCCGCCGAAAGCCAAAAAAGTCGACCAAATTATTTTAGAAGTACTTCGGGCCAACGGCACAATGATTGTTGCCGATTGTGAATACTATTGCATGGAGCGGGGCGCCGACAGCGAGACGTTTCACAAAATCCTTCAAAAACTGATTGAAGCGGGTCTTATTTACCGGCCGGATAAAGGACGAATCGCGCTTGTTCCTTAACTGATTAATTGTGTCAGGCCTTCGGTTGAAGCGTTTTTCGGGTAAGTGTTTTCAAGTAAGCGTTTACAGGTAAGCGTTTACAGGTAAGCGTTTACAGGTAAGCGTTTACAGGTAAGCGTTTACAGGTAAGCGTTTGACAGGTAAGCGTTTGACAAGTAAACGGACGGGGCGCCGCCGGCGCCTTTATCTGCGAAAATCCGCCAAATCCCGTGAAAAAGAGTGACGGCCGCTGAAGTCGAAGGGAGCGGGATTTAGGTATAACCTTTATTTTATATACCATGGTAATCTTTATCACGGCTTATATAACAAATACATTTGACTCTCAAAAGAATTATTTCAATAAAAATAAAAGTAAGTGTCATTATGAAATTCTGGGACCCGAAAATTGAAACCATGCGGCCGAAGGAGATGGAAAAACTCCAATTCAAACGCCTTAAGAAATCCGTGAAAGCGGTTTATCGGAACGTTCCTCATTACAAGCGTAAATTCGATGAAGTCGGCATTAAGCCGGATGATGTCAGGTCAATCTCAGACATCTCAAAACTGCCCTACACCACAAAGGCGGACTTCGCGGAAAGCTATCCGTACGGCCTTTTCGCGGTGCCGATGGATGAAATTGTTCGTATTCACTCTTCTTCCGGAACAACCGGAAAACCCAAAGTCGTCGGCTACACAAAAAACGATATTGAAACCTGGGGCAACCTTCTGGCGCGCAATTTCACAATGGTCGGCCTGTCCCGCAAAGATATTTTCCAAAACTCCGTCAACTACGGCCTTTTCACCGGCGGCCTCGGCATTCACACCGGTATTGAAACGCTTGGCGCGACAGCCGTTCCCGCCGGCACCGGCAGCACGCTTCGCCAGCTGGAAATGATGGCTGACTTTGGCGTGACCGCTCTTCACTGCACGCCTTCCTATGCGCTCTATTTGGCGGAAACCGCCGTTGAAAACAATCTTGTCGGCCAGCTGAAACTGAAAACAGGATGCTTTGGCGCGGAACCGTGGTCGGAAAACATGAGAAAAACAATTGAAGAGATGTTTGAAATCAAAGCTTACGACTGCTACGGCCTTTCCGAAATGATCGGCCCGGGCATTGCCTTTGAATGCACCTGTCAAGACGGCATGCATATTTGGGATGACCACTTCTTGGCGGAGGTGCTGGATGAAAACGGCGATCAAGTCTCTGAAGGCGAAAAAGGAGAATTGGTTTTGACATCGCTCACCAAAGAGGGATTAATCAATATCCGTTACCGGACCGGCGACATTACGCGCTTGCTTGAACCGGAATGTGAATGCGGCCGCTGTTCAACCCGTGTTTCACGCATGATGGGACGCGTCGATGACATGATTATCGTTCGCGGCGTCAATGTTTTCCCGACACAGATTCAGGATGTCATTTCTAAGATTCCCGAAGTCACAAACCAGTTCTGTATTGTGCTGACGCGCAACGCGAAAAATTTGGATGAAATGACCGTTCAAGTGGAGCTTGAAAAAGACGCGTTCACCGACGATATCATGGAAATTGAAAAAATTCAGCAGCGTGTCATCGACGAACTGATGAATGTGTTAAACATCCGCACCGGCGTCACTCTGCTGGAATTCGGCAGCATTGAAAGAACGGGCGGAAAAGCCAAAAGAATAATCGATAACAGAACAATTCTTTAAATCAATCCGATAAGATTCAAATCGAATCAAATTCAAATCGAATCAAATTCAAATCGAATTGAAATTCATATCAAATCGAATCATAATCCTCATTAAGAGGAATGATTCGGTTGACACATTTGCATTAACGGCGAACCTGCCGTTTGTGAAGGTGAGAAGTATGCCGCTTGCGTTAAATTTCGCAGTTCGGCATACCGGCATTTTTTGAAATTTACATCTCTGCAAGCCTGTGCTTTTTTAATTCAGACTCCATACCCCGCAAGCCTATGCTTTTTTCATGAATGCGGCAGCCTTTGGCGGTATGAGATTAAACCGCTTAGATGCAAAAAAATAAAAACAAAAACGGAAAAAAGAAAAAAAGAAAACAGGATCAATCTCCGGTTTTGTTTTTTTCATATTTCATTTATTGTGATTAAAAGATGTCTTCCGGCTCGAAGTATTCTTTGGGGTACCGGCAGGACGGGCAAGACTCAAGAGGTTCTGTGCCGTAGTGGATAAATCCGCATCTCATGCATTTCCATCGGATGGGCTCATCTCTTTTGTAAAGTGTGCCGTCTTCGAGTCTTTTCAAAAGTGCTTCATATCTTGTTCTGTGATGTTCTTCGACTTTTGAAATTTGACGGAACATCTGAGCGATTTCAGTGAAACCTTCTTCATCGGCGACTTGGGCAAATTCGGGATACATGACCTTTGTTTCATAATCCTCGCCGCAGATAGCCGCTTTTAAGTTCGCCGCCGTGTCTCCGATGCCGTTTAATTTTTTAAACTCATCTTTGGCATGCTGCATCTCATTCAGAGCGGTTTCTTCAAAAACTTTAGCGATAAAGGGGTGTCCTTCATCAAGCGCCACTTTCGCGAAATAGTCATACTTGTTTCTGGCCTGACTTTCACCGCTGAAGGCAGCTTTTAAATTTTCTTCTGTTCGTGTCATATGTTAATCCACCTCGTGTTGTTTTCCGCGGTATTCCGAGAATTCAACTCTCAGAGATAATCTTTGAAGGTATTTAATAGTAATTATTTTTAATAAGCTTGCTTACTATAAAATTTAAAAATTGAAATAAAGCCCTTGTTTGTGTTTTTGTATTATTAAGTGAAATTGCTTATGTCAGTTTTTATCCTCAAATGAAAGCCGTTTGATTGAAAACTGTTAAATCATTTCGATTCGTTCCTTTTGAACAATCATTGTTTTATTCCGTTAATTTATCTATTTCAATTTCAACTTCAATTTCAATTTCAATTTCAATTTCAACTTCAATTTCTATTTCAACTTCAATTTCAATTTCAACTTCAATTTCAATTTCAATTTCAACTTCAATTTCAACTTCAATTTCAATTTCCAATTTTTAATTTTCAATTTCCGATTTTCAATTTAATCATTGTGAGACACTATGGAATTCAAATCTTGTCCGAAATCATACCTTAAAGAAACGCACCGCGTGAAGTCGCCGGAAGAAACGCTGGAAATTGTTTCTTCGTTGACTGAGGCCGCCGGCATTACGCGTGTCGCCGACATCACGAAACTGGATCGGCTGAATATTCCTGTTTTTTCATGCATACGGCCGAGCGCCGCGGAAGGCGCCGTTTCCGTTTACAACGGCAAGGGCGTCACGGCGGTCGCTGCCCGCGTTTCCGCGATAATGGAAGGGCTGGAAAGGTATTCGGCGGAACTTCAGGCGGACGACCCGCTGACAGCCGGAAAATTCCCGGATTTGAATGAAGAATATGAAACATTAGACCCGGCGGAACTGATTTTGCCGGAAGGCGCCGGCCCCGATTCCGTTATTCCGTGGACAGTCGCCCATGAAATCCTATCGGATGAAGCGGGCGGTTTGATTTTGGAAGAGCTGTTTGTGCCGGCGGCTGCTGTTTACCACCCCCTCCCGTCTCACTTCTATCAAATATTTCGTACCGGCACCAACGGCATCGCGTCGGGAAATACGCTTGAAGAAGCAACATTTCACGCTCTTTGCGAAGTCATCGAACGCGACGCCTGGTCGTTGTGCGAAGCCGGAAAAACAGGCGGCAGGCTGATTATTGACATTGATGACGACGGCATTGCCGCCCTTTTGAATTTATTCAAGGAAGCGGGCGTCGCCGTTCTTCTGCGCGACATCACAAGCGACATCGGAATCCCCACAATCGTTGCTGTTTCCGACGACGTGTCTCTCAAAGACCCGGCGTTACTGTGTCTCGGCATGGGAACGCACTCATCCCCGAGAATCGCCGCGCTGCGCGCGCTGACGGAAGTCGCGCAAAGCCGCGCCACGCAAATACACGGCGCGCGCGAAGACGCGACAATTGCGGATGTGCGCAAACAAATCGGTTATGAGCGAACGAAACGATTGAACGCCAAATGGTTTGATGAAACAGAGACCGTTCGTTTTTCGGAACTCAAAGACATCTCCGCCGATGATTTCCTGGATGAAATCAAAAACACGGCGGCGCTGCTCAATCGCGTCGGCCTCCAAACCATAATCGTCAAAGACCTGACGCGCCAAAATCTCGGCATTCCCGTTGTCCGCGTCGCCGTTCCCGGGTTGGAATCATACGCGATAGATTCAAGCCGGATGGGCCTTCGCTGCAAAGCGGCCCGTTCCAAAGCCGCCAAAGAAAGCGGCGGGCGCGTTAAAAAATATGTCAGCGAAACTTGAGATGATTGCGAAATTTGAAAAAATGAAAAAATTGCGAAACTGAGTAAATTACGAAACTGAGTAAATTGCGAAACTGAGTAAATTACGAAACTGAGTAAATTACGAAACTGAGTAAATTGCGAAACAGAGTAAATTGCGAAACAGAGTAAATTGCAAAATTTGAGAAATTTGAACGGGAATTTTGGTGATACTGTGGCTGACATTTCAATTATTGTTTTCCTCGGGCCGAGCTTGGATTTAAATGCCGCCCGCTCCATTTTACCCGATGCCGACTATCGGCCGCCGGCTTCCCGCGGTGACGTTGAAAAAGCGGCCGCCGAAAATCCCGATATCATATGTCTGATCGACGGCGTTTTTTTTGAACAGTGTTCTGTCGGCCACCGCGAAATTCTCGGCGCTTTGAGAAAAGGCATCCGTTTTTTCGGCGCGTCCAGCATGGGCGCTCTTCGCGCATCGGAAATGGAGCTGTTTGGAATGCAGGGCGTCGGCCATGTTTATTCGCTTTACAAAGACGGCATTTTGGATTCCGATGACGAAGTCGCTGTCGTGTGTGACCCGTTCTCCAACCAACCGCTGTCGGAAGCATTGGTCAGCATCCGTGCGACACTTCAAAAAGCAAAAGATGAAAAAATTTTGACAAAAGACGAATGCGAAACCATGTTTCAAACGGCTGCCGGATTATACTATCCCGAAAGAACTTACGATTTCTTAATTGAAACCGCTCGAGAAAACAACATCGTCGGCGAGTCTTCCCTTCATTCATTTGAAAACTGGATCCGAAACGGAAATGCCGCCGATGTCAAAAAAGAAGATGCGATTTCCGCGTTGAAAGTTGTCAAAGAAGCGGCCGGCGAAATTTAACCGCCTGATACCGGCGGATAGACAACGACTTCATCACCGTCTTTTAAAATAACTTCTTCCGCCTTTGACGCGGCGATTCTTTTTTTATTGACCTGAATAATGAGATGCCGCCGAATGCTGCCGTCTTTATCAAATAACAGTTCCAACCCGGCAGGATATTGAGCCGCCATATCGGCCAATACTCCTTTCAGATTTGTTTCTTCGGAAAGTTCGACTTTTACATTTTCTCCGAAATAATTTTTAAAGCTGCCGAACGCTGATATTGTAATAATCAAACATTTATCCCCTTTTTTATTTTTTTGCAAACCGCTTACCGCTACGGCAAAACGGGCATTCGCCGTTTCGTTCCGTTTCGATAATATCCAAAGTACCTGCCAGCCCGTCCCAAACAAATAATTTGCCGGTATGGCGGCTGCCGCTGCCTGTAATGTATTTAATGACCTCGTTGGCTTGCATGGACCCGATGATGCCTGCGGTTGCGCCGACAATCGGAAATGGTATTTTATTCTCTTCAATTCTCTCTCCATTTCCCCCTTCTATTCCCTCTTCTATTCCCTCTTCCTTAATCTCTTCTATTCCCTCTTCCTTAATCTCTTCTATTCCCTCTTCCTTAATCTCTTCTTCCGTTTCCAAAAACACACAGAAATAGCATGGCCCCTCATCAGGATAAAATGAAGCGAGCTGCCCTGAGAAACCCGACACGGCGGCATGGAAATAAGGCCGTTTTGTTGCGACGGCATATTCCGCCAAAATGCGCCGCGTCTCATTGTTGTCCAGCGCGTCAACGATAATCCCGCATCCGCCTGCCAGTTCCCCGACATTGTCACGCGTCAATTTTTCGCAAACCGCGGACACATCAATTTCGGGATTGAGCGATTTTAACTTATCGCTGCCCGATTCCGCTTTTTTCCGGCCTGTGTCTTGCGTATGATGTAAAAATTGCCTGTTTAAGTTGGTTATGTCAACATTGTCACAGTCCAAAAGAACAATCTTTCCAACGCCCGCCGCTGCCAGATATGTGGCCGCGGGTGAACCGAGACCGCCTGCGCCGGCAATGAAGACAGACGATTCCGCCAACTTTTTTTGGCCAACTTCTCCGAATAAAGGAAGCTGGCGGTCATATCTGCCGGAACCGCTGCCAGCAAAACCGCGGTCGTGTTTTGAAGTCTTGTCCATGATTTTTGTCCTGATGTTCTTTACTGATTGCACTTTGATGATTGCACTTTGATGATTGCACTTTGCTGGTTACATTGCTGATTGCATTGCTGGTTACATTGCTGATTGCATTGCTGATTGCATTGCTGATTACATTGCTGATTGCATTGCTGCCGTTTGCCTTTACTGATTAATCTTTGCCGATTGACGCCCATCCTGTCTCAGCTTCGCTTAGCTTCGGCAGAAATCCGCCCCTTCCATTGCGAATTGCTTATAAACGGCGCATTTATTGCAAAGGCATTCCGTGTTGTTTTCTTTCTCGGAAGCGTTGAAACAGATTGTCCCGACTTCTCCGATTTCATCTCCCGAACCGTATGTCGGGCAGCTGCCTTTGGAACAGTACATGATGTTTCCGTAATCGGGGCGAAGCGCGCAAGCAAAGCAGAGGCAGGCTTTTGAATGGTGAAATGACGCGCAGACACCGAAATATTTGCCGAATTTCATTCCCGGAACGGCCGCGGGAGCGCCGGAATCGGCTGAGACGGTTAAAGTCGTTGAAGCAGCTGAGGCGGTTGAAGCTGTTTTTGTGGCTTCCTGTTCCGTACCGTTTGTTGTCATTTTGTCAGCTGCTCACTGATTTTCTTTAAATATTCCGAGTCGGCCGATTTTGCCGAGCTCACAATGGTATGAGTGTTGCCGCCGCCGTCTCCTTTAAAGCGGGGGAAAATATGAGCGTGAGTGTGCATGACCGATTGGCCGGCGGACTCGTAAGTGTTCATACCAATCGTCAAGCCGGTGATGCCGTCCATCTTTTTCAAAATCAGATTCGAAACCTTGTTGACGGCTTCAAAGAGGGCGCCGGCTTCTTCGGGAGACATTTCAACGAAGGCGGCGGCATGTTTCTTAGGGATCACTATCGTATGACCGTCGGCACACGGAGATATATCTAAAAATGCCAAATGGGTGTCATCTTCATAAACTTTGTAACAGGGGATCTCGCCCGCAATGATTTTACAGAATATACAGTTCATCTTCAGCGCCTCAGATTTTATTTTTTGAATAATGTGATGGAAATACAAGATTCAGATTAGATATTAAATTCAGATTGGATAGTAAATTCAGATATGATAATTCCTATTGTCTTCAAAATCATATTAATTTTTGGCATCCGCGGTTAAGACTGATAATTTAAAATCAGCAAATAATGGTAATAGCCGTTCATTCCGATTCCGTTCTTCGCTGCGCTCAGACCGGAATTCGTAATGAACGGTCGGTTTTAGGGGTTAAAAGAGAATAAAAAATGAAACACCTATTTCGTTGATTTTATTCAAACCCGAACGCCGTTTTTTTAAAACCTGAAAGATAAGTTTCGGGAAAAGGGGCGTTCCCTTTTCTTATTTTGTTGAAGAAAGGGGTGTTTCATTTTTGTTATTCTTCGAAAAGTTCAAGTACGACCGCAATTTCGGATTTCGGGAGCGAAGCGGACGAAAGACGAAAATGCGGCGCACGACTTATTCTTATCAATATTCTCAGCATCCTTCTTTCCATCAGTACAGATTGGCAATAAACCGGCAACAGCATCAGCATCAACATCAGTATCAGCATCAGTATCAGCATCAGTATCAGCAAATAATGGTAATAGCCGTTCATTCCGATTCCGTTCTTCGCTGCGCTCAGACCGGAATTCGTAATGAACGGTCGGTTTTAGGGGTTAAAAGAGAATAAAAAATGAAACACCGATTT
>Ga0123353_10011927_pt1 | contig 12289 bp, 6 predicted proteins | sample TergutLab28metaG_3_FD_92763 | JGI IMG/M metagenome (GOLD analysis project Ga0123353, IMG submission 92763) | Labiotermes labralis P3 segment gut microbial communities from Petit-Saut dam, French Guiana - Lab288 P3 | ecosystem: Host-associated > Arthropoda: Insects > Digestive system > Gut ... | reverse complement strand
CGATAAAGCCCGCGATCTTATCGGAGAACGTGGACTTGATATGTGCGATGCGGATTTCGTTGCCGACCTTCGGCGGCACATAGTTCCTCATATACTCCTGTTTCTTATCCCAAAAGACGATATGCAAATGCGGGTGGACGCCCTCATTGTGATATGAACCGCACCAGCCGAGGTTTTCTAATTTGATTTTATTCTTTTCGGCGAGGATGTGCATATACTGTTCGGAGTAGTCCCGCCAGTCCCGTTGCGTGATAAGCCCCAACTCGTCGGCGTCGGCGCGGTGGAATGAAATAATACTGCGGAACACGTTTACATTGCCAGTCTTGGAAAGCTGCCGGACATATTTCGCCGTTTCCTGCCACGGCATTGTATCGCACGGCTCGTCCGGCGACAGATACCCGAACAGACCGTGAACGCCGTCCTCGTTCTTCATGGAGCGCGGACGCATGGCGATATACCCGATATGCAGATAGTTTCGTATCGGGGTAAAGCGGTCTTTCGGCGGCATAAACCGCTGCTTATACATGATGATCGACATAGGCTATATTTCCGTCTTGATTTTATCGACCGCCGCCGCCACAGCCTCGTCGTCCTCCAAAAACTCCACCACGCCCACGCCGCTCTGCTTCATGTAGTCGATACCGAGCTTCCGTGCGTTTGAGTTGATGTCCTTAAAATCCTCCTGCATGGACGGGCTGATAACGTCGGAAAGCGTTTTGACCGCCAAGAAGTAATTGCTCGACGTGATAATGCCGACCTTGAACAGCATGGCCGCCAGCCGGTTCGCCTGCTTGCCGATCTCCGCGCTGACGACTTGACGGATGATGCCGCTCAAAAAATCTATGTTCTCCTGATAGCTCTCGACTGCCAAACCCTTGTCTATGAACTTCCGTATGAGTTCGGTGCGCGACATACACTCCCGGTCGGCCAGTTTGTCGAGATCGGCGCAGACCTTCTTCGTGACGTAGATAGAGAATATGACCTTCTCATTCGGTTTGCCTTTTTTGATAGCCCTCAACCCCCTTTAACAAAAAATTAACAGCGGAAACGCTGTTTTAACAATGGTACAGGCTTTGCCTGTACGCTGTTTTCAGGCTTTGTTTAACAAAGCTATTCCTGCAATAACCGTGCTTTGGGTAGGGCTTCGCCTACCCACGCGGTTCTGTGTGTTTTATCTACCCGATGGAAAAAAGGTTTAGGGTTCCAGCCCGTCCTCATCCTCGGCGTCCTGCTCGGTTTCGCGGGGAACCGCCCGATCCGCTGACCTCACGTTGCGGACAGCCGTCAAGTCCTCGTTAAAGTCCTTCGCGGTCGGGGTCTGTACAGCGGTGTCGTAACCGAGCTTCTCATACTTCGCGCAAAACTTCTTCGCCGCTTCCTGCCCGTGATTGCAAGGCGAGCCGTCCGGGGCTTTGCCGTCCATATCGTTGTCGAGAGCGAAGATGATTTGCTTGATTTCGGGGTGCTGTTTCAAATACCATTCAAGCGCCCTGTCGGACAGGCAGCCGAGTGATATGCGGTGATCCTGCATATAGTCGATGTTGTGCATTTTGGAGAGCGAGGCGTGGCTCATAAGGTCAATGGGCGATTCCGTAACATAGAGCCTGTTTGAAGTCCCCTCCATAGAAAAAGGATAACCCTTGTCCGAGTTATCCTGATCGCCTTTATACGGCTTATCGGGGGAAGTCCCGCGCTTGGAGCAGTATCGGGGCGTTCTGTTTTCGTCGTAGCCGACAAAGACGCAGTTCCCTTTATCGGCCTGCTGATATATTTTCTTTTCATTCATTAGCATAGAAACGATTTCCGGCTCAATGCTCCGCGCGGTGCAGAGATACCAATACACGCGCTTGAAGTTCTGCGCCTTATCGGGCAGCGCCATTTCACCCCGTTCCTTCTTTACGGGGAAGGCAGGGGGGACATACTTGCCGATATTCGGGCGCTCCTTGATAAGATGTTCGACGGCTTGCAAAAAATCCTTGTTCTCAAACTGCATCACAAAATCTATCATGCCGCCCGTCTTTTCGGTGGTGTGATGATAAAACCGGTTGCTGTCCTTAAACAGATAAAGCCCTCCGCTGCGTTTGACATGGAGGGCTTTAGCGCCGCCGTTTTCAAGCATATACCCGTTTATGGCGGCGTAGTCTATCAGGTTCACGCTGTTCGCCTGCGTGATCTGTTCTTTGGTATAGGGCGTAGGCATGGGTTCTCACCTCACATTTCCATTTCGTCCTCGTCCTCATTTTCGAACTCCAACGCCTGTTCAAGATATTCGTCCTCGTCGATGTCGTACTCAAATTCAAGCGAGTCAACGATGTTTTCGCACTCGGAGGGCAGGTACTCCTTGATATACGTTTTCACGTCGTTATTATCGCCGAGGAAGCCCCAGCAACTGTCGATCTCGGCGTCGCCCTCGTACAGCTTGAAACCGTAGCATTGGCCTGTCAGGTAGTAGTCGTATTCCTCAACTTCACCTTGAAGCACTCGTTTGGCCGAAGCCAGCGTTTCGGGCGTGACCTCGCCGTATTCCTTTTTTATCATGTCGTAGTCCGCGTAAATCCAGCCCACCTGTCCGCTGTCCCACGGGCAGCTAAAACCGCTTGTGTTCATGGTGATGCCCGAATGGTCGTAGAGGTAGAGGGGCAGGATGACCATGCCCTGCATCTGCTCGGCAAGCTCTAAAAGCTCATTCATCCGCAGGGATGATAAGCAATCTTCCAAGAAACTGTCGGGAATGTCCTTGCCTTTCAGGTTCACGGAATAAGCTGACGAAGCGTACCATTCGCTGTTGCTGCTCCAATGCTGATTTTCAAGCAGTTCCCACTCCCGCGAGGAACGGTTATACTCCAGCCGCGCCTCTTTCGCGTGTCCCTGCTTGATATAGTCGTAAACGGGTTTTCCGTAATCGGATTCGCTGTCGTAAGCGTATTTATCGAAAAGCGTTTGCTGTAAAAAGTCCCTCGGTTCGTCACGGTCGTGCTTATCACCCAAGCTGTACCGCCTGTGCCAGCAGACCATTTTACCGAGGTTATCGTTTTCCTCGCGCGGGTTCATCGGGTCGTTGTCGTCCACGATGAACAGGGTGTAGGGTAATTGCTGCGCTACCATCGGCATTTGCCGTTCCTCCCTTCGGGTTCGTCGTCAAGCTCATCCTCAACGTCAAAAGCAACCTTGAACAATTCGTCGTCCGGCGCAAAGCACCACATACAAGTATTGAAGCACTCATTATCCATCAGGTCGCTGACGTAGATTTTTTCGCCCCTGCTCCTGACCGCCCGTATGCAGCGGTCGCATAAAACCATGATTCTTCCTGTATAGCCGTCATATTTCATCGCCGTATTCCTCGTCAAGCTCGTTGTCGCGCTCCATATCGTCGCTGTTGTACGCCTTGTCAAACGCGGCGGGGTCGAAATGGAAATCGGCGGCAAGAAACTCACTCGCCGCCGTGTAGTAGTCCTGAACGGTATCCGGCTCGTCGAGTAGGGCGTTATCCATTTCTTTGATAAAACCGTATTGCAGTTCCCGCAAAACGTCCTTGCCCGCCAGATAATCCTTTTTATACTCCGCAAAGCCCTTACCGCCGGATTCGCCGAGGTATTCCATATTGCCGGTGAGGATTTCCCCGCCGATGGCGGCATGGAGCGTTTCCTTATCCGACGTGATTAAAGTCAACGACGCTTTTGACAGTTCGCACCATTCGTTGCACGAGTAGAGTAAATATAAGGTGTCCATATGCTTCTCCTTCATAAAATAAATCAAACCGCGATGTCGTTCTCGTAATCATCCTCCGCTTCATTATCAGAGGTTTCGTCTTTGCCGTTGGCCGCGGTTTCGCCGAGTATTTCGTCCTGTTGCTTGGAAAGCTCCTTAAACTCAAGCCTTGTATTGATTTCGCTCTGGCGGGTCAATAATGACGACAGCTTTTCCTCGTACTCAAACGGAATCTTTATCGCCTCACGCGCCGCGTCAAGTTGTCGGCGGGTTTCGTTCAGCTTGGTTTCGGCTTCGGTCAAATACCCCGGCAGACGTTCGGCCTCGTTTTCGATCCTCGTGATACAGCCGATAGCGGAATCGCTCGCGGGGGTCGTGTACCGGGCGCTGCCAACCAGCCGTAAATCGGTTTCCATCAGGCTTTTGCGTTCGGCGTATAAGTCCATGCCTCGGTAACTGCCGATTGGGTACTGTCCTTCGCCGACCTCGCATTTCGCCTTGATGACCGTCAGCAGCGCCTCGCCCGCAGCCACTCGCTCGTCGTATGTCTTGCCGTCTATGGTGATAATGAAATCGCCGCCCTTGTGCTTGTCAAGGACGGCCATATCGCGTTTGTAGTTTTCAATTCGTTCCTCAGTCCGGGCGATGGTGTCAGGGTAGTGGGTATTGATGTTGCGTTCTAAAAGCAGCCTCTCGTTCAGCCAATTCCCTTTGACCAGTTTCAGGCGCGTCACCTCGTTATCCACCGACATTTTTTCAGCCAGCAGAGGGTTAGACGTTGCGATAGCCTTGATTTCAGCGGCGGTCAGCACGGTTTCGTCCACATCCTCCGCGGAACGCAACACGCTTTTGCTCGTCATTATCTGCGTGATATAGCGTAATTTTTGCTCCTGTATCTGCCAGAGGTAGGCGTCGAAAGTGTCTTTTGTGACGTAACGGAAAATTTTGATGGATTCGTTGTCGTTGCCGAACCGCAGGCCGCGCCCGTCACGCTGAATAATGTCCGAAGGCCGCCACGGTACGTCCATATGGTGCAGGGCGCACAGCCTTGTCTGAATGTTCGTGCCTGTTCCGAGCTTACCGGTCGAGCCGAGCAGTATACGGATTTCGCCCTTGCGGGTCTTTTCAAACATAACCTCGCGCTGCGCGTCGTTCTTGGCGTCATGCACAAAAGCGATCTCATCGGCGGGTACGCCCATCCGTATAAGCTGCGCCTTTACCTCGTCGTAGACGTTGAACTGTCCGGGTTTGGGCGTTCCGCTGTCGCAGAAAAGAACCTGAGTAAGCCTTTTGTCAGCCGTATCGCGCCATATGTCAAATACGTTTCGGATACAGGTGTTGAGCTTGCTGTCGTGGTCATTTGGCGCGTCGGGATAGACAAGGCGCGGGTCGATAGCCATGAGTTTCGCTTCGTTCGTCAGCTTCAACATATTATCTTCTTCGGGCTTGATTTCGCGCTTTCTGATCGCCTCGGCTCTCTCCACGAAGCTCTCCATGATCTTCTTTTGAAACGCCGAACGCTCGGTGACGATGACCTGTGCCTTGCCGCCGTCTATTTCGGGTACGGGCAGATTGAGCGTGTCGCCAGTCTGTATGTCCGCGACGGTGCGAAACATATTCATCAGTTCGGGCAAATTGTGAAACTTGCTGAAACGGTTTTTAATACGGTAGCCGGAACCCTCGGGGTTGATCTCAAGGCTCGATACGGTGTCGCCGAAGGTGGCCGCCCATTTATCGAAGAAATGGAGTTTGGTCTTTTTCAGAATGTCGGGCTGCAAGAACCTCTGCATGACGTACATCTCCGACATGGAGTTACTGATCGGCGTCCCGGTGGCGAAGGTAACGCCCCTGCCGTTATTGACTTCCTGCAAGTATTGGCATTTCATCAGCATATCGCTTGCCCGCTGGCTGCGCGACTGCCCGATACCGGCGACGTTCCGCATTTTCGTATAGGTGTAGCAGTTTTTGTAGGCGTGGGCTTCATCCACAAACATATAGTCCACGCCAAGCTGCTCAAAGTTCAAGAGGTCATCTTTACGTTCCTCCTTAATGAGCCGGTCAAGCCGCGTTTTTAGGTTCTCCTGAAAGATAACGATCTGTTTGACCGCCCAATTCTCTCCCTTTTCCGCTTTCATTTGTTCGATTATCCGGGTGAGGGTGGAGATTTCCTCCCGCAGCAGCCTTTCCTGACGTTCCCTTGAAATGGGTATCTTCTCGAATTGGCTGTGTCCGATGATGATGGCGTCATAGTCGCCGACCGCTATCTTGGATATGAATTTGTTGCGGTTCTTTTTTTCAAAGTCCTCTTTGGTAGTGACAAGGATATTCGCGGACGGGAAGAACCGCATAAACTCGTTCGCCCATTGCTCGGTGATATGGTTGGGAACGACATATATAGGCTTCTTTATCACGCCCATGTTCTTCATGTACATTCCCGCCGCCACCATCGCCGCCGTTTTCCCCGCGCCGACCTCATGCGCCATCAAGCAAGTGCCGTTGTAAACGATACGGGCGATAACATCCTTCTGATGCTGCCGGAGTTCCCGTTCCTCGCTCATGCCGTCAAAGTAGAGGTGAGAGCCGTCGTACACGCGCGGCCGTATGCGGTTGAATTGCTCGTTGTAAATGTCGAGCAGGGTTTCGGCGCGGTCTTTATCGGAAAACAGCCAGCTTGCGAACACTTCCTTTATCTGCTGTTGTTTCGACCGCGCTATCATGGTTTCCTCGGCGTTGATGACGTACTTGGTTTGCTCCTTGCCGCCCGCGTCGATGTACTTCACGGGGTCGCGTATCGTCACCGACTGCATATTCAGGCAGTCCTCGTAGATTTCATATGCGTTTGCGCGATCCGTGCCGTAGGTGTAATTCGCTTTGACCGATTCGTGGTAGCGGGTTTTTGCCGCTATACGCCATGCGTCGGTGTATTCGAGGTATTCAAGCTCTATCCTGCCGGAGTCGTTATAATCGGTAGGTTTCAAATACGCCGGGGTTTCAAAGGTTTCGTACATAAACTGCCGGTAATACTCAATCGGAATCCACGGGCTGCCGATGCGGAAGTCGATGTCGGAAGGCATCAGCTTCACCGGCTGTACTTCGGTCAGGGCGGTTACGTTCCGCGCGAACATCTCATTGTCGAGGGCTTTCAGCTTGGCATAGTCCAGTTTCGCCACAACGTCACCCGAAAGGTATTCTTCGGCGGTTTCCCATCCCTCATGCGGGTTGCCGTAATAGTTACGCGGGTTGAGATAAATCCTGTTGCCGAGTTCCTCTATGATTTCGTCCGCGCTTTTTTCATAAAGATAAGACATATACGCGAGATCGACCTTCAACTTCATATTCAGCGATATTTCGAGGGCTTCCTTCGCGCTGTCCGCGTGGGTGGGCTGGCGGTATGATTTTATCGTTGCCCGTGTGAATATGGGGGCTTTTCGGTAGGTTTCCCTGTCGTCGTTCATGTCCTCGATGGAGCGCAACAGGGGGTATTGGTCGTCGTTGTTGAACACGGCTGAGTTCGGCTTTTCGTTGATATATCCGTATTTGCTCACAAAAGCGTCGTAAACGTCGTTCAGCTTTTTCTGCGCTACCTCAAGCTCGTTATATTGATAGCCCCATTCCCGCGACTGAACGCCGATCACGTCGAGCAGGGCGGAACGTATATCGCATAAGCCCTTGACGCGCTCAGCCTTAACGCCCTTAAACTCTATCTTTGTAAGATAGCCGCCCTCGCAGAAATATATGTCGTCGTCTTTTATGACGTAGGTAAAGTTTTTCGTACCCTCGTCGGCTTTTATCTTTTCTTCATCGGGTGACTCCGCTTCATCCTCGCGCAAATTGATGATCTCAGGGTCGGGCTGCGCAGTGAATACAGCCGCCAGCTTGCCGATTGCCCTGTCAAGCTCGGCGTATAAATCCTGACCTTCGGGGGCGATACAGGCGGAACCTTCTTGATTTCCGTACATACGGTTATCGCGCTTCATCTCGCCGAGTATCATATCGGGGTTATCGGCGAAATATTGATTGAGCCGCACATAAAACGGCGGGCGCTGACCTGAGTACACCCATTCGGGAAGCTCTGTATTTTCGTCGCTTCTCAAATGGTCGAGTTTCTTAAAGAACAGGATGTCGGCGGTGACTTCCGTGCCGGACAACGCGGTAAAGGCGTTGTTGGGCAGCCGCACCGCGCCGATCAGGTCGGCTCTCTCCGCGAAATATTCACGCGCGGAAGGGTCTTGCTTGTCCATTGTGCCTTTTGACGTGATGATCGCCATGATGCCGCCCGGTTTCAAAAGATCGAGGGATTTGGCTATGAAGTAGTCGTGGATGTAAAAGTTTTCTTCTTCATACCGTCTGTCAAAAACCTTTATGCTGTTGAACGGAATATTGCCGATGATAACGTCAGCGCAGTTGTCCTTAAAGTCCGTATTTTCAAAGCCACGCACCTGAATGTCCGCGTTTTGATATAATTGCTTGGCGATCCTGCCGGTGATGCTGTCGAGTTCCACGCCGTACAGCTTGGTATCGCGCAAGTCATCGGGCAGCACGGAAAAGAAGTTGCCCGTACCCATCGCCGGTTCGAGGATACGCCTGTCCGCGCCTCCCTCAAAACCGAAGCTGCCGAAGGCTTTGTACATATGCTCCGCGATTTTCGGCTCAGTGTAAAACGCTGTGATGGTTGAAGTCATCGCCGCGTTGTATTCCTCGTCGTCCAGCATCAGCCGGAGTTCCTGATACTCGTTCTCCCAACCGGCGGCTGTTTTGGAAAATGCGTTGGCAAGGCCGCCCCAACCTACATAGTTTGCGAGTACCCTCTGCTCGTCGGGCGTGGCAAGCCTGCCCTCGGTTTCGAGGTGCTTGACAAGGCGTATGGCTTCGATATTATTCCTGAACTTGGTCTTTGCGCCGCCCGCGAACAGATTGTCTGCCTCGGAGTAACGGTAGTTAATCCTCTCCGGCGCGGGGGGAGCCTGCGGCAGCGCCTTAAACTTCGGCGTCGCTGTGGGGTTTTCGACCATGCCGCCTGAACCGTCCATAACAACATCGGCGGGGTTAGGTTCGGCTTTTTCGGTATCAAGGCGCACAAAGGTCTTTGTGGGTTTGATTTTATTCAGCCGTTCTTCAAGTTCATACCGTTCGTCGGTTATAATGTCCCACTCGTCGGCTATATCGTTTGGGATTATCACAAAGCCGGTATATGTGTTTTCAAACTCTGCCAACCGTTCGTTTATCTCGTCAAGGCGGCTCTGCGCTTCGGTGTATTCCTCGTTTTCCACCGTGTAGGTAATGGCGTCATAAAACGCCGCGCCGTCGTCGGTCAGCATACCCCATTCGATCTCAATGCCGGGGTATTGCCCTGCGAGGTTCTGAACCATCGTCGTACCTATGCCGCGCCTGCGGTAGCTTTCCTCGACCTCGATAAAGGATATGGACGGTACGCCCCCGAAAACGCTGTAATACAGAACGCCGACACGGTTTTCGCCCTCATATGCCTGTATCTGTAAATCAAGCTGTCCGTTATGGGTATTTATGAGTTCATTCGTCAGGCGTACAGGGCTTGTATCTTCATCGGGTAAAGTCTGTTCCTGACCGTCAAATGTGATTTCCACATCCTCGTCATTCTCGTTCGATATGGCGCGGACGGGTAAAAAGCCCTGTTCTCCGATATTGTGCAGCCAATCTGAAAGAAATGAGTTGAGTTCGCGCTGTAACCGCGTGTTGGGTGTTTCGTCCGCGTAAACGTCCTGATAAACGCCCATGCTGCTCATTTCATAGGACAATGCTTGTATGGTCTGCCCGTCACGGTCGATCTCGATTACCATGTCGGGGTCGCGCATCATATCGCCGTTTTGGGTAAAGGTGTGCATAATGGAATACTGATTGCCGCCAAGCCGTTCAATCGAAAGCGGCTCAAACCCCTCGGATTCGAGCCGCAGATAGCGGTATGTGCCGTTAATAATTTCTGGGAATAGGTTGTTGAACGCTCGGTAATTGCGGTGGGGCGCGTCGTCCAGCGTATTCGCTCTTGGCGCTGTCTGCGGGGCGGCTTCCTGTTCGCGCGTTTCACTTGAAACGATAGGAAATGACTCCTCAAACACCCTTTGGCTGAACCATCGGTTGAGTTCGGCGTCGCTGCTGTACGCTTCGGCAAGGGTGGTATAAAGCTCTTTGGCGTCCGCTATTTCAAAGTCAAGGGCGGTTTGGCAGCTTGCCTTGATCCCGTCCCAATTATTCTCGATGCCGAAAGCTGCGCGGTAATCATCGTTCCGCGAAACCCTGCGGATAAAAATGCCGACATATTCGTTGTATTGAGCGTAATCATACCTGTCCCATAGGCGGGGCGTCCGCGTTTCCGTTTGGTCGCTTTCGTTCTCAATATCGAATAAGGTTAGCTGATCGCTCGCCCTGCCGCCGCTTCTGGCATATGATTCCGGTTCATCGGGTATGGCGTAATCGTCTATTTCTTCATCATCATCAGGTAATGGGCTGTCAGCCGCAACATGATTATGCTCCGTGACCGTTTCGGCATCGGCGACGATGACTCTGTGATTGTTGGATATGAGCCTGCTTATATATTCATCAATGGAGTGGAAGGGAACGCCGACCATCGGCACACGCTCCGCAAGCCCCGCGTCACGGCTCACCAGCGACAAGTCAAGTTCGTCCGCGACGGTTCTCGCGTCCCATCCCATGACCTCATAGAAGTCGCCTAACCGTTTGAAAACGATATAGTCGGGATATTGATAGAGCAGAGCATTATATTCCCGCCATAAAGGTGTCCCTTCGTTTTCGGGCATATATTCGCCGCTGCTGACAAGCTCGGCAATACGTCGGGCGGCGTTGTTCCATGTTAATGTTATCTTGCGTTCGCCGTTTACGGAGCCTTCATCGCGGACGCGGATTTGGATGCCCGCGCCGTTATAATCGACATACAGCACACCGGCTTCTCTGTTTCCGCTGTGGCCGCTCGTACCGTATTCATCCCTTAAAAACCGCGCAAGCTCGTTTGTAGAAGGATTAGTTTTTACGAAACCATTGATACGGCGCTTTCCGTCTTGAACCATACTGCCGCGCAGCAAATCCTCTTTGATGATGCGCTCGTCGTCAACGTGTAAAGAAAAAGAGCCTTGCGGCTCTCTTTCGGGTTCGGCTATCTCGGTATCAGCACCATCTCGTTTATCACGATCTCCTCCGCTATGTCCCTGTGCTTGTTCAGGTGGCGCGTCCGTACCAGTATGTCGTCGGTTTGCGGCATCGGGTCGCTCTCCATCAGCTTTCGGCTGATTTTCTCGACTTGCTCCGTCGCTTCCTCGTCTACCCGGTGCATCAGGTTCATAAGCTCGCCCTGCATCTTCAAAAGTGAAAACCTTTGGGGGTTGGTTTGGTGTAGATGCTTCATCGCCATTCTTCCGTACTTGCCGAGGGGCTGTTCCTCGTCCTCGGCTGCGTTCTCCGGCTGCAAGCCGTTCAGGAGTTCTTGAAGCTCCTTGTTGTCCGTGAGTTCGCTGTTCATTTCTGGCTCTCCTTTCGTTCTCCAATATTTTTACGTTTCGCTCTATTTCAAGCAGTATGCCCTTTGATAGCTCGGTCACGGTATAACCGAGCCGCGCGACAAGGGGTATGGTGTCAAAATGCGATATGGTGGGGAGGGACACGTCGGCGGTTTCTCCGCAGCGGTTGGCTATGAAGTATACGCAGCTATTGTATATCGTTTCGGTCAACTCGACCACAAGACCGTCCTGCGGTATCGTGCCGAGAAAATGGTCTTTCACGTCGTTGTCAAAGTCCTGCAAGTAGTCGTCAACCGATTCAGCGATAACATTTGCGGTGATTTGGCTGATACAGTCGATGAGGTCAGCGGACGGAATATCGTGACTGTAAGAAAGCCTGCTTACCAAACCCTGCCTGAGCTCATCGTCCAGTTCCCATACATCGGGCGTTTTCGTGCCGTTGGTCTGCGATATGTCAAAGAGGTATTTTAGGGTCAGTTTCGCGTTGGCGTACTCGCAAACTGCGATGCCTTTCTCGCCCTTGTTGATGTACCGCCCGACCTTCGGGCTGTTCCATACCGGCGTTGTGGCGAGCATGGTGGCTTTGGGATTTTGGGCGTAGACCAGCAGGGCGTTGTCGAATTGGTGCTTGTAAACGGTAGAACCGAACCGCAGATAGTCTTTCCATGCGTCATCTGTGCGGGTTATGGTAGGCGCTATCGTTTCATAGATAACTTTAAGCCGTTCGTCTGTCCTCATTGTCAGGGCTGTCCTCCTTCTCGCCCGTATTTGCGAAATACATCACAAGGGCTTTTTCAACTATCACCTCCATTTCCGTCTGCGAATAATTGTCGTCAAAAAACTTCTGATAGACTTTCGCCTTGATTTTTAACGGAGGGGCAGTTTTGGGCTTGGGCTTCTTATATAGCTCGCCCGAAAGAATGTGTATTATTTTTTCATCGGTCAGCTTCTTATCCTCGGAATACTCGCGCAGGGACTCGGCTTTCTTCATATCGACTTTGTATGCGGTTTCGCTCAAAAGCCGTTCAAGCTCGTCCTGCTCATCCGATGGAAGATAAGATAAGGACACGGCAGGG
>Ga0123353_10011926_pt1 | contig 12290 bp, 11 predicted proteins | sample TergutLab28metaG_3_FD_92763 | JGI IMG/M metagenome (GOLD analysis project Ga0123353, IMG submission 92763) | Labiotermes labralis P3 segment gut microbial communities from Petit-Saut dam, French Guiana - Lab288 P3 | ecosystem: Host-associated > Arthropoda: Insects > Digestive system > Gut ... | reverse complement strand
ACGCTGCGTCATGTGTCGTGAGAGTACGCCCGCTTAGTCCGGCGGCTTCAATCAGCGCGGAAAGCCCAAGGCAGGGCGAGTTATTCATCACTGCCAATCCATGACGGACCAAAACGCGGTTTTCGCCAATCAGCGGCACCACGTCGCCGATTGTAGCAAGGGCAACGATATCGCCGAACTCTTCTAATAATACAGCACTGACGCTGTCGTTATATGTAAACGCCGGATTATCTTCGGCGTCATCACTCAGTTTATGCCCACCGCCTTCTAATGCACACGCCAGCAAAAACGCCACGCCTGTGCCGCAATAATCACGAAAAGCAGCGTTACAATCCACACGCTTTGCATTGACGATTGCAGCAGCCTCCGGCATGGTTTCGCCAGGGCTATGGTGGTCGGTTATAATTAAATCAACACCGAGTTCTTTAGCTTTGTCAGCAGCTTCATAAGCTGAAATACCGTTATCCACGGTAACAATAAGCGTTATGCCCTTTGCGTGAAGCTCCTCCACAGCACCGAGGGTTATGCCATAGCCCTCCAGCTGCCTGTCCGGCAGACGGGCTGTAACAAAGCCGCCGCGGGCTTCTAAATACCTTATAAGCAGCGCTGAGGCACATACGCCGTCAGTATCGTAATCGCCGAAAACCGCAATTTGCTCGCCGGAATCCAACGCTTTGTTAAGCCGCCTGACGGCTTTATCCATGTCTGGCAGGGTGAACGGGTTGGCGGTAAGCTCCGGGTTAACGCAAATGAAATTTTGCAGTTCTTCAGGCAAGGTCAGCCCGCGTGCGGTACAAAGATAAGCAGTAAGCGCGGGGATTGCGCATTCCTGCGCGAGTTCAGTGGCTTTGTCGCGGTTGGCGGGGGATAGCTGCCAGCGGTGGGGGATGGACATGTGGGGCTCCTTTGAGTTTGTAATCATTCAAGATGTGATGAATTTATATAGTGGTCAAAACACTATGATTTTTTCAATTTTCAGGACGCGATGAATCGCGCCCCTACGTTGAAATGTGCGATTCTTCATTTGTGTGGAAAAATCTATCTTCATGCCAATTTGCAGGATTGTTTTTTATGTAGCTTGAGATTCGATTATAATCACCAATATTACGTATAAAATGCTCATAATAATTGCGTTGCCATGCAAAAGCAAAGCATTCTTTACGGATTTCAAAAGAGGCACGACCTTTATACCAACGCACAACCCTGCTTAAACCTTGATTCAACATAGGATTTTTATCGTTCGCAAAGCCTCCAAACGTAGGGGCGCGATTCATCGCGTCCTGCCTTAAATGGTTACCAAATATGGTGTTATGTTTTGTATATGTATTATTCACTGTGGTTTGTTTTTCATTTTCATTGTTTTTATGATTTTCAACAGCAGATATAGATATTAGCGCATGAACGTGATTTGGCATTATAACAGATTCAAGTGAAGCAGCGTTTGTAAACTGCGATGAAATTTCTTTTAACAATCGAGCGGCAATTGAACCATTATTATTTAAAACCATTTTTGCATTTGTAATATTGCCAAATAAGCAATTGCGGTTTGTAACACAAAAGGTAACAAAATATATTCCGCCACGCGTATAATCGCCCTTCTCTAAGCGCAGCGATTTTCTGTGCGACATATTAAAATCATATTTCATAAATAGGCCTCTTAACATAATATGCATATAAATATTTGCAGATTTTAAGATGTAATGAACACTTATCATCAGGACGCGATGAATCGCGCCCCTACGTTGAGTTCAAACTACATCGCCTCATCCTCAAACAACCCCCTTGCAAACGCCATTGCATCAAATGGGCGTAAATCCTCCACGCCCTCACCGACGCCGACAAACTTAACCGGCAAACCAAGCTCACGGCGGATAGCAAGCACAACGCCGCCCTTAGCGGTACCGTCCAGCTTGGTCAGCACAATGCCCGTAACGTTTGCCGCCTCGCCGAAAAGCTTTGCCTGATTCACGGCGTTCATGCCGGTTGTAGCATCTAGCACTAGCAGGACTTCCTTGTCCGAATAAGGCAGCTCGCGGTCGATTACGCGGTATATTTTCGAAAGTTCGTCCATCAGCGATTTCTTGTTGTGAAGCCGCCCGGCAGTGTCGCATAAAACAATGTCAACGTTACGTGACTTTGCCGCCGCGATTGCGTCAAAAATAACGGCCGCGGGGTCGGCGCCCTCTTTGTGGCGTATCATGGGAGTATCTGTTCGCCGTGCCCAGATTTCCAGCTGCTCTGCCGCCGCAAGGATAACCGTTTTATCAAGAGATTGTAAATATAAACACAGCTTGCCAAGCGAAGTCGTTTTGCCGGCGCCGTTGACGCCAATTACCAATATAACCGACGGCTTGGTAACAAAATCTACAGTTTCGCCTCCGGAAAGCATTTGCGCAATATCGGCAATCAAGGCTTCACGAACGTCGTCTGTAGTGCGCAGTTTGCGCCCACGGGCGCGAAGCTTGTCCACAAGTTCTGTTGCGGCGGACATGCCTGTGTCTGCCAAAATTAAAGTTTCTTCTAATTCATCATAAAAATCGTCATTGACCTCTGATTTACCAAGGAAAAAATCTGCCATTTGTCCACGTGTTTTTTTTAGTCCTGCATTGATTTTTGAAAACAGTCCCATGTTCATCCTCTTTCTTCTCGTTTAATCTATAGTTATAATACCACTTTACGCATGAATTTGCAACTGATTTTTTTCAACATAGCTTGAATGAAACAGCAATGCATGGTATAATGTTTACACTTTAATTATCTTTCGGGCAGTTGTTAGCAAGAAAGGAAAATCTATGCCATACCTGGGCGACGACAGCTTCCTTGCCGCGTTGGAGGCAATACTCTTCACGGCAGGTGAACCGCTTTCTGTAAAACGTATTGCCGCTGCGCTTAACGCTCAGCGCGACGCAGTGCTTGAAGGCCTTGAAACCTTGCGTGAGCGTTTAGACAGCCCGGCCCGCGGCATTTGCCTTTTACGCCTTGGGGATGCCTGGCAGCTTTGCGCCAAGCCGGAATATGCCGGAGAAGTAAAGGAAACACTGGAAATAAAACGGAATGTGCCGCTTTCCGCCGCAGCGTTCGAGGTGCTGGCGATTATCGCCTATCATCAGCCTGTCACCAAGGCATATTGCGAACAGGTGCGCGGTGTGGATTGTGGTGGAGTGGTCAACACGCTCTGCCAGCGCGGCTTGGTAGAGGAAAAAGGCCGGTTGGATTTACCCGGGCGCCCAATAACATATGGTACTACACCAAACTTTTTGCGTTGTTTTTGTATGGAATGCCTGGATGAACTGCCCGAAATTGAATCGTTAGAAGTTACAAAATTGTAACATTGCTTGACACTGAATGTAAAATGTTGTATATTTTTCAATACGTAGTAAAAATGAAGGATGTATTTAAATGAAAATAATTAAAAAACTTACATGTTTAATTTTGTCTGTAATGCTGATTTTGGCTCTGACTCTTCCGGCTTTGGCTGAAGCGCCCCCACCCCCGCCAAGCCACGATGTCAGCATGTACCCTATCATACAGATTCAAGGCTCCACCAGTGCTCTTTTCTTTAATGAAAACACGCCGGAGCAGAAAATAGCTTTTGAAAACAGTACGGAAAAATTCGAGGAATCCGCCTCCCCCGTGCTGGACGATATCTTTGGTGGCTTTGTGCGGCTGGATTGGAATAGGGTTGCCGACGGCTTTATCGGCTTTATCCGCAATTGGGTAGGCAATCTGGAAATGAATCTGGATGGCACTCCGGTGCACCCCGGCATAACGCGTACCGGCGGACATCTTGCATATTGGCATAACGGCCAGTTCAAGTCCCCGCCTTTGCGAAACGGCGAATTGGTTGATAATCATGCGGGGTTTTGGTTTGACTGGCGCAAAGACCCTTATGACCTTGCCGATGAGTTGAATGATTATATAAAGCTGATAAAGAAAACCACAAACCAGCCAAAGGTTAACCTGATTGCGGTCAGCGGCTCCGGCGCAATGACATTGGCCTATATCAACCGCTATGGCTGCGGTGACCTTGCTAGTGTTATGCTGGCACAATCTTTGCATGCAGGTTCAGATATGATGGGTCAGCTTGCCACAAAGAAGTTTAAACTGAACTCTGCGGCGCTGGAGGGCACAAGAGTGCTTAGCCTCTTTGGCCTTAACGATTTTCAAGAGCAGATAGACCCTTACATAAGCCTTGCTTATAAAACGGGCCTTGCCAGAGTTTTAGAAGCGTTTTTAAGCTTTGCGTCTAAAAGAATCGTTGACCGCCTTTACGATGAAGCAATAACTCCGCTGATGTTCCAGTTGCCTGAATTTTGGGGCTTTGTTCCGGATAAATATTACGAGGAAGCGAAAGAACTTCTGGGAGACGACACGCCGGAATGGAAAGCTTTTTTTGACAAAATGGATTTGTACCATTATGAAGTCAAGGTGCGCGCGGACGAGATAATACAGCAGGCGGCAAAAGAGATCAAGGTTTTAATTGCTTGTGGATATAATCTGCCCGCGTTCCCGCTGGGTGAAAGCGACGATGTTTTGAATACCGATGCATTTGTAGAAATTTCGCTTGCAAGCTTTGGAGCCATCGCCGCGCCTTATGGAAAAACGCTCAGTGATGAAGAAATTGTCAACGACTGCGGCCATGAAGGGCACAATCACCTTTCGCCCGACAGGCAAATTGACGCGTCAACCTGTGCTTTGCCAGAGCAGACCTGGTTCTTTAGAGATTTGATGCATCAAATGGAAACCAGCTTCAACGGACTTTACGAGTGGTTTTTAACGGCTGAAAATCCCACAGTATTCTCGAATCAAATGTATCCGCAATTTATGAAAACTGTTTCGCAAAACAACTATGCCCCCTTGCCGGAACCGCCGCCAAAAGGCTTTCCATGGAATTATGTTATCAATGCGATTTTTGCCGGGGCATTGGTTTGCGTGACAGTACTTTACATTAACTTAAAAAGAAAAACGAGGGCAAGCGTGTGAAGAACTTGATTTATGTTTTTACCGGCACGGGCAACAGCTTGGTTGCCGCCAAAAAAATCGCGGAAACGCTGGGTGATGCTGAAATCAGGCTGATACGCAATTTGCCTAAACCTGTTGACGGTAAATATGAGCGAATCGGTTTTGTGTTCCCCTGCTATGCGGCGGGTGCGCCGGCGTTTGTAATTGATTACATCCGTAATATGAATATTAGTAAGCAAAGCGCAGATTATTTCTTTGCGGTGGTGACTGCTGGTGACAAGGGCGCAAATTCGATTTCCATGATTAGCAAAGAACTGCAGCGCAAGGGCATTGAACTTGATTTTGGTACGGATTTAAAAACTGTGGGCAATTATATTGCTCTTTATGCTATGAATCCAAGCCCCGAGCAAAAGCTGAAATCTGCTGACGAGCAGGCAGAGAAAATAGCACAGCAAATACTTAAAAAAACACGGCTTGATAGAAATGATTCTGCTTTTCATGCGAATCCGTTTGTTACGCTGTATTATAATTTTGCGCAGCTTGTTTTTGCCGCCAAAGGCAGAAAAATGCATGCTGAGCCAAGCTGTACGGGCTGTGGACTGTGCGTAAAGCTGTGCCCGTCTGGTAATATCCGCATGGCTGGTGGTGTTCCCGAGTTTGGGCGTGAATGCACACAGTGCATGGCTTGTGTGCAGTAGTGTCCAACAGGCTCCGTGGAGTGCGGTAACGTGACTGTGGGGCGCAAAAGATGGCGGCATTCGGATATTAAGGTGACTGAAGTATATGATTAAAAAGGTAGGCGGGATGCGGGGGCATCCCGTTTTTTTGCTTTATTATATAATATAACAGATAGGTTAACAAACAGCTTAACGTATAGCTTATAGTTAAGCTGAAGTTTAATCTAATTTTTGAAAAATGAAAAGGGGATTTGAAACTTACCGCATTTTAGTGTATAATATGTTTTTAAAGACTTTAACCTAAAAACAAGGAGGCGTGCATGAAAATAACCAAACTCATTTTGGCAATATTCTGTGTGCTTTTTATACTTGTAGCCTGTACACCTAGGGAAAATCTGCCTTCAAATGAAATCACAAGCAGTCAGCCGACAACAACAAAACAGGAAGAATTATCGGTTGGCGGCTATGAAAACGATACAACACCATCTTTAACAACAATACCTCCAACAATTACAACAACACAAAAACCTACAACTGTGACCACAACCCGACAAAATGCTGTCTATCCGGCATACGCACAAAAATATGCCTATGCCGGGTATACTCCACAGCAAACAAATACAGAGCCATGGTACCTAATGCTGCTGAATATTAACTATTGCCTGCCTGAAGGTTATAAGGTACAGACGGCAGACGCCGGTAATGATACTTTGCTGGATAAGCGGGTGGTTCCGGCGTTTAACGACATGTATAATGCGGCAAAGCTTGCTGGGCATACCCTTACTCCGCAGAGCGGCTGGCGCAGCTTGAGCCGTCAGGAGATAAATCTGAACGCGTCTATTGCAACATGGGAAAGTCAGGGTTACAGCAAAGTCGATGCCACGCACAGAGCATTACAGCTAATCATGCTGCCCGGCTGCAGCGAGCATAATGCCGGGCTTGCGATGGATATCGTCACCTGGCGACCGGAGGATAAGTTTGAAAACACAGCAGCGTTTGCATGGCTTATGAAAAATGCCGCGGATTATGGCTTTATATTGCGCTATCCTAAAGATAAAACTGCTATTACCGGTGTTAGCTTTGAACCCTGGCACTGGCGCTATGTGGGCGTGAAAGCAGCGAAAGAGATTATGGCGCAGGGCGTGACGCTGGAGGAGTACTTGGGGATGACGTGAGGATATTTTATAGCTATCATGAACATAAAATAACCACAGAGGTTATCGTTCTTTGTGGTTATTTGTGATAAATTTTGCCACCTAAAAAATCTCCTCCTGCGCCAACAGCACAATCCTCGCAGACCGCAACACATTTGCCGCGGCGGTATTATCTTTTACGCGCAAAATTACCCCCGCCTTGCCCGTCGTCGGAGTAAGAAAAGCATAGGCATATTCAATACTGATGCCCGCATCGGCTAGCACGCGCACAACCCGCGCAAAGCCGCCGGGGCTGTCCTCCACCCCAACGCCCAACACAGGCGTACCCGTTGCCATAAGGTTTTCGGCTCTAAGCTTTGCCAGAGCCTTTTCCGGCTCGCCGACAATCAGACGCAAAACGCCGTAGTCGGCTGAATCCGCCAGCGACAGTGCACGGATGTCAATTCCCAGCGCGGCGATTTTTTCTGTCAGTTCCGCCAGACGGCCCGGGCGGTTCTCGGCGAAAATTGATATTTGCAGAATTTCCATGGTGTGCCTCCTTGGTGATAGTAGCTTTCGCTCTAAAAAGAGATACTGCTTCCAACATCCCTTACATGATTATTATGGTCTTGTATAAATTTTTGTTTTCTTTCATTTTCACGTCTCTGCTTATCTAAATAGTCTCTTTCGTTTTTATTCGTTTCACTAACCGCTAACATAAGTGTCTCTCTATGATATTTTTTGACTTCGTCAATATCTGTACCATCCAAAACAATCGTATTGTCTATTACGTGCGCTATTCCTGGTCGGTGCATTGAAGTAAATGCTAAAGGTCTATCCCAATTTTGAGGAAATCTTGAAGCCCAATAACTAGTAGGTATACGATTAAGTTTAAACGGTATTGCATACAATGCACTTCCTCTAGAGCCATCGTTTCTGGGAAGAGTTACTTTGTCTAATAGAATGCCCTCAATAAAAATATCCGTATTAGAATCTTCATTGTTGGTATAGGTTACTGGTGTTTCTATATTTCTCACATCTTCAATCGTAGTTTTATCTATCTGTGGTGCTTGCTCAAAACTTTGTTTTAATGTTGTAAGCAAACTATTGTATTCACTTTCCTCTTGACCTTTACCAGACAAATCTACACCTAAACGTGCGGCAAGCCATGAAGGAAGGGATTCCTCCCAAGTGCCTTTTCTAAGCACGGGAATAAATTTTCTTGTGTTTTGATTACTAAGGAGTTCTGCCGTTATCAATCCTCCCTCATAACCGACACCGCCTGTTCTATTTTCTGACTTTGATTTATAAGTGGGTGTGCAAACGACTAAAACAAAGTCAGTTTCTCTGATTGAGCGTTCCATAAAATGTGGTATTTGCTCGCCTAACTGCAAATCTCCATCCACTTTTACTTTAACGCCCTCGCTTCGTAGCCTGTCTGCAAAATTCTTTACCCATTGTTTATGCTCCTCGCTGTCCCAACTATACGAAATAAAACACCCACTCATAAATGACCTCCTTAAATATTCCGCCTATCAATAACCCGCACAGCCTTGCCCTCGCTCCGCGGCAGGGTGCGCGGCTCAACAAGCTTAACCTTTGTGCTGACACCCAGCGTGGAAAGCATCGCCCCAGCAATGCGCCGTTCAGTGGTAACAATTCCGCCGATTTCGTCGCTGAAAAGCTTGTCGCTCATCTCAATGCAAACTGTCATCGTGTCCAGATTGCCTTCGCGTTCAATCACAATTTGGTAGTTTGGCTCCATGCCAAGCTGTAAAATCACGTGTTCAACCTGGGATGGGAAAACATTCACGCCGCGGATAATCAGCATATCGTCGCTGCGCCCGCGCGGCTTCGTCATTTTCACAAGTGTGCGCCCGCAAGAGCATTCTCCGCGCGTCAGGCAGGATATATCCCGGGTACGGTAGCGCACCAGCGGCAGCGCCTCCTTGCCTATGCAGGTGAACACAAGCTCACCGTATTGCCCATCCGTCATGGGCTGAAGGGTGTCGGGGTCAATGATTTCCGGATAGAAATAATCCTCGCAGACATGCATGCCGCTTTGCTCACAGCATTCATAAGATACCCCTGGACCGGCAATTTCACTTAGGCCATAGATGTCATATGCCTTGATGCCAAGCGCCTTTTCAATCTCAAGACGCATGTTTTCGCTCCAGGCCTCGGCACCAAAAATACCCGCGCGCAGGGGGATGTCGCTGGGTTTTATATCCATCTCGCGCAGGCTCTCGCCAAGAAACATTGCATATGACGGCGTGCAGCAAAGGATGTCGGATTTGAAGTCCTGCATAATCTGGATTTGGCGGGCTGTGTTGCCGCTGCTGACGGGGATTGCAATCGCGCCCAGCAGTTCCGCGCCCTGGTGCAGTCCAAGCCCGCCGGTGAACAGTCCGTAGCCATAAGCGATATGGATAAAGTCCTCTGCAGTACCGCCAGCTGCAACAATTGCACGCGCCGCGCCCTCGGACCAGCGCTGCATGTCGCCCTTTGTGTAGCCGACGACCGTCTGCTTGCCGGTAGTTCCGCTGGAGGCGTGAATGCGCACCAGTTCGTCTCTGCCGACGGCGAACAGGCCGTACGGGTAGTTGTCGCGCAAATCCTGCTTGACTGTGAACGGCAATTTTGCTATATCGTCGATTGATTGAATATCATCGGGCTTTAGCCCCATGTCGTCAAACTTTTTCTCGTAAAACGGGATATTATCGTAGCAGTTGCGCACCATTTTGCGCAGGCGCGCTGACTGAATTTCGCGCAGCTTTTCGCGCGTTGCGGTTTCTATTTCGGGCTGGTAATATTTCATGGTGTTGCACCCTTTCTTAAATACGATTGCAGTCTTTGAAATGATAACAAACGTAAATAACGTTTTGTTATCGAGACATAGACGTTTTGATTGCATTATGCTTACAGAACGTCTTCCTCCGGACGTTGTCCGGTAAATCGGTATTTGCTGAAATGGATACGGCTTCTAAGGTAGTCTGGTGCGGCGGGCGTCATGCTGTTGCCCTCCTTTGGTGAAAGTTATCTTGTTATTTTACATCATTGGGTGGGTGGATGTCAAGTGGTTCGGCCGTTTCCTGCACGGCGGCACTTTGGCTTTTATGATGTTTCACAGCTTCATATATGTCTATTTCTTTATATATTATTCTTAACACCCTCCAAAGAGATGAAGAGTTTGGAAACGGAGTAACGTTTGTATCGTCAATTTCTATTTCAACTTTTTCTCCGCTAGTGGCATCAAAAACGTCAGTTTGCCATTCTCCATTAGCTTTTTGGTGTTTAATATATATGTAGCCTGTAGATGATTGGAGTTCTGCAAGAGGTTTTTTAGATTTTTTAAATATAACAAATAATATATTTAAAAAATATAGGAGAGGCGATAATATAAGTATTATAATAAAAGTACCCCAAAATGAGAACTTAATGTGTTTTTGTTTTTTATAATGAAAAGATTTTATAAAAAATAAGTAGTAATACATGCGAAAAAAGCCTATTGCGCTTATGGCGTAAAGAAGCGATAACCACTTATATTTTTTCAGCCATTCACTTTTTTTCATTATCTTTTTATAATTGGCACCATAAGTGGTTATTCTGTGAAAATCTGCATCATATTCACAATCGCACGAGTAGGTTTTATTAAAAGGCTTAGAACTACTAACAAAGGCGCGTATAGTAGGATTGCGTAACACAGGCCCAACCGCAGTCCAAACGTCTTTGTCTTCTACTATAAGTCTTATTTCGCCATCAATTTGCGCCTGTCTAGCAAGTAAATTATTATGTCTTTCCATCAATTCATTCTGTTTTTTAGCACCCTTATGTTGTTTTAAAACTGCAACAATCGCTACAATTACCGATATTGAAGTAACCAAAAACATTAACAGCGTATCATGGTCTTTCACAAACTGGCTCAACTCATGCCACACAACAAAATCCCTCCCATCGACAAATTCCTCCACAATATTGTACATTGTGCGTGGTGTTATGTCAAGGGGGGCAACATATCTTTTTCGACGGGATGCAGGGTTAAACAATGCATCTGATTAAAAATATACTATGCATGTTAACCTCCAGCTTAAAGTAAAGCTTAAAGTTAAGCTGTAATTAAATCACTCCGCTTGAAAATCACATCCCTATTTGTAGGGGCGAGCATTGCTCGCCCGCTGTTATAAATAAAATGGTATAAACCCCAAGGCAAGCCCTGGGACCCAAGTCCGCCCCAAGGGACGGGGTATTTACCGTAGAGATTAATAAAGCTCTGTTAGATATCTGTATTGATGTATCATATTAAAAATGAAGAAATCTACGTAATTTAAAGTAGGGCAGGCAATCTGCCTCCCGCTGCCCATAAACCATATCAGCATTTAACTACTACGTCGGGTGGCAGGTTGCCGCCCCTAATATATAAAAATTCATCAATATCAATGTCTAACATAGCTTGAAATTATTCTACTGCACCAATTCCCCCGCCCTAAAAGCCACCGCAAACCATGGCTCACCGGCGGTAAATTCACATCCGTTCAGGCATTCAAGTATTCCAGCGTTAGCATCAAAACAAAACCGCAAACGGTACGCACATAAAAACTGCTTTCGATGATTACCAAAAGACCTCCCGTACTTCCCATCACCCACTAATGGAAACTTTTCATGAGCCAATTGTGCGCGTATCTGGTGTGTTCTTCCGGTGATTAAATTTGCCTCCAGCAAGGAAAATCCATCTCGGCTCTCCAGCGTATGAAACTCTGTGACCGCCATTTTTCGCCCTGCACCAGATTCGCTGTAAACGCGCACGGTATTTGCCGCGTTGTCTTTATACAGATAATTCTCACACCGAAATTTGCGCGGCGGCGTACCATGCACAAGGCAGAGATAGCGTTTTTCAACCTCGCGCAGCCGGATTTTCTCATTCAGCACACGCAAAGCCTCGGCGTTTTTTGCCGCGATAACAAGTCCAGAGGTGTTACGGTCAATCCGGTTTGCCAGCGCGGGTGTAAAGGTACCGGGCGCATCGGGGCAAAATTCACCGTTGTCGTATAGATAACGCTGCACTCGGGCGATAAGTGTATCTGCAAATTCTTTGTCGTCCGCATGGCAAAGCAAACCGGCAGGCTTGTCCAGCAACAGGATATTATCATCCTCAAAGACTATATTTAATGAACGCGGCGCACGCAAAAAATCCTGCGGCGAAGGCTCTTTTGTGAAAAATTCATCTTCCAGATAAATAGATAAGATGTCATCTATTTGAAGGCGTGTATCCGGCTTAGTTTTTTTGCCGTTTAGCTTGATTTTACCCAGTCTAAAGGCACGATAAAGCAGCCCCGAAGGCAAGGCAGGCATTTCGCGGCGCAGATATTGGTCAACGCGGCGGTTAGCGTCATTTGGGGTAATTGTGAGTTGTTTCATGTGGTTTATTTAAGTATATCGATTTATTCTGATTTGCCGCTTTTGCCAAATAAGTAGCCCAATAAAATCAGCAAAACAGATTGTAAAAGCGTAAAAGATTTTT
>Ga0123353_10011924_pt1 | contig 12290 bp, 10 predicted proteins | sample TergutLab28metaG_3_FD_92763 | JGI IMG/M metagenome (GOLD analysis project Ga0123353, IMG submission 92763) | Labiotermes labralis P3 segment gut microbial communities from Petit-Saut dam, French Guiana - Lab288 P3 | ecosystem: Host-associated > Arthropoda: Insects > Digestive system > Gut ... | reverse complement strand
CGTCCAAAACCACGTCGTCTATCAAAATGTCGCGCTTCTCCCCCCCGCGAATTACCTTTATTCTGGACGCCGCCACAAGGGATAATTTCTCGATAGTATATTTGGCTTTTAATTCCTGGATAATACCTATTAACATGTTGATAGTGATAATGATGATGAAAAACGTCGAAGTATATTCCTTAACCCATATCAAAAGCCCGAACGCGATAAAGCAAATGACGTTAAAAGCCGTGAATATATTGGTAAATAAAATCCGCCCCACAGTTTTGGTCGACCCGCGTTGAGTATAGTTTGAAAAGCCGTCTTTCACGCGCGATGCAACCTGTTCATCGCTAAGTCCGTTTATGTGATTCGGGCGATAGCGGCTTGCCGATTTAGTATCAACTCCGCCTTTTTTGTTAAGCTTTGAAAGATACTTACGATACCTGCGAATCTCCGCCTTGTTGCCGTCGGTGAACACGGTATTGGAAAACGGGCGTCTTAACTTAACCTCTTTTCGAGGGTGTATGTCAACCTTTGCCGGCACCGGCAACTCCTCGTCTATTATCTGTTCAACCCCCCTCTTTGGCATATACTATTTTATACACTTATTTTATTAAAAATCAAGCAGAAATTATATCTATTATTTCCGTGCAAATAACTTCGCCATTTGGTCGCGCGAATAACTTATCACCACCGGTCTTCCATGAGGACAGGTCGGGCGGGAATTCGTCATACTAATTTGGTCCATAAAGTATTTGATTTGTACGTCCGACAAACTCTGCCCCGCTTTAATCGCATTACGACAGCATTGCATGATGATTTTATCCTGCAAGATTGTCGACAACTTATCGGGGGGAGTACTTTTGACATCGTACAACATATTCTCGATAACCGTTTCAACACCGTGTTCGGCAACGACAACAGGCAAAGCGGTTATGCGGAAACAATTCGTTCCAAACGGCGCGCATTCGATTCCCATGGCGTTCAAGTAAGGTGCGGCGGAGTCCATTTTGGTCATTTCTTCTGCACTTAAAACCATCACCCCGGGGTCAAGCAATCTTTGCACCGCAACCGCCCCCGCATCGACTTGTTTTTTTAATTCGTCGTAAAGAAGCCTCTCGTGCGCGGCGTGTTGATCAATGATATGAAAAGTATCGCCGGCTTTAACAAGTATATAAGTATCAAATATCGCACCAAGAGTTACAAAACCACTCTTCGCTTGCGGCATCTCTGTTTGCTTCGGGGCGGCTTTAACTGCAACAGCCTCGCGTGCCGCTTCCTCGCGCAAATCGAAAAGATTCATAGTATGGTCGGCGGATTTCACTGCGGTTATAGTATTGCCCGAATTACTTGCAAAATGCTTGATTCGTTGCAAAATCTCGGTGTCTTGCTGCGGACTGAAATGATTCTTATGTTGGTCCATCAAATACGCATCAACCGCCTCCGTCACCGCAAGCCGCACGAAATCGCATAACTCGGCCTCGTGCGAAAACTTGACTTGGGCTTTGCGCGGGTGAACATTGACATCAATTTCGCGCGTATCAATATCAAGACATAACACGAAAAACGGGTAATTCCTTGTGACCATATAGTTTTCAAAAACCATGTTTACGGTATCTCCAATCGTATCCGGTTCCACCGCGCGCCCGTTCACGACAAGCACTTGATGCGTCCGATTTCTTTTGGTAAAAAACGGTTTTGAAATAAATCCGCGAATACAAAACCCCCCGCCGGCTTCGCCGCCACCCCCCTTATGAAGGGGGGACCTTTGGTTTAATTCAATCAAACTTTGTGCGGCTTCATCCCCGTAAACGGCTTGTATGGCGTCAAGAAGCGTTTTACCGCGATAATCGTATACAACCTCACCATCGATACTATACCGAAAAGCGACGCCGGGATTGGCAAGAATCAACTTTTGCACAACGCCCGTCACATTGTTTTTCTCGACATGTGGAGGCCTCAAAAACTTCTTGCGCGCGGGAGTATTATAAAACAAATTTTTAACGGTAACGGTCGTTCCAACATTCCCCGCAACCGAAACTTTAGGCGGAAATTTTGTGGCGGTTTTCGCATTTTTAGTCTTGGTCACAAACTCCACCTGCGACACCGCCGCGATACTTGACAATGCCTCGCCCCGAAAACCAAGCGTCGCGATACTTTCCAAATCGCCCGCACTTGCAATTTTACTTGTAGCATGCGGCAAAAAAACCTTGTCAATTTCGCCCGCGTCCACCCCGCTTCCGTTGTCGGTCACGCGAATCAAATCAAGCCCGCCGCGTTCAATCGCAATCTCAATACGCATCGCCCCCGCATCAAGCGAGTTCTCGACACACTCCTTCACAACCGCAGCCGGATTTTCAACCACCTCCCCCGCAGCCAACAAATTGTAAACAGCCGGCGGTAAGATGTTTATCTTTCCTATCTTTTGCATGCTTGATTATATAACTACACCTACCCAATGTCAATCCGGCCTCTTATACAAATTCTCGCCGAAACAAGTTTTTGTACCACGGCAACAGGCACCGTTTCCTATTTGCTCGACACGAATAAGCAAAGTGTCTTCGTCGCAATCCGCCTGTATCGTTTCAATCACTTGAACATTGCCGCTTGTTTGTCCTTTGCGCCACAGCTCGTTACGCGAACGCGACCAAAAACATGTCACGCCCTCTTTTTGCATAACTTCAAAGCTTTCCCAATTCACATAAGCCAGCATTAAAACCTCGCCGGTAGACTTATCTTGTATAACAGCAGGAATAAGCTCGCCGCTGATAAGCCTCTTTTTTAATGTCATTTTTTCCATTTTAAATCTCCTTTTATTTAAGATTAAAAAACACCTAACCGATTTAGGACGAGTTGCGGATTTCATCCTTATTATCAAAAATAATACCGTCCGGTCTTAATTTGTCTCGACACTCAATCATATCTTTCTGATTGTGAATCCCCCAAACATATAATGGTATTCTCAACGTTCTCAGATTAATAATATTCCGAATGAGCATTTCATCTCGCAATGGTTGGTATTCATATGATATGAAGTCAGGCTTTGCAACCGGGTCAAATGCCAAATATTTTAGTAAAGTCCTTATAATCGGACCAAGTAGTCCCTCACCATCTAAATCACCACTTATTTGCCCACGCAAAATGGTTGGGTGCTTTCGTCTAAGATACTTCAAAACATATGGATTAAAAGATTGTATCGCGTATTTGTTTCTGAATTCGTCTAGCTGCTTAACCAAAGCATCTTCAAGTTTGCCAATGTTCGCTATACTTCTATTCTTAACTTCAATCAAAAGCGGAACCTTGTTATCTACTGTCTCAAAAACATCTTTCAGAGTCGGAATAGTAAAATTCGTTCTTTGCAATTTATAAGTTTTAAGCTCGCCACTTCTTAATTCACTAATTTTTCTGTTATAACCGGTCATTCTTGACAAAGTGTCGTCGTGAAAAACCACAATCTCGTCATCTTTTGTGAGATGTACATCTAACTCGATCGGCAGACCCTCTTCTACCGCAGCCACAAAGGCTCCCAGGCTGTTTTCCGGCAAATACTCGGAGAAAAGCCCTCTATGTGCAATAAACTCACCAAATGCATTTCTTATTTTCGTCACTTACAAGTATAGCATAACTTCCTCGCCGCGTCAATGATTTCTTTCGGCAGCCCCGACAGCCGCGTTCAATCGCAATCTACCACAGCCTTTTATCCGCTGCAATTCGAAAATAAATCTTTGCCATTAAAATGTTTTATGCCTTCTAAAATTGAACTGCAATCATACAAAGCATCGTGTTCACGCAACCCTAATGTTTCTAGGTTTTGTGCACGCCCTAAAATTTTTGCAATTTGTCCCGAAGTCTGTTTTTCAACCTTAATACCATGTTCCAAGTATTGTTTGCGAAACCAAGGTGCAATATTAAAATATCGCGGCGGGCTTTCGTCGCACATTTGATTGAATCCCAGTCCTTTATTCCATACTTCGCCATCGGCAATTGTTGATATCTTGCGACTCCAACCATGCGAAAAGCAAGCCAATGTTTTAACAAAACTTTTGAACCGTATATATGCTTCTTGAAATGAGATTCCTTGCGAATCAACTGTTTCCTGCGTTATACCTGTATAATCAATTTCGCAACTTTCAACGCCGCAACCTGAATGATTTCATTCTCGTAAAAATTCGGATTATCGTCGCGCCACGTATATTCCAAATCAAAAATAATGAATTCCATTATGTTAAAAGCCTCCTCGCATTATCAATAATCTCCTTGGGTAAGCCCGACAGCCGCGCCACATCAATCCCGAAACTGTTTTGCTCAATTCCTGCCTGTAACTTGTGCAGGAACACAATCTCATTATCAATCTGGTCGACCAATACCTTATAATTTTTAATCTGCGGATTGCCCGCCGCTAAACTCGTCAACTGATGAAAATGCGTCGCAAACATGGTATTCGCGCCAATCTTGTCGGTGATATATGTGATTATCGCACTCGCCAAAGCCCGCCCGTCACTCGTCCCCGTACCGCGCCCGACCTCGTCCAACAACACCAAACTATTCTTCCCCGCGTTGTGCACAATATTCGAAACCTCGTTCATTTCGACCATAAAGGTGCTCTCGCCCGTCAACAAATTGTCACTCGCCCCTATCCGCGTAAAAATCCGGTCGGTCAAGGCAACATCCGCACCCGCACAAGGCACAAAACTACCCATATGCGCCATTATGACGATGTGTGCTACCATACGCATAAAGGTCGACTTCCCCGCCATATTCGGTCCCGTAATAAGCATCGTGTTGTTTTGCATCTCGCAATCGTTCGCGATGTAATGACTTTCTCCAATAAGCCTCTCTACCACCGGATGCCGCGCGTCTTTTAACGAAATCGCCCCTTTTTGATTAAGTTTCGGCCGAACATAGTCATTCGCAATAGCCACAAAAGCAAAAGATTGCAACACGTCCAAAATCGCCACGGTCTGGGCGTTTTTCATCAAAGTTTCAAGGTGCTTCAAAACCTCCAACCGCAATTCGCCAAGCAACTTTGCCTCTAACTCAATCGCATTTGTTTGCGCGTTCAATATTTTGTTTTCCAACTCCTTCAATTCGGGAGTAATGAATCGTTCGGTATTTATGGTACTTCCCTTACGCGTGAACCGGTACGGCACCTGCGCGGACAGCCGCGACGGAATCTCGAAATAATACCCCGCCACACGATTGTATGCGACTTTAAGCTCCCTTAACTTGGTCTCCTCGCGTTCCTTTTGTTCTAATTTGGAAAGCCACCCCGCCGCCGCAGTACCCGCATTCCGCAGCTCGTCAAGCTTCACCGAATACCCATCGCGAATATACCCGCCCGCATCGGTTTTGACGGGAGGATCATCCGCAATCGCGCGTTCAATCAAACTCGCCAATCCAGGCAACAGCACAATGCTGTCGTGGCACTTTTCTAAAACCCCCGCCTCCTTAACCACCCCGCCACCGCTACGCGGCGCCACCCCTTGTCGGCTCTCGCCGACCACGCAAGTTCGGGGAGTTAATTGCTTGCTCTTACCCGCACAAGGTTCTTGCAAAGCAAGGCTCTTATCGAGAGCAGACTCTTTACCGCAGCCGGTAACTAATTCCCCTCCTTGGAGGGGTACCTCGCGCAGCGAGGGGGGGTGGTTTCGCAGGGCGGGATGCATTGCCTTCTTCACCTCTCCCAACTGCTCCAAACTCCTCGCAATCGCCAAAAAATCCCGCGGCGTAATATCCTTGGTCGCCACCTTACCGCACAAGCGCGATATATCCGCAATCTTGGCAAGCGCACTCCGCAAATTCCGTGCCGTCGCCGAATCATTCACAAGTGTTTCCACCGCGTCTAATCTTTCGTTAATAACGGCTATACTTTGCAAAGGCTTGTTCAACCAAGAAACCAACTCCCGCGCGCCCATGGCAGTCTGAGTATCATCCAAAACCCACAACAGGCTTCCCTTCTTTTGATTGGGCGCACGAAACGGTGTATTAATTTCCAAATTATCACGCGCAGTCTTGTCCATAACCATGTAATCGCCGTTTTTAATGACGCGAATTCTGGTGATGTTGGCAAGAGTCTGTTTTTGCGTCAGCATCAAATACTCCAACAACGCCCCCGCGGCATTGATGGTTCTGTCGCCTTTTTTAAGGTCGAAAATCTCGGTGCTTGTAATTTTGAAGTACCGCAAAATAGACTCGTACGCCGTCGCGGTGTTGAAAGCGTACGCGAAATGCCCGCCGGAATCAATGACTTCCCGCGGGTTAATCATGGCAAGAACATCCCCGACTTTGCCCGCCTCGGTGGCGGTCGCAAAAAACTCCCCCGTGGTAATATCACACCAAGCAATGCTAGATTGCCCGCCCGCCGCACTTACTTGTACACCAGTTTCCCCCCTTGCAAAGGGGGGTGCCGCGCCAGCGGCGGGGGGTGCTAACACCGCCGCCACAAAATTATTCTTATCCTGTTCCAAAAAACTCTCATCTGTATAAGTCCCGGGAGTAATAACCTTAGTAACATCACGTTCCACAAGTGCTTTTCCCTTCTGCGGCGCACTTAACTGCTCACACACCGCAACGCGATGCCCGCGTTCAATAAGTTTTTTTATATAAGTACTCGCCGCATGAAATGGTATTCCGCACATTGGAACGCGGTTCTCGCCCACCCCCCGTCCGGTAAGCGTCAACCCAAGAATACGGCTTGAAACCTCGGCATCTTCGAAAAACATCTCGTAAAAATCGCCAAGCCGAAAAAAGATAATACAATCTTTATGCGCGTTTTTTACTTCCTGCCATCGCTGCATCGCAGGGGTAAGCCGTTCTTTTTCGATAAAACTTTGCTGAGAAATCCTTGTCACAGAATAAGTTTAACATGGGTTTTTTCATTTGCAATAGTTTAGTGACAAAAATCGGCAAAAAGTTTTGAAATCCCCCTCTGCACCGCTATCAACTCCGTCGCCCTGCGCTTCTTCGTCGCATGGTCAACTTGGTCCGGCAATTTATCCGCCGCCGTCCCGCTTCGGCGCGAATACGGAAATATAAACGCCGCATTGAACCCAATCCGCTTCACCGTCTCCACAGTCTCCGCAAAATCCGCCTCGGTCTCGCCGGGAAAGCCGCATATTATGTCTGTCGTAATACGCACCCCGGGAACTTTTTTGCGCAGTAATTCGATTTTCGCGGTATATTCCGCCGCGGTGTATCGCCGATTCATGGCACGCAAAATCTTGTCGCACCCGCTTTGCAAAGGCAAGTGAATATTGCGCTCAATCTTCCCGTTCCGTGCGATGCAATCGACAAGTTCAGTTGAAAAATCTTTCGGGTGAGACGACATAAAGTTAATTTGAAAACCCCCGTCCTTTGCACACAACCTATCAAGCAACGCAACAAACCCCGCACCCGTCCGCGGGCATTTGTACGAATTCACATTCTGCCCAAGCAACCAAACGACTCGGGGTTGCCCGCCCGCCGCACTCACTTGTAAGCCAATTTCCCCCCTTGCAAAGGGGGGTGCCCCCGCAGGGGGCGGGGGGTGCTTGATTTGTTCAAATTCCGCCTCCACATCGGCAATGTCGCGCGAAAACTCCTTCCCCCGCACATACGGCACAACGCAATACGCACAAAAATTCTCGCACCCATGCGTAATAATAACGGAATTTCCAACCCCGAAAGAATTTAACTCCCCTCCTTGGAGGGGTACCTCGCGCAGCGAGGGGGGGTGGTTTCGCGGGGTGGTTAACAACGCAACTAACTTTTCAAGTTCATTCGTCCCAAGCACAATATCCACGCCCTTAACCTCTTTATACGCACTCAAACACCCAATTACTGCAATAACTCTCTTTTTCTCTTTAATTCTTCCAAAATTCACCTCATTTGTCTCATTCCTCATTCGCCTCATTGCTTTCCTCGCCTCATTAATATGCGTAATAATCTTCTGCTCCGCCGTATTACGAATCGCACAAGTCTGAAATATTATCACGTCCGCATCTTCCGCCCCGCCCGCCGCCGCAAACCCCGCGCGTTCAAGCATCACACGCAAGCGCTCGCTTTCATGCACGTTCATTTGACAGCCGTATGTATGAATGTGGAAAGATTTCACAAACTAAGTATACACAATGAATAATGAATAGTGAATAATGAATAATGAAGGTTAGATAATACTATATGAGAAAATTTTTTGCTTATTCTTTGATAATTTTACTCGCGGGTGTGTTGACAGCCGCGGGTGTCGGCGCGCTTGTTTACAATTCCCAAACCCTTGACGAATCAAAACTGTCCGCGCGGTCGCACCCTTTGCTAATCTTTGACAATGACGGAGAAGCAATCCCGGGCACCGCCCCCGTACAAAACACTTCCGTCACCGACCTGCCCGACCACGTGAAATGGGCTTTCATCTGCGTCGAGGACAAAGACTTTTACAAGCACAAAGGCATAAATTACAACCGCATCGCAAAAGCCGCCTATAAAAATGCTAACGCACGTGAAACAAAAGAAGGCGCGTCCACTATTTCACAACAACTCATCAAAAACACGCACCTCACGCACGAAAAAACATTGAAACGCAAAATCCGCGAAGCCGCCCTTGCCCACAAACTTGAAAAGAAATACTCCAAAGACCAAATTTTGCAAATGTACCTTGACGCCGTGTATTTCGGCAACGGCATCACGGGCTTGGAACATGCAAGCCGCTTTTATTACGACAAACCCGCCAATCAATTAACGATACGAGAATCGGCAGCCCTTGCCGGAATCCTGAAAAGCCCGGCACGCTTTGACCCGATAACGCGAACACAAAACTTCACCGACCGAACAAACTACGTCCTTGGCATGATGCACACCCAAGGGCGAATTTCCAAAGACCAACACGACACCGCCCGCACCGAACAAATCGTAATCAGCGGCCGCCGCCCCAGAAACGACGCATCGTCATACCGCGCAGCGGCAATATCTCAAGCAGTCGGTGTAAGCGGCAAATCGGCGGCAGAGTTAACAACCGGTAAATACAAAATCTTTACCTTTTTCGACGCAGGCGTCCAAAACGCCATCAACGAAACATTAAAAAACCCCGACTACACCGTCAAAAACATGTCGGACAACCCCGCCGACATGTGCATAATCGCCGCAACTCCGCAAGGTGAAGTTACCGCCCTCCACACCAACAACCACGCGCTTTTGTCCGGCAAACGCAACTTTGCAAGCGCAATGAAACCCCTCGTGGTATATGCCCCTGCTATAGAATTAGGCGTGGTAACCCCCGACACTATAATCATGGACGAACCGTACACCGCCGGCGATTTCCACCCCAAAAACCACGACAACAAATTCCGCGGCGAAGTAACCGTGCGCGAAAGTTTGGCTCACAGCCACAATGTCCCGGCGGTAAAAGTACTCGATTACACCCGCCTCCCCCGTGCGGTAAACGTCGCACAGGGTCTTGGTTTGACCCTGGAAGACGAAAACATGACTCTTGCACTTGGAAGCACACGCCAAGGCACGACCTTTTGGGAACTCCTTGGCGGTTACTGCGCCCTTGCCAACGAAGGTCTTAAAACCACTCCCTCGCTTGTCAAACGCATCGAAAACCGCGACGGCAAAACCGTGTGGCAATACACCGACCCATACATTCGCGCCCTGTCGGAAGACACCTGTTTGACGGTAACAGACATGCTGACGACCGCCGTCAAGGAAGGCACCGCCAAAAAACTCGCCTCTCTTGATTTCGACATCGCAGCCAAAACCGGTACCACGGAGCGTGGTGCCGTTGCGAGCGAAGCGCGGCAATCTCCGTCCCAAGACAACGCAAAAACCACCAACACCGACGCATTGATTATGAGTTACACCCCGTCAAATGTGCTTTTAACATGGCACGGAAACACCAGTATGAAACCCGAAGACGACTTACCGGGCGGCATCGTCGGCGGCGGCGTCACGTCGTTCATAGCGCGTGACATCATGCGGGCGATTACTGCTGACAACTTGCAATTCAACAAGCCGACACAATCAAATATCGCCGCACCCGACGCCAATAATTCCCCTTCGCAGGGCGAAGGGGTGGCACGCGTGCAAGCGCGTGACGGGGTAGGTAAAATCACCCTCGATGCCAAAATCGGACACACCGGCGCGCCCGAACTTCGCTTCAATACCCGCGCAGAACAAAAATACCAAATCCACCGCAAAGTCGACGGCACCACTTCGCTTTTGGAAGTCATCAAAAACTATCAAGGCGAATACACTTACACCGACAAAACCGCGGCAAGCGGCAAAATGATTGAATATTGGGTGACCTCGGGCGACGTCAAAAGCAACACCGTGAAGATTCTAATATCAAAGCCCATAAACAAAAATGCCCAACCCAACAAACGCCCCGGCGGCAAACATTGGTTTTTTTAGAGCGGAAAATGTGAACCAAAAGTGACATCTTTAATGACAGCAGCAACTCTTTGATTTAATCCAAAGATATCAAACCCTTTTGGCGCAATACTGTCGCCCGGCTTTGTTTTCTTAGGCATAACTTCCAGCTTTGCCAATCCGTTCATACGCTCTTTGAAGAAATCGCTGTTTCTTGCTTTAATCATGCTGAATGTTCTTATTCTTTCTTGAATCCGAGACATTAGTTTTGCCTTGACATCATCAAGTTCTCCGATGAACAGAACGCTCAACTCTACTCCTCCACCTTTAGTTCCTTTCAATAGATTTATCGGTAAACCCATTGCGTTATCTTCGTCCGTCACTTGCCGCCTATCTTCATCAGAAAAGTCTCTTTTTTCAAATATTAAACTACGATTGTCGTCAAGACCGACAAAAGGTCGTGCGCTGATTCCCGAATTACATCCAATAAAACGATACACATCAGTATGAAAACCGCCTTCAGCCCATAGTCTACACTCACTTTCTGTACAAAAGGACATACCTACACAGCGAACCTCATCGTGCAACATATTCTTAATTTGCCGCAGACTCATCCGCGTCACGTCTATTGCCTCTTCCGGAGTCAAAAGCGCCAAATTGATTTTTCTAATTGTATCTTTTATCATACAAGCATGATACACCAATCCTCGCCAAAAATCAACCCCTAAAATGTTTCAATACAAGGTATTCAACCCTCCCCTGAATTCGCTTTCTCCCACGATTTCGCGGATAATCTCTATGGCGCGTTTTTCGATTCGACTTATGTAACTCCGACTTATCCCCATTCTCTTTGCCACCTCCCTCTGAGGCAAAGACACATTACTTTCTATCCCATACCGAAGCGCAATAATTTGGTACTCGCGCGGATTCAACCGTTCGCGAATCCGTTCCGCCAACTTTCCCATCATGATGCGGTGGTCGGCGCAATCAATAGCACACTCCGCATCGTCGGTAATAATGTCGGCAAGGCAAATATCGTTCCCGTCGCGGTCGGTACCCAAACATTCGTTCAAACTGGCAACACTTTGGTGCTTTTTGTTTACGCGTAAAAACATCAAAATCTCGTTTTCAATACACCGCGCGGCATAAGTGGAAATCTGCGTGCCCTTTTCCGGTTTAAAAGTATTAATAGCCTTTATAAGCCCAATAGTCCCGCACCCCAACAAATCATCCGCCTCCGCGGCACCATTGTACTTTTTGACAACATGCGCCACAAGCCGCAAGTTATGTTTTATAAGAAGTTCCTTTGCCGCCATATCCCCCGCATGAAACCGCGCGATGTATTCGGCCTCTTCGATTTTGGAAAGCGGCTTTGGAAACGACGCCTTGTCGTTGACAAGGCCGGTAAAAAAAACGACCTTTTGCAAAAAGGTGATGAAATTTTCGAATATCACTTTGCAATATGTATGCAAGGATTCGACAAAAAGTGCTAAACTACTCCGTCACCGCTTCTAAGGGGGATTAACACACCCCGTCAAGTCTGAGATAACACACCCCGTCACGCCTACGGCGCGCCACCCCTCTAATTTAGAGGGGAACTGTTCGGTTTGACTTTCTGCGGGAGAGGTTTTGGGTTTCGGGAATTTTTGTTCAACACACCCTGTCACCGCTTCGCAGGCTTGTCACAAGATTAACACACCCCGTCACGGCTTCGCCGTGCCACCCCTCTAATTTAGAGGGGAATTATTCGGTTTGACCTTCTGCAAAAAAAGTTTTTGGGTTTCGGGAATTATTGTTCAACACACCCCGTCAGGTTTTTTGGGCTTGTTGCCCTCTATACGAGGAGATTAACACACCCCGTCACGGCTTCGCCGTGCCACCCCTCTGATTCAGAGGGGAACTGTTCGGTTTGACCTTCTGCAAAAAAAGTTTTTAGCTTTCAAGAATTATTGCTAATTAAAAAGCTT
>Ga0123353_10011923_pt1 | contig 12291 bp, 11 predicted proteins | sample TergutLab28metaG_3_FD_92763 | JGI IMG/M metagenome (GOLD analysis project Ga0123353, IMG submission 92763) | Labiotermes labralis P3 segment gut microbial communities from Petit-Saut dam, French Guiana - Lab288 P3 | ecosystem: Host-associated > Arthropoda: Insects > Digestive system > Gut ... | reverse complement strand
GTTCTTCAGGATGTAGAACAGGGTCTTCTGGATGGGCGCGGGCTTGGGCTGGAGGATGATGCGCTCCCGGCAGTTGACGGCCACCAATATGCTGCCGCTGGTGCCGATGAGGGCGGAAACCATACCGAAGCCGGCGAAGATCACGCCCGGCGCCAGGTTGATCTTGTCCGAGCGCGCCAGATCGAGCAGGGGCATGATCAGGGCCGCCAAAAAGTCGCCGCTCCATCTCCTGGCGAAGGTCTCCCAGAGCCCCACGGCCATGCGGTCCTTTGGGTTGGGGGTCATCAGGGTCAGGTAGTTGCCGTTGGGGATGGTGTAAATCGTGGAGAAGGTCTCCTGGATAAACATCACCACGAACACGAACAGGATCTTGCGCGGGTCGTCCACGATGTCGTTGTCGATGAACATCCGCCCGCAGAACAGTACCGCCGTGCTGCAGAAATAGAACAGGGGCGCCAGGGCCACGTAGGGCCGGGCCTTGCCCCAGCGGGTGCGGGTCCTGTCGTAGGCGATGCCCATCAGCGGGTCGTTGAGCACGTCCCAGATGCCGATGAGCGTGAGGATCAGCGTGACGTAGACCATGTCCAGCCGAAACACGCTGACGAAGAAAAACGTGCGGTAGGTGCCGTTGATCATCTCGCTGATCTGCCGCCCGGCCCTGGCGATTGCGGGCATGGCGACCTCCCGGGCCGAGAGCTGCGGGGTGTGGTACATGCGCGCGGCGATGCGCTGGAACGCGCTGAGCTTCGCGGGGTCCATTTTCGCGGCCGAATTCTCCTCCGCGCCGAAAATCTGCTCTGTGAGCTTGCGTGTCGTTGCCAATTCTTTCCCTCCTAAGCCTTTATTACTGCGCGTTGCTTTCCGCCATCATTTCCATCAGGGCAGCCAACTCCTCCGGTTTGGCGTCCTGCGCCACCAGGGCGCGGCGCTCGTTGAGCGCGGCGTACATCTCCGCCTTCTTCTCGCCCTCCAGGTCATAAAATAGCAAGACGATGATTCTCAGGACGAAGTTGATGATGTTGCCGAACTGGGACAGGAAGTACGCCTTGGAGTACATGGTGCTGTTTTCACGCACGATGGCCTGGTTCCAGCGCCGATTCGCCCCGATATTCGGGTCGTAGCCGGACCACTTGAACACCGCGATGGTCATCAGGGCCCGCAGCGGGTCCATCAGCTTGCTGGCCAGGTTCGTCAGCAGGCCGATGGATCCGTCGGGCCGCTCGCCGGTGACGTACTCCGTGTAGTCGCTGATCTCGCGGCCGATCTCGCTCTCCATCACGTTGGAGGGCGCGTCGTTGGATACGCGCAGGACCTCGAAGAAGCAGTGCATCACGCCCAGCTTCCACCAGGAGCCGATGATGTTCGGCCGGAAGCCCAGGAAGGACGGCGCCAGGCCGAAGAGCATGTCCCAGGAGCGCATGAAGATGATGGTCTTTTTGTAGCTGCCGCCGAACAGCTTTTTGAAGGGCTCCACCAGGGCGATGCTGATGAAATTGGTGATGTGCTTCGGGATGCCGAACAGCGTGGCGGGCAAAAAGCCGCCCATGATCTCCATCTGGGTCACGATATCCCAGCTGTAGCCGCCGTTGCTCCACCAACTGGTCACGAAGCCCGCGACGAATTCCCGCAGGGCGTATTTATTTTTCAGGATATAGAATACCGCCTTGTAGGGCGCGGCGGGCTTGGGCTGCAGGATGATGCGCTCGCGGCAGTTCACGGCCATAAGCACGTTGCCGCCGACGCCGAAGAACATGGAGACGACCCCGAATCCGGCGAAGACGCTGCCCAGCGCGACGGGGAGGATGCCGGAGCGCGCCATATCCAGCAGGGGCACGATCATGAAGGAGATGAAGTCGCCGCTCCACCGCTTGGAGTACTCCTGCCAGAGCCCCACGGACATGCGGTCCTGCGGGTTCGGGGACATCAGGCTCGTGTAGTTGTCCGTGGGAACCTTATATACCAGGGAAACCGTATCCCGGATGAGCATCGTCAGGAACACGAACAGGATTTTTCCGGGGTCGTCGGTGATGTCGTTGTCGAAGAACAGCCGCCCGCAGAACAGCAGCGCCGTGCCCGCGTAATAAAAAACGGGGGCAAGCATGGTGTAGGGCCGGGCCTTGCCCCAGCGGGTGCGGGTCCTGTCGTAGGCGATGCCCATCAGCGGGCGGACCAGCGCGTTGTAGATGCCCAGGATCGTCTGTATCAGCGTGATGTAGAGCATGTCGATGCGCAGCACGGTGATGAAAAAATACGTGCGGTAGACGCCGTTGATCTGCTCGCTGATCTGCCTGCCCACCTGCGCCCAGGCCGGCATGCCCCGCTCCTTGGCCGTAAGCTGCGGGGTGTTGTACATGCGCGTGGCGATGCGCTGGAACTTGCTGAGCTTTTCCGGGTCCATCTTCGCGGCGGAGTTGTCCTCCGCGCCGAAGATCTGCTCTGACAGCTTGCGCTTGTTTGCCATCAGCTCCCGCCTCCCGACACGGTCACGACGCAGGAGGAGCGGAACCAGCCGTCCTCCGCCAGCACATAGACGGTCGCCTGGCCGGGGGCGACGGCGGTGACCAGGCCGTTTGCATCCACCGTGGCCACATCGGGATTCTCGCTGCGCCAGATGAGGGCGTCCTGATAGGTCGCCTTTTTGGGCGAGACCTTTGCCGTGAGCTGCTTTGTGCCGCCCGCCTCCAGCTTGAGCGTGCGGCGGTTCAGCTTGACGTTTTCCGCCGGCACCTTCACGTGGATCGCGCATTCGTCGCTGTAGACCTTGCCGTCAAGCTCGAAGGTGACGGTGATGACCGCCTCCCCGGTCTCCCTCCCGGCCTTCAGGTAGCCGTCCTGGTCCACGGCGCAGATATCGGGGTCGCTGCTGTCCCAGGTGATGGGCGTCTCCTGCCCCAGGGGGGCGTCGATGCGGGCGGTGAGTTGGGAATTCGCGCGCCGGTCCAGGATCATCTCGTGCTTGGAGAGGGTGACGGCCGGCCAGATGAAGCTGAAATTCGTGTTCTCCCCCAGGGTGAACTGCAGCGACACCTTGCCCGCGGGCGAAAACGCGGGATCCAGCAGCAGTTCCGCGAACACGTCGATATCCCGCTTGAAGCGCAGGGACTTGAGCACCTTGGTGGTGCGGTTGACCTCCGACTCGATCCGCGCGTTGCGGCAGGCCAGTTCTATACTCTCCACCGTGGCGATGCCCTTCAACTGATCGCCCAGCAGGGCTATGGCCTGCTCCGGCGTGCTCAGCTTGAACAGCTCTTCAACCACGGGGCTGTCGTCCGCGAAGTGCAGGGCAAAGGTGTAGTTGTCCCGGTAGGACTTCACCATGATGGGCCTTTCCTCGGTGCCCTTCGCCTTGCATTCGGGGCATTGCTCCTTCCAGTTGTCCTCGCCCTTCCCGCAGGCGGTGCAGCGGTAATAGACGAAGCCGCAGGGATTTACGCTTTCCACCTGGGCGGGGTCCACCTGCGTGCTCCACAGCAGCGTGGAAAAGTCGTCGCCGTACTGGGTCTCCCGCGCGGGTGAGACGTCCTGCGGGTTTGATGCGTCCGTCGGCGCGCCCCACAGGGTGGAACCGGCGGTCTCCGCGTCCCGCGCCAGGATCGCCGTGTGCAGGTACTCGCACAGCGAAGGGGCGAGGTAGACCAGTTCGCTCTTCAGACGGGTAATCTCCGCCGGGTCTGTGCCGGCGAATTCAATCGTGTTGACATACTTATAGCGGTCCTTGCCGTGGTCCTTCTCGTTGCCGAAGTCGAATTTGGTCTCCAGCTTCAGCTTCGGCTTGCGCGCGAGTGCGTCCGCGACGGAGGCCTGCAGGACGCCATAGATGGCGTCCACGCCCTCGGGCGGGTTGGTGATGGTCTCGTCGAGCTCGGCCTCCGGGGGCATGGGGCTCTCCCGGGTGAGCAGGTCGTTGGCGCCAAGCGCCATGCCGCCGAAGAAGACCAGCACCAGGAAGATCACCACGCCGCGTATGATCCAGTTGCGGGCGGAGGCGCTGTTTTCCAGCTTTACGCTCAGATCCTCGGAATTCAGGTGATGGTGCTCATGCTCTTTGTGCTCCTGATGCTCCTCATGATTGCTCATGCCTGCGCGCCTCCAATCTCTTTCTCTATCATGGCCTCCATCTCGCGGGTGGCCTCGGTCTCCACCACGGGGTAGGGGAGGTCCGCCAGCTTGATTTCGCCCGCCTTCACCTTCTTGTAGATCGCCGCGCGCTCCACGTCGCCCTCGGCGTAATCCACGTGCACGCCGTTTTTGCACAGGATAAAGCTGGCCACGGCGGTGCAGGCGAACATGGCGAAGCCCAGCAGTGCGCCGTAGCCAAGCGCGCCGGAGAATATGGGGCTGGCCAACGCGGCGGAGGCCTGCTTGAGGAGCAGGCCCAGCACGAACCCGCCCACGCAGGCCAGCATGCCCAGCACGCTTGTGACGACGACCCCGGTGGACATGCGTTTGAGGCTGAGGAAGGAAAACAGGGAGAGTATCAGCACCAGCAGAGCCAGCACCGCAGCCAGAGCGGTTGCGCCGAGCAGCAGGATGCCCCATTGGAACACGGCGCTCCACTGGCTGCCCCACATGGCGCGGAGATACGGGATGACGTCGAGGTTCCCCATAAACAGGTTCATGAAGCCAAGGATGCCGGCCTGCCATTTCTGCGCCGCGAAGGGCAGCTGCGCGCTTAAGTGACCCCAGGGCAGCAGCAGCGACGCCAGCGGGAAAATACAGATGATCAGGCGGATCTTGGCCCAGAGGCTGCCTGCCAGGCTTGCCTTGGCCCGTTTGCTGCCGACCCGCATGCCCGCCATGCTCAGCTCGGAGCGCTTCGCGTCCTCGTAGAAGCGCTCCTCAAAGCCGTAAAACATAAGGTTTACGCCGCAGTTCGGGCAATTGGGCCGCCAGTCAATGATGCGCAGCCGCTTGTTGCAATGTGGGCAATTGCTCATGCATGACTCCCCCTTTTTTGTTGGATTTCCCCTATTATAGCACATCCTGTTAGAAATTGCTAGGGGCTGCGCAAGTATTTTTGTGAAAATTATTTCCTTGCCCAAATGACCGCGCGGTGAACTTGACGGCCTGCGGGCTCCCCATGATGGCCGCCCCAGATGTTCTCCACGGTGAAGCCGGTCTCCGCCAGCCAGCCCAGCACCTCCTTCAGGTTGAGGACACGCTTGCGGGAGCCCCATTCCCTCACGATGCCGCGGCCGTCCGCCGTGGTGACTTGCGTGCACCTGCCCCCGAAGGTCGTCTTGGTGCGGCGGTCGTAACCGCCGCCGGCGAGTAAAGAGTAGGTTCCGTATGTGCCCGCGCTGTCGGTGCCCTCAAAGATGACACGATCGTTTTTTGTCGGGCCCATGTTCTTCGCAGGGTGCGGGTGGCAGTCGAAGTCCAGGTAGGCGTGCCCGCCGGGCTTCAGGGCATCCCAGGCCCTGCGCAGGAAGAGCCGCTGGGCCTCCCTGTAATCGCCGTCGGTCACGATATTGAACATGACGTTGCCCGCCAGGACGACCACGTCGAAGCCCTCGCCCCAGGGCTCCTTCAGGGCGTCCTTGATGCTCCAGGCGATGTTGGCCATGCCCTGGGCTTTTGCTCCGATGCGCGCCAGGCAGGCCTCATCCATGTCGAAGCCGACGGCCTCGTGCCCGGCCCGCGCCAGCGGCACGAGAATGCGCCCCGTGCCACAGGCGCATTCCAGCACCCGCAAGGGCATTGGGCCGAGGACCCGCAGCAGGCAGTCCACATCTTTTGTTTCGGTCACGCACTGGTCATAGACCTCGGCGTACCAGTTGTCCAGGATTTGTTGATCGGTCATGTGTTACCCCTTTCGTCGATGCGGCGCACAACCGCGTTGGTGTAGGCCGTAAAATATTTGCCCCAAAAGCCCAGCGCCGTGGGGTTGAAGCTCTCGTAGTCCACGCCCAGGCGGGCATAACCCTCCCCAGCCAGGGTGGCTTCGGCGTATCGCAGCAGATCGGCAACTAGCCCCGTGCCGCGCACCTCCGGCAGGGCGCTGGCCCCGCAGATGTTCATCATGCCCGGCGCGCGGCTGGCGAAGGATTCGCCCTCATCACAGAGTTTCAGATAGGCAACGAGCCTGTTTCCCCGCCTGGCCGCGAACACGCGGATATCGGGCTGCGCAAAATTTGCGGCTGTCCGCTTTTCGTTCACATGCCTGTACTTCAGGAAACAGGGAGTTCTGCCCAGGTGATCGATCAAGAGATTGTTCAGACCGCACAGCTCCCTAGCCCTTTCGCGGGGCAGCTCGAGGAAGTCGCCCTCCGGCAGGGTTACGTTGTCCAGCGGCTTGATTGCATCCATGAAACGCATGCCGAAGCCGTAGGTAAACCACGCCTGCTTGGCTGCCTCGTCGTGGGCGTAGAGCGTGACGCAGTGGCTCAGCGCGCCCGCATTGACCCACTTTTGCGCAGCGGCTTGATACATACGGTGGTATACCCGAGCTTTATCGCCGGTGGCGGCGTTGGCGTGTGAGGGCGACCATACGCCCTTGACGGGGGTTGTGCCGAAGACCTTTTTTCGTGGCCCCCAAGCACATAGAAAGCCGAGCATTTCGTTGCCCTCGAAGGCGGCGACCCCCAGATTGTTTTGCGCGAAGCTGGCCAGGTCGGGCACCTGCACGGCGGGGAGGGCGGGCACGTGGGCGCGCTCGGCGTCGTATGCCGCCTGGGCCAGGCGCATGGCCTGCTCCGTGTGTTGTCCGTTAAAATCAGCGATGAGCATATTCATCCTCCAATCGTCCCAGCGGGAAGGGCGGCATGGCCAGGGGCTTGACGGCAATCGACATGAGCAGCGTGGGGTTGTCGTCCGCGGCGATGCGGTTGGAGTCCAGCGCGCCGCAGGTACGGCAGCGGTGGATGACGGCCCATTCCCCGTTTTTGCGCACCCATACGCCGATGGGTTCCATCACCCCGCCGCAGGCGGAGGCCCGGTCGCCGGATGAGTCCTCGTCCAGGTGTACGCTGGAGAGGCAGTGCGGGCAGTGGTTGCGGTGCCGGGTGCCCGCGCCCTCCGGTACGACCGGCGCGCCGCAGACCTTGCAGGTGAAGCTGTCCTCACAGGGTTGATTTTGATAATTCCTCATGTACTCATCGATTCCCCCTTTCGTCGATGCGGCGCACCACGGCGTTGGTGTAGACCGCGAAGTGCTTGGGATAGAAATACAGCGCGTTGGGGTTGTAGCTCTCGTAATCCACGCCAAGGCGGGCATAGCCCTCTTCGGCCAGGACGGTCTCCACATAGCGCAGCAAATTGGCGTAGAGCCCCGTACCGCGCGCCTCCGGCGCGGCATAGACCCCGCAGATGTGCATCATGTCCGGCGCATGGCTGGCGAAGGTTTCGCCATTATTGCGGAGTTTCAGATAGGCGGCGAACCGGTCCCCCTGCCTGGCAACGAAAAAGCGGGCGTCCTCCTCATTGTCGGGCGAAAAACGCCTTTTCAGGAAGTAGGGCGATTCACCCTCGTGCCGGTGCAGCGCGAGACGCAGATCCTTTATTTCACCGAACCGCTCCCGGGGCAGCTCGAGGAAATCGCCCACGGCTTCGCCGGGCTCGATCAGCCTGACGGCGTCGATGCAGCGCATGCCGAAGCCGTAGGTGAACCAGGCCTGCTTGGCTGCCTCGTCGTGGGCGTAGAGCGTGACACAGTGGCTCAGCGCGCCCGCATTGACCCACTTCTCCGCCGCCGCCTGGTACATGCGGCGGTACACCCGGGCTGTGTCGCCGACGGCGGCGTGGGCGTGCATGGGCGAGTATACTTGTTTGTCCCTGTTTGTGCCGAAGGCCCCTTTGTGCGGCCTGTAGGCGCAGAGGAAGCCGAGCATCCGCTCGCCCTCAAAGGCGGCAACGCTCATACCGGTTTTTGTGAAGCTACTCAGATCCGGCGTGCGCATATCCGGCAGGGCGGGCACAAGGGCGCGTTCGGCGTCGTATGCCGCCTGGGCCAGGCGCATGGCTTGGGGCACGTGGTCTGCGGTAAAATTGATGATGTTCATTTCCTGATCCCTCCATTCTTTTTTTGTTGCTTGCTCCACTGCTGCCAGATCAATCATGCGGTTCCTCTTTCCATGTATCGATGAAGCTGATTTCGGCGATGCTCTTTTTCTCCCGCGGCTGCGCCTCCCGCCTCACGCTTGGCCTCCTCTTCCCCAGCCGTAGTTGCATTCCCGCATCACCCGGCGGATGGTCTCGAGGGCCGCCGTGTCGATGCCCGGCAGGGCCGCGACGACGGCCTCGCTCGTGCGGCACATCTGATAGAGCGTGCGCAGGTGGGGCAGCCCCTCTTTGACGGCTTTCCGCGCGGTTGGCTCCAGCCGGTCCAGCAGATACGAAACGGGCCTCACCCAGGAGAGATCCGGCGGGGGAAATCGCCGGTTGAACAGGCGTACCTGCCACTTGGGCAGGCGGATGTCCATCTCCACATACCTGCCGCCCGAAATTCCGTCGAGGGCACCGTCGTAGAGCGGCATGCAGTGAAAGTGCACTAAAGGGTTGCGCCCGACGCCGTATTCGAACGCGGGGCGGAAGCCCAGGCGGGGATAGTAATCCGGGTTGCCGTGGAACAGGACGGCGCGGTAGCCCATCTCTTTGGCGAGGGGAATTGTGTACCGCACGAGGGCCGTGCCCACGCCCCGGCACTGCGCCCAGGGGGCCACGCGCAAGTGCTGCAGGCACAGGGTATCTCCATAGATTTTTTCCTTCGTGACGATTGCGCTCCGGGTGTACATGATCATGCCAGCCAGCCTGCCATCCAGTTCCGCCACGAAGGACAGCGCGGGGAGGAATTTGCGGTTCTTGCGCGTCTTGTGCACGTGCAGGTGGGCGTCGGTCTCCCATTCGTAGTAGCCCAGGGAGGCGTCGCGGGCCAGTAGCTCCACTGCGTGGTAATCCTGCGGGGTCTCCGGGCGGATGGTTATGTTCATTTGGTTTCTCCTCTCAAATCTTTTCCAGACCGAACAGCGCCCAGCCCTCATAGGGCCGCCGGTAATCGAAATAGATGCGGTACCACTTGTTTGTCCACGCATCCTCCGGGTCCTTGCGCAGCGCCGCGAGGGATTGCTTCGCGCCCCGGAAGATGTATTGCTCCCAAGCGGCGTCGGTGCCGCTTGCCATGGCGGTGATGAGGTAGCCACAGCGCCGGGCCTCCTCGTATATTTCCCGCAGGGTGGGCAGCGGGCCGTCGAAATCGGTTAGCTCCTGCGGCGGCTCCGGGAGTTTGGAATACAGCCTGCCAAAGACCAGAGTACCGCCCGGTTTGAGGAATTTCTCGAGATAGGCAATGCCCTGCGCGAAATCGTCAAACAGCCCCGTGGAAAGCTCCGTGCAGACGACAACATCGAACTTCTCCTTAGGTTTATACTTGAGCACATCGCCGCAGGTCAATGCAATACGGTTGTCCGCCAGCCGCGCCTTGCCGGTTTTGATAAAGCCCCTTACCCGGTCCACGCCCGCGCCCGAGACGCCAAAGGCCTCGTTCCAGGCCTTCAGCATCGTGCCATAGCCGCAGCACAGATCCAGCACACGTGTATCTTTGTTCAGGCCAAGATTGAACCCAAGCCTGACAATCCCATCGAGGGGCACCATGCTGATCAGGTGTTGGTTGTCCTCGATTTCTTCTAAACGATCTTTATAGCTGTACATGTTGTCCCTCTTTCTTGTTTTTTGGGTAGAAAAATACCCGCAGACCAAGCAGCCTTCATCCGGCTGCGTTGCCTGCGGGAAGGTTACTTTCACGGCATAAGCAAAGCTTGGGGCATCCGGCCCCGGCTCACTCATGCCACTATTCAGTTAATCGGTGGCAACCTCTTTCAATACCGTCATGCACATTCTCCTTTCGGGTGAAGAATCGCCTGCGAGGGCTCAAGACAGTTATAACATAAATTTTCACGAAATGCAAGGGATATTTTACACTTAATTTGCGCTTCCACCGATTGACAAGCCCCCGATTCTGCTGTATAATTGAGAGAAGGAGCTTTTCGCAAAAGAGAGGAGAGTGCGCATATGGACTTCACCTGGTCGGCGAAAAAGAGATACCTGGTTTTGGAAAACGGCAAGGTGTTTGAGGGCTTCGCATTTGGCGCAGAAGCGGCGGCTGTGGGAGAGGTGGTATTCGCCACCAACATGTCGGGCTTCACGGAGACCGTGACGGACCCGGGGTATGAGGGCCAGATTGTCGTGCAGACGTTCCCGCTCATCGGGAACACGGGCGTCAACCCCGCGCACTTCGAGAGCAACGTCTCCCGTGGAGCCGTAGTAAAAGGATATATCGTCAGGGAATGGTGCCAATCGCCCTCGCATTTCACGTGCATGGGGACGCTTGACACCTTTTTCATGGAGAGTGGCGTCCCGGGGTTGTGGGGGATCGACACCCGCGCGCTGACGAAGCTCCTGCGCAGCGAGGGCGCGCTGCGCGGCGCGCTGACGGACGACCCGGCGGGCGTCGATATGGAAGCCTTGAAAGCCTACGATATCGGCGACGCCGTCTCCCGCGTGAGTGTCACCGAGCCGGCGCAGTATCCCGCCGAAAATGCGCAGTATAAAGTGGCGCTGTGGGACTTCGGCATGAAGTCCAGCACAATCAAAAGCTTGAACAGGCGCGGCTGCGACGTCACCGCCGTGCCCTATCACTGGACGGCGGAGCAGGTCCTTGCGTTGCAGCCGGATGGCGTCCTCCTTAGCAACGGCCCGGGCGATCCGGCGCAATACCAAGGCATCGCTGATGAGGTCAAGAAGCTGCTCGATACAGATATCGCGGTCTTCGGCTGCGGGCTGGGGCACCAGCTGCTCGCCATGGCCAACGGGGGCGCGACCGAGAAGCTGCCCTACGGCCACCGCGGCGGCTGCTCCGTGAAGGACCTCGGCGCCGGGCGCACGCTCATCACGCACCAGAACCACGGCTATGCCGTCGCGATGGACGCGCTGCCGCGAGGCGCGAAGGCCAGCTACGTCAACGCCGACGACGGCACCTGCGAGGGCCTGGACTATGAGGACGGCAGCTTTTCCGCGCAGTTCGCGCCCGAGGCCTGCTGGACGCCCCACGGCGAGGGGAACTTGTTCGACCGCTTTGTTTCCATCATGCAAAGGAGGGCTGCCTAATGCCATTGCAGCAGGGGATTCGCAAAGTTCTGGTGATCGGCTCGGGGCCCATCGTCATTGGCCAGGCGGCGGAGTTCGATTACGCAGGCACGCAGGCCTGCCGCGCCCTGCGCGAGGAGGGCCTGGAGATCGTACTCATCAACTCCAACCCGGCCACCATCATGACCGACCAGAACATGGCCGACAAAATTTATATTGAGCCCTTGACGCTCGAAACCGTCAAGCGGGTGATTCTGAAAGAATCGCCCGACAGCGTGCTCTCCACCCTGGGCGGGCAGACGGGCCTGACGCTCTCGATGCAGCTGGCGAAGGAGGGCTTTCTGGCCCGTCACAACGTGCAGCTGCTGGGCGCGCGGCCTGACACCATCGACAAAGCCGAGGACCGCCAGCTCTTTAAAGACACCATGATAGAGATCGGCCAGCCATGCATTCCGTCTGTCGTCGTTACGGACGTGGACGCCGCTGTCGCCTTTGCCGAAAAAATCGGCTACCCGGTGATCGTGCGGCCCGCGTTCACCCTGGGCGGCTCGGGCGGCGGCTTCTGCGACGACGAGCGCGAGCTGCGCGAGATTTGCGCCGGGGGCCTGCGCCTGAGCCCCATCACCCAGGCCCTCATCGAGAAGAGTGTGGCCGGCTGGAAGGAAATCGAATATGAAGTGATCCGGGATGCCTCCGGCAGCGCCATCACCGTGTGTTCCATGGAAAACATCGACCCTGTGGGCGTGCACACGGGCGACAGCATCGTGGTTGCGCCCGCGCTCACCCTGGCCGAGGCCGAGGCCAACATGCTGCGTGCCGCCGCGCTGGATATCGTCACAGCCCTGGGCGTGGAAGGCGGCTGCAACGTGCAGTTCGCGCTGCATCCCACCAGCCTGGAATACGCCGTCATCGAGGTCAATCCCCGGGTGTCGCGCTCCTCCGCGCTGGCATCAAAGGCAACGGGCTATCCGATTGCCAAGGTCGCCACGAAGATCGCCATCGGCTACAGGTTGGATGAAATCCCCAACGCCGTCACGGGTTGCACCATGGCCTGCTTCGAGCCCACTATCGACTATGTCGCCCTAAAATTCCCCAAGTGGCCCTTCGATAAATTTATCTTCGCCAGCCGCAAGCTGGGCACGCAGATGAAGTCCACGGTCTAGTTGATGTCCCTGGGGGCCAGCTTTGAAAACGCCCTGAGGAAGTCCGTGC
>Ga0123353_10011918_pt1 | contig 12293 bp, 7 predicted proteins | sample TergutLab28metaG_3_FD_92763 | JGI IMG/M metagenome (GOLD analysis project Ga0123353, IMG submission 92763) | Labiotermes labralis P3 segment gut microbial communities from Petit-Saut dam, French Guiana - Lab288 P3 | ecosystem: Host-associated > Arthropoda: Insects > Digestive system > Gut ... | reverse complement strand
GAAAAGAGAACCTAGTAAATTAAATACTCAAAGTTGGTCACCGGTAATTTCTAATATGGCTCAATTCAATGGTACAAATTCGCACAAGGTTCCTGTTTCGAAATTTCAGTATACATTTCACATTATTTATAACTTCAAAATATTAAAACAAGGCATTACATATTACGCATGAATTTCAATTAATGACATTACGTAACACCCGCTTCGTGGTTATTCACGTCAGCTGCAACCAGCCACCATACTGCTATGATCAGCTGTAGAACAATAGACTGCTGCGAATTGATTCCTCCCTGTTCTCCATAGATGGCACTACTCATTCCGAGTCAGAAAATTAGATGTCGAAGGTGAAGAACCTTTGCCATCTTGCAGTGGGTTTTAAGATTTTGACAGATTATCCAGTATAACGATCGTGGATATTAACAATATAAAGCAAGAGTAATATCAGACTCGAACAGACCACTGATATAGTGTAGTGCTGAATATGTCTTGAGGCATGGGCCAAGCTGGAAGCGCGGTAGGGCACACAAGTGAGTAGATTTTATTCTGTGTGTTGTTGGTAGAAACCATAGTTTTAATACACTTGCTGTCGTGTCGACTGAAAATTAGGCTACTGCTTACAGTCAGGAGGTTGTTTTGAGACTTTCAGTAAACGTTATTATGTCGTTCAGTCATGCACACCATGAACTGCAACGCAAGTAAAGCTTATCTCCCTGTTGATTCGTTTTTGTCACCCTGCGTCTGAGAAGGTTAAACATTTAGGTTATCAGATTAACCGTATACGTAAATATATGGTATATGGTGGTGATTGTCAGCGTAGTAGAAGGTATTCCGAGGTATGTAGCTACTGCACTTAGTATTCATCGTATCACATCGTAACCAATGTACATATCGAATGGCGAAGTTCAGTGTTCCAAGAGCAGGAATGCAAAGAATGTTTAGGACTGGTGTTTGCATGTTTTCTCCTGGAGTTTGTTCAGTGTTAGATAAACGATATGGACACGTGAATAAGCGTGAAGGTATGCTTTCCTGCATTAAATGATTATTAGTGGCGCTGCAGAAAATGTATTTTATAGGCCATAATTTGTGACAGGTTAGGTCAGATCAGCAAAATGACAGTCTTCAAAGATGAAACCGCCTTGTGTTTGTCGAACTACACGACGTGACGTTCCGGAGGAACATATCTTGATACAGAGGCATCACGATGTGCTCATAAACGTAATATAATATTAAATAATATACGTCAGCACAACTAATTTATTACACAAGGTAATTACATTGGCTACATGTTTCGACTATTAATCAGTCATCTTCAGGCCTATTTTGTCAATTGAGTCACAAGATGCTATGCACACATTGGGATCCCATCGTGTTTACATTCATGGAGTACATAAACATTTTTAAATCAATTGTCTGAAAGGTGTGACGTGCAAATTGTGTTTACATCAGTGGGATACATAAAATTGGATCACTTGTCTCGAAAAATGTGTTATACAGATTGTGTAATAAAAGGTTAAAATATGTACAATTCTTAAAACAGTATATTGGTTTTCACTAGTTAACAAATATAAGTCCTGTTACCGTCTGGTTGTTTTTGGAGCTATGGGATTCTATTTATTTACTGGTGACGTCGGAGTACGTCTTTGTTTCTGCTCCGTAGGATTGGGCGTGTTTTAATATGACCTCGCACGATGAAATTATCTTGTAGAATTCTACAAGGTCATATGATAACACGCCCACTCTGTTTCTTTAAGGTGCATATTAACATTATCCTCCTGCCACTGGCCTATTCGCTTCAGCTTTCCCAGCTAAAATTTGGTATGCATTTTCCATCTCCGCGTTCTGTGCCACATGACCAGTAAAAATTAGCCACCATTTCGGAAGAACTTTTTCTTATAATTTCATGTCCCTAAAATGGAAGTAGCATGTTCTTCTGATACGTTGGTGCATTTGAACCAGACTACAGGACGGCATGTCATAGAAAACCGCATTTTTCGCCGTCAGACTATGATTTCCCGCGGACTACAGTAGAACAAATTTGATAATTATTCATATATTATGGGATGTGACTCTTTGCCGTTGGGTGACTAGTTCCCGATGCTTCGATGGAACGTAGTGCCTTCATTTTCAGGGTCTCAGCAGTCCAAATTCTTGAACCCGCCCGGCGACACAGCGTCACAAGGCTTGAATGTTCGGTAACACCTCACATCTCTTGACTTTAATCGTATGAGGCTCGGCAGTTCTTTGGGAACGCACACGAGCAGTCGAAACACCTCTACCTAGCGTTCGGGCGCACCAGTAACACTTATGAACACCAATATGATGTACAGTATTGCTGTCTGAAATATATGTGTTGTGGATTTGTGGAGTAGTGGCTGTCTGCCAAACAGCTCTGTTTATTTCTGCCGCTGTTTCTTGGAATTAGTCACTTCGAGTTGGCGGAACACCCACTTGGCCACTATAAATACATTTCGCTTCCTTGCGTTCAGCGCTGAAAATAGTTTGTTATCTTCAAGGAGAGGCACAGATAATATTTATTTTTGTGATCCGAATTTGTATGTCATGCAAACTGGAGAGGTTTATTGATGTTTACGTTCTTGTTAGTGTTACAGCCACATTTTGCGCGCCGCAACCATGACGTTAATTGCGGTTTAACGTTCGAGTGCAATCCGTAAGTAATTCTCTGGTAGCAGAACCAGAAGGCGTAGTACTGCTAAAGCGAGAATCCACATTTGGATACGATTCTGAGCTGCTTCTAACCGTTTCTCGTCCTCACAGTATATCTCCCCAAGATCCATCTTAATCATCTATTTCCGTTTCTTTCAGGGTATGCCATGTGGCCTGTTTCTCCGCCAAAATTCCCTATATGCTTCGTGTGTCCCCATTGTCTCCTTCTATGCATCATTACCCAGCTGAATTGTGACTTATATCACAAACCCACATGTTATGTAATGTCCTAAAATTTTGCAATGGGTTTTCTGCGGTTTTTTAATCCCTTATTGATCTTAATATAAGCTTACAAAATTTAATCTTTAGGTGACACATCCGCGTTGTGTTTAGATTAATATGTGCATTTAAAGGAGTTCCGTCCTTAACAACACAGTTGTATTTCTAATATAACTAATTTCGGCTCATTTTATGGGCCATCGTCAAACTTATATACCAGAACCTACGAAAGAAATATACAATCACCTTTATAACCTCAGAGAAAGAGATCTCTTCCTCTATACAGATGTATAAAACTGGTAAAAAAGCATATGATTAATGAAACAATGTAAAATAAAATTTGTTACAAATATATATGAAAACATACGAAAAGCTATGTATTAAAACAGGAATATAATTAATAGTCGGTAAAATAAATGTAGGTGGTTTAAGAATAAGTATTAACCGTGCAGCTTTGTGAAGTAATGTTTTGAACATGGCAATGAAAATCGGAGACGTATTTGCTGAGACGAACGACGGGTCTTGGTAAAGGTTTGTTGCAGGAGGTAAAGTAGGGCTATCGCTGCTTACTTATACCGTGAATAAGTGTAGAACTCTCATAATGACTGGCGGAGCACCTGGAGGACGGGCGACAGACCGGTGGGAAGACAATAGTTCCATCAGCTGCTGGTTGCCACGCGACAGCTGCATCCATCGGTTTACCCAACTTCATTCGGCGCATTTTAACGGTGGAAAAACATATCTTGCCCGCAGATAATTTTTGTCTCCCGAGTTAAGTGATGAGAAATATATTTATTTCTCGTAATTCAAGGACGTATACGTGTTTGGTAGTTTACAGAAAATCTGTATGAAATAGTCTACTGGAAAAATACGTTTGTTCTTCTGTAATACACAAACACGTGTAATTTTCACTCACTATGAGGCGAATATCAAAGTAGTTTTGTCTTCTTGCAGGAAATTTGCTTGGGGTGAGGGAAGAAAATAAAAGACCCCAGTCCCCTCCGTTTCATATAGGTCACCGTGAGTTAATGTCCATTATGGTGTGTGTGTATGTGGGGGTGGGTGCATGAGAGAGGGAGAGAAAGAGGGAAAGGAAATTATTTTATTGGAATAAATAAGATAGCGTTTCACTAGTGGCTATGCATACTTTAAAGTGGTGAATCCCACATATTTATGGGGCTGTCACGTTCGACGATACAATGTGTACGAAGTCATTTTATGGGTTTATGCTTACTGGCGTGTAATGTAATTACTTTTTTATTATACGCCTTCACGGCAGGTTTCTGTAACAAAAAAGTCAGTTTTGAGATCTCGGTGAACGTAAGACACGATTTTTTTCTTTAATACTCGGAACTGAGTACTGTAAAGCCGGGGCCGTCATTTGTCGCTGTGAAGCAAGTGATGTCCGCTCTATGGCGCGCAGTTGTGCGTTAACGCGCCCTGCAGCTCGGGCTGTGTCGTCGTTGACTATGCAGCAATGTAGCTATGAGTCGGATGGTACATCTAAGTCCGGCACATGTACGGATTGTAGTACATAGCGCTAGTTTGATGATGCGAAGTGAGTGGTTGATAGTTGGTGGCTACTCCTGCTTACACAGCTTACAAGTGGGCTTGTTTCCTGAACCAGTGTTGCGCTCTGGGATACTAAGAGGCGGTGCTGTTGCCTGAGGGCAGTAGTAGGATTCTTATCTTTCGGACGGATCATGGGCAGGGTCGTCCCGAGACATGTGGGCACTCCGGGCAGGCTAATAATTTTGGCGACCCTTCCAAACGATATTGTGTAAACTTTTCCGGCCTGGAATGGGCCTGGCGAACTTTTATGAAGGCGCATGTTCAAACTGCGGATAATTTTCCGAGAATTTCTTTCGTACTGGGAAAGCTGAGTTTACTAGCACAACATTTCAGATTATTCTTGCGACGTCCTAGCGCCCCTTATAGGTTGGCGCCTTGGGCAGCTGCCCGGCTGGCCCACCCCTTAGGCCGGGCCTGATCACAGGCAACACTATTGCAGTGATCTGTAGCTGTCTGGCGAGGGTTAAAACTTCTTTGTATCTCGTTTCGTAGAATGTGTTTGCGCGCATGTGTAGACTTACATATGCACAGCATAACAAAAGGTACTGGCCAAAGCATCCGTCACGTTTGCAACTAGATCGCCAGGGTCTCCCCTTTTCCGGTCCGAGAGTATCGGAAGTTCCTGCCTGCTGTATGTCATACCTGGCGGGTTTCCGCGGCAGGCAGCTGCACAGTGCAAGTCTGCAGCGACCCTCTGCATTATTGTTTCTGTTTAACGACGCACAGCCCTGTATCATACCAGAAAATGCTCACGGATTGAACCCCCCTATTTCAGCGAAAACAATTTTTGCCGGTTAGCGGGGCGAACGAACTCTACTTTGACATGATGTGTGACATTTTCATTATAACTGATGTTGGGCTTCTGTTCTTAATGACGTTTTCTTTCGTGAATCGTACCCCTACTATTTTACAAAACTGTGGAACTTCGTGTAGGCCGAGTTATTTTCATTGATGCCGGTACTTAGGTGCGTATATTAATTACGTTTAAATTTCATTTATTAAGTTTGTTATTGCGAGTAAAATGCGATGAGCAGGTGTATGAACATGGTGTATTGTTTGTTAACTTGACGTCCAAACAGTCGTGTTAGAAAACATTAGTAACTGACGTTTGCTTGCTCCTGTGTTAAAGGTGAATAAATTGTTTATTCATTATTAACATGGAGGAAGGTGTCACAGTACGTAACACTTCTGCATTTATATGTGTATGTAAGCCTATGTATGTATGTATGTATTATGTATGAATGTATGTGTGTATGTAAATATGTATGAATATATGTATGTATGTGTGTATGTATGTACATAGGCCTATGTATATATGTATGTATATAGGCCTATGTATGTATGTATGTATGGATGTATGTATGTAGGCCTATATATGTATGTATGAATGGATATATGTATGTAGGCCTATATATGTATGTATGTATGTATGTATGTATGTAGGCCTATGTATGTATGTATGTATGTATGTATATAGGCCTATATATGTATGTATATATGCATGTATGTATGTGTGTAGGCCTATGTATGTATATGTATGTATGTATGTATGTATACTCGTATATGCATGTGTGTATGTATGTAGGCCTATGTATGTATGTAAGTATGTATGTAGGCCTATGTATGTATGTAGGCGTATATGTGTATGTATGTACGTCTATGTATGTATGTGTGTATGTATGTAGGTAGGCGTATGTGTGTATGTATGTATGTACTCCTATGTATGTATGTATGTATGTAGGCCTTGTATATATGTAGGCCTATATATGTACGTATGTTTGTATGCGTGCATGTATGTATGTACGTATGTAGGCCTATGTGTGTAATGTATGTAGGTAGGCCTATGTTTGTTTGTGTTTATGTGTGTGTGTGTGTGTGTGTATAGGGTCCGGACAGCGTGGTCGGTACAGCGACTTGCTACGGACTGGACGGTTCGGGATCGAATTCCGGTGGGGGTGAGATTTTCCATACCCGTCCAGCCGGCCCTGGAGCCCACCCAGCCTCTTGTAGAATGGGTAACGGGTCTCTTTACCTGGGGTAAAACGGCCCGGGCATGGCGTTGACCACCCACCCCCATCTAGCACCGAGGTTAAAGAAAGAGTATTGCTATACCTGTACTTCCCCCTCTGGGTCTTAATGTCCTGTTCTTTGGTAGTAGTAGTAGTAGTAGTAGTAGTAGTAGCGTTAGTAGTAGAGTGTAAATTATAGGACGTTACGGTTGGCCAGACTTATTAAGGATTGCTTACAGAAGCACTCAGCATGACCTGTTTTCGGACAACGATTCAAAACCCCTACGTCCTTAATATGATATGGGGTGCTAACTACTGCATCGCGACCTTGACATGCTATTCCTTGGGAAACAAAAATGTTACGTCTGTAAAATAAATCTCGTCACTGCGGATAGCGTGTCTGTCGATGCGCATTATTACAGCCGGCGGTTACAACGTTGCATTCAGACGTAGCTCGACAAAAGACGACACAGGAAGATACTTTTTATGCACCCTATTCCAGTGCACATTGCCTTCCAACCCGCTTCCTTCATGCGATTGACATCTGACGATGTCTGGAAGGTATTACATCTGCTACTGGAAAGTTTTTTTTTTTAATATTTGTTTTGAATTTGTTGTCTTTATTTGACAATGTGTCGTAACTCGTGGCGGCGGAATAGTGAATTAGAAACTAACGGTTTTTCAGCTACCTCAAAATTCCTCGCCTCTTATTGAACCGGATGGTTCACTTACCTGTCCTCAAGAGCTTTGGTCTCTGTCATGATCCAAGTCTATCTACTCCACACCGTTCCATCATAATTATGTAGGATGTACTGTACATGACTATTCTTTCATCCACGCCTAGGTCTTGTAAGGTCCTGAGTCTACGGCTGAAGAATTTGCATTTTCTATACGCACTACCGATCTCGAACTCGTTGATTTGGTCGCACTACGATGATGAAGATGATGATGATGTTTAAGAATGCATACATTTTCCAAAAATCTAGGAACCATCTCATAATTCTAGGCCTCGGAAGGTTGGCGTGAAGCAAATTTCCCACTAAGGACCAGCAAATACGTGTCGTGGGCGTCCCTGTACAAAATTTGGTCTCCAGGTATTTGTGCATCGATGGTTATGGTAATGATAATATATGATGCGTGCGAAGTATGAAGCTTCTTAATCAGGCCCTATACAGTTTTCTTACTGTCCTGTTTCCCTGCTTTCTCTGTCTCTTTTTTTCTTCAGCATCCTGTTCTCCGACTCTCCGTGTGGTCTTGGCTGAGGGCGAGAGGACGAGTTTCAGATGCGCACAAAACTGCATGGTAAATTATAGTTGTTTATGTTTAATCTTGTAGTTGGTTATATTTTGATCCTTACTTTTTGGACAGAACATGGGGGGAGGGGGGGGCAAATTTTGAATGGAATAATAGTAACTTCGTCCCGAATGTAATGTGTATTTAACGTGTTCGTGCGCCTTAAATTTTAATATTCTTAGTGTCCTTCCCACATATCATTTAAAGTTATTTTCTTGTGCGACGCACTGTGCCCCCATCGCCATATATGCCGATGATGTAATTATGTGTTTAACGACTTCACATGTTTGTCTTGCGGTGATCGGCAGGTGGCACTACATAACAGCCCGTGGGGGGGGGGGTCGGTGATGTCATAAGCAATGTTTGTTCGAGATGAACCCGGAAATTGCATATCCAGGAGTTTAAACATGCACGCAGGGAGTGTGCTGATACTTAATTGGTTTCGGTTTATAACTTACGTCGGTGGTAATGGGTTTGATTTGCGTTTTATGCTGCCTGCATATTCTGTGTACTTGAAGAATGTATACAATCTGAACGGTACATTCTTATGTAGGCTAGTATCAGAAAGCACTGGCAACTCCATCTTTTCCTTCATTATTTCATTACTTCCCTTTTTTTTTTTATTCTTTCCCTTTTCCTTCTGCTTTCCTATCATTACATAATTACTTTCTCCTTTCTCTCATTTCCTTTTCTTCCCTTTCTTTCTCGCGTGTTTTCTTCCATACCACTTTTACCCACCCTTCATGTCCCTTTTTCCTCATGAAACAAGGAAAGCAAACTCAGAATCTTGTCTGGGAGAAGAAGAGGCCAAATATGCGGACAGACACGCCCAGCTCGCTTTAGGGTTCCTAAGGACCTTTGTGTAAAATTCGCGGTCAGTGTCGGGTACTGAGATACATAAGGATCTACGCTGAATTTATCAACACAGTGTTGAATTTAGTCGGCTGATGTGGCCTATGTTCTTCGTATGCAGGAGGCCGTATAGGAGGATGGAGCAGCATGCATATTGCTGTTCAGCACGGTGCAACAAAGTAAGTCTTCATAGATCAGGGACAGGGAATCCTATCTACTGGAGTATCGGATGTGGTTATTTTTGAGTGAGGATGGCCGTGTGGTCTCACGGGAAAGCTTCTGTAGGCAACATATTTTTAATTGGCTGTCATCTTTTATTAACACGGACTGACTGGCCATACCAGAAGTTAATAAACTGTAATCAGCAGTCGACTCAAATGTGATTCGGACCATGACCTCATGTTGTTGTTCTATCGTTGCTCTTGTTTATTATTATTATTAAATAAATAGTTGACCTGTTATTTTTGGGCAACATTCTTATCACAGTGTCCAATCAGCACTTAAAAACACATTTACTTTTTTACTTCACTCTTCTTCGTTATTACGCAGCGAGTAGTATTTCAATTCCTCACAGACGTTTGGGGACAACCTATCGGGTCCCATTTTCAAGCTTGCCTATATGTTGTCCCGCAACGTCGGCAAGGATTTACCAGTACTCGCTGTGTAATAACTCAGAAGAGCACAGTTCTTATCTCTTTCGCGGCGGAAGCCTGAAATCTCTCCCCCCCCCACTATTCGGTTTATGTGCGTGGTTTTGTCCCAAAACGTTTGTTGCAGGAACTGGGTAAAATTCTACTTCAGCTTAGACGTGCAGAGCTTATAAATACTAATTGTGGCGGAAGAATTCTGCGACGTCCTTAGACACTAGCGGAACTCAGTGTTTACCGTTTTAGGCGTGTTTGAAAAATTGCGAAAAGCGACTGTTCGTTTCGTGTATGTATTTGAGTATTTTTCGAAAATCTGTCGAGAAAATTTAAATTTCATTACAATCTGACAAGAATAACGGGTACTTTACATGAAGACCGGTGTACATTTATGGTCATATCTCGCTCATTTCATCTTAGAATGAGAAACGTTTCAGACATAGTTTTCAGAGAAACTCAAAACGCACATTTTATGTTCAGTAGCGTTTTTCCGAAAATCTTGCAGTTTATGGGACAACGGGGAAAAATATTGTAGAGCCGCATATGCCACAGATGACAGTGTGGCGAATGTCTTTTACATGCTGGACAACTAAGGCTACAAACACACACACTCAGAATATGCAATACTTATTGCTTTTCCATTAAACAGTGATTGTACGAACGCTCCTTACTGTTAGGTTTTAGTACATTGCCTGTCTTGTTAGTCTAAATGTAAGCCCCAGACACATAGCGGTGAGATGAATGGGATACAGTGGTTCCTGTTTTGGTTTGTTGGCGCTGTTGGCAGCATATGGGTGACAGACTGGCAGACATTCCCCAGGATTACGACCGCTGTTTTGGACTATGTGTACGTCTGGCAGACGGTGGGATGGTGCGAGTCCGACTCCAGTCCACGTGCCACACGACCGTCTGACCTCGGGGCTCATTAACTCCCGCCCGTAACCCATCTGAAAGGGTCCCAACTCTCTCTGTTAACTAAATACCTTCCACTCTCCCATCTCCGACGCTATCGTAAACGGCTCCTTTGCTTAACCGTATGTCTCTAAATAAAAGGATAACCAAAGTAATTAATACAGTACCTTGAATTGCATTATTATTTGAGGAATTGAATGACTGCTATTTTATGGTGTATCTGTAATTGATGTACCGATTCTTAATGTAGAGTAAATGTTAGTACTTTTTACTCAAGTGCATTTTTATTTTTATTTGTAGATTAGTTTTCCGGATTAGCCAAGTTTTTGAGAAACCGTCCAGCTACTTGATGTCGTATACGCCAGCTGAGCGGGAGTCATTGTATTTGTCTTCGTAGGGCACGGAACGTAAATGCAATTAGCAGCGACAAGTAGTTACTTTAACATGTTTTGAGATGGATTCGGCGAGACTCTGCAGTAATACTGTTTCTTAAATTCCCAATCATGTATGGAAGTTTTATAAAGGAATATCCGTTGTTTGAAATTGAAATACTTCGTAATGCCAACGTTGTCCGTAAAATTGTACCTTTGTATGTGTTCTTGTTAGGCCGTACACAATCTCTGTACATGCTGCAACACATAATGCCTTCTTCAGGCCTACCGTAGCGTATATACTACAGACGTCGAAACTGAACCGCGTTCTTGTGACAGACAGCGAGTAAAAATATACTCGTACTGAGTAATTAAACACCCATAGTTAATTTGGCGTTTGTAAAATGATTACAACTGATAAATTGTTAGTCGTAGGCCACTGACACTTAGAGTTACTGGGTATGAAGGTTTTCTCGTTGTCACGATTCAAAACTTGTCGGTTAGATATAACAGTCTTCTATACCTTTCTGCTTGTAAACATTTGGACGTACTGATGCATCATTGCATTGCCTCCACAGGAAACTCTTGTAAGTTATAAATAGGCATAATAGTCAGATTTTGGCTTGACGACGAATACTTGGAACGTGAGGTGAATCCTAGTGTAGGCGAGTGATAAATGTGACGACTCCATTCTTCACAGCGAAGAGAGTAAAGTTATTTCACCATGACCAGAACGTTACGACATGTAGTACTTGAGGGACTTTTCGTGGAACCGTGGCTCTAGGACTGTGTGGACCCATCGCAGTAGGCCTGTCTTATTAACCCGTTGTCCTGCGCTACTCTCCCTTGTGGCGAATGATCCCGCATCTCAAAGCCGGTGATGCAAGCTACTGAATACCGCTGTCCTTGGCTGACGGCGGCTAGGAAATTTGCGTCTATATTCTTGAACCGCTGGCAGTGTTTTCATACCACAGAACCCTTAAAACAAAGCAAATGCTTGCCTCTTCAGCATTTGTGAGCTCTGTGTTCACTCTCGCCCAGGACATCTGCACTGCAATGAACAACTGGACACAGAACAAACAACTTAATTCCTTTACCACTGAACATAAAATATCTGCCACCAGGTGGGTTTGTGCACATGGCACGGGCGAATCCACTGTTTTAGCACTTCTGGGAGCGCTCTTCTGGAATGGGCGATGAAATATAGGTCTATGATGATGCAGCACTTTGTACTCAGACGAAGTCATTGATTATTCGCAAGAAATTTGGCAGACTGTTCATGGTCAGTTCTTTATATACAGGGTTATTCATAAGTCCGTGAAACATTTTAAAAATTCGCAACAAATAAACTACTCAACGGATTATGGTAGTTCTTACGCCGATAGAGAGGGACACCCCCCCCCTTTTTTTTTCTTCATATTTCACAGATGCTCAATATGTCCACCTTTGGTAATACGGCAGACATCTATGCGATGGTCCATCTCGTTCCACACGCGTGTCAGCTTATCACGGTCGACCAGAGTCACAGCAGCGGTGATACGGTTGCGAAAATATGGAGATTAGCGGGGAGTGGAGGCACAAAGACAGTGTCCTTCAGAAACCCCCAGAAGAAAAAGTCGCACGGGGTTAAATCCGGGGACCGGGGTGGCCACCGCATTAACGCGTCATCTTCTTTTCCTGTGCGTCCTATCTACCTG
>Ga0123353_10011917_pt1 | contig 12293 bp, 9 predicted proteins | sample TergutLab28metaG_3_FD_92763 | JGI IMG/M metagenome (GOLD analysis project Ga0123353, IMG submission 92763) | Labiotermes labralis P3 segment gut microbial communities from Petit-Saut dam, French Guiana - Lab288 P3 | ecosystem: Host-associated > Arthropoda: Insects > Digestive system > Gut ... | reverse complement strand
TTATAAATGTGAAAGTGTGAAAGATTCCAGGTGTTACTAGCAGCAGTGTCGGTAGTAATAGTGCTGGAGTAGTAGTAGTAGTAGTAATAGTAGTAGTAGTGGTGGTGGTGGTGGTAACGGTAGTATTATTGTGCTGGTGGTGGTAGTAAGTAGTAGTACCTCCAAGGAGAAGGTTCTTGGTGAGAAAGTAAGTGACTGAGCTTGCGAAGATAAATTGAGTATTGTATATTTTCCGAGCAGTTTTCTTATACACACAAGTTTGTTTCAACGTAATTGCGCAATAATTGGTTTTAATGCTCCTACATGTTTCGGAGAGGAGGAGGAGGAGGAGGAGGAGGAAGGAAGGAAAAGAAGAAGAAGAAGAAGAAGAAGAAGAGAGAGAGAGGAGGACTCCCTTTTTCCACTATCTCTCTCTCTCTCAAGGCGAGAAGAAGAAGAAGATGGAGAAGAAGGAGGAGGAGAAGAAAAATAAGAAGAAGGAGAAGAAGAGGAAGAAGAAGAAGAAGAAGAAGAAGAAGAAGAAGAAGAAGGAGGAGGAGGAGGGTATTACTAGGAGCATTGTCGGTAGTAATATTGCTGGAGTAGTGGTGGTAACGGTAATATCATAGTGGTAGTGGTGATGGTGGTGGTGGTGGTAGTAGTAGTAATAAGCCTTAGGAGAAAGTGAGTGATTGAGCTTGCGAAGATAAATTTAATATTGTACACTTTCCGCGCAGTTTTTTATACACACAAGTTAGTTTCAACTAATTGCGCAATAATTTGTTTTAATGCTCCTACATGTTTCGGTTGCCAACCGCAGCCATCTTCAGGAAGCTACATTTGAAGCCGCGTGCAACGTGTGTACAAGTTGCAAATATAAATGTACAATATTTGTAGATATTAGTGTCAGTCTGTGAATATGCATTGTTATTAAAGTCGTAATAAAACTATAACACAAGGGAATTATTAATATTACGTAAGATTTATAAAAAAATCTGGTGATAAAGGCATTCTCTCCAGTGTTTATTGGAGCGGGTATCTGTAAATATATATAATGTTGAAGTGAGAGTAATAAGTCTTGAATTCACGTAGTTTCCATGTGGGTATGCGTTTTTGTACCAGCCAGAATATTGTCTTTATTTTCCTCGTAATATGTCGGATAATCATCGTCCGAGCGAACATTCATGCTGTACTTCGTTCAGGCATCTGCGCCTTATTTTGGTTCGATATGATTTTGTGTCGTTCATTTTAATCTCAAACGCATTCAGTATTGAGTCCCTGGATTCCGAAGCGTCTACATCACTAAACTGTCGTTATCCTATTGTTTTCATGGATATGTACTTACGACATTCGCTCCAGAATTAATCTGCTCATTCATCCTTTCGTTTGTGAGCTGTTTTACTTTTCGTTCTGTTTTTCGCACGTACCCAGTCAGGGGGGCGTTCTAATGTTTAGGCTACGTTAGATTTAGTTTGATTTGTCATATCAACTGTTAAATACTTTGAAGGCTGACATTGGTCTGAATTACATACAAAAATTCATTCCTTTCGTTACAGAAAACACAATTCATGTCTGTTATAAAGAACAATCAGTGTTGTTAATAAAAGAGAACAGAAGATTTTCTTAATGTTCCGGCAGGTGTTAACATTCATAGTAGAGCTACGATTGAGCTTTAATCGTTTAGGCACATTAGGTACTGTATGTTCCAACTGCTTTAAAATTAAGAAGTTCATTTTGTAAAGTGTAGTCCTATTTTTGGTTTGTTTCTCACAGTAAAGTGCGTTAATTTTGCAATGCGGTGTTCACCGATTGGTGCTTGTAATGGAGACTACGTGTTTACTGTGAGGTAGGAACTGAACTTTTATGTGTTAGCTAATATTGTTTTTTTTTTTTACCTCTGCTCATGTAGACGCACGGCTGTTCAGTGAATTAGCGTCATTATCATACTACAGTACCACCTGTTTATCGGTGGAACCACTTGCGACGCCGATGGTAATGTGGACGCTTGCTACTTGTTTGGATCTAGATTCGTGATTCGATACGGAAAAGGATGTATCAAAGCTGTCTTTGATTTCGAAGCAGCTGCATCAGCAAATACTTTCTTCCTTGCCTACTGCGCATGGCTTCAGCACGAGTTTATCATTTGTGGGCCCTGTATTGTATGAAATTGTGTGGTAATTGGCATGGACTTAAGAAGGGTTGTGTGGCTTTAGGTGTTTCTGTTGGATTAGTGTATGTTAACCCTCTCACCCTCAAATTCTTCAAGTGCCGACACTTATAAAAGGTAAAACAGAAGGTACGGTTGCCCGTTTCCGCGCCATGGAGGCGTATAGAGGATTAGAGGCAGAGCTCCACTGTTTTGAAGAAGGAATGTTTAGTGTGACACTCGAAAATAAATTGAAATAGAAAAACACCTTCGGAATGGCAACAAGCTTTTATAAAGAAAGAACCTTAAAAAGGGCAGAAAGGCGACACACAACTGACAAGAAAACTGAAAGAAGCTGAGAGCGTTAGTATGGCCCTGCTGTTTCATTGCTCTTTTGAATTGTTTCAAACCTTTATGTATCTGTGTCGTTTATGCATTCAGGCCGAACAGACTGACGTCTGTTCCGGGGGACTTAAATTAAGTACCAGCTGGAATACGTACCAAGATTTAAAATCGTGTTCAGTCCAACTGCTGCGCAGTAAAACCGGCACATTGTGCCATTTTGTCTCGCCGTTGCATCATGCGTCGGTAATTTTCTTATCTTTGGATTAAACGAGAAGCTATATAGGCCTGTACAGTATACAGTAGCAAAAGTAAAACTAAGGGTGTCTTAACCAAAGTCTGTATGAAAAAGTAACTCACGATTTTAACACTGTTACTTTCGAAATTTGTTACGACGTTACTGTGGTTTTTCTTATATCTTCCACGTGAATATACATTTTGTCCTCATATTGTTGCTTCGTAGGCTCTACAGTTTCTTCAATTGATGAACTTTGAATAATACGTGAGAAAGTAAGTAAATACCTCGAGTTGATGTATTTTCAATTAAATTTACGCTGGAATGACCAACAACAGTACTATATGTTATATTAGTGGAAATGATCGGTGGGGCTTTTGTGAACACAGTAATGCACATACTGCTTCCGTAGAAGGCTTGGAACCTTCTTGCCCAACTATTAGCTTTCAAGAGGGGCTCAGTTTCATTGCTTTGTTGCATTGTACGTGTTGTGGATTTTTCTGTAGGACAGACGTTTACCAGAAGTTAGTCACTTTTGGTACGGATTATGGTAAGGGAGGAACAGACGTGCAGGTTAACACCAATGCTAGATATCTGGAAATTATCTTAAATCATTTACAACTAGTAGGAATGTTAGCATCCTTTGCAGTGAGATTTAGAGCACCCGAACTCTTCCTCCAGTGGTGAATTTGACGCGTCGTCTTCAGCAGTGTGATACGTGTTGTGATACGAAACTCCGTGCACTCTGTGTGGAAGGCATTCACGAGCATGTGAACTTATTTTGCGTTTCAGACAGATTTTTTCTTGATGCTGGTATCCTTATTACTTTTTCATTACTTTTCGTGGAAAGATCCCGCGTTATGTATATCTAACCTAGGTGCATTGGGACCGTAAGGGCTAGAAACCCAAATGTTAATCTAATCTAATCTATGTCTTTCTAACGTAATGTAATAATATAAGAAAACTATTTCAACAGGGCCCACGTGTTTCATGCTAGTACTGATAACGTTCGATCGTGGTTGATTAGGGTTTTATCGTTTGCCCGTTTGGCGTTCTGTAACAGGTTTAGTACACGAAGTATTGCAATAAACTTTGTGTGCACAACACACCTTGCTCATCTGAGAATGGAACGCAATTTTAATTTTACAGTTTCCTGGGGAAAAAGATAAAGAACAACCCGTCTTCCCTCTGTTTTCATGTTAAATAAACCCCTTATAAAATTATTCGAAGCTTGAGGGTAAATTGTTGGGGTTTAAAGTTGGGATAGTGGAATAAGGTCCCAGGTTTACCATTTTCCAGTGAGAATCGTTCCTCCATCACCACTACCCTGCACTACCCCTGTTTTCCCACTATACCTCTTACCATCTTGTAGCTGTCACCTACTCCCCTATCCCACCGCCCTTATCACAATCATCTAATTAAACGCCACATGACATTTGCATATTATGCATTACCCCAGAGGGTAGTTTTACAGGAGCGCGTCTGTTAACATAAAGTCTCTGCACGATGGGAAGGGAAACAGTTTGTATCAATGCTTCCACAACGTTCATTCCTCAATCCCTGATTACATTAACCAGTTCTTTATATGACTAGAAATGTGGAGTACTTGTAGAATTTCCGTGATAAAACGTCCAGAATTACACGACGTGCTTCTATTTGCAGGCAGCACGAAATGGACTTGGAATGAATTCAAAAGCAATTCTGTTAAATCATACAATTTTTCCTGTCAGCGTGATAATGAGCCGTCCATTCTCCCATCTCCATAAAAAGGAATGGAAATTTCTCGAATAAGCGGAACTGTGCGACAATGACTGTGCTTCATGGAGTTCTTTATTTCGTTAATCAGTTTTATAGACGTAGGCGTAATTCGGGGGTACATGTGCCCGTAATATTTTTTCTACCTAAGAATATTTTTGTCTGGCAAATAAAATATAAACATATTTTAGAAACGATTATTTGAGTCGCGTCATGCAGAAAAAATTAAGCAAACCAATCTTACCACCTTTCTTAAGTTGGCTTCTTCGTAAATTAAAGTTCCTGATACACATGGTCGATTTTGCATCCCTATTGTTATTAGCCAAGGGACGCTTATGTAGGATATACGGGACGTTTCGGACCAACGGGTTTCATTCTCACTTTGTATCACGGACGCCCGGTTCTCGAATCTCAGGCCGACAACTGTCTGTGCTGGCGGAGATTTTTTTCGTGATTTTCCTCGGTATCCCTTTGCGAAGTAATAGAACGCACCTCACAGTAGACCACAACTCCTTGTGTTTACATTCTGTCTAATTTGTCATTCACAATCAGGGTTGTTTTCCTGCTGTAGCCACCGAAGTTCGTAAGGGAGCGTTGAGAAAGACCATGGGTCACTCCATCTTAAGTTGGAATCGATTAATTGCCTACTGTTTAACTTGACTGAAGAGAGCAAGCAGTTGAGGGACCGAGAATGATAGAGGAGGATAACATGAATATTGATAGTAACGTACCGCACTCCGATATATTTTAAACTTAACACTTATCACCAGAGTCCAAGTATTTTTTATAAACCTTTATACGAATATTTCATAGGAGTGGTATTGTAGTGATTAAGCACAAGGAAAGCTTTGCATTGACCTTTACGCATAACAACCCTATTTTGAATTGCAATGCTTTCATTGTTCTTTTTGATATTGTAATGGCCAGTGGATTCTATCCACTATAATTTGGGAGTAGCCTGATTTGACCTGAGAGGATTTTGGGATTTCGAATAAGTCTTGCTGCCACCAGTTTAGTTATCTAGTTGGACAGCCGCTGAAGACGATACAGATACCAGGGAGCGGTGATAATAATAGGGTTGCAATGTACTAGGTACAGCACTACACCGGCTCGGAAACTATTCACTTTACTAACAGGAGTGTGGCTTACTAACACCCAACGTTCCTGGTGCTCAGCTCAAGCATCCCAAATTTAAAAATGTTTATACCTTTCTACTAACAACACTGCTACATAATAACCATGCTTCCCAAATATACAAATACACGTCCCCCGCCCCAACAACGCACAGGCATTTAAAATAATCGTAAAACATTTCTGTAATACATTCAGCGTTTACACAGTGATATCTAATCAAGTCCGAATTTACTCACGTTTCGTCATTAATAAAAATCGAGTTATAAATTTCCACAATTCACATCAACACCTACCTGGTATGATGTACAGCAACAGCATCGTCACACCAAATAAAATTACTTGAAAAATAATTTCAACCAGCGTCCACTTAGACGCAGACGTGCATAAAAAAAATGTTATCACGCCGATAGCTGGAATCGTAAGACGGTGTAGCGTTACAACGCAGGTCTGTATAAATTCCTACGACGCTCTTCCTTTGTCCCATGGCCTGATAGAGTCCCTTATCACCATCCTCCAAATAGGCCAGAAAAAAACCGCGCGCCGTGACGTATCGCATGATTCGTCGAGCTACCTGAAACTGCTGATCGCATCCGCAACTTCCTGTACGTTGCCAAGGGCGAGAAATCTATGTACAATAATTTACAAAAATTTACCAAATAATACCAAAAAATTCCATTACATCAATCATTCATTAGAGTATTAATTTCTGTCTCGGAAAGACGAATTAATATACACCGACTGGTTTATATTAATTTGAAATTACAGTAGTCACAAGAGCATATTAAAAATTAAGTTTTCATTGTTGACAATCTTCACTCTCCAAAAGACACTTGCAGTTTGTCGTCAGTGAATTGCCACTGACGATGATATTGGCATAAGAGCTCGACAAGATTCGACGAAAGAAATTTGGCGACGCAAAGTTTTAAGAGCACTTATGAACACTAAAGTACAGTTAGTCATTTACTAGTTGTGCATTATCCATCGCCCCATGTTAAAAATCATAAATAAACCTCAGGCACAAGAATAATGTAAGCACCCACTCATTTAGGCCCGATGGGTAAGGCTAGTCTTAATTTCTGGATCTGGAGGTTTAAAATAACTTCTCCTGTCAAGCTGAACAGAGTTGGTTTCTATTACGTTTTTGCTTCAGGAAGGGGGTAGGGGGAATTCTATCCATGAAACTTGTTTTAATTTGTTACTCTAAACACGGGACTACTAACAGAGTCTCAAGATTGAATGATTCCAAACTTGATAGGCCTATACCGTCGTCAGAATCCTGTGTAACCCCATTAAAGTACTGTCTTAAACTAAGTGTAGCAGACGGAAGTTAGGTGCCACCGAATGTCCAGAGAAGTGAAAATTTTACACAGACCTTCTTTCAAACAAAAAAGTAAAATTGTTAATTTCCAATGATATTATTTATTTGGAGACACCGCTCTGACTGCTGTGTCCACTCAGAGGTCAATCGAAGCAGCGTGGATACGTTCACAAAATTATATACTCTTTTAAAAAACGTGAAATTCCGACACCACTGTTATGACCATCATGCTGTGTGACCAATTTTAATTCATCTCACATACTTTTGTAGTTGTTCTTTACTAAGTTTACATTTCACAGACAGCTCCACCCGAAGTTACAATACAGCCAAGCACTGTCTACGATCCTAAGCCAGTTTTATCTAATGCACATCGTCACACTTTCAGGCTCATATCGTCGCTAATAATCCATCTGAGCTCTTCAAGAACTTCATTCGCGGTAACTCTAAGTGTTTTCTTTCTTCCGATTAAAAGGTAAAGTTTTCTCGTTACAGGCCCGGTGTGGCCCAGATGGTGGGTAGAGGTATAGCTCTACTCTTCCATGACGGCGGCACAAGAAGTGGGTGAGTTGTCAGCAGCACGACCCGGTCGCAGTTTACCCCCGGGAAAGAATCGGTACCCATTTTACAGGAGGCTGTGTGGGCCCCAGGGCCGGTCTGGACGGGCGGAAAATCTCGTCCCCACCGGTATTTTTTTATTTGATGTGCATTTATTCCATAAATCCTTTACATTGCTATCTATTTACATAGGCACTCAGCAGGGGTAGGGGAGGGGAACAGTGTTCGTTTTCTGAAGCAAAATCTTCCAAATGCATCCAGGGGGGTTGTCATAAGCTCACGTTCAGATTTGCACCGTTGTCAGAATTCTATTTATGGTCCACTTCTTTATTACGGCGATAGTTTCCCACATGCTGCCTGGTTTCCCATATCATATATCTTCCATCTGGCTCTGCGTAATAAGCCATAATAGTCATCCATGGTCGGGGTTCGTCTCGTTTGCAGGTGGAATACTACAAAGTGGCAAGTATCCACAAAACAGCGCGGCGACGTTGTGGAGGCTACATCTTGAAGGTGGGACGTAGCAACCAGTCTGGTGGTATTCTTCTCCACTCTGTTCGTAGTATCGACGCTAAGCGCTGTCTCGTCCACTCCCACATCTGCGGTCCTTCGCCACATTCCGTTAGAAGATGTAGGGTGTCTGTCCTATTGCAGTGGCTGCAGAGGTCTGAGGGGACAAGTCAGATTTTACGTAGGCGTTCGTGTGTCGGAACTATGTCATAGAAACTGGCGTTTCATGTACTTTCTGCCATACTGTCTCCCAGTCAGTATTGGGCCAAGGTCGCGCAATGCGCAACTCAGGTGTTTCAGTAATCGCAATAAGGAGGAAGTGCATAGTGTTGTGTATGCGGCGTTTGTATACTAGGCAGGACTCCGAGTGTTCTCACGGCGGGATATAGGCAGTGTGCGTAGCAAAATGACGCAGGTATTCCAAGTTACCGGATTCTGTAGATGTGGATTGCATTAGTGTATGGCATAAGGAGATCCCATTTTCGGTGCCCTTCGGATGTGAGCGATCCTGTATCTTGACTTTGTGCTCGGAGGCGGAAGAAGAATAAAGCGCGGCTCTTAGCGACATCGAGAAGGTCGCATTCTTGCCGCTTCCTGCGTTGGAGGGTGGACAATGGTAGTCTGAAAATGTCTCCGCGCCACAAGTACCATGCAATTGACGAATTCACTTGTCGCGTGCAGGCTTCAGGCATCGGAAGAATCTGTGCTGTGTACCATGCTGTTGCTACCAAATAATTATGGACATAGAGCACCCGTCTGTACAAGCATAGTTCCTTGTAGTACGCGTCACGTGCCAGGGAGCGAATCTTTCCCGTCACTGTGTACCAACTATTAAGGGAGGACTGGCGGACTATTTGTGAAATTTATGCCTAATATTTTCATTTCCGTATGATATGGGATGTCCTTAATATTTATAGAGCGGTCACCGAAACTGACTTCCATGGCCCTAGATTTCCTGATATTGATCCTCGCGCCGGACGCAGCTTCATATTGTTCTATTGCATATTTTATTCTGGGTGTGTCTTGAGGGGACGTCACGTGAAGTGTGACGTCATCTGCGTATGCGAGAACAGCTGTCTTGGCAGGGCGACGAAATATGTGTATTCCTGTCAACATGTTTTCAAGGGTGGTGAGTGAGTAGTGGATCTGGCATAGCGCAAAGAGCTGCATGCTCAAGGGACACCCTTGTCGTATGGAGCACTTAAATGGGACTGGGTTCGATATATGACCGTTTATCTTAATACACGACATAGCGTTCTTGCACATATCTCGGATGCGTTGCTGGAACCGCGGACTGAAGCCGTATGTCTTCAGTAGGTTGAATAAATATGAATGGGTTATATAATCAAATGCTTCCTTAAAATCTAAGGACAACAGACACAGTTTCGACCTCGAGTATTCAGCATATGCTATTGCATCGCGTACAGTTGCCAAGGCTTCAAAAACTGTCTGACCACGTATTCCGCAATGTTGACTTGGATAGAGGAGGGTAGTTAGCCAGGGGTTTAATCGGTCCGCAAGTATCCGGGACATCAGTTAGTAATCAGCGTTGAGGAGGGTCAGTGGCCGGTAGTCTTCAGGATGGATGGGCTTGGGTTTCTTCGGTGTTCATACGATCATTCCGTGTTTCTGTTTATCCGTAATGTTTCCCTCTACATACATTGGTGAACTATTTCAAGCATGCCATTTTTGGTTGTTTCTCAAGTGGTCTTAAAATACTCTTGACTTATCCCATCGCTGCCAGGGGCATTGTTGTGTTTCCCTTTCTTTAACGCACGTTGGTGTTTATCTATTGTTAAGGGTGCATCTAGGGCTAGGCTTGCTGCGGGTGGGAGCGTGTTGTTTATGTTCCCAATCAATGCTCTGATACTCTCATCGTCTACAGGAATATTATCGTATTTCGTCCGCAGGAAGGAGGAAAATGTAAGCAAAATTTTCATCGTCGTTGTGTTCGTAACACCTACACTGTCTTGTATTGCACTCACTATTCGTGAATCTCGTCGTGTCTTTGCTTTTTTGAAGTGATATAGGGTCGGTTCTTCTCCATCTATCATATCACGTTCATCAGTGTTGAGAACTATTCTCTTAAGCTCATAATGGTGTAGGCGAGTGATTTTTGCGTTCAGGTGTTTCAAGGGAATGGCTTTCGCAGCACGGTTCTTCGTCGTGGTATGCAGTATGTTGGAGATGGCCTCGTAGTAAAATTTTTCTAGGGGCACCCGGTCGCGCCGACGGTCCGTCGCTTCTCGTGTGAACAATGTTCGTTTTACATAACGCTCCCACCACAACACAGAGTTAGAATAGTATTTCTTATGGGCCTGCCATCTCTTCCAAAGGTTCTGTATTAGATGTTGAAAGGAAATTTCTCGTAGTAGGGATGTGTTCATCCTTCAGCAACCTCTTCCATTTGTCGGCAAGGGGGTGTCTAATGAGAGTCGTAGTAGTAGCGCGAGGTGATCAGTGAACGCAGCCACAGCCACCACTTTTTCGACTCCCTGTTTTCGCGGTGTTAGGTTGTGGCTGATGTGTCTTCTGTCTAAACACGTTGCCCCCTCTGGCGTGTAGTGCGTGAACATATTTCGTGTTGTCGTCTTCGTGTCCGATACATCATTAAGGCTGATGTCTCGAAATATGTTTTCGAGGGCTCGACTATAGTTTTTCTGGCCCGTGGTGTCGGACAGCGATAATACACAATTAAAGTCCCCAGCTAGTATCAACTCAGTCTGTGCAGTAGGTAATAAATAAGGAAGATCAGAATTATAGAAAGTTACCCTTTCATGTTTCTTCTTCGCCCCGGAGGGCGCGTATACGTTGACAATGCTTGTCCCGTTAAACGTTCCAGCCATTCCTCTACCCAATGGAAATCTCCTGACGTTTGTAAGAGTGAGCCCGTCTTTAACTATAATTGCCGTCGCTCGCTGTTCTGTCCCTGTGTTTGTATATTTTGTGCCTCGGCGTATTGTGTCGATCTATGAACTTGTGAATTCTTGTAATAGCGCTATATCAACATCATGTTCCACAAAAAGTCCTCTAAAATACTAATACGCGTACGCTGTGCAAGTCCATTAATGTTTAGGGTTGCAACTTTGTAAACAAACGTCATGCAGAAGAAGTATTGGCAGGGGGTTTTGAGGTGCGCGCTTTACTGCGCGTTCGCCCTTGTAATGGGGGCGTATCACGGTCGGAATTAAGTTTCTTGTTCCGTTTGGGACTGAGGATGGGTGGTGCCATTAATGTCTCATCATCTGTAGGGGGGTCACGAGTGACTGGTGCTAAAGAAACAGCCAGGTCCTCATTATCTCGCTCGCATCCCAGTGTCCCGTCTGTGGAATCCATCTCGATGTCTGGTGTGCTTAGTAGAGACGAGGGAGTCTCCATCGGCACATCACTTTCCCTCTCATCGGCTTGGCCCCATTGTTGGTCACTGATGCCAGCACCATACTCGGGGGGTTGTTGTCAATATGCATTCCATCTGCGCTGCTTTCCAAGGATTGTGCTTCCCCGGCTGAAGTGCTGTCGGTTGACGACTGATGCACAGTAGTTCGCTCGTTCCCGCAGGGAGTTTTGTGTTGTACGTCATGAGTGTTGCCATCGTTCACTTCTCGCATCTCCTTGTTCGAGTGCCGCATCAATTCGGGATGTGAGCATGTCGTTCCCTGTTGCACAATGTCCACCCAAGATAATTTGGATGGTTGGAGCTGTTGGGCAATCCTGTGTCTGCTTCGGGGGCATTCGTGATATTGGTGGTCCGCCTCATTACAGCATAACACTTTGGCGGTTGCCCCTCGTAAGATACAAGCACTCTATTCCCTGCTATGGACAGATGGGACGGGATGTGTTTTTTGAGGCAGGTCACAGCTATACGTGTCCCATTAGAGACTGGGTACCTATAGGCCCTCGGCAATGTTTCTTCTCTTATTTCCTTTACACCGTCATATATGGATAGTTTGTTACGGATTGCGCGGTCCGGCACCTCTGGTGGTAGATTAGCAATCCTAATACGCCTGGTACCCAAGCCTGCCAGTTCGATTTGTACTGTGAAGAGCTCGCCATTATCATGTCGGTATTCTACGTTACCTGATGTTTTCTGGACAACGGCGAACGACTGCTCGCTAGTGGCGAGTTTAATGTAGACACGTCGTCGTGGCCCATCAGTCTGGATTATTCGGACATCCTGCTCTGGTAGATGAGACCTTTCATGTATCCATTCATGAATTTGGAAAACTGTAATGCGAGAGCTTTGTGCGTCAAACACACAGACGACGGTATTCTGTCGGTCGTTCCTCGCTATTTCCTCAATAGTTTAAGTGGAACGTAGC
>Ga0123353_10011916_pt1 | contig 12293 bp, 7 predicted proteins | sample TergutLab28metaG_3_FD_92763 | JGI IMG/M metagenome (GOLD analysis project Ga0123353, IMG submission 92763) | Labiotermes labralis P3 segment gut microbial communities from Petit-Saut dam, French Guiana - Lab288 P3 | ecosystem: Host-associated > Arthropoda: Insects > Digestive system > Gut ... | reverse complement strand
TTCATCGTGAGGTCGTCCCAGTACTTCCATGTATAGGCGTGCTACAAACTGCTCAATTGCATCGAGCATCCTTACGCTCAGGCTTGCTGCCGTGCCGGCTCCCGCACTGTTTACAGCCAGTACTCTGAATGTGTATGTCACCCCGTTAGTCAGTCCGGTGAATGTGTGCCCTGTACTGCTTGTCGCTGTAACCCATGTTGATCCGTTGTTACTAGACACCAGATAGCTTGTTATCGGTGCTCCGCCATTGCTTGCGGGTGCTGTCCAACTCAGGCTGATACGTCTGTCACCCTGGGAAGCTGCGAAGTTCAGTGGTACGCTTGGCGCAACGACAGGTAATAGCGGAGTAGCTGTCACACCGGCTTGTAATCCGGCACCGGCACTGTTTACGGCTCGTACCAGAAATGTGTATGTCATACCGTTAGTCAGCCTCGTAAATGTATGTCCCGTGCCGCTTGACGCTGTTATCCATGATGCTCCGCCGTCACTCGATACCTCATACCTTGTAATCGCTGCTCCGCCGTTATTTGCCGGTGCTGCCCATGCGAGCACTACCTGAGCGTTACCCGCAGTGGCTGTGAAGCTCTGCGGCTGCGTTGGAGTCGTCACTAAAACACCGGCTCGCAATGCAGCTCCCGCGTCTACAATGCCGCCGGTGGCTATTCTTCCTGCAAGCGCGGGTACAGGGCGTACAGTTGATTTCATCGCTGCAATCAACTGCTGTGTAGTCAACCTGTTATTTTGTGCTAAAAGCAACGCCGCTACACCCGCAACATGAGGAGCAGCCATCGAGGTGCCGCTCATATACCCATAATTACTGCTGCGCGTTGTGCTTAAGATCGAAGAACCCGGTGCTGCAATGTCAACACTGCGAGGTCCGAAGTTACTGGCTCCCGGGGAAAAAGCCGATAAATTATCCGACTGATTAGTTGCTGCGACTGATATTATGTTCGGTAAATCGTAACTTGCCGGATAGGTTGGGGTCACATCGTTATTAGTACCGTTATTTCCGGCAGCAACAACAAACAGCCCATTATAGTTACGAATAGCATCATAGACCAGTTTCGAGAAACCGGTGCCTCCCCAACTATTGTTTGTTATGCGTATATTATTGAGATTGGCATAGTTAAGCGCCGCAATAGCACCATCAGCAGACAGATAATTGCCGCCCGCGCTGATACCCAGCCACGCGAGACTGACATCCCAGTTGACACCACTTGTACCAATGCTGTTATTACCTTTTGCTCCGATAATGCCTGCCACATGTGTGCCATGGCCTTGATCATCGAAAGGGATACCGCCGACAGGTGTTCTACTCCCGTAGGACGTGAAATTATATCCATGAATATCGTTAACAAATCCGTTCCGGTTCGGGTTCGGATTCACCCAGAGGTTTGGTATCAGGTCGGGATGTGTACCGTCAATACCGGTGTCTATGACACCAACAACCACGCTCCTGCTTCCGGTCGTAATATCCCATGCTTGCGCTGCATTTATTCTTGTAAGCGCGTACTGAGTAGTAAAATAATAGTCATTGGGGACTCTGCCAACCTCATAGAGAAAGTTAGGTTCCGCTATATCAACAGCCGGGTTTGCGTTTAATATTTCGAGTGCGTTAAGTACGGCATCTCTACCGGTCTCCTCGAGAGTAAGTGCGAACACATTATTCTGAGTGGGAGATGCTTCGGAAAATGCCATGATTCCGTCGCCGATATCTGTCTCGCATGACGGATTTAGAAGACGCATTTCGGTTACAGCCACCCCTAAATCGAAGGACATCGTCCTCATGCTCGAAGATGATTGCGGCGCCAGTCTGATTAATACACTGTCTTCAGCAAAAGGCGCGTCAAAGCTATCCGCGAAATTCGAGTTTGGCGGAGTTATATTATCATCAGATGGTTCTCCCAATAGATCCAAGTGAGGCGGAGTTTCATCCCCGTCAGATGGTTCTTTCTCCGGATCCAAGTGAGGCGGAGTTTCATCCCCGTCAGATGGTTCTTCCGGTAATTCCGGTTGAGGCGGAGTGATCTCATCGGCGTTCGGCTCAACTGTATCAACAGTATCTGCAGTATGCGTTGTATCTGCAGTATCTTCAGAATATACTAACCCGAAGCCGCTCACTAAAGAAAATAATAGTGAGAGAACTAATAAAATTGATATATGTGATTTCTTGAACATTAGATTTTACCAAAGTATGCTGTCTTATTTGCGTTAACTGGTGTTAACGAAAGTATGATAAGATAGCGTGCAAATACGCGTCTGCTAACCTGTCCATAAACTCAGGATTGGATAGTAATAAACGGTCGGATGGGTTTGTGTGAAACCCGTTTTCCACTAAAACGGCAGGTACATTGATTTCTCTTATCATCATGTAATTAGCTGCTCTTAATCCATGGGTTCTTCTCGGTATTCCCAAGCCATCTATATTGTTTAGAATAATGTCACCAAAACGCCAGCTTTCCCAAGTGTATGTGTAATTGGGGTAATATGTTCTGGTATTAGCAAACTCTCCCGGGGATATGTAATATGCTTCTCCACCTCTGACTGTCGTGGAGCCGTTCGCTGTGGCATTCGAGTGTAACGATATAACTAAGAAATTGTCGCGGATTACGGGGTTGTCCTGATACTCAAAAACACGTCTTAAATCCGGGTGAATCGTTCTCGATGCATTAAAAGGCTCTGTATTCATCAGCCGCGAACCTTCTGAAACGGGTGCGCGTATGATACCCTGCATGAGTCCTATCAGTCTGTCTATCTCATTTATATTACCTGCATCCGTATACGTGTTTCTCACAGCTTCCAGCGCTCTTATATTGATTTGGGCACAACGCGCTGCAAGATGGATATTTGTCTCGGAATCACGAGTCATTATTACTTCTGCGCCCTGCGCTTCCAATAGAGGTCTTATTCTTCTCGCGAGACCAAGCATTGCCACCGCTTCATTATACCCTGCAGCTCCGGGAGAACCGATTGTACCGTGCCCCGGATCAAGGATTATTACCTTCCCTGCCAACGCTCTTCCTGCAGGACCTCTACCCGTTTGTCTTCTGATAATGCCGTGAGAGTCGCAGATCATGCCAAACTCAACTGAGTTGACAAAACTGGTAAAGACATCAAATCTTGAAGCACCTTGAAGTAATACATTTGTCCAGCCTGCCAGTCCTTCGGGATCCGGCTCCCTGCCAAGCATTGAATTGTATAACACTCTTACGAAATTCTCTTCAGACAAATTGCGAAGCTCCATTTCCAGGCAGAAAAGAAACTCAAATGCAATTGATTCGCCTGATATGATTCCGGCTTCCAAAGCACTTGACCATTCCTGAAGACCGACAGGATCCGGTGGTCTTTCCAGAGCAGTACGGTATAAACGGGCAACAAAAACCCGTGCCAGCATTCTCGCAGGCGGTGTATATGTTCCGCGCTCTATCCCTGCTCTTGTGCATATGATATCAAACTCTATCGAATGTACGAAGCTTGCGAATATGTTCTCACGAGGAACCCCGTCATAAATAGGAGTGACCCAATCTTCTCTTCCTTTTGTATCCGCCTCACGGTCCAGCAATGTTCTGTATAATATATCAACATACTCACCATTGCTTACGTCCCTGAGCATGAACTCCGGACTGAAAAAGAACTCAAATGCAACACTTGCCCCTGTTCTCAACTTATCTCTGAGTATATTTGACCAGTTTTGCAATCCTTCCGTATCATAGGGACGGCCAAGCACCAGTAAATATAGTCGTGCAACAAACTGTTCAATATCATCATACTCATCATTTGCAACGGATGCTTGTATTTCATATTGCGCCGGATCCTGCACGTCCGGCGCGGTTGATGCGTCTGATGAGTCCGGTACTCCTAATGCAGTCGGGTCATCTGTTGATGAGTCCGGTGCGTCTTGTATGTCAGATACTTCTGATGCGTCCGGTACTTCTGATGCGTCTGAAACGTCAGATATATCCGATGCTTCTGTGGCATATGATGTTATACCGCCGCAAACCAAAGATAATGATAATGATAACAGCAAGATAACTGATATTACTGTCTTTTTGATTGCCAACTCGCTCACCTCTAACACTTTTTTCTTTACTTATTTTTAAACTGCTTAACTACCCGGGATTTATATCCATGTTAACAACTCCAACACCAAGTTTTCTTGTGTCCCCTGATGTACCTACAGTATTTGGGGATGTAGGGCTTCCGATTTCAAATTTTACTGTCAGATATCTGTCGTTCTTAATTATATCAGGCTGAATATTAATAATATACTCATTATCGTACGAATTATCAAATAAAATGCTTGATACTTCAATATTGTTTACAAAAAGTTTTACTGATTGCTCATTATCAATACTAAAAAAAGCACGTAATTTTAGTCTCATTCTCAGTTTTTTTCCACAAAGCTCCGGTAACATATAAAATGAAACCGTTGCTTCTTTTGAATCTGTCCACGTGCCCCAACTCTCCGGGTTCGAAAACCCGCTGACATTTACTACAGCCTTCGACCATGAGCCCGCATTCTTCAAGAAAGCATGATTCTCGGGGGTATATAGCATCGTATAGTCCGTTCTTTGTCCAAGAATACAAATAGTGTAGTGCTCTCCATGATTTGATGAGACACCTCGAAATTCACTTACTCCGTACTTCAATAAAAGATAATAAATCTTGTTAAGATCATAATCATACATCTGCATCGTGCCCATTGCTGTATCATTATCAACATACAGAGCTGACAGGGTTCTGGAGTCTGTCTGTTGAAATATCCCCCCACTCGAAAACGATGATAAGGTCTTGAAAATATTAAAGTGCAATGACAAATAGCCGCCTATATTCAATGCTTTAAGCAACTCTTCAAGTATTTTATAACCAATTTCCGGTTGAATATGCTGAAAAACTATTTGCGAGTTTATCCAATTAAACGATATTCCGGGATTTCTTTTCAAAAGCTCTTCACATGTCATATAGACCTTAACATTTTCGACCTTTTGCCGCTTTAAATTTTTCTTAAGCTCGGCAACCATGGATTTACTGATTTCGATTCCGACCGCTTTCTCCGCATATGCTGCCATGGGAATCAACAATCGCCCGACACCGGAGCCAAAATCCAGTACAGTGCCCAACTTGTGTTTATTAAAACCATCCCACACACTTACTATACCGGCAATTTCTCTTCTACCGGACTCAAAAAATTCGTCAAGAACATCCGACGGCAAACTCTTCCCTAAGAATCTGTCGTCAGTCAAGACACCCCAATACGGATTGTTTTGCGCAATCTCCTCCCAATCGGCATTAGTGTCTTTTTCGTAGTCTAATATGTTCATAACTTTCAACAGCGCAACACGCTGCCTCCTCATGGTTTGCAATCTGCGACACTCAGGGTAAAATTCATTTTCAAACCTTCCCCGGTCATATTATCTGCTGTTTGTTAAAAATTCCCGCAACACATTTTCAGCTCTGTTTCGTCTTGTTGCCAGTGCACTGAAAGAGTTTCTTGTCGGCCATGGAGAGGCTTGCATAGCAAGTAATACACCCGGGTCTAAAATCATATTGTCGGGTCCGCCGTCCCCGGGACGCAATGCAAGCGCACAGAATAACTCAGCATATGCTCTCGCTCCGGCTGTTCCCGACTTGTCTGCCGGAAAATCAATGTAGTTCATATATTGACGTTCCCAGGTATTGGAAAGCTCGTGGAACATAAAGTTTATTTGTATTCTTGTAACCCTGTCAAACAGCTCGGGCGGATGATGGTGATTCGGGTTTGACGGATTGCAGGTTCTGTCGAGATGCCTATTCATTTCGGTAAAAAACTCTTCCGGCGTTACACCGCTTCTCCACATATAATTCTCAAGCTCTGTGCGACGCCCGCCTGTTGCCGTCGGATCCGTCCATTGCATAAGGCCGAGTCCTCTGTGGTTACTGACTTGTATTTGGAACGGGCAAAGGTTGGTCCCTGCTTCCGACATCAGATTGCCGATAATTCCGGCAATATGCTCCGGACGGTCAGAAATACCTCTGAAGTTTGCATCTACGATCAAGTTCCATATTCTCGCTGAATTTGAGCTATTTGTCATCATATCTCTATGCGGCGGAGGCGTACCCCTAATGATACCATAGCTGTCGCAAATCAACCCGAACTCGACAGAATTGACAAACCCGACAAAGACATTGTATCGGGAAACACCACTGCGTAAGACGCCCACCCAATCAGCTCTGCCGCCGGGATCAGCTCTGCGTCCCAGCATTGATTCGTATAGTACATCTATAAAATGCGCGTCAGACAAGTTGCGAAATGACATTTCAGGACTGAATACAAATTCATACGCTATTGAAGCACCTGTTACAACACCGCTTCTGAGGGCTTCTGTCCAATCATTGAGACCACGCGGATCCGGCGGTCTTTCCAGGATTGTCCGATATAACCGCGCAACAAATACACTGTGCATAGCGAATTGAGGAGGTCTGTATGTTCCGATTTCAATGCCGGCTTGCCTGCACATTATTTCAAATTCCAGCGAGTGTACAAAGCCCGCAAATACGTTCTCACGTGGCACACCGTCGTCAAGTACACCTGTCCAATCCGCTCTCCCCACAGGGTCCGGGTAGCGGTTTAATAGCGTTCTATAAATAATATCAACAAATACGCCGTTGTCTACATTTCTGAGCTTAAACTCGCGACTGAAAAAGAATTCATTTGCAATACTTGCACCGGTCTGTTGCTTGTTTCTTAGTGTATTCGACCAGTTTTGTAAGCCTTCCGGATCATGGGGACGCCCCAGCACTAACAGATAAAGACGCGCAACGAATTGCTCGATCGCATCATAGCTGGAGAGTATAGTCGCATCATCAGAAACCGTCATGTCCGGTGGAGCAGCCATGATATCAAAGAGCTCATCAGTTGTCTCTGTTGGATCTGCAGGATTTTCCGGATCTGTCGGATCTATCGGATCTGTCGAACCATCTTCCTCATTATTAAAGTACTCATCAGTCGCCGCTATTGTATTTATCGCATTTACCGGGTGAACTATCCCTGTATTGCAGCACTCTTCGGGTAAATCTATCGTACTTTCCGGATCAACTATCCCGGTATCACAGCATTCTTCGTTCAACTCTGTCGCGTAAGCGGGAACAGCACCCATAATAAAAGAGAAAGCCAGTGAAATCACCAGGATTATTGATACTACAGGTTTTGTAATCTTCAAAAATATCACCTCGCTAAAACAGCACACAACAATGCTTTGCAGCACTAAAACAAAATATGTGAAATTCGCTCGGCAATTATACCATATATTGGGACACTAGTCAAATTTGAGTGTCAAAGCGTAACAAAATGGTTTAGTCTGTGTTATATATCAGACCCCCTCGTCATTCTGCGCGTTAGTCGCAGAATCCACGCCGCAACGGCGCTATATATCCAGTAGTGTACCTACATACAGCAATAGATTCTGCGGTTAACGTGCAGAATGACAGGGTTGGGAATACCCTCTGGCTCGTAGCTTAGTCTGTAAAAAGCTGTACCCAATACAATCTGCTTCCGGACTCGACTACTCCTACCCCGAGGTTATTAAAATTAGTATTCAGCATATTCGCCCGATGTCCCGGTGAGTTCATCCATCCTTGAACAACCATCGCAGGTGATGTTTGACCCCATGCGATATTCTCGCCTGCCCATCTAAAGCTTACATTAAACTCAGGAAGAACTGTAAACGGGTCTCTGCCGTCAGGTCTGGTATGAGACCAAAAAACCGTTGTTTCCACAGTACGTAATTGAGCCGCCCCGATCAGTCCCGGAATCGTACCCAATGGATGAACTCCGAATCTTGCTCTCTCAATATTTGTCAACCGGTGGACTTCGTATGCAAATAGTACTTGTTGAGAAACCGGAGGTATCTCAATATCTCCGCGGACTATACCATAATCTTTGCAAATCAAATCAAACTCAAGCGAATTTACAAACGATGCGAATATACCTTCTCTGGAGGCACCGTAACGTAATAAAAGAGACCATTCAGATAAGCCGACTGCATCAGCTTTTCGGCCTAGCATTGAATTGTATAATACTTCTACGAATTGTTCGGGCTCCAGATTGCGAAGTGCCATTTCATGACTGAATACAAATCTATGTGCGATTGACGCACCTGAAACATAGCCATTAACCAGAGCATAGGTCCAATCGGCGAGACCCTGTGCATCCGGCGGTCTTTCCAGAATAGTTATATATAAGCGTGTAACGAATACTCGAGCCAATGCGCCCGGCGGAGGGGTGTATGTCCCGCGTTCGATGCCTGCTTGAGTACAAAGAATATCAAACTCTATCGAATGCACAAAGTTCGCGAAAATATGCTCCCTCGGCCAGCCTTCATACAATGCATTGACCCAGTCTACTCTACCTACAGGATCAGGAGCACGATTTAGTAATGTTCTGTAAAGAATATCAATGTATTGATTATTATTGGTCGGTCTGCTTAGAAACTCCCTGCTGAAAAAGAAGTCGTATGCTACTTCTGCGCCTGTTTTCCAGCCATTTCTGAGTACTTCCGACCAGTCCCGCAGCCCTTCCGTATCATGAGGGCGTCCAAGCACCAAAAGATAAAGACGCGCCACAAATTGCTCAATAGCATCTAAAGAAGAATAAATCATTGGTTCTTCAAGAGTTTGCGGGACAGCAAAAACAGTTGGCTCCTCATATGCTTGCGGAACATCAACAACATTCTCTGCATCTGTAATGATAATCTCATCAGATAGCTCCGCCGCATAACCAGGCACAGCAGCGATAACAAAAGAGAAACTCATTGTAAGAATCAGTAAAACTGTAATCATCGATTTAAATAGCTTCATAAAAACACCCTCTTAAATTTGATTGTTTATCTCTCATAAATAGTTACTTTAGAATGCCTCAGATTTTATCATCTCCACATTGCTTAGTCAATCATGGCATTTTACATATGGTGTCTTGTTCACCGTCTTACTAACCTGATACAAATAACAACATGTGAGCATATATTTACTCTTCAAATACATCAATGAGATGAATAGTACAGCCATCAAGAACGTTGACATTTACGATGGCTTCGTTGGTATATGCATGTGTTATGTAATAACCGTCTTTTAGCAGGTGGACGGCCAGTGTTTTTGTTTCGGGGTCAATTATCCAGTATTCGCGTATGCCTGCTTTAAGGTATGTATTGAACTTGAGTGTCCGGTCATAGCGTGATGTTGAGGGTGAGAGAATCTCGACGACCATATCGGGTGCGCCCGCACAGCCTGCGTCGTTTAATATTGAATGGTCGCAGACTATCAGCAGATCCGGTTGTACGACAGTGTCATCAAGCGTATCAGCGTTAAGACGCACATCAAACGGTGCATAATAGACCTTGCACGGCTTGCCTTTGAGGAAATTCCTAATCTGTTCGTACAAGTTACCGCTAATCTCTTGATGCCGCCGATTAGGTGCCGACATACTATATGGTACACCGTCAATCAACTCCCAACGTTTTTCATCGTCGTCCCAATTAATATAATCAGAATAAGTATATCGCTTATCGTATTTACGTAGTGCCTCTTTTACCTCAGAGCCCGGTGAGTTGTCTTTTTTATCCATAATGATACATGCCTCCTTGTCTAGTGTTTCGCATTTAAAACACTAATAAAAGTATAGTATCACAATGGCATATAGCTGTCCATAAACGTTTGAAGTTGTAAAACGTTGAATAATATGGTGAGTTTGTACTCGTTTACCCCGTTTTTGAACCGATGTTTGACCGATAACCCTTTCAAGTGGCACAATGATAGCGGTTTCAACCTGTCATAAAGGATGGTGCAGTCAGCGACAAAGAACGTGAGCTGGTACTGTCCGCTTTGTTCAGCCGTTCGAATGCAGGTCTGCTCAAAGGTGACTCGAGTCCCGAAATACCGTCTGTGTATACTATAAGCAATCCCGGGAAGAGCATTAAATAAACGAGTAAAAATATTCAGTACGTGGTTCAGATTAACTATAGACTACAAAATATTTGTTACTCGAATCTTCCTTTTCTTTGTGAAATTTGATATAATTAAATAAGGAAATGCATGATTATAAAGGGAGGACACAAGAATGACAAATACACAAAAATGGAACTATTCGCTTGGACTTATCCAAATTGATGACCTCACACCAAGTACTGATTTTCTTGAGTTGGTGGAAAAAGAAAAGAGAGGGGAAATAACGACAGCAGAAATGAAAAAGGCTCTGGACTCTAAGTACAAAATGAAAGGTGATACCATAGTTGATGAAAGACCCTTATTTGTATCCGAACCACGAAGCATTGATTAATCTTTTCAACGCAACTGATGAAACTGTACTTAACAGCATCGAGGCTGATTATACGAGTTTGCGTATAAAAGAACTTTTGGATAATCCGATTAAAGGCAACTTCGACCTTCAACACCTATGCAAGATACACAAGTTCATTTTTCAGGATATTTATGAGTGGGCGGGAAAAATAAGAATAATCAACATTGAAAAGGCAGAAGAAGCATTATCCGGTCTATCCATTGAATATTCAGACGTTTTTGAGATTGTGAAGCATAGTGGTTCAGTTTTGTTCAAACTAAACTCAATTTGTTGGAATAGTATCAATATAACGCAGAAAGCTATATTGTTCGCAGAAAGTATGACTGACATATGGAAAATCCATCCATTTAGAGAAGGTAACACCAGAACAATCATTGTTTTCTGTTGCGATTTTGCTGAAAGAAACGGGTTCCCTTTAAATAGGGATCTCTTCAAAGACAATAGTGCTTATGTAAGGCGAGCTCTCGTTGCATCAAGCGCGTTTTTCAAAGATATGGGTGACAAAAGAAAGCCGGAGTTTCTTACAAACTTTATACATGACGCAATTATTAAACGTAGTCATTTACAATAGCAAAAGTAGCGCTAGCGAACTAGTCTTTCTGTGACTTTATGCATTGGTTTATGAAAAAATGATGATATAGTATATAATACGCTAATTGAACGGTATAGGAGATTCTGACTCTTCATAGGGGATTACATATGCGGATGAATGAAGGTAAAGAAACTTGGCACAGATTACTAAACTGGGATAGAAATTCGGCAGCGGCAGAACGTTTAGCAGCACTAATCCTTTCAGGTGAGGGATTTAAAAGCGTTGATCCATCACATCCGCTTGGGGGACGTGATGGAAAAAAGGATATTATTTTTTATGACGCTGACGATAATAAATGGGTTGCCGGGGTTTACTTTCCTCGTGGCCAACAGTCATTTTCCGACATAAAAAGTAAATTTATAGATGATTTTAGCGGTGTTAAAGAAAATAACGCATATGGGTTTTCTTTTATCACAAATCAAGAGCTTAGATTATCTGAACGCCAAGAGCTAATTGATATAGACTCAAGCATCCAAGTAGATATTTATCACTTAGAACGTATAGCCACTATACTTAATGCTCCGAAAAACTATGGCATCAGATTGGATTTTTTAGACATAGAAATGAGCAAAGAAGAACAATTAGCTTTTTTTGCAAACGTTGATACTTTATCAGTAAATGTAAAAACCCCGGCACTACACATTAAAGGCATAGACAATGATAATCCTACCCCTGAACTACACGCTTATAAAAGAAATTGGTTGAATGTTGCAAGCTTTATAGGTAGAGAAAAAACGATAAAAGAGTTATTTGATCGAATAAAAAATATCACTGTACCTCAAAAGGATAATTTACTAAAAACGATAGAGAAACACGTTGCAATAAGCGAGTTCTTCAAAGTTACTGATGCCGTAATTGATGAAAAGGTCAAGAAAATAATTATCGACTATAGCAATAAAAAGTCCTTGGTTATATCAAGCGAATTCTTTCATGTAGGGAACTTGCAAATGCGAACATCGAATTTTACCACACCTTTCGCCAATTCAAACTCAACTCTCCAGGGTACTGATGAAGAACAAGAAAAGTTTAAGTGTATCATAAGCCTATATCATGAAATACTAAAGTACAATGACCATTTTGAATACTTTTCTGACCTCGAAAGCAAGTATTTTGTTAAATGCATATTAAGCAACGGCAATACGGGTACGACATTTGATGAGGACATTGATATTAAACTATTAATTCCAAAAGGGCATATATGTTACCCAAACCTTCTGCCAATCCCCGGTTATTCTCTGATGAAGTGGTGCAATGAAGATTCAATTGTAGAAGATATTTTCGAGATACGTCCGCTTGTTGATGTCTTTGGATATTCTAATTATCCTGCTATTAGAATTAATCCACACCATATATCATATCTTTCAATTGGAC
>Ga0123353_10011915_pt1 | contig 12293 bp, 8 predicted proteins | sample TergutLab28metaG_3_FD_92763 | JGI IMG/M metagenome (GOLD analysis project Ga0123353, IMG submission 92763) | Labiotermes labralis P3 segment gut microbial communities from Petit-Saut dam, French Guiana - Lab288 P3 | ecosystem: Host-associated > Arthropoda: Insects > Digestive system > Gut ... | reverse complement strand
TGTATGAACTGGTTTAGAAAATCTACTGCCTGCACCATGATTCCATCCCCAAACCAGCCAGGTCATAGCAAATCTCTATACCCACGTCACGAAGCCAAGGGAATCGAGGTACACCTCCACACTACCCTCAGCACTAGAAGGACATCAGTGGTTAACATGCTCCCACCAAATTAATTCTGGTAAAGAACCCCTGTACCCCTTTATAAACAGCCGGGTGGGCCATAGAGCCATTCAGGACTTTCGGAGGACAGAAAAATTCTTGTCCCTACCAGGATTCAAACCCTGGACCAGTAGAACAGATGCTATTCTGACCAAGCTATACGGCTCCTGAAATTTCAACCTACAACAGGCCCTGGTCGCTCTACCCCCTGGAAGGAAACACTGTACCCATTGTACTGGAGGGCTGGGTGGGCACAAAATCTACTGCCCACACTGGGATTCAATCCCCAGACCGTGCAACCCATGGCGATTCACTATACCCACATCACAAGGGCGTATAGGGAAAGCAGAGGCATAGCTCCACACTAACCTCAGAACTCGATAGACATCAGCGGTTAGCTTGATGTCCTGGCACCTTAAGTTCTGTGAAAGAACCGCGGGACACATCAAAGAGAAGGCTGGGTGGTTTCTAGAGTCAGAATGGTTGATTTGTAGAAGAGAAAATTTTTTGTCCCAACCATGATTTGAACCCGGGTCTATCCAGTCTGCGGAATAGACGCTATCCTGACCATATTATCTAGGCTCCAAAATTCCAACCTAGAATAGGCCATGACCAACAGGCTTTGGACGCTTTAATCCCTGGAAAGAAACTGTATACTATAAGCTCAGAACTAGATAGACAGCAGGGGCTAACTTCAGGGACCAGCCAGTTTAATCAGAGAACAGAAGGCTTGGTGGGTCCCACAGCTGGTCTGGTCAACTTGGAGTAGAGAAAAATATTTTCTCACCACTACGACTCGAACCTTGTACCATCCAGCCAGTGGAACAGACATAATACTGACTATGCTACCTAGACTCCAAAAATATAATTATAGAACAGGGCATAAGGGCCCGGCCCTCGATACGTTAACCCTGGAAAAGAAACCCTGTACTCACTTTACAGGAGGTGGGTGGGCACCGGGACCAGCCTGCACTCATGCATAAAATCTAGTGCTCACAGCAGGATTCTATCCTCAGACCATCAAGCCCACAGCCAGTGGCTATACTGATGGGGCATCGTTCCACCCCATTCTCAGAACATGGTTAATTTTACACTGCGGCCACTATAATCCCAGGAAGGAACGTGGGTACTCCTTAAATGGAAGGCTGGATGGGCCCCAGGTCCTGTCTTGACTGGTGCAGAAAATCTAGTGTCCCCAATGGGATTAAAATAGCCAGAATCTCCAGCCCACAGTGAGTCCCTATACCCATGACATGAAAGCATACTGCGGGAGAAATGGTATAACTCCACTGTAACATCAACATTTGATGGACCTTCATGCCCTGGCCGCTTGAACTTGGTACCCCTCAAAACAAAAGCCTAGGACAAGAGTGCCTGTCTGGGCATTTTGGAGAAGAGACAAATATTTGTCCCAACCGGGATTTGAACCCCGGACCATCCAGACAGTGGAATAGATCCTAAACTGACAATGTTACCTCGGCTCCAGAATTTCACCCCAGAACCGGCCATTTTACCCTCTGGAAAGAAACTTTATTCCCACTGTACAGGATACTGGGTGGGTCCCAATACCATTCTGGTCTGGTGCAGAAAATCTAGTGCCTGCAATGGGATTCAATCCCTAGACCCTCCAGTCTGTACGAAGTTGCTACACCCAATATACTGGCCTGGCCAACAAAACATTAAAAATAAGATATGAGTAGCACATCAGATACACAAGATCCAACTGCACACAAGTGGCATATGCAGTGCATACGTTAAACAACTGTCATGAATATGGCCTTAATGATGAAATCATGGAGCTGGCAAGACTCTTCACATAAAGGTCAGGATGAATACCTTAGAAAATTTCCATATACAGGTACATAAATATGTTCTGAAAGTAATCAAATGGCCAATAATCTAGGAGCCTAGCCTAATCCCATTTGAAATACCACATGACATCCAGCTATGTTATGCATGTGTCTATAACAGTCTGCATTCTAATTATGTTATTCACAAGGCTGAACTGCAAGTAATTCTTAAACCATGCTGCATACAAGGCAAGCACATATATATGTAACAATTTCAGGGCCCTGGATCTGTGAACACAGACATATCCAAAAGGCATACTTGTGAATTTATATAACCATGGAAACACAGTTATCATACTTTTGGCTGAAGAATATGAATATGTATACATTTCAAACACTTCAACCTTGGACAACATAAAATTGACATCTCTTACACCTGTATTGTCATATATAGCTTCACACTGTATGTGAACACTTGTATTGTATGTATGCATGCATGTACTGTACATGTGTCTATGACTGTTCTGACTCCTTGATAATGGCCCTTCAAGGAACAAAACATGAGAGGTTTAATAACATAAGACTACTGGGAACTTTCTCTAAACACAGCGTACTTATATATATATATATATAAAAATAAAACACACATTTGCAATTGTGGGATCCTTAATGCAGTACACTACCGAGTACCACATTCCTAACACTGAATGCAATGAATGTACATGCTGAAAGGATAAAACTTTTCCTGTACCTAAACAAGCTAAGTACTTTCAAACTGCCTTGATGATCTCCCTGCCAAAACTATATGATTTTATACATTCTGTTGGTGCAATACTGTCAACTATACCAGTTTTGAGAAAATGAGAATATCTGGAATTCCAAAGAGAGAGAGGAACAAACTATCTACAAAGTTGCAACTGAAGGCATTTCACCTAGATGGCAATAAGTTTTCAGAACTCACGAAAACTTGGCCAATACGCATGTGACAACATTCAGTTCACTATAGTGTGACTCTACATACTGTAAACGTGCCATGAACACCATCACATGGGACAGTCTGAAGTACCCCAGCAACAAGAATTAAAAACATTTTGAATATGAGAGGTTAAATGGCTCTAGTAATTTATGTAAGAACATTCAACTGCATCTCACTTGGAAAGTAACTGCTATCAGTCCACAGCAGAACACATTCCAAAAATCTTGTGTTTCACCTGAACTACTCATCTAAGTAAGGTTCCACTTCTCACTAAAAATCAGTGCTGCAAAATTCCTGGCAGACCACCCAGTGGGCCAGCCTACCTGTAACTGACTTTAACAACACTGTCTCTCCCCCCCCCCCCTCCTCCAACCTCATGATTTCCTATACTTTGAACCTGGGAAGTGAGAAGTGTGCAAGATGTCTTGCAAAAATAATGCAATGAGGTCATTCTCTTCAATGCCTGTCTTTGTTCAGCTGACATCAAAACTGGCTCTGGGCTGCAACCAGCCTCATGCTGAATGTCCCAGGGGCTCTTTATTCACAAATAAATTTGGTGGTGTGCAAAAGTGACCACTCAGTCCCATCTAGTGACCAGATTAAGAATGTGTAATGTTATACATCCAAACCCCCATATATGTCTCGAAGACATGCACAAGGTACAACTTCACCTTTTTGAACCCTAATATTATTTCACTAAGAAATCAATAATAATAAAATTTACAATTGCCTATCACCCATAAATTTCTGCACCTGCATTTTCTTGTAGGGTGGGAGTATTGTAGTCAGTACAGTGACTAACCTATCGGCTAGACGGTCTGGGGTTCGAATCCCGGCAAGGGCAAGAGTCTTTTCTCTTCTCAAAACATCAGACCAGTTCTGAAGTCCATCCAGCCTCCTATTTAACCTTTAGACGCCTAATGTCAACTATAGTGGTCGTACCGCACCACTAACCTCAAAGTTGCATTTTATATATTTATTCAACAAATATGGGCATTGAATATTTTAAACACAGTTTATACTCTCCGTTTTTTTTTCTTTAAAATGCAGATTGTTTCATAATTCTAACGTATTTGGTTCCTGTATTATTCACATTTTATATACAGGATGTGCTAAAATTAAAAAAATAATTCCGGCGCCAAAAGGTTAATGGGTATCAGAGGTAATTTTCCCCAGGTGAGGGTGGGAGGACTGGCTGCAACATGACGACCACTCAATGTGCCTAGCTCTGAGGTTATGAATGAGAGGAGCTATACCTCTACTCCCCCCACCTAGCCTTCATTTCATGGACAGGGAAAACTTTACCCTTACTGCCTGTTTTGTTGCCATCTGAGTAAGAAAACTGATCTCTTAAGATTCTTTCTCCACCCCTCTTCCAAACCACTTGCCAGCAAGCTAACACAGTGAAATCCAGACTTTAATTTCCTGAAGGGGCCATTTATAATGAATGTAAAATTGAGGAAAATGTAAAATCTAGGGAATGAAAGTTTATTATTAAAACTTACTTTTTGTACAGCATCGGATGCCCCACGGAGACATTATATTTGATCCAAGTCATGGTGATGAGTTCCCTTGCCCTGCACCCAACTGTGAACAAATAAAACATAACATGAAGAAATTTTCAGTATTTTGCAAGAACTGACTGCCTCCCTCTTCAGAACCTGACGCAGGCTGCTCCAGATGGCAGCATGACAGCATTGAACACACTCCTATAATTTTAAAATAAAGACCAAAGCCACCAGTGCTGCAGTATGGTAATGAAGATACAAACTGTTATGCAGTCAAAGCTCCATGCATTCTTCATCTTTTCACTAGATGGGGATATGCGTTCAGCTTCGGGTTACAAGGAAACAGCTCACAGGAACAATGGATGGGCCCCAGAGACAGTTACAACATGGTGATGACAGGAAGTGCCATTTTGGCAATAAGACCCACATACAGTTATTATAAACTTATGCCTTGTCACGTCACAGAAGACAATCTAAAATAATGCCAGTAAATCCACTAAGTGTTTAGGTTACATCTGAAATGTCTCCTGTCTATATATATATATATATATCAGCTGGGGTCTGCAACAACATAACACAATGAACAACCATTTTTATGGCGCACATTTCCTGGAAACTATTAACAATCATTTGCTCTAAATCAGTTTTACACAAATATTGTATGTTGTATCTTAAGTATCACTGCACCCATGTATCAGATGAAAAGCTGGTGCATATTGAACAGTCATATTGATGACTAAAATCTGGAGACATTAAGGGAGAAACAGAAAGCCCAATAGTGGCAGGTCAAGACCAAGTAATTAGCACAAACTCTTTTAAGAATAACATTTTGAAGGAAGAAACTGACATTAAATGCTGGTTATGCAAACAACTTGAATGAACACCTAACCTCAGGCTGCTCCATTTTTGTGAAGAATAATGAGACATGAGGGTGCACAGTTTCATTACTCAATATGCAAAGCCTGTGTATGAACAGGAAACTATTACTACAGTATTGTGGAATTGAGCAGTACACAAAGACAGGGAAGTTACAGCAAAAAGGCCAGATATAATAATTAAAAACAAAAGAGAAAACAATAATAATCATAGATGTGACAATACTCACAGACAGAAATGTCATGCAAAAGGCAGGGAAAAAGAAGCTAAAATACAAGAATTTATGTATAAAGATACAAGGAACATAGAACCTGAAATGTCAGATTATACCAGTAATAACTGGAGGCACCAGAATATTAACAAAAGGTTTAAGGAAAAATTTGGAAGCCATACCAGGAAAACATTCCATAGATTCACTACAAAAGACAGGAATACTTTGAACATCACATATTATACACAAAGTACAACAGTCTGAAACTTGAAGCCTGGGTGGTGGGGATCATTGTTGGTTCAGGAGAAGTACCAGGAAGAAAAGGCCTGTGACATGAGACCACAACAAAAAGATACGAGACAAGACTGATGGAACATTGACATAGCTCAGTCAGAGGACAGATAACCGAGGCTATGAATGTTGCTTATCGTCTCACAGGGGATTATGGGGCCTACTCCCGCCTCTTGTCCAATGCCTGCTGAAAGTGCAGTTCAGAAAATCTTGATGAATGACTTTGCAAATGAATGTGTCACTGACACTTTCTTCTTCACATATTGCTACGTTAAATCCAAAGGAAAGCAGATGTTCAACTCAAAGTACTAGCCACAGAATGGGATATTTATCATTCTAGTTAAACTAGCAAGAATCCACCTCAGCTATGACTTCAATTACAAAACCTATCCTACGCCCTTTGGCTATGTTCTAGTCTGAACAGTAACCTAATCCCTCCAGCAATGGTCCAATTCCCAGATTACTACATATTATACCACGTGTCACCATGACTGGCTTTGCTCTCTGTCATTCCCCTATCTACAGGTCCAAAGACCAATTCTGTAACAGCTGCATAAAACAGCAATGAACAGTACAACACAATTTTCATACAGATGTGGAGTTAGATGTGCCACAAATGTTTTATCAACTTCCTTCAACTCCAAACAGAGAAAAATATACAACAAACTATGCAAACGTAATACTGTCATTTGCTTGTGGGGTGATGGGCCTCTCTGCATCAGCCAGATATCTCACTGCTAAGTATTAGGTATCAAATGCTGTGGCACTGGCTCCTGTAACATGGCACACTGATATACCACTCAAAAGCAGCACAGCCATCCTGACCTGCAAGTCTGTCTTCAACCCTCTACTTAGAATCCCTGCTCAGACCCATGTACTTTAGTTTACATGCCTTCCACTTTTATATATTGAGGTACTATCTCTTAAGATTCACACTTCTCAAACCATTGTAATTCCCTTCTCTACACCATTCCTTCCTCTGCCTTGGGACACCATGTCACCCCACTGCCAATGCTAAGTCCACTCATTTCAACCCACTGCCTAAAAGCACTGTACATATGCTGTTACAGGGGTTCAGAACATCATGACTCACTTGGCATATGATCAAATTAATGGCAGTTTCTTCATACACTCTCATACCAAGACTAAAATAATCGGCTCGATGAAGCGCCACCCTGACAAATATCCTGAGACCCAACTTGTAAAAACTTCTCACAGCGGTGTTGTTGGACATTCAAGTCTTGTAACAAATGTGTTCTCAAAACTATTTTCTTCTTGACATTTCTGCAATGCATTCAATGCCTAGGGCTTCTTCCTCTAGTTATAACACCCACACAAGACTTTCTAACAAAAGTCCTTCTTCTCTCAAGGAACTTGCTACTATCCCTACAGCCAGTGGTATGGGAACCAGAGCCATCTCACTTAACAATATGTCTGTAACCCCTACATTAGCCACTACATAAGGACCATTAACGTTAAACTGGAGACCAAACTACATAATGGGGCATTTTGTGAACAAAGAAGCTGACCCCTGCCACACCAACTTTGCCTGCATCTAGTTAAGAACAATAAACTAACCCCTCTGTCAAGGTTCCATTTCTGTTGATACAGAGCCCTAACCAATACTGTATGCCTAAGATTCCTCTGTTCAACTAGAATGATGGCTCTATCTCAGCACACCATGAACAGTATCTAAAGTAACGTACCTTTCATATAGGCACTCCTGGCGGATGGTCCACAGTATACAACCCACACCACATGGTTGGTGACCCTGAAGCTTGACATCCTTCAAAACCCTGGCCAGACAGCTTCCTTTACACTAATGCTACATCAGGACTGCCAACAGAAGAGCAATTACATGACATCAAACTGAAAATGTTAATATGCTATATATCACTTTATTATGTTTTATTTCCTTTTTTCAGTGATATGAATAAATGCATACATAAAAATAAAAAAAATTACAATGTGAAGTTAAATTCAGCACTGAAAAATACATACACTCACCCTAGATTAGAACACACACACGTAATACTTCACATGCAATAACTGGGATAGATTTCTCTTCCTGGTCTCCCTCAGTCTGCAGGCAAATGACCTGCATCAATGTAGAACACAGAAGATTGTCATGAATCTTTGGCAAGCACCATGTCAAAATTGTAATGATTACTAATGTTTCACCTACTGCCAGAAAAGTTCTAGCACGTACTTCCTTCTGACATCAGTAATCTTCACTCCTTCAACACAGTGATACACCAAAGATCTCACAATGAAGGAGAACCTTAGACAAATCTGAGGTGCTGCTTCCACACCCCAGTAATTCCATACCCTTTCCTAGATGGATAATTGACCCTTCACAGTTGTGTCTTCACACCTGTTAACAGACAATAACAAATTCCTACATTATTACATTCTGTACCACATGTCATCAATATTTTGTTCCCTCTCCATAATTGCCCTCTCTACAGGTCCAAAGACAAATTCTGTAACAGCTGCATAAAAGAGCAATGAACAGTACAACACAGTTTTCCCACAGATGTGGAGTTACAGGTCCCCCAAATGTTTTATTGATTTCCTTACATTCCAAACAGAGAAAAATACAACAAACTATGCAGTATGTGCCAACTAATACTGCCACTAGTTGGTGGTGGTGGTAGCAGAGTAGAGGGCCTCTCAGACTCAGTAGGATAGCTCATTGCTACATCTAAAACTTGAACTGCTGTGCTAATGTCTACAGTTACATGGTACACTGATTACCACTCTCAAGGAATAAAACCATGGTGACCTACACGTCTGTCTTCAACCAGCTACTGAGAAGCCCTGCTCAGACCCACGTAATGCAGTTTAAATTTCCGAACACCTACACTTTTCAAACCTGACAATTCCCTTTCTCTGCACCACTCCTTCCTCTGCCTTGGGTCACCATGTCACCCCACTGCCAATGCTAAACCCACTGACTTCAAGCCAATACTTACAGCTCTCTACATAAGCTGTTTCAGGGGTTCAGAATATCATGATTCACTTGGCATATAAACATGACAATCACAGTTTCTTCATACACTGTTACACCAAAACAGAAATTATCAGCTCGATGCAGAGTCACATTGATGAATACCGTGACAACCAACTCATAAAAAGTTCTCCGAGCAGTGCTGCTGTACATTCAAGTTTGTAATATTTGTGTTCTGAATATACTTTTATTCTTTCAGATTTCTGTCATGCACCCAATGCCTAAAATACCCACACAAGAATTACCAACAGAAGTCCTTGGTCAACTATGGGCCTTACCACACACTATGCGTACAGTGGGGAGCCCAGGGCCATACTGCTAAACCATCTGCCAGTAAAGTCTACATTAGACCCAAGGCCCTAGCCACATAACAGGGCATTTGTCGAGTACTAAAGATGTCTCTTCTGTAACTATGACCGCTACCCTACCAACTCTGGCAGTTTTCTACTCATAACAGTAACTTAACCTCTCTAATGAGGGCCCATTTGAGCTAATGCAGAGCCTCACCTTATGCATGAGATCCCTGTGTTCAACCATAAGCACTATCTAAAGTAACACACCTTTAATACAGGCACTCCTGGCGGATAGTTGACAGTTCAAGACCCACAATGCACAACTGGTGATCCTGAAGCTTGACATCTTTCGAAACCGTGTACAGACAGCTTAATATGCACTAACATCACCGGCTGGAACTCCTTTCAAACATCAGTAATCCTTACTGTTTCAACAGGACATTACAAGGAAGGCAAACTAGAAACAAATCTGATGTTCTGCTTTCACAGTCCAACAACACTGCATCCTTTGTTAGGTGGAATATCAGTTTCTTTAATGATGCCTCTTCACACCTATTAACAGTAACAAAAAGCCACATTACTACATATTATAATACAAGTCACCAAGGTTGGGTTCACTCTCTGTCCACATTGCCAAAGAGAAATCTGTAATGGATGCATAAAACAATACCGCAGAGCAGAACAGATAATTTACACAGATGTGGAATCACATTGCCCACACTTCCCCCCTCCCCCAACTCTTTAAACTTCATTTATAATCTCAAATGAGAAAATACAACTATGGCATGTGTCGCCAAGTAATGCACGCATATGTTCGGGGGGGGGGGGGAGTTCTCTCTCATTAAGATATTTCCACGCTATACAACATTTAATGCTTCAACTGCTGGTGCCACGGCTACAGCAACACTGTATTCTGATACACCATTATAAAGCAGCGCAACACAGTCATGCTAACACCTCTGCCCTCATGATGCTGTCTGATAAACCATATTCGAAGACTGCAAGAACATATTAACCTGGAACTACAGACAAAATAATGAAGCCTTAACAAATTAATCGACATACTTGGGCTTAAAGCTTCATTTACTTTTGCCGGAACCGTCTGAATATTTAAATACATATCTCTACAGTCGTGTTTATGACACACGTGGATACCAATTCTTAAGTATTCTGAACTAATTTGCGAAATTCACTCTTACCTGCAAAATTCTAAGTCCACATTCTTCCTAACGTATGATTATGATTATAAACAACACACGATGTCCCCATTTTTAACATATTCAATTCTGAAAACAAAACAGAATTCCTCACATCATTCCACTCCCTCGTCACAGATAAACCACGTGCACATATACGGAATCATGGATAACAATATTCATTACCTTGGATTTATTTAACCCGCACATTTCGGCACAGATTAGAGCATGTGCAAAGGTTAATCAACTCACTCCAATTCCTTTGCAATGTGTCAACCTATTCTGCCATCTGTCCATGATAGCGAAATACTACATGGATCCCTGGTAGCCGAAGGTTGGCCACGGCACCAAACAGTTCAATAAGGATATGTTCACATTACAACTGCCTGACGTAGATGGCTCGTGAGTTCAGCTTGGGGAAAAATTACAACATAAGCCTAGGGAACTAATTCTTCAAAAGTGTGGCAAGGTTCAAATTTTTAGGAACAACACAAACAAAACAAAAAACTGTCTTCATGCAGAATTCAATAACAAATTAAACCCGTGAAACCCATCTAGCATTTGGTATGAAATCGTTCTGGCCATTGTCAGCACCAAACAGTTTGTTATTCAGTTTCTTGAAAATCCTTCATATAGCCAATACATGCATGACTGCATTTTAAGAACCCAGAAAAAATGAACTGTTAATCATGTGCCACAAGATTAGCAGCACCAATCTTTGATTGATAATGCCAATGATGCACATGAAACTGTAAAGACTACTTGTGGAAATAAATGAACTTAAAATTCTTGCAATTAGTATAATAAGTAACAGTACAAAAATCATTACTTAACAGGATACAATGTGTATACATTATTATATAGCATAATGTTGTATAATGTATATGATAATGCCGGTGTGTGAATGAACTAGTTTGTATGAAGTGACCATTTGTTCCTTGGCCTACTTTGGATGGGGACAGCATTGAAACAACAATGAACATGATATACACGTTATGGTGAATGGCAATCTTTAGTGTGTGAAGTTTCATGCATAGAAGAGTTGTCATCTTCTTGTTGGGAAAGTGACGATCAAAGAATGGCTCCATTCTAAAGAATATTATCAGGAATACAATAAAATCGGAACAATAAAGAAAACAGGATGAAATTGGGAATAAAATTAGTTCAGGACAGAAGTCTTACTTTAGGGACTGCTCCTGAAAATTCAGGATGAACCTTAAGTTTGTATGGAGAATCAGAAGCCTAAGACTAACAATGGAAATATTTACTGCATTCACTAAAAACATTAGGCCAGAGGAAATATCTTTTGCCTATGTGGGCTTAGGAGATCTTACAACACACAGCTGTAGGTCATGTGTGCCATACAGCCCCTCCCCTCCCTCCTGCCACTTGCCTACTCTGAGGAGAAAAATATATGCTTTCCGAGTTATCCCAGCAGTGAACTGCAAATCTCCCAGCAAGATGATAAATACTGCCCTTCTTCCCAACAAACTACAGTATTCACAGTGCTAATTCTTAGTAAAAACCAAGTATAAATGTCAAATACAGCAACACACACTGTCAAATTTTTGTGACCTTCACACTATTTTCAAGTCTTCAAATTCATTCAGCAGGATTGTGGAACACTTATTTTGTAAGTTGTTATATATTGAGATATTGTTTAACGTGCAACACACGTCACAATGCCATAAGAAATAAAGACCCTGCAGCGGTGTACATGATACCTTACACTGCTCAAAATGTATCACTTACCTGCAACAAATGGTGAAGTGCAAACCTCTTTCCCATGCCAAACCACTGCCATCTTGCCTCTGCTTCATGGCCAACATGACATTCGATGCAGTCTGCTGTTGCATGTACAATCACTCACTAGACAAAGGTATTCATCCCCCCCTCCTCCCTTTCAAAGCATTGGAAATCTCAACAGAAAAGCCACTCCACAAAAAAGGTCACAAAACTAGTACAACAGATTACAGGCCTAT
>Ga0123353_10011914_pt1 | contig 12294 bp, 5 predicted proteins | sample TergutLab28metaG_3_FD_92763 | JGI IMG/M metagenome (GOLD analysis project Ga0123353, IMG submission 92763) | Labiotermes labralis P3 segment gut microbial communities from Petit-Saut dam, French Guiana - Lab288 P3 | ecosystem: Host-associated > Arthropoda: Insects > Digestive system > Gut ... | reverse complement strand
CTGTGTACGAGAAGATGTTTCGCGGAAAAGATATTATCCCGGATACTCTTATCTCATCACTTACCATGTTTGGGCACGAGGTTTTTTCGCAGACGCGCGTTCACAGTTTCAGCCCGGGTGATATGAGTAATGTTCCTGTTGATTATCCCTTAAGAGCGGGTGATGAAGTTAAGATCCATTTATGGGGCAGGATAAATGAGGAGCACCTGTTAAGAGTGAGCCGCGAGGGAACACTGAATGTTCCGCGCATAGGTCCTGTAAGAGTTGCGGGGCAGCCGTTTGGGACAATGGAACGCACATTGAGCCAAAGGCTCCAAAATATTGAAGGGGTAAATGTTGCCGTTTCTATGGGAGAGCTGCGTCCCATCGGAATTTATATTGTTGGAGAGGTTAACTCACCCGGGTTTCACACAGTAAGCCCCCTGATTAATGTTACAAACGCGCTGTTCACCGCAGGCGGTATAACAAACCGCGGCTCTCTGCGTCAGGTTCAGTTAAGGAGAAACGGCAGGCTCGTAGCGGAAGTTGATTTTTATGATTTTCTCATATCAGGCAACGACAGAACCGGACTCAGGCTTCAATCCGGAGACGTTATTGTTGTACCTGTTGCCAGGCAGATGGTTGCCGTTGTAGGAAACGTACGCAGGAGCGCGATGTATGAGCTCAAAGAACCTACAAAGCTCTCTGAGGTGCTTGAGATTGCCGGCGGGGTGAGTCCCTCGGGATGGACAAACCGCATACAGGTTGAACGGTTTGAGGAAAACAACCGTCAGATTATATTCGATGTTGACTCCTCCCGCGCCGCCATGCCTGACGTAATTATTAAAGACGGCGATATTATAAGGGTGTTTCCGGTTTTGAACAAAGGGCAAAACGCGGTGATTTTAAGCGGAAACGTGATACGCCCCGGCAAATATGAGTTCAGAAGCGGCATGAGGATAAGAGATGTTATTGGCAGTCACAGGGATCTGCTTCCAGAATCCTATTTTGACTATGCGGTAGTACTGCGCAAGACATTTCCGTCGTTTTTGGAAAGAATCGTACCCTTTTCTCTGAAAAACGCTCTTAATGACGCAGCGAGCGACGATAATCTGCTTCTCGAAGAGCATGATGAAATCATAATCTACCCCCAGGACTATTTCACCCCCGACCGCAATGTAAGTATTGAAGGATCGGTAACAACTGCAGGCACCTACCGTATTCTTGATAATATGACTTTACGCGACCTGATTCTGCAGGCCGGAGGCTTGAGTGACGATGCGAGCCGTCAGCGCGGCGAGCTTTACAGAAGGGCGAGCGGAGACGGAGTCGCAGCCGCTGCTTTCAAAAAAATAGATTTCAATGTAGAAAAAGCGATGGCTAATGATCCTGAGCATAATATAATGCTTAACAAAAGAGATCGGGTATTTGTGCGTAATATGAGGGGATGGCAGCCGGAGCGCCGCGTAACGCTCAGCGGTGAATTTGTCTACCCCGGCGTTTATGTGATATTTGAAGATGAAACCCTTGGTGATCTTATTAAGAGAGCGGGCGGATTTAAACAGGACGCCTATCTGATGGCGGCGGTGTTTACCCGTCAATCGGTCAGGACCCTTGAGCAGAGAAAACAGGCTCAATACGCAGAGGAGCTTGAGGGAAATATGATAAGGCTCTCAATTGAGATGGCCTCCAAAGGCAACCATGTTGCTTCCTTATTAGAGCAGCAGATGCGGTTAAAGGAGCTTCTTGACAGCTCGGCTGTAGCCGGACGCATAATCCTTGATATGACTTATGAGAATCATTACGCGAGGTTTTCTCTTGAGGACGGAGATCATCTTTTTGTCCCCAGCAGACCAAACACTATTTCTGTGCTTGGAGAGGTGTATAACTCCGCGACATTCCGTCATGATTCCAGAAGAACTCTTGTAAGTCATTACTTAAATTTAGCCGGCGGCCCCAAAAGAACCGCTGATAGAAAAGATATATATGTAATACGGGCAAGCGGCACTGTTATATCAAATCGGGAGACGCGGATAACTTCCGTACATCTTGAACCCGGCGACGTAGTGGTTGTTCCAGCGCGGGTGCGTTATGGCAACCCTCACAAGACGTTTCTTGATACTGCGGACGCCGCTCTTAAAATAACAAGCTTTTTCGCAACGCTTATCATGCTCATGGTTGCCATAAATACCATGAATAACTCAAATAATACAGCTCCCTAATTGGCTCAAGGCTTGCTCCCTTGTTTAGTGTGGAGTGTTGAGAGTTAAGTGATGAGTGTTTTTGATTTTTAACTCCACTCTCAACTCTAAACACTCCACACTATAAAAAGCGAGGGGCAAAATGATAAAGATTGAGCTTACAGAGAACCAAAATCAACTGCTTAACGAAGTATTAGACAGAGTCTTATCGGATTTACGCATGGAAATCGCGGATACGGATAGTCCTTTTTATAAAGATAAGCTCAGGGAGCGCAAAGAAGGGATTATCGCGATTATGGCGCTTATTAAGGGTAAATCGTAATAGTTATCAGTTTTCAGTTATCAGTTTTTAGTGAAAAACATTGGGCTGAATTATTAGGGTGTGATCATCCTAATGAAAATCAGCGGCGGGTTTTATTTTAACAGCGCCAGTATCTCTTCGAGCTCTTTTTTCACACTGCCGATCAGATCTGACGATATCTGTGCCGATTGTTGTGAAAGTTGAGGGCTTTGAAGATCGCAAGGTTCTTGGCAAGACCCTTCTATAGACGTCTCTTGAGGCGGCTGCGCATTGTGTATTTCATTCGCTTTTGAACGGGCGCGCTTTGGAGAGCCCGCTTCCGCTGCCTGACGATCTTCACTCAGCTTCTGCCGCGCGCCGCTGATAGTATATTTTTCTTCGTAAAGAAGCCTTTTTATCTGACAGATAATCTCTATATCTTTATCCTGGTAAGCGCGTTTACCGCCGCGGTTCTTTTTAGGGCGAAGGGTGGGAAACTCACTCTCCCAATAACGCAAAACATGAGGCTCAAGGTTTGTCGCGCCGCACACCTCGCTTATGGAATAATACAACTTTTTCAACGGAAGCAGCTCTTGCTGCTCGCATTTGTTTGTATTTTCTTCTGACATATCCTAACGTCCTCCAAAGACTGATTTTCCTTTTTTTCTGCATCCCGAAAGGGATGCAACGCCCGGTAGGAATATCCGCCGAGATATTCCCGCATCCTGAAGGGATGCGCCCATTCTATCGGCTATCGGTGCATCCCTTCAGGATGCAAGAATATTGTTTGTGCATACCGTTTCTACCGAGCGGCACATCCCTTAAGGATGTGGGAAAAACCATTTTGAAACAATCCCCTTAATTATCAATATGCACCAAACTATCTAAAAAATCACCAAAACTCCGGCTTCGTCTCCCTCATCATAAGATCACGAACAGCCTCTTTTGCCGGCTTGCCTTCAAAAAGCATCTTGTAAAGCTCAGTTGTAATAGGCATTTCGATGCCGATTTTTTTCGCAAGTTCGTAGGCGGATTTTGTTGTTTGCACCCCTTCCGCGACCATTGTCATACGCTCAAGCGCCTGATCGAGAGTGAGTCCCTGCGCGAGCAGTTCACCCATGCGGCGGTTGCGGCTGTGACGGCTTATGCAGGTGGTAATAAGATCGCCAATACCCGCAAGACCGCTGAACGTGCTGTCACGCGCCCCCATCTTTGCGCCCAAACGCATCATCTCCGCAATACCTCTTGTCATTATAGCGCCTTTAGTGTTATCGCCAAAACCCATACCATCGGTTATACCGGCGGCCAGAGCGATTACGTTTTTAATACTCGCCGCAAGCTCTACCCCACGCATATCATCATTTGTATAGATGCGGAAATAATCGGTTGAAAACTGCTCCTGAATAAGCTCTGCTAATCGCGTATTTTCAGAGGCCGCCACAACTGTAGTCGGCATATCGCGCGATACCTCCTCTGCGTGCGAGGGACCGCTCAGCACCGCTATTTTATCCGCGCCAAGACCGGGAATTTCATCGGCCAATACATCGGTCATAAGCTTAAGGGTGCCGATTTCTATCCCCTTAGACGCCATTATCCACCCCTTTATTTGGGCAATTACCGCAGGCGAAGTCTCCTTAACCGCAGTTTTTAGCGTCTGACGCATGGTCTGAGACGGCACTACGCATAGTACAACTTCAGCCATATCAAGCATTTTACTTATGTTGTTTGTGATCTCAATATTCTGCGGGATAATGATACCCGGGAGTTTTGACGGAAGTTCGCGCTTCTCATCAAGAAAACGAGCAGCTTCGGCGCTGTACTCCCACATACACAACTTATGACCCTTTTTATGGAGCAATACAGCAAGCGCTATCCCCCATGATCCCGCTCCTAATACACCTATATTCAATCTATTTGCCTCCCTCAATTATATGCGACTCCTTGTACAGACAAGGCATGCCTTGTCTTTACCAATCCCATTCCACCGTACCACCGTACAGACAAGGCATGCCTTGTCTTTACGTTTGCAATTCCTCTTCCTGCGCCATTACATGGCGTCCCCGCGAACCGGGCTTGAATTCAAGAACTACCGGACAACCGCTGAACTCATATTTTTCGTAAATCTTATTTGCAATGTAGCGTTCGTAAGCGCTGCTCACAAGCTCCGGGTGCGTTACAAAAAAACGAAAGTGCGGGAAAGGCGCGCCCGTCTGCTTTGCTCCAAGAAACCGAACCGGTTTACCTGGAGTTACAGGATGAGGGTGAACCCTCACCCAATCAAATACCGTATCCTCAAACTCCTTAGCGCCCACCCTTGTACCAATGCGCTCCTTTATTTGAAATACCTGTTCTGCAAGCGAAGACATCCTTTGACCTGTAAGCGCGGATACGGATATCATAGGGATATTTTTAAGTTCAGGATACTCATCCTGCGCGTTAGCTACCAACTGATCAAAAGTTTTGTGATCCTTTTGAACAAGGTCCCATTTGTTCCAGGCTAAAAGCACGCCCTTGCGTAAATCAAATATTTTACGCAGTATGCGCATATCCTGCACACCAATTCCGCCGTCAACGTCTACCACAAGAATACAGACGTCACATCGCTCTATACTGTCAAGCGCGCGGAGATTTGAGTAGTACTCCAAATCCTTTTTTACACGAGCTTTTTTTCTAAGACCCGCGGTATCAATCAGCACCAATTTTTTATCACCAAATAAAAGCTCCGAATCAATGGCGTCCCGCGTTGTGCCCGGTTTTGAGTCAACAATCATGCGGTTCTGCTTTAAAAGTTTGTTGACCATAGAGGATTTCCCCGCGTTAGGCCGGCCAACTATGGCGACTTTCAACCCATCAGCTTCCGCAGATAACTCTCCTTGATGACCATCCGCAATTTTTTCCTGAACACGGTTAACTGTCTCCTCAAGTAAATCAGCCACGCCTTTGCCGTGCAGCGCGGATATCGGATAAGGTTTGCCAAGCCCAAGCTGCATATAGGAAGGAACCTCATATACCGCTTTTGCTGATTCAGCTTTATTCACAACTAATATTGTTCTTGACGAAAACGACCGTCTGAGCTGTTTGGCTATATGAAGATCAAAATCCGTAACCCCTGTGCCAAGCTCAACTACAAAAAGAATAACCGCGCTCTCCCGTATCGCTATATCCACCTGATCGTGTATAGCTTCGGGGATAGCTTCATGCAGATTGGGGATAAGTCCGCCGGTGTCAACTAATGTAAATTCAACATCATTCCAAACCGCTTTCATGTAGTTGCGGTCGCGGGTAACGCCGGCAATATCATCAACCACCGCAACCCTTTTACCAAGGACACGGTTAAAGAGACTGCTCTTGCCCACATTGGGACGCCCGACGATAGAGACTACCGGTAATTTTGACATTTTTAACTGTGATCCTTTTTAACGCCAGCGCAACGCGTATCCATGCATATTCAATTGAAGCGTAGACAATTGTATGAGCATACCTATTAAAATACCTTAATGTCCGGGGCGGTGGGAACTTCTTTTTGCGTTGTTACGAAAAGATCGAAAACACGGCTGCGGGAGATACGGCGCACCTTAAACGCCACCCCTTCAAATTCCGTTGTATACCCTTCAGGAACTTTTCCGCTGCACAGCCCCTGAATCCACTCATCCATTGTCAGATCCCAATCCGGAAGCGCAGAAAACGCTCTTGAACGCAGTCTTTTGAATGAAGTGCCTCCCCCAACCCTGAAGCGATGCTCTGTGAGCTGAATCAAATAGTCAACCGGCATATCGTACTCATCTTTCAACTCTCCGACAAGCGTTTCTATCAAATTCTCCAATGTCACCATGCCAACAGTTTTGCCTTTAGCGTCCCGTACAACCGCTATATGTTTATACCCCCCGGTAAGCACCCTGAACAGTTTTGAGAGCGGCATGAAAGGATTGACAAAATTCAGAGGACGCATAATCCCGTTAAGCGTCGGATTTTCAGGGTTAAGCCTGAGCGCTCCAACAATATCTTTAAAGTTAATATAACCTATTATTTTGTCAATATCCCCATCTTTAGCTAACGGAAAACGGGTATGGTTATGAAAATGAGCGGCAATGAGCGCTTCGCTCAGGCTCATATCTGTTGATAAAAAGTTTATAGCATCGCGTTTTACCATAATCTGCGAAGCGGTCTGGCTTGAAAGATCAAGCGTCCGTCTAATCAGCTGCTCCTGCTCAGGGCTTATTTTGCCGCCAAGAAGCGCGCCGCGGGTAAGCGTCAAAACTTCCGAAGAGACGCCGTTTTTATCTTTTGTCAGACGCAGCGTATCATACGCTATGAAAACTGACCTTAAAAACAGAGTGAATGGTTTGAGGCCGTATACCGCAAAAATTATAATTGACAAAACAACCGCAGAAGCAATGATTATTGTAAGAATCATTTATTTCCTTTTATATCTGTTCCTGCATTTTCCCGCATCCCGAAGGGATGCGGGAAAAAACCTAGTTTTGAAGGCGCAACCCTGCTTTCAAACGATTTTATATTAAAAAAGTCCTTCTCTGCCTGTTTTACGCAGAGAAGGACGTCCTTTCACGAGACCTCTATGCTTTCAGAGTTACCTTCTGCCTCCGCCGCCGGTAAATCCGGCTCTTGTCTCTTCCTGTATCTCCCTGCTGTTAGGATCGAGAGCGCGGGCGCGTTCCATGCGATTATTGTACTCCGGTTCGTTTCTTTGCGCTTTGGCCACTCTCGCAAGCCCAAGCTCAGCAAGGGCGTACTTGGGGTCAATACGCAGAGCGCGTTCGTAAAAGCTTCTCGCTTCCGGAAACCGCTGCTGAAGCATAAATACGTTTCCGCGTTCAAGAAGAGCCGGAGCGAAGTTGGGGTTTATATAACCCACATTTTTATACGTCTCCATAGCGTCCTCAAAATTACGCTGAGCGGTTTGAATCCTTCCGCGCAGCATGAGAGCCTCTATGTTTTCGCGCTGTCTTGTCAGAACCTCGTTAACTATTATCATAGCTTCGGAGTTTCTGTTTCCTCCCACACCCAAAAGCGCGGTGGCGTACTTAACAAGATAAGCCGGCTCCCTCTTTTGATCGACTACAGCTTTCCACTCAACTGTCGCATCCATAAATCTGCCCTGCTCAAGATACACTTCGGCCAGAGCTTTGCGAACCTCTATATCAACCGGAGCGCCCCGGGCGCCTCTCACGACTCGCTCTAAAAGCTGCATAGCCTCGGCGGAGCGTCCTGTTCGGATGTACCCATTAGCAAGCGCAGTCATGATTCTGGGGTCGTTAGCCCTTAGCGCGTTTGCCATTTCAAGGAACATCATGGCGTCATTTGGCATATTGCGAACATTAAGCAGATATTCGCCGACACGAAGGATTGGATCAGGGTTCCGGGATTCAAGAGCGATAAACCTCTGAAACGCATTCATCATCTGAGTGTTTCTGTTCTGCGACCCGTGAAGCATACCCAGCTCAAACCATGCGCGGGAGATAGTATCATTCAGCGCAACGGTTCTTTCAAGCATGGTTGTGGCTTTGGCAGGATTTCTACCCCTTCCCGCAAAAAAGATACCGGCCCTGAGAAAGTTTCTGTGATCACGCGGAAAAGTAACCGTATTAGCTTCAAAAACTCTCATCGCGGCAGTGGTGTCACCGGCGGCCTCAAGCAGCTGTCCCCGTTTGAAAGCAAGATCAGCATCTCTAAAATTGGGAAGTTTTAATAACTCATCAAGCACTTCAGCTGCCTTGGCGTTATTCCTTTCAGCTTCGTAAACAGCCGCAAGACGTCTGAGCCCGTCTTCCCTGTTAGGCACCTGCTGTGCCGGTCTTCCTCTGGCGGCGGGCGCCGCAGGCGCTCTGGCCGCGGTTCTGAACCTCTCAAGCGCCTCAATAGCGGCAGCGTTATTCTTAGCCTCCTGAGCGCTTACGCCAAGACGGTAAAAATGCTCCGGAGCAGTGTTGCCCTTAACCATAGACAAAAACCTGAACGCTTCAGGAAACTGATTTCTGGTAAAAGCGTTGTCACCTACGATCTGAGCTATTCTTGAAGAATCAGGCGACCTTTCAAGAAATCTTCTGTACATGGTCATTGCCTGATCAACCCTTTTATCCTGCATATAGATGTCGCCGAGCGCCTTAAGCTCATCGACCGCTCTGGGGTTGAGAGCAATCGCCTGTTCATAAGTAATAGCCGCTTCCTTAAGTCTGCCGGCTCTCGCCTGACAATCCGCAAGTTCTGCTAAAAACGTACCGTTGCGCGGATCAAGCTTTGACGCCTGTTCAAACAGCGGTATCGCTCTGGCACAGTCATTTCTGCCCTTAAATATTCCGCCAAGCGCGGCGATCATGCCAACATCCGCCTCATTAGCGGTTATAGCTCCCTGAAGCGCCGTCACCCGTTCCGCCTCATTACCGTGTCTCATAACAAGAGCGACAAAGTTTTTATGGAACCCTTTTGCCTGCGGGTCAGCCCTTAAAACCGCGCGGTAAGCGGCCAAAGCTCCCGTTGAGTCATTACGCGCAAAGAGAGCGTCCGCGAGACGGCGCTGAGCGGCGGCGTCATTAGGCTGCAGCGCAACGAATTGTCTTAAAAATTCAACAGCCATCTCCGCGCTGTTTGTGCGGCGGGCGACGTCCTCAAGCATTCTGAATACGTCGGCGTCTCTTGGGGTCAAAGTTGTAAGTTCTCTAAGAACTGTGAGCGCTCTTGGATTATCCTTAGCCTCATAAGCGGCTGTTCCGTACATCTTTATAAACGCAGGCGTTCTCGCTTCCGCCCCCTGAACCATCGCTAAGAACCTCACTGCATCCGCCCATTGTTTGGCGTCAAAAGCCGCCCGGCCCACCATAAGCGCAACAGCGTGATCTGTGGGGTTGCGCTCAAGATACCTTCTATACATACGCATCGCCTGTTCACGGTTATTCTGCTGCGTATAAAGATCACCGAGTATTTTGAGCTCCGCAGTTGCCTGGTTATTCATAGCTACAAACTGCTCATAAGTAACGATCGCCTCTTTGATCTGTCCGGCGGCCTGCTGACTCTGAGCTAAAGCAAGCAGCAGCTGTACATTTCTTGGATCCGCTTTTACAGCGCGGTCAAAAAGAGGAACCGCGCGGGCGGGCTGATTTTGTTCTCTGTAAATATTACCAAGCGCAATGATCATCGCCGGGTCAGCTTCATTTGCCGCAATAGCTCCTTCAATCGCCGCGATTCTCTCCTGCGGCGTACCGGTTGCCATTACGAGCTCTACAAATCTCTTGTGAAAACCCTTCGCGCTGCGGTCTGCGGCAAGAAGCGCCCTGTAAGCGGCCAATGCCCCAGGTCTGTCATTGCGTTCGAAAAGAAGGTCGCCGAGAGCTCTCTGCATCTCCGCGTCCTGAGGGCGAAGCCGGGTGTAATTTCTTAAATGAGTTATAGCGTCATCTCTCGCGCCGGTTCTAACCGCAAGCTCATAGAGCCTTTTTATATGATCAGGGTTCTGCGGAGCGGCCGTGTTAAGCTGTCTGTAAATGGTAATCGCACGCTGATTATCTTTAACTTCAAACGCCGCCTGACCAAACATCTGCAAAAATGCGGGTTGTCTGGCCGCCTCGCCCTCAACCATAGCAAGGTACTTAACGGCGTCCGCCCAGTTTTTCTTTTGGAAAGCGTCCTCTCCAACAAGTCTCGCGGCAGCGTTGTCTTTACCGCCCCTGTCAAGAAATCTCTTATAAGCCGCTACAGCCTGATCTCTTCTATTCTGCTGAACATGAATGTCGCCAAGCATTTTAAATTCCGCTACAGCCTCAGGATTTAAAACCGTAACCTGCGCAAGTATAACAGCCGCCTCCGCGATGTTGCCGCTTTTTACATGACAGTCGGCAATGGAGGAGAGCACCGCTGTGTTTTTTGGATCCATTTTAGAGGCTTCCTGAAGCACAGGCAGAGCTGCGCGGCAGTTATTAGCTGCTCTGTGAAGATCGCCAAGTCTCGCGAACATCGCCGCGTCAGCCTCTTTTGCCGCTATAGCGCCGGTAAGCGCGGCGATCTGCTCCTGAGGAGTACCACTTTGCAGCACTAACGAAACGAAATTTTTATGAAGACCCTTAATATTAGGATCAGCCCTTAAAGCAGCCTGATAAGCGGCAAGCGCGCCGGCGGCATTTCTGGCGTTAAAGAGCAGGTCTCCCAAAGCTTTCTGCATAGCCGCGTCGCCGGGTACAAGAGCGACATACCTTCTGAGCACCGCGGTAGCGCCGGCCTCATTCTTGTTTATCCGCTCTATTTCAAAGAGCTGTCTCAGGGGAAAAGGATCCCTTGGAGCGGCAGTAGCAAGCTGATTATACAACTGCGCGGCTCTCTGATAATTCTTTGCCTCAAAGCTTGAGGTTGCGAAGTTTCTGATAAAATCCTGATTCTGAGCCGCCGTACCGGTTACTAAAGCGTAAAATTTATTAGCTTCTTCCCAGTTCTTCTGCGCAAATTCAAAATCTCCGACAAGCCTTGCTATTGCAACGTCGGTAGGAGTTTTTGCCAAATATCTTTTATAAGCCGCAACAGCCTGAGGCATTCTTCTCTGCTGTACGTAAAGATCTCCAAGCGACTTAAACTCAGCCGTAGCCTCAGGATTAAGCGCGGTAACCTGCTCGTAAGAGAGAATAGCGTCATCTATTCTGCCCGCTCTCTCCTGGCTTAAAGCAAGAGCTGAGAGACTTGCCATATTTCTGGGATTGATCTTGAGCACATTCTGATGCATATTAATAGACTGCGCCCAGTTTTGCTGCCTCTGGTAGATACCGGCGGCCGCGACAAAAATCTCTTCATTCGTTTCATTAGCCGCTATCGCCGCTACTAAAGTCGGCAGGAGCTCCGCGTCGGGAGTTCTGTTTTTAATAAGTATAGAAGCAAAATTTCTATACAATCCGGTTATTTTAGCGTCAGCACGCACTGCCGCGCGGTAAGAGGCAAGCGCTCCCCTCTCATCATTTGCGGCAAACTGAAGATTTCCAAGGTCTCTGTGGCCTGCGGCGTCATTAGGCTGTAAAGCAAGAAGCGCGCGCAGATGAGTCATAGCCGCGGCGTTGTCTTTCTGAGCCACCGCCAGCTCATACAAACTCCTCTGAACCTCAACGTTTTGAGGCTGCAGAGCCGCAAGCTGCTTAAACAGCTCGTAAGCCGCCTTATGGTCGTTTGCCGCCTTTGCAGCATTCGCAAGACGCGTTCTTGAAGGAATATCTTTTGGATCAAGAGCGACAATGCGCCTGTCTGCATCGGTCAAACCCTGCGCGTCGTTAAGCTGCTGACTGCACTCAGCCAAATCTTTCCAAAGCGCGAGATTTTCTTGATCGGCCCTTAAAAGTGTGAGCAGAACGCCTCTCGCGCCGCGCCAGTTTTTCTCCATCATGTAAATTTTGGAAAGCATAACCTGCGGCTCTTTTAACGCAGGATCCCTGTGCATGGCAGACTCAGCCGCGTCGCGCGCCAAGTCGTAGCGTTTCAGGTGCCATGCAGAATTCATCATACCAAGAGCAGCATGCACCGTTCCTTCTAAAGTAAAGCTGCGCTGAAAGTTTCTAAGCGCGTCCGCATACTTTTTCGCCTCAAGATTGTAGTTTCCAAGAGCCAAATGAATTTTAGGGTTGTTCGGATCAACCGCTATGAGCCTGTCATAAGTAGCCTTTGCTCTGTCCGCCTGACCTGCGCGGGCATAAAGATCGGCAAGTCTCGCGTAGGCTTCAACGTTGTTTTTATCTCTTGTGATAGCTCTCTCTAAAAGAGCGATCGCCTGAGTATTGTTATTCAAACCCTCATGCACCTGCGCCATAAGGAAAAGAATGTCCGGAACCGTTCTTCCTTCCGGGTCGGCGG
>Ga0123353_10011913_pt1 | contig 12294 bp, 12 predicted proteins | sample TergutLab28metaG_3_FD_92763 | JGI IMG/M metagenome (GOLD analysis project Ga0123353, IMG submission 92763) | Labiotermes labralis P3 segment gut microbial communities from Petit-Saut dam, French Guiana - Lab288 P3 | ecosystem: Host-associated > Arthropoda: Insects > Digestive system > Gut ... | reverse complement strand
CAACAATGCTTCGTTGTCTCCCGGCACCGACTGCGGCAACATCTTCGTCGCCAAATTGAGTTCGCTCACGCCGTCCAGCAGGACATCCATCAATTCCTGCGATATCTCGATTTGGTCTTTTCGAACGAAATCGAGTAACGTTTCCAGTTTATGTGCCAACCCTGCCGAGGCGGTTACGCCCAGCATCGTAAAATTTCCCTTTGCCGCGTGAAGCCGACGAAACGCTTCTTTCATTAACTCCGGGTCCTTTTCATTTTCCAGCGTCAGTAAGACATCTTGCAATTCGTTCAAGCCGCGTGACAGTTCTGTCAGCAAGTCCGATACATCGGTGTCGGTCAAATCCTTTTGACTGGTTTCCTCCATGCGGGCAGCAATCCTGTCCCGCTGGGCAGTGAGTTTCGTTTTGGCAATCAACTCCTCCTGCGTGTGATGGGTCGCTGTTGAATCGGGCATTGAAATACCAAATTCGACCGCCTCTTCCGACTCGGTTCCTACTCCGCCGAACGAAGCCGCATCATCGTGTCCTTCGTCTGTAACAAGCGGCTCGCCGACCGCTTTGGCAACCGTCGTGTTGATGTCCACCGTCATACCGACACGTCCGCCGCTGATGATGCATGTACCGGCAATGCCCATCACGTCTCTGTTGAACGCATCTTTGGCAAGTGGAACATTGACCAACTTGGACGGAGCAAGGAATTCGGAGACGATGCAAGCAATTTTTTCACGTTTTCCTTCGATAATGACCACCGGCACGACATTGGAGTTTTCCAACCGCGTCGTTGCACTTCCCAGCAGTTCGGAAAGGTCAAACAGCGGCAGCGGTGTGCCAAGATACTGAATAAAACGTTCCCTATCCATCGCGGCTTGAATCTGCTCCGGCTTGTATCCTTGCAGACTGATCACCTGGTCGATGGAGAGAGCGTAGAGCGTGTCATTGCACCGGACAATGAGCGCATCGATGATGTTAACCGCCTTCAATTTCGGAATGTGTAACCGAATCGTGCACCCTTCTTTGGAAGTGTTTTCCAATTCGATGGTTCCGTTAAACTCTGTGATCATCGTATTGACCAAGTCGAGTCCTACACCGCGTCCCGAAGTATCGGTCGCCTTCTCCTTAGTCGAAAAGCCCGATGCGCAAAGAATCTGCAATAAATCCAGATGCTCGCCGAACCGAAGAACTCCCGTTTTTTTGGCACGTTCGATAATTTTCTGTTCATCGATTCCGCGACCATCGTCGGAGACCACGATTTCTGTTTCGTGTTCATGTTCGACGGCTTTGAGCAGAATGATGCCGGTCTCGCTTTTATCTGCGTGAAGCCGCTCGATGGGCGTTTCGAGCCCGTGATCGGCGGCGTTGCGGAGCATGTGGAGCAACGGTTCGACAAGGCGTTCTGCCAGGGCTTTGTCGATGAGGACTTTTTCTCCTTCGAATTTAAGGTCGATCTCCTTTTTGAGATTTCGGGCGAGATCGCGCACGGGACGACGGAACAGTTTGAAGGTTTCGCCGATTTCGACCATTCGGATTGCCATGACGAGGTCGTGCAGGTCTTGCGAAATACGAGCGGATGACTCATCGGCAGACTTGATGATTTGCAAATCGCCGTCGGTCATCGGACGATGATTGGTCACGGCATCGTTCATATCCCGCTGGAGTTCGTGCAACGTCGAACTGGTGATGATGACTTCCCCGGCAAGGTTGAGGAGTTTGTCGAGGTGTTCCAATCGGACCAGCATTCGGTCCACTCCTCGGGCTTGAATCATATTTGCGTCGGACATAGTGAGGCTATTGTACCATGCGGGGTGGGAAATGCAAATTAGGCGAAAGGCAAAATGCAAGCCTCTTGACCAGCAACCTCTTTTTCCGATAGAATATCGGGCGAGTCGTGTTACATCTATCAGGACAACTCAAATGTTACAGAGTGTGGTCGAACATAGACGAACAATAATCCAAATACTGGCTTTCGCTGGTATGAGCGGTTTGCGTTCGATGAAGTGGTTCTGCCTCATTTTGCTCGCGTTAACAGTTTTTGTCTTTGGAATTTGCGTTCTCGCTGTCATCCTTGGCAATCCTATTTTAGTTTTCTTACTCGGTGCCATGCTGGTCGCCGCCGTTGCCGTTATAGGACTGCCCGCATCTTTCATTTCCGGTGTTGCGACTGGTATGTTGTGTGCCGTGTTGAGACCACGTGAGACTCACATGCCTTTCAAATACTGGGTTCTGACGTGGATCGGAACAGGAGCACTATTTGTCGCCGCAATACTCTGGGCAATGCCGACACACCCTCGTTTGCAAACGGTGGGATTCCAAGACCCTGTCCGTCTGGACATACCCTCTTTTTCTATCCTGCGTTTTGCAAGTGATTCCCAATCCTTTTTTATCAATTCCAGAGGTGCCATTAACCATTATGATCTCAAGGGCAATATCTTGGGACAAGTAGCGATCAGAGAAAATAGCGGTGAGAGTATTGACGATTTTTATGTCGCCGCGAATGGCAAAGAATTAGGGGTATTGGTTTCTCAACGGTTTTGGAGCAATGATAAACTGAGCGACATTCGGGTGGATTTTATCGTTGTGAATGTTCAAGACATGACCATTGCACGCAGGATCAATCTCCTCTCTGGCAATACAAGGAATCTCGGTCGTCAGATTGTATTTTCTCCTACTACGAATTCGTGGATTGTGTATTGCCTCGCCGGAAAAAGAGACGAAGAGAAACATGTTTTCTTCGCATTGGGATCAGATACTCTGGAAATACAAGCAGAAACAATCGTTGATGGCTTACAACCTTTCTCTCATGTAAGTTTTTACCCTGTATCGGGACTTGATGGGACAGTTGGTATCGATACCATCAACAACTCGCTGTTATGGAATTATCTGTCCAATGAGTTAATGGACAAACCAACACGAGTAAAGTTTTCAGGTCCACACGCAAGTAGTTTTTTATCAGGTCCATTTCCACACACGATTGCGGCTTTGGGCACCCATAACGCGGAAGATTGTTTTTTGGTCTTCCCTTTAGATTCGGACAAGCCTTCACACTATTCTGCTCCCCTAGAATTTGGCAATAAGGTAGAGAATGATTGGGGATGGCGAATAGTGGGCATTTCGGACGACTTCAAAACGGCTTTATTCTTTTACCATCGTCCCGTTATGTTGCAGATACAGCCCCCGCAACGTGTTTTTGTTGTCGATGTACCGAGCATGCGAGTCATTGCCGAAAGGACATGGCGACGACCTTTCGTTCGCGAAGTATTTCTATCGCCGGACGGCAAGTACGTTGTTGTGCCTGTTAGTCAAAGTCAATATAGGGGTTCGAGAATAATATCATCCACATTTTACATCGACATTTACGAAGTTTCTAACGTAGAACCGAGACCTTCGGAGCAATGGAGAGAAGTCAAACGTCCGTAATTGCTGCGGCGGTTGTGAATGAAAGCCGAAATAATCCGGTCGCTCCGCGTTCTGCGTTCCCGGCTTTCATTGCCATCATGCTGACTCGTAGATCACTTCTCCCGTTTTTTTTATAAATTCAAGAAATCCGCTTCTGTCGTATAACTCATCCAACAAATGCGGTTCGATGTCTAGACTGACTTGCCTCTTGAGACCACATAACATCGCGGCAGTGTCGAGCCAATTACCTTGATAATCGTTCATAACAACGGCAATATCAATATCACTATGTTCACAAGGCGTTCCGTTCACGTAGGAACCGAAGAGGAGTATTTTCTCTGGGTTCAAAACTTTTGTTACTTCCTCCGCATATTTTAGGGCTATTTCTCTAACTGCTGTTTTATCCAACATAAAAACTCCTCCGTTTGTTTGAGCAACTGTTCGCAAACTGCCGGTGTTAATGCGTTCAGCATCCTCCCCTTGTATTCAGGATACCTTGCCTCGATTTGAAGAGGTGTCAATTTGTTCAATAACGTCAACTGCTCATCCGACAGACTTTCACTAATTCCTCCCAGCACAGCGAGTCTGCCTAAATCGTGCAGGCGTGGCGGTATTTCGTCTGTTTTATAAACGATAACCGCCTTCAATGCCTTTTCGGCAATCAGGTGGCAAAAGAAGCCCATGTGCAAATAACGTTCCGATTGGAATAACGCTTTTGCCGTCAAAAGGTCATCATCGCACAGTTCTAGCCAATACTCGATTTTTGCACTCATTGCGTTGACATTGTCCCATGAAACAAGCGAAAAACAAGCGGTAGTCCATTCCGTTACAGGGCGAGATCGCGTACGGGACGGCGGAACAGTTTGAATGTTTCGCCGATTTCGACCATTCGGATAGCCATGACGAGGTCGTGCAGGTCTTGCGAAATGCGTGCGGACGACTCATCGGCGGACTTGATGATTTGCAAGTCCCCTTCGGTCATCGGACGATGATGATAACGGCATTATTCATGTCCCTTTGGAGTTCGTGCAACGTCGAACTGGTGATGATGACTTCCCCGGAAAGGTTGAGGAGTTTGTCGAGGTGTTCCAATCGGACCAGCATTCGGTCCACTCCTCGGGCTTGTATCATATTTGCGTCGGACATAAGTTATTGGAAACGCCATTTGATGTCTCCATTGTACCCGATTGTTAGAGAAAATGCAAAAAAACTTTCAACTCGCCTGCTTTTTTCATGTAAAAAATTCGTCAATCGTCTTGAAAAAGATTTCCGTACTCTTTGCCGAACACACATCGTTTCGGAATTTTCTCGCTCCCGGTGTGGAATCGGCATAGTGACATACAGTTTTGCGGATTAACATCAATGCAACTTGTTCGCAAAACTGACGCTGTAACACGGCAAAATGGCGACGGATCATTTCGCTCATCTGCCGTCTCGACGGCTCCGGGTCTGCCTGTTCGCCCCGCAATGTTTGGGCAATCTGCCGAAACAACCACGGCTTGGCAATGCCGCCCCGACCGATCATAATACCGTCCACCGGATAATGGCGAATCCGAAACAACGCATCTTCGACGGTCTTAATATCGCCGTTGCCGATGAGCGGAATGGAGTGCAATTTCGATTTTACCTTGGCGATTTCTTCCCAATCGGCTTTGCCGCGGTACATATCGGAAGCCGTTCGACCGTGAATCGTGATTCCTGTCGCTCCTGCCGATTCGACGGCTTGGGCAACATCAATCGCGTTGATGGTGTCTCTTGTTCGACCAAGCCGGATTTTGGCGGTAACAGGGAGAGCCGTCCCATTGGGGAATTGTACTGCATGCGAAACCTTTCGGACGATGTCGCCGATGCGGTCGGGAAATTGGAGTAAAAAGGAACCGCTTGCACTTCTACCGGCAATCTGTTTGGCAGGACAACCAAAGTTCAGGTCAATGGAAGTAACTTGGAAGTCGAAAGCGAGTTTGTGAGCGAGATTGGCGAGGGTGTCGGAATCGTTGTCCCAAATTTGTACGGCAAGAGGACGAGGTTCTTCGTGGATTCCCCAGAGTCGGGAGGGCGGCTCCATTCCGCGTTTTTCCAGTTCGACGAAGGATCGGGCAGAGACCATTTCGGTGAAGATCAGATCGACTCCTCCGAACAGCCGCAAAAGTTCGCGGTAAGCGTAATTTGTGTAGCCCGCCATCGGCGCAGAATAGAGAAGCATAAAGTGGATTCTACCCTTTCGGACCCTGCTGTCAATCTTTGTTTACCCCCCTCTTGTCGTTGTTTAACTGTATGATATAATAACACACAGTTGGCAAGATAGCGTACAGTCATACCATGTAAATTAAGCACGATGAAGATCAAACTCGATTATCACAGTAGTGAACCGCTTTATTGGCAAGCCGTCTTGGAATTCAAGCGGCTTGTCGTTACAAAGCGGCTCAAACCCGGCGACAAACTGCCATCGGTTCGGGTTCTGGCGGAACAACTGCAACTGAACGCCACGACCATCCGGCGAATCTTCGACCAACTGGCAAAAGAAGGTATCGTAGTACAACGGCACGGCTCCGGCGTGTTCATCACCGATGCCGAATTGCCGTTTTCGATGGAATACGTCCAAAAAGTGATGTCTCGACAAGCCGCCGTCTATCTTGTCGAAGGACTGCGGCTGGGACTCGACTTCGACGAATTGCATAAAATACTGGAAAGTGAATATAAAAATTTGATGCAGGAGACCGAAATATGAATGACAACATCGCCGCCACAATGCCAGCAGTACTGATGAAAAACGTTAGCCGCACCTTTGGTGTCGGCAAAGACTTGACATTAGCCGTCGATAATCTATCGCTATCGGTGCCGCGCGGTTCCGTCTATGGACTGCTCGGAGCCAACGGTGCCGGCAAAACCACGTCGATCCGAATGATGGTTTCACACCTGAAACCGGACAGCGGTGAAATCCGCGTACTCGGTGCAGACCCGGCAGAGTACACCACCGACACTCGCCGCCGCATTGCATACATTTCGGAGAACATGCAGGTGCCTCGATGGATGTCGATGGAAGACGCAGTCGGCTTTTGCAAACCGCTCTATCCGATGTGGAATGAGCCGCTCTATCAGGAACTGCTCAAAACGTTCGACTTGAAGCCGAGCCGCCGATACGAAGAATCATCCAAAGGACAGCGGCGGGCGATGTGCATTATTATTGCGTTGTGTCAGGAGCCGGAAGTGTTGATCATGGACGAACCCGCCTCGGGACTCGATACGCTTGCTCGTCGGCACTTTTTGAAGGAACTGCTGAAAGTTACCTGCGATGAGAACAAGACGGTATTGTTTTCGTCGCACATTCTCGGCGACATTGAGCGTACCGTTGACCGCGTTGCCATTTTGATGCGGGGTCGATTGATTCTCGAAGGGGAACTCGACACGCTCAAAGAACGAGTGCGCCGGATTACATTTCGGAGTGAAAGTAACATTGCGGAACCAGCGGCGGGGCTGTTTCAGACGCTTCGCAACATTCGGGAGCGCAACAGTTTGCAATGGGTCGTTACCGATTTTGAAGAGGAAAAATTTTTCAGGCTCCGTGAGTCGCTGCCCGATTCCGTTGCTGTCGAGGTCGAAGGATTCAACCTCGAAGAGTTGTTTATGGAGAGTATTGAGAGTGGTCGGGATGCGTGAACCGTCATTCCCGCGTCCACCGTCATTCCCGCGTAGGCGGGAATCTAGACGAAAGACATGAACATCAACCCTCTAGACCCCCGCCTACGCGGGGGAGACGAGATAACCCCTATTTTTTACAAAAAATCATGAACCAAGTAATTACCCGTTTAGCCTTTCGTGAATCCGGCATGTACATTGTGCCGATTGTCATTGTATTGTTCGCCTACGTTTTGCTGAAACTGGACCCGCTACGGTTTTTCGATACGCCGATTGCTGCGCTGGCGGCACTGCTGGGATTCTTTCTGGCATGGCGGTCGTTTGCCGACTACGGCAACGTCCGGGCATTCCTGTTTTCGAGGGCATTCACACCGACACGCTTTTTTATGGTGCGGTGGCTCTTCGGAATAGGAACCATCCTCGCAGTCGGAATCATCATTGCCATCCTGCTTGCCAGCGGAATCCGGCAAGGAGTTCAACAAGTGTTGTTCGCAAACGGTTGGTTTCCGTGGGTACGCTTTGAAGAACTGCACGTGCTTATGTGCTATTTCTTCACGGCATTGTTCGTCTATCACACGACGATGTATTTCATGCTCACGAATCGGTATCGTGCCCCGCGTCGCTATCGAGGCATTCGGTGGTGGCTTCGCGGACTTGCCACGCTGTTGCTGATTCTGTTCAGCATCGGCTTGCTATTGGGCTTCCTTTATGTTGCACTGTCGGACTTGTTCGTGTCATCCGGCTTGTCATTGGAAATAGTGCCGTTCCTTTACTTGATTTTCGGCGTACCGGTGCTGGTGCAGTTGCTGCTGGCACCGTGGTTCGGAATTTATTGTTATAAAAATTTGGAGATTGAATCGTGAACCCTTAACCCCTTTACACCCATGCAACGTCCCCCATTGATATTTCGCTTAATGCTTTGCTCGCTCTTCCTGCCGATCATGCTCCTCGTCTGCTGTGTTTGGTTCATGGTGTTGTTCTACGCACCGGAAGAAACTTTCACGAGCCAAAGTTTCACGCTCGGTGTGCCGTCCCACTGGCTTATGATTGCACTCATGTTGCTGCCGTTCGTTCTCTACTTCTGGATGTTCTGGAGCGGCAACTGGCGAAAACCCGTGTTAGTGGGAACGCTCGTCTATGGAATCTGCTTTTTTACCATGATGTTGGCACTCGAACTCGTTGAAGCCTACACGCCGCCGGAGAAACGCACCATCCGCCTGTACGGCACTGAGGGAACCGACGTGTATTGCAACGGTGTTCATCTCGGACAACTGCCGCTCAAAATCCGGGTCGATGAACTGATGGCAAAAGTTCCCGAATGGACGACCCCGCCGGAGCAACGATGGTACAATGACACGGACTTGGAACAGCGGCTCGTGACCTATTTTCCCTGGGACGATTTTATCAAGGAACGATACGAGGCAAGCGCAGAATTGTTCGGAACAAGCCGCGATAGAAACGTAGGCAGTACTCCTAAAGCGATCCAAGCACGTCGGGAAGTATTGAGCCAACACGATGCCGGGTGCCGATATTGGTGGAGTTATCGATTCAACGATACCCAAATGGCGTTCTATCGAAACATACGTTCATATTATCAACCCTTTGAGAAAGAATCGCATTATTACTTCGGACTTGGCATCATGAGCGCCCCTTTTTCTCCATCGGTCGGCTTTCATGCTCAGTTGCTCGTAGATGTGCTGCCGGAACTTACACCGGAGCAGAAAACCGATTGGGATAAACATGTTTTGAAGCACTGGTCGCTGCTTTCGGGACCGTTGCAAGACACATTGAAAGGAGCGGCGACACGCCATCGTCGGGACAAAAACGAGACGCTGGTTGAACTCTATGAGACTGCACTCCATTCCACAGCCCGACTGCACTACGGTCTCTCCGATCCTCCTACCGAAGAGGAATGTCGTCGACTTCTGGTGGACTGGGTGAAGAGAGCGAAAAATAATTTCGATGAGTTTGGTTTCAGGAGTAGTTATGATGATAACCCCGGTCGTCCGAATGTTGGTACTAGCGTGCTGATTCCTGCCGGCATTAACGAAATGATGCGAAAACCGCTGACGGAGCAGTGGGGGAAAAACAAATACCGCCTTGAACATGCTTGGGCTCCCGTCGCCTATTTTTCGGGACAAAACAAGTCGGCGGACTACTTTGCCGACTTTGTTAGATGGTCGGCAACGACGGGAAAAGCAAGAACTGCGCTGCTGGAAAACGAAGCACCGGGTGTTGTTGCCCTGTTCAAGACGTTGCTTAACCGCCGGGCACTCACGGATACTTTCTTCCAGCAAATCTACCTTTACGCGAATCAGATCAGTGCCTATTCCCAAGTCAACAATTCTTTGATCGAAACCGACCTGCGAGACTATATCGTCAAGGCACTCTCTGACCCGAAACACGACGGAAGTAGCCGCCCTCCACTGGAAAGAGCGGTACGCAATGCGATTTTTCAACGTATTGATTGGAAAGACATCGACAAGGATGAGTTCTCCGCTTGGATCTCTTTGCTGCCGATACCGGTAGCGACCAAGACGCTTGTCCAGCAGTTGCTACGGCTTCGCAGTGATGAACCACTGACTTTTGCCGACCAGTTACAGCAAAATGCTGGTCGCCTTGTATTGATTGAGACCGAATTGACCCTCGACGACGTAGTGCAATGGTTCGCCGACAATCCAGAAGGGAGTCTCTTGCTGTTCCTTAAAGAACAGGAGGAAAACATATCGGTCAACGACATGTCCAAACAGGATCGCTATCGTGAGGTCTATTATCCCGGTTTAGTTGGTGGTGCCATAGGCAGGACCGAAAATGAATTCTATGTGCAGTGGGAGGGGTTGCCGCACTTGTTTGCTCTCACTCTGTTGCGGATGGACACGCCGGAAGGGGAGCCGCAGATTCGGGAACTCCTTCGGCGGATGTTGACGAACATGCAGACCTCTTACTTTGTCGAACAGGCGATTAAGACTGAATACGGAACATTCGATCTCCGATTGAACAGACGCAGCGACTTTGCGGTGAATGTCGGCTCGATTCATCTGCCGGACTATATCCTTGATCTTCTTTTGTCCTCCGAAGTCACCCAAGCAGCAGAAACGCCCGGTGGACAGGTAACAACGGATCGCACTGCTCTGGCATCGACGTTGGCATTGTGTGAGTCTCCGAAGGCGGAAGAGATTCTCGAAAAGTGGCTCGCCGAAGTACAGGCTTTGGTGAAACCGCAGGTGGAGCGTTGCCTTGAAATTTGGCGCACTCGGAATGCGTTGCGTCAAACGAAGATGGCGGTCTTTCAAGACTTGGTTGCCGGTCGCATCGTTCCCGATGATTTGCTTCTGCCGCAACCGGCGTGGGTGTGGAAGGATGGTGAATACGTGCAAGCGGAGTGATAGGCGTTTCTCCGGCTACCTTGATAAACCGTCCGGTCTCTGATATACTCGATTTTGTTGCACGGAGATTTCCTCATAAGTGTAGTTCGAGGCATATGGGAATAGCGAATATCATCGGCACCTTTTTCGGTTGGAGTGTGATTGTTGCTTCAATCTTTTTTGCTGCCAGAGGAGACATCACCAAATTGGTGTTGTTCGTCGATCCTGCGTCAGTGTTTTGCGTGTTCGGCGGAACGTTTGGAGCGTGTATGGTTGCCTATCCGTTGGCATCGATACTGAAAATACACAAGTTTATTCTGATCACCTATACAGCCAAAGACCGTGATCCGCTTAAAATAATCGAACAAATCGTTTCTCTTTCGGAATCTGCCCGGCGTGAAGGACTGTTGTCTTTAGAAAATCATATGGACGAAATCGAAGACAACCCTCTTCTGACGGTCGGAATCCGCATGGCAGTGGACGGAATGTCACCGGAAGTGGTCGAAAGCGTTATGAGCATTGAAATTGAAGCCGTTAATGCCCGACACACTATTGGCAAAAGACTCGTTGCCGATCTCGGAAAATATGCTCCCGCCTTCGGAATGATGGGAACCGTGATCGGACTCGTGCTTATGCTGTCGAACCTTGATCCCGACACGCTCGGACCGGGTATGGCGATTGCGTTGATCACGACATTTTATGGGGCGATTTGCGCGAACATCCTGTTCCTTCCTTGGTCGGACAAACTCGGTCTCATCAATGAAGAGGAATTACAATGTATGGAAATCACGCTCAAAGGGGTCATTGCAATTCAGTCCGGCGAGAATCCGCGAATTATTAAACAAAAACTGCTGATGTATCTGCCTGCCGCACAACGTCCTGAAGAAAATGAAGAAGCCTAACATTTACACACGCCGGGGAAACACCGGCGGGCTTGCGCCCCCGCTCTTGTGCCGTCTGTCGTTTCCTACGTTCCCGGCACAACGATTTTCAGCGGCAAACTCGGATGATCGACAAACTGAAAGTCGATGCCGTAAATGTTCCGCAAATGATCCGTGTCCATAAGATAGCCGGGACTGCCGTCAAAGACCATGTTGCCCTCCGAAAGAGCAATGACGTGAGTCGCATCGAGTAACGCCCTGTTCACATCATGCGTCACTTCGATGATCGTCTTGCTCTGTTGCTGATTGATCGTCCGCAACAAGCGTCCGATTTCGCTCTGATATTTATAGTCTAAATAGGTCGTCGGTTCGTCCAAAAAGAGGATGTCCGCCTGTTGTGCAATCGCTGTTGCCAAGTGGACTTTCTGCATTTCGCCGCCGCTCAATGTTTCAATCGTCCGATCTGCCAAGTGTGCAATTCCCATGGCAGTCATTGCCTCGAAGGCAATGTGTTGATCCTCTTCCGTAAGCGGCGAAAGCCAGTTCAAATGCGGATAGCGTCCCATTTCCACGAGTTGCCGAACGGTAAAGGAAAAAAGTTTAGAAACCGACTGCTGCACAAAGGCAATCCGGCGAGCCAAGTGAACTTGCGGTATCTGTTTCAGTGCGGTGCCTTCGAGCAGGATACTGCCTGACCAATCGGTCAGGATATTGTCGAGACATTTCAGGAGCGTCGATTTTCCTGCTCCGTTCGGACCGATGATGGTCAGATACTCACCGGTCTGCACATCGAATGTCAGATCGTCGAGGAGCGTTTTCGTACCGACACGAAAAGTCAGGTTCCGAACAGAAATCAACATGCTCGTAGTCTATCAAAAAATTGTTTCTTCGCAATCAAGGGGGAGCGTTTTCTAAAAAGGGGCGGAATTGCTCTTGCCTTTTCGGTTGAATTTTTGCAGAATCCCTTTTTAGCTTAAAGGGGATTTTTCATGACATCAACCGATCACGCCCACGACAATCT
>Ga0123353_10011912_pt1 | contig 12295 bp, 9 predicted proteins | sample TergutLab28metaG_3_FD_92763 | JGI IMG/M metagenome (GOLD analysis project Ga0123353, IMG submission 92763) | Labiotermes labralis P3 segment gut microbial communities from Petit-Saut dam, French Guiana - Lab288 P3 | ecosystem: Host-associated > Arthropoda: Insects > Digestive system > Gut ... | reverse complement strand
ACTCCGGAGCAACTGACCGGCGGTGCTATGTGGGGTCATATTTTCGAGAGTTTTGTTTTTGCTGAAATTTTGAAAAGCTATTATAACGATGGCATTGTCAAGCCGCCGCTTTACTATTATCGCGACACAGATAAAAACGAAATTGATTTGATTATTTCAGTTGGAGATTATCTACATCCGGTAGAAATAAAAACAACAAGCGACCCGACAAAATCTATGGTTAAATCCTTTCGTTACCTTGAAAAAATCTCCGGCAAAAAAGTTGGCACCGGTGCGGTTGTCTGCCTGGCAAAAGAAAGACTTCCGCTTGCCGGTGATATTTGGATTTTACCGATTTGGATGATATAGCAGACTCAACAACACGCTGTCTATTGCAATAATGACATAACAATCGTGGGAGCTTTCGGAGGACAAAATGAAAGTAATCAAATGCAGTATGGATGAGTTTGCTGATGCAACAGTTTGCCGTCAGATAATATGCTTTGGCGCGTCGCACCAAGTTAACGAAATGTGCAGATTTTATCATCAATATAAGTTTTGGAATAAAATAACTGCTATTGCGGATAACGATGCAACAAAGCACGGTAAGGATTTTTATGTATGGTGGAAAGTCGTGCCCATTATATCCGTTGACAGATTAGTTGAGCAATACAGAAATGATAACAGCATTATACTGATAATAATGCTGATGCACATCAACTGCTTTGATGTCGTCAAACAGCTAAACGATATCCCTGAGCTTAAGGACATGGACTGTTACATCTACTCTATGTTCCAGTTCTGTGATACTTTCCCGCAGATTCCGGATGAGGTATTGAGGCTGAGAAGCAATGTGCCGCAAATACCCAAGGTTATCCATTACATTTGGGTAGGCGGTTATCAAATTCCTGAAAAACACTTAGAGTGGATGCAGAGCTGGAAGAAGCACTGTCCGGACTATGAGATAAAATTATGGAATGAAAAGAATTACGATATTGGAAAATGCCGATATATGTTACAGGCATATGAATCAGGTATGTATGCCTATGTGCCTGACTATATGCGACTTGACATACTATATGAACACGGTGGTATATACCTTGACACTGATGTTGAGCTGCTGAAAAGCCTTGATGAACTGCTATATTATCCGGCATATTTTGGAATGGGACGTCATCACTCGGTCGCTCCGGGGCTTGGTTTCGGAAGCGCACCGGGAAATGAGTTAATAAAAGAAATGCGTGATGTTTACTACGATGTTTCTTTTATTAACAGCGACGGTAGAGCTAACAGGCTTAATACAGACATTTATCAGACAGAGGTCTTAAGATGGCATGGCTTTAGTGGGGTAAACGGTTTTCATGCTGTTAAAGATGCAGCAATTTTCCCAACGGAGTACTTCTGCCCAAAAAGTACTGTATTTGGGATAGTAAGGATTACAGATAATTGCCATTCCATACATCATTTTGAAGTGTCGGGGTGTGAGCAGGAGTATAGGAAGATAATTGGTGAGAGTCAGGGTTATTTTGAGTTGATTTAATTGCGGGAGTTTGTTTTGATGGATTTTTCATATGTTCTACGATAAAAAAGAAGGAATTCCTAATGAGACATCGCCGGAAGGTAAGTATTGAGATGCAGCCTAGAATCAGCATAGTAATCCCATGTTATAACAAAGCTAAGTGGATTAGCAATATGTTTGATTCTATCATCGCGCAAAAGTGGGATAATATTCAGCTTATTCTTGTTAATGATGGCTCCACAGACGGCACACGTGAAAAAATTACAGAGTATGAACCAAAGTTTAAAACACGCGGATATGAGGTAGTAATAATTAATCAAGAGAATCAAGGTGTTGCAGCCGCTGTTCGTAATGGTATGCTTCATTTAAAAGGAGAGTACTTTTGCACTGTAGACAGCGATGACAGTCTAGCACCGGACTATCTCGAGATAATGGCAGGATGGCTTGAAGAAAACCCGGATTATGCTGGGGTATCCTGCGCGTTTACACCCGGTGAGCATCAGCCAAATAGGGAGCATACAGCAGAAGATCTATATCGGCTGGAAAACTATATTTTTCGAAGAATGGAGTTAAGTGCTTGTGTCTATATGGTCAGAACAAGCTATATAAACAAGTGCAATGTCGTGCAGAACTTCTTAATCACCCCTAAGTGCAGCCAGGAACCCCAGCTTCTTGTTCCAATGCTTGCTTATGACGGAAAGTTTAAGCATTTATCGAAAGGTCTGTATATTCGTTGTTATGAGGCACAAGATAAGACAAGAAATGATACATTTGTCAAAACAATAGTGTTTGTGACTGAATATTATGAGTTGATTGAAAAATCTATTCAACAACTTTTGCTAGCCTCGGAACGAAAAGATGAACTCCTAAAACTAACCAAAATCGGAATGTTAAAAACATATACTGATTGGACAATGTGGTTCCCGGAAGCAAATGACTTTAGGCAAAAGTGGATTAGTGAATGCGTCTCTCTTATGCTAAAAAACAATGCTTGCCGCCGCAAGTCCATATATGGCATAATAGACGAAAGTAATTTTAGCATCTTCTTTCAAATATTTGGAAATTGGCTGCTTAGAGAATCACCGACAGTTTTCCCTGCAATACCGAAAGGAAGAGTAGTAGGATGCGGTGCATCAGGGTATTTCGCTCAGAAACTGATTCCCTTTCTGAAGGAAACCCCTTTTTATCCAACCGTTTTATGGGATGAATCTGCGCAAGCTTCGTCTTATCACGGTGATATCCATATAACGAAACCGGATTTCAATATGTTAAATGATGATGATCTCGTGCTTGTATTTCCAAAATCACTAACTCTTCAAAAAGAAATAGAGGGAGCATTAAGAGATCAGGGTTGCAATGCAATATGTGTATCTCACAATCAGATACTTGGTATTTTAGGAAATTATTTATCTTGAAAATTGCTATCACGTTTGAACAGCAAATTATGTAACAATAGCTAGTCAAATAGCAAATATAATGTGACAATATGCTTGCATTTAACGAAAATTATGTTACACTATCAGCATGTGAGAACTACAAGCGAGGTGCTTTTAATGCTGAGACGAAAAGCTTACAACAGGCTTCTTGAATGGATGAAGCAGGATAAGACGAGAAAGAAGGCCTTGTGTATAATAGGTGCCCGACAAGTTGGCAAGACCACGTTAATTCGGGAATTTGCCCGCCTGAATTACGAAAACTTCGTTGAAGTTAATTTTGTGACCGACGAGAGTGCCGCTATGATATTCTCGGGGAGTCTGGACGCCAATACAATTATAACGAACCTAACGGCATATGTTCGCCGACCACTTGAACCGAGTAAGACATTAGTGCTGTTTGATGAGATTCAGCAGTGTCCCGATGTACGCACAGCAATTAAATTCCTTATTGAAGACAGGCGCTTCGATTATATAGAATCCGGCTCACTGTTAGGTGTGAAACACAAAGAAGTTAAGTCATATCCCGTGGGTTTTGAAGAAATATACCGGATGTACCCAATGGATTTCGAGGAGTACCTGTGGGCAAACGGCATCCAGCAATCCACCATTGATTATCTGCGGCAGTGCTTCATTACAAATTCGCCTGTTTCACAGTCAATCCATGACACGATGAACAAGCTTTTCTACAGCTACATCGTTGTCGGAGGAATGCCGCAAGTAGTCGCAACTTATGTGGATACCCATGATATTGGAAAGGTAATATCGGCTCAACAGGACATACTGGAACAGTATCGCCTCGACATCGCACAGTATGCAGAGGGTTCTGATAAGATAAAAATCAAAGCGATATTCGACAGCATCCCCGCACAGCTAAACGAAAAAAAACGCCGCTTCTATGTAAACTCGCTGGATAGGAATGCTCGCCTGACACGCTATGATAACAGCTTCAAATGGCTGGATGATGCAGGTGTGGCTTTGCCTTGTTATAATGTTAACGAGCCGCAGCCTCCGTTGCAACTTAATGAAAAGCATAATCTTTTCAAATTGTTCATGAATGATACAGGTTTACTATGCGCCGCTTGTATGGACAATATTCAACTTGATATTCTAAGTGGTCGCCTCGAAATCAATATGGGAAGCATTTTAGAAAACCTCATTGCCCAGCAGCTCAAGGCAAGTGGTTTCTCCCTATACTATTATGACTCTAATAAACACGGAGAGATTGATTTTACTGTTCAAAATGGTATGCGCATCGACTTAATAGAGGTAAAGTCCGGCAGTGACTATACAAAACATAAAGCACTGGACAATATACTTTCCGTAAGGGAGTGGAATATCGGCAATACATATGTTCTTTGTAAGGGTAACACCGAAGCAGGGATAAATGTCACTTATCTGCCGTGGTACATGGTCATGTTCCTCCATCAGACACAGTTACCAAATAACCTGATACATGAGGTCGATATTTCGGAGCTTAAAGAGTGAAGACATTGGAGAATTTAAAGCAGGAATATTTTGAGAGAGAATTTTTAGTTTTATGAACACACCTTTAGTTTCCTGGCTTATGCCGGTTCGCAATGGCGAAAAAACAATACGCAGAGCGTTGGACTCAATGATTGATCAGACGTACAAAAACTATGAGATTATTATTATTAATGATGGCAGTACAGACAATACCTCTGCAATTCTTAACGATTATGTCGATAAGAAATTACGCATACGGATTTGGCACAATGAAAAAAACTTAGGTATCGCCAACTCACTGAATATTGGGTTGGACTTATGCAACGGTGACTATATTGCACGGATGGATGCAGATGATGTATCATATTGTGACAGGCTGGAAAAGCAAGTTCGTTTTATGGAAGAAAACCCTGATGTTGATATCCTTGCCTCGCAGGTAAGGGTGGTTAATATATCTGCTCAATCAGAGCAAATTTCAGATTGGCTGGATAATGAATCAATTAAGGCACGATTACTCTTTTCATGTTGCATCTGTCACCCTTCAGTAATGATTCGCAGAGAGATGTTAATAAGGAATAATCTGCGATACCCTGATTGTGAAGCGGAAGATTATGCTTTATGGGCTTCATTGATCTCAAAAGCCGGAATTAGCATTTTTCCCGAACCGTTAGTTGAGTACCATATTCATGGTGATAATGTATGTACCGTGCGATTTGGTAAAATCCAGAATTGCATGGTAAAAACTTCACGCAGGGCAATTTCAATTGAGCTTGGATTAGATTTATCAGGCTTTCCCGATTGTCTGTTTGGATGGCGGGAAAGAGCTCCAATCCCTGATGATTTATGCAGTTTTTTATCGAGTAGCGCGAAACTGCTTCAAATGATAAACGATGCAAATAACCAGTTGATTAAGATTGACAAGGAAGCACTGCATGAAACCTTAAAGAGACAGTGGAAATTAAGCAAACACGTCGCCGGGATGAACAGCCTTCCCGATAGCTATGAAGCATTTACTGAAGCTAGCTATAAAGTTGCATTAAGCTATTTTAATTGCATGAGTGAATCTATAACCAGAGCGGTCATATATGGCATCGGCAAATACTCTAAATACATACTCCAAAGCCTTGGGGATAAGTTCCCTTTTGAAATAACAGCATTTGTTGATGCCGATAAAAATAAGCAAGGCACCGGGTTTTTTGGACATGAAGTTTTACCGCCTGAAAAGCTGCCGGAGCTATCTTATGATTATGTTTTGATTGGAACAACGATATACTATGATGAAGTAAAACGTTTTCTGGTTTACGAAATGGGTATTCCGGAAAATAAAATACTGAGTCTCGAGATTGCAAACGATATTGAGTTCCATTTATCTAAACACTGTATAAACGCAATCTGATTTTATCCGCATCAACCTCATTGTGGATGCGGTCGATAATAACATTTTTGTATATCCACGACCCGATTGCAATGTCTAAATACTCCTTAGAAATTGCCTCATCAAGCGAATAAACCGGTATACCCATAAAGCTTCCGTCACTTTGTTCAAGAAGTGTCTCGTTTTCAATGAAACAACCAACATCAACTCCATGGCGCATTATTTCATGAAATAATTGAACACCGATATTTCCTGTCCCGTAAATCGCTACGCTCTTTGGTCTGTTTGCGCATATCTGAAAGCAAATGCACTTGGTATAATTTAATGAAGTTATAGGACTTCCCCGCATCATAGAACTCATCTGGCTCAGATAACCTATGCCTTGTATCCCTCTTTCAAAATCACGCCTGAACATCCTGTTTATGATTAACTGGGTGTAAACAGTATGCTCATTGATTGCTGCCTTTAGAGAGTTGGCATATATCCCATCCTCTGATACTCGCTGATGGTAGAAAGCCAAAGCCTCCGGTATAATGCCTATGTCATGTTTCTCCAATGCACGTAAAAAGAAATCCCAGTCACCCAATACAGGAAGCATCTCATCATAGTATCCGACTTGCTCGTGCAACTCACGTTTATATAAAAATGCAATAGGAACCAATCTGTTGAATGCAGCCATTTGACCGATGCTTACAGACAATATCTTACTATACGGATTCTCCGATATTTTGGTAATCTCGTGCTCGCTGATTGTTTCCGTTACTAAAGTGATCCAACTGGAAACCCCGCAAAATAATGAGCCCTTCTGTTCTAAGAAGCTTGTAGTCTTTTCAAGAAAATCAGGATGAAGAGCGTCATCATCATCGTGAATCAGAATATATGTACTTTCGCATGAGCGAATCCCTAAGTTTGATGCGGCCTCCATTCCTATTGATTGCTCGTTATGCAAAACAACTATCCTGTCTTCATTCCCGCTTTTTGACACTAAGTCCTCGACAACACAGAGATTCCCGCCATCGTTTACTATAACATGAATATAATCCGCAAATGTCTGAGCCGCTACGCTCGCGATAGCGCGTTTTAATGTGACCGGACGGTTTTTTGTCCTTGTAATGATTGCAACCTTTGCATTATTCGAAATAGCCATTTTACTTCCCTTCAAATATATTCACATAATATTTATATGTAATGATGTTCGGTACTTCCTTCATATCGGATGTGAGTATAACTAAATTCTTACGTATTTCTTCTTCAAATAAATGCGGTGTTATGATATATACATCTACATCTGTTTTGTCTGCAGACTCCTCAAGAGAAACGATTTTTTTCCCATAAATTGATTGACCATGTAAGTCAGGATTAGCATCCACAATAAAGACAATCTCCAAACCAAGCTCAAATAGTATGCTTACTAACTCCCGGCCAATTGCCCCGGCACCGTACACTGCAATGCGCTTATCGGCAAAATTATTGTTGTTCCAAAACTTCCAAACCTTTCTATGAATCGGGCTTCCTGCGAGCTTCACGTATCTGTCAGTAAAAAAGGTCGAGCACATCATTGATGCAACACCCTCCGGCCAATATATATGCTTTCGAAACCTGTTCAACATGCATGCATCGATAAATGCTTCCGCTCTGCCGATTGAGCGATAACACTGCTTATCGATTTCTCTAATCAACGTAGACATATCGCTAAAAATAATGCTTTCGTCATAATACATTTCGCCCAGAGTAGTTGCTTCCGCATGAGTGGGCATTAGCATTAGGCGCGATAATATCCCAAAGAAACCGACCTTATCCTCTATGACTTCATTAACTATAAAGGGCTTGTTAAAGATAAGGGTAAACCAGCAATCTTGAAATTGCTGTATCCCTTGCCAAAGGATTTTTTTCTTTTTAGTGTTATTTTCGTTTATAGATACGTTTTCAAGAACAGGAATTATCTCACCATCAATTTTTTCATAAGCGAGTGTTGTACCAGTGTCTGCGTTTGTCACCGCTTCCAGTACCTGAATGCGTCGGTAAAGCCTTTCGACTGTTTCACGGTTCTCGTCGCCGTATCCGAGCCAGCCGCGGATTTGCAAGCCTTTGAGAAGGAACTTGTTGTTATACGGGAGTCCCATCATTAACAGATGCAGCAGCTTTGCGTTTCCGTTAGCTCCTATGTCTGAAAGACATGCCTGCATGGTGCCTTTGAATCCGACATCGACAGTAACGGTGTTCTTGCCTTCAGTCAACGAACGGAAATAATCTATAAGCAGCGTCTTTTGCTCACAGACCTTTTCATTTATTTCTCTGAGTGTTGATGGTTGCGTGAAGTATGCCCTCAAAGAATCGAACCTCCCGTTCTCCATATACTGCGCTACAGTCAAGTCGCCATCAGCAGAAAAGACCGTTTTTCCTATGTCAAGGTAAAAGATGGAGAATAAATCTGAAAGTAATAGACGATATCTATATATATACTTATCTATAACACCTTCGTCGATTGTTCCAAAGGCGATGATTTCAGTCGTACGGCGGGATATAAACATTGTTTTGACTGAAAGGTTCAAAGATTTGTTGCGAACAGCACGGTCAATTATTTCGCCCAGCAGCTCTCCCTCGCGCATGAATGCAACAATAACATCAATGTCTTCGTTTATGCATTGCTCAATAATCCATTCGGCAAATGCTGAATAGACAGCACCAAATACTGATGCACCCATTTCAAACAGAGTAATCTCCTCGGATGTATTATAGCAATCGGGGACAAGCGCGCATGCATGCTTTCGCAGAGACAAAATAGCTTCCACTGTACCAAAAGTAAAAGGTTCGACTATCAGCGGGTGAAGGCCGGAGCAGGGGATTACCGGATAGTGTTCGGCTCTGATTCCTGCGATATCAGCGCCCTCAATGTCAGCCGTTCTATTGTCGCCAATGTGCAGCAAGTCTTGAAGGTTTAAGCCCGGAACTGCTTCTATAAGCTTTTTGAACAACTTACCATTATACTTTAAAACTCGATTTTCGCTTGAAATAATAAAGAAGTCAACTAATGAAGTATCAAACCCGCTCCCTTCAAGAAGTCTCTTAATTTGCTGTTCACTGAAATAAGTATCCGAAACCATAGCTACTTTTTTGCCTTGCTCACGGCAATATCGAAGAAAAGACTCCATATAACAGTTTAGATAAACATATCGTGCCTCAGTTTCCAACTCGCATTCCTTCGCATGCATCTTGTACTCATCGTCGAAACAAAACTCGTCATATATTTCATCCAGGGTAACATCTTCGTATTGAGAATTTTCCCACACTCTTTTTCTCGCTAAAGCATCCGCCTCTCTACGCATTCCGGCGAAAACCTCGTCTGAAAACCCATATTGAAGATATAGTTCATTCAATCGTTTTCCGGCATTGAAAAAAATCCGATGCGGTGCGGATACTGTTCTAAAAAGCACCGTGTCGAAAACATCAAAGCTTACCAGCTTCGCACTTTCTATTTGTTTTGAAATACGCCTTAGATATTTATCTTGTTTCCACATTACAACCTCCCCGGATTACCGATGACATAATGCACAATTTGATTGAAATTAAAACCATAAGAAAAGATAATTGTTCACAACGCTTTCTTGGCATGACAAGTTTATGGTACTGTGGGTAAATTTATCTCATATCCATCAGCGTATTTTTTCTTTTCAAGTATTTTATAAGGCCTGTCAAATAAATACAGTCTGTCCACTCTGGGAAAAAACGTCCGCCCAAAGCACTTACCATTATGCTCGTTTAAATCAATAAAATAATGTATATAAATATTATCCACTTTATTACATATTATTGCTTTTGCATTAATTGAAGAACCGGACTTTGACTGATTGTGCTTAATTATAGTGTCTTCACTGTCAAGAATTTGTTCAAGAAATGGAAAGTAATCTAATCTGTCAGACATTTTATCATAGTGGACGCTCTTTGATATATGTTCATGTGTAATTTTTCCACTTAAAATTTTGGAGAATAATTCAGGAGTGCTTTTTCTGAGTAAGTTTATATCATTAAGCTTATTAAGACCTATCAGATGATGGAAGTTTATGGGGTCAAAATATAGTATTACTTCAAGCAGCTTGCCTTTTTTGCCGGCTTTAATGTAGTACTCTTTGTCGATAAGGTTGTTGAATGCTAAAGCGCATTTCATAAGCTTGTCCATAGATGCTCCACTTACTTACAAGATACTAAAGCCCTGCTTTTAAGCAAGGCTTTAGGTGTGCTTTCTTTCAGCTTTCGCCTATTCGGTTGGTGGAAACACACAAACCCTCAAAAGCTCCGCAGAACACTGCATACCGAAACAATCTTCTGCATCAACACTTTAAGCGAACTCAAGGAACGCTTAGTAACTATATTAAGCAATATGCATTGCCAGTTACTCAAAATACATCGCTGTGTTCTTCTATTCTTAATTTAGTACAAAAACCAAGATTTGTCAATAGTTTTATCGTATTTTCTCACTAAATCTTTAGTGTTTGGCTACTGTTTCGCTCTTTAGATTATACTTAAAAAACATGAAACAAAAAAAACAGCCACCGGTTTGACAAAGTGTTCTTGACATGATAGTTTTGTTATGATTTGATTTTACACTAATTAGGAGACTTTTTCAAATGATAAATGATTTGAAGCTTATTGACAACTTCAACGTTCTCAGCGAGAACAAGATTGTCCTGTATGGAGCCGGATATCAAGGTATTCAGACTCTAAAAAGGCTTAAGGAGGTCGGTATACTCCCCGCATACTTCTGTGACGGCGACCCTCTAAAATGGGGAGGGTCCATTGAAGGCATTGATATTCTATCACCATTGGAGTTAAAGTATCTTGATGAATCCGCAGACTTGGTTATACTTATTACTATTGAACAAGTAAGCTTAGTTGACCAGATTGTGGAAGATATCAAATGGCTGGAACTCAGGACTGAAAATATATTCACGATGTTTGGATTGAAAGTTTCACTTGTTAGAAATAATAAAACCTCTAATCTAAACGGTGGTCATTACAATGCAATGCTTAGAATGCGATGTGATGCTTTTTCTGCATCGCTTAGTACATTCTATCTGGAAATGTTCATAAAATGGGCTGAAAGCGTTAACAATGTTCTCATATACTCAGCTCCTAAGACAGGTAGCTTAACGATTAAGAAAAGCCTTTCGGAGGTAAATATTTCTGCTGATCATTTTCATGAGTTGACCGATTTGAGAATTAATGAAAGTAAAACTACTGACGCACTCTTGACTAAGTATAGAAACGATTATATTGAGATACTAAAAAGTCGCAAATCAGTAAAGATCATAAGCATGGTAAGAGAACCGGTCAGTAGAAGCTTGTCTTTAATCTTTCATTACATAGGACATCGCGAATTCGCAATATCTGATATGCCGCAGGGTATACCATTTACAGATTCAGTGTTAGAAAGCCTTACAAACAACAAAGGGAGAGCAAAGGATCTATTCAATTGGTTTGACAACGAGCTAAAAAAGTTATTTGGCATTGACGTGTATGCCCATCCATTTGACAGTGAAAGGGGTTACTCAATAATTAGGCACGGGAATATTGAGGTGTTAGTAATCAAACTTGAAAAGCTTAACTCCTTGGAAAGTGTTATATCAGAGTTTATCGGTGTTCCACGCTTTAAGTTGGTCAATAACAATGAAGCGGATAACAAGCAGTATAAATATCTGTATAAACAAGTTAAAGAAGTAATAAATATTCCTCGTGGACTCTTTGATTATTACTACAAAGATCCACGGATGGCACATTTTTACTCCGATGATGAAATCGAAGAATTCTTGGGGAGGTGGAAATAACTTAAATAACAAAAATTCAAGCAGAGTAACAAAGAGCGAATGAATATTAGACAAGGGAGAAACAGTAATGCCTGATTTAGAATCAACAATTCATCTTGATATGCTTAATCATGCAAAAAGTGCAAACTTTTATGGGAAAGAAATTTATGGCTTGCAATGGGGTGACCCTGATAAAGACCAGAATTTGATAGTTGTTAAGGAAAAATACTTAGAACCATATATTGATCCAAATAAAGTATGTGTGGAAATCGGTGTCGGCGGGGGGAGGTGGACGCGATATTTATTAGGGTTTAAAACATTATATGCGGTAGACTACCATAGTGAGCTTCTAGATGTACTAAAAACTAACTTCACGAATGATAATTTAGTATTTATAAAAACCAATGGAACGGATTTCCCGGGGATTCCTCTAAGAAGTGTTGATTTTGTATGGACTTTTGGGACTTTTGTACATTTAGAACAGAAACTGATTAGAGAATATTTAGCCAATATGCAATCTATTTTAAAAGATGACGGTAAAATTTGTATTCAGTACTCCGATAAAGATAAAGCACTTGCTAAAGAAAATAAAGGGTTTTCACATAATAACGCTCGAATAATGTGCAACTTAGTAATGAATGCAGGATTTATTATTTTTGATGAGGATTTAGTTACATTACCGCATAGCAGTATTATTTGTTTTAGAAAACAATGATCTGGT
>Ga0123353_10011911_pt1 | contig 12295 bp, 9 predicted proteins | sample TergutLab28metaG_3_FD_92763 | JGI IMG/M metagenome (GOLD analysis project Ga0123353, IMG submission 92763) | Labiotermes labralis P3 segment gut microbial communities from Petit-Saut dam, French Guiana - Lab288 P3 | ecosystem: Host-associated > Arthropoda: Insects > Digestive system > Gut ... | reverse complement strand
GGAAACTACTCCAGCCTAACTGCACCTCACCTCCAACATACTCGTAGAGCAAATCAAGAACGACACGACCAATGTGGTAAACAACATCATAGTCGCGAGCTCCTGATGATGGGCATAGTAATGCTTGAAACATGTTGAGCCTATAAGAAGTACAATAAAATATCAAGTGACATCTAGTTGGTTTTTTGATTCTTCAGTTCCTACAATGATGCATGGTCCAATAAACAGTAGAATATTCTGTTTTGTACAGGCTTTATTCCTCGTCCCTGCCGCGTAATTAAACAAGCCACCCACTGTACACAGATTACCATTTCTAACATGTTAACGATTCCAAACCAGGACACTGTGCGATGTACTTTTGGGCAGGTAACTTTCTATTTCCGACATCGTGGGCACAGAAACGGATATCAGATAGTATCTTACAAAATTCCTACACGGAGAACACAGGAGAATGTTAGTTTTGTGGTTTCCCTCTCAACCAGCGTCTCCAAACTGATTTGATTCACTCGAATAACAAAGCCTCCTCATTATTAAATCTTTCAGAAAGACGACGCATTTCGTTGCCTCCAATTTCACTTTCACTCCCCCAGCTACTGAAGGCATGATGCATTGCATTCACTACTTGTGGACTTAATGTATTACAGAAACAATGGGAAAGAACGGCAAGCAAAGAAAATACATACAGGGAAATAAGAAACCATGAATGACAGTAAACTTAATATTATGTGACAGCCCAGACCTGGTTCGATTCCCGGACCGCCTACCCTAACAAGGGAAATAAATAAGTAGAGACTATTGGCCACAAGCACAGTGGTGTCACGAAAAATTTAGCTATCCGAAATTTTAGCAAAACAGTACTCAGTAACCCACCCACTTCTATTTTTAATACTGTATGATTTCCTGAAGCGCTGAAATTATGTGATATAGGCTAAGTTTCAGTACCTCAACGTAGTGTCTGGGCTTGTACCTTCACTGAAACGCAGAAAAGAATCATTTTACATAAATGATGAGCTCTACTGCCCCAACACACTCTTGAATTTCAAATTTGGCTTAATTCATAGGCACTTGGCTGTGAGCGCAGCTGTCTGTAAGGGAGCTTCAGCTGTCACCGTACCTACTGTCTTCAACGCACACACAGAAACTGCACCGTATGCAAAGCGCGACAGTGACCACACCACATGACGGACATCAATCAACACACCCCGAACAGCGAAGAAAAGTAAATGATGCCATACAAAATTAGTATCACAAAACAGTAGCGCATCCACAAACAACTTTACAGAAGAACTTGACAATACGAGAGCAAGAATTTCAGCTGTACTCCCAACATCTAAGTGAATGTGTGGCAGATCTGACAGTGAGCAAATACAAACTGATGCAATAACAATGTAACTACAGCACAACAATCCTCCAAATATTTATAAGTGATTAACTTCAACTGAATATTATAACATTTTACAAATTACACACGTGCACTGTACTTTACCTTCCGTGTCAAAACTCGCTTGATGATGACACAACTTACTAAGTCATGCAGCCTAGAGAAATCAGTACACCATTAAATATGTGCTAATTTTGAACACAAAACATAGATGGACTACACTGCGGAACGTAATACAATGATCAGTATCTACGGCTTCGGTATTACCTGGATGGCCTGAGGAAAACCATGAGGGAAGTGATAGCTTTCGCTGAGATTAACACTTTATATCTGTTTACGCGAATGAGACTCGGTGGCGCTAGGCTATGTTCTCTATCCATGACATCTTGGTTAGCCTAAGATATTTCAGCACCTACGATTTCAATAAATCTTTGCGGCAGATTTTAGGTTATCACACCGGTGTTTCAGGAAATTCAAGACTTCTAGGGTGTTACGCTGTGTCGCCTGGATTAAAGTTAAAAGATGTTGAGAAATACAGTAAGGCCTTTTTGGACTACTTGATCCAGAAGATAAAGACACTAACCTTCCGAAACGTCGTCACAGCGCAGCAATCTACAAGACTTCATTCTTCATTTTCTGTTTCACTTTGTAAGTAGGCCTACATGCAAGCATTGCGAGTTGCCAGAGGATGTAGCCTCTTGTGACTTTCAACTTCCAAAAGGCGCTGTATTTCATATCAAGGAACAGTAAAACTGTATTTACCCTTCTTGGTGAGCTGACTATGGCGCCTGAAACGGATGCAGGTTATAAAGTAAGAGGCTCCTACAATAACTATGAAAAAACAAATGAGGATCGAGGTCTGTGGCATCTTCACAAACAATAAAACAGCAGATGACTTTGGAGAAGCAGAGGCAAGCACGGACAATGAAGTCGAGATTGGCAAGGAAATGGAATCCAAACAACAACGAGGATTACGAAGACAATGGCGTGATCGATGGGTTAAGGACGAGATACGACAAAAGCTATGATTTATGACTGTTCTACATGATATGAATATCGCCAAAGTGACGTGCTACACGGGGCGAGGAATACGACGCTATGACAGCAATTAGTGGACTGAATAAGAATGCCATACAAACTTGAGTTTATACAAACGTCACCCACTTAGAGCAATGTGGTAATTACACGTAACAATGGACTCCAACGTTAAGAAACTTCACGTTTTGCCAGATACGGTATTTGAGTGTTGCGTGCTGTTCTGACAATCAGCACAGATTACTTCCATAAACAGCACCACCGACTCTTCTTAATAATATAGCCAGACCTTGCTCTCTATGAGGTCAAAACTGAAGGTTTTTATATATATTTAGATGAATATTCGGTCCAAAGGGCAGCACCACGCAGATTCCTACGTCGAAAAAAATCGACAGCGCGCATGTTGCCATGACAGCTGCTATACCGACGAACCAAGACTGGAATTAAGAAATTAATTACATACATATCTGAAATGCTCCCTTGTTTTGTCGCGTAACTGAACTTACCAACGCACTGCACGTGGCACGTAATTTAAATTGTTAACAGAGCAACAGCACACGTGTTAAGAAAAAGTCAGGGTATTGCCAACTTTCGTTTGCCGTAATGGCGGCTAAACGTCAGTACCAGGAAGGTCCAGAGACCAGTCAGCTATCTCGATACAGAATTTCCTTGGATTTATTTTTTTCAAGCATATGCTGTGATTGTTACCAAGTTCTAAGTTGCTTCCGCAAGCTTTTCGTGCAGCTCTCCCGTTTTAAATTCATCTGAATTAACCTCCTTACTTTAAATTGCACCAGACTACTTTCTCCAAATTATGCCTTTTAGCATTAAACAGAAAATCAAAATTCCACGGTCCTTGTTGCAGGCTACTACTTATCCAATTCTAGCACCTTAATATTATACTACTCCCAACACAAGGACGAGAAGGCGAAGCCTGAGAACCTTCCACAAAGTGAGGCTCTTTTGTCAAACTCCGAATTAAAAGTGTCATTAGTCCCTCGTGTTTCCCTGTCGTATGCTCTTCTACAACGACTTATGTCTCGTTTTCAGTCTTCACAGAGCGCCACATTCATAATTTCATAATCGTAAAACCAAAAACGAATACATGACGAAAGAAAACAAACTAGATTATTTCAAGCGACATTTCAGAGACATCAACAACAAATCCAAACCACGTATATGGAGGAATTGAGTTTAATTTTAAACAAGTAACTTATGTTCCGCGCTACACACTGATATGAACATAAGGGAAGTCGACAGTGCAATTCATAAGCGCGAAATATCGGGCACACTGACTTCTAATTCTGAAAATATTAAGAAAAATATATTGCCCTTACATATTTTATGAATTTTCATATGTACGAAAGGCACAAAATTTCGCACATTACAACAGTCGCTTACGCGATGTGAACTGTGCTAATATCAGAATACCTTCGCTGTGTGTGAAGGTTATACCGTAATTAGTTCCCTTGAAACTTCTGTGGCAGCTGTAGAGTTTGACAGGTGGAACGACTAGCGTTGTATAGGACAGCTCACCGTGCCCCCGTGTGTTAGAACTTGGTTGCACTGCCAGTTTCACAATAACTTAATGCGCGCGTTCGCAAAACTGCAAGAAGCGACTATTAGCTTCTTCATGCCTGTCTGTCCGTCCGTCCGTCCGCTCGTCAGGATGGAAAACCTCGGCTCCCACTGAACGGATATTCGTTGAGTTTTATATTTGAGTATTTTTCGAAAATCTGCCCAGAAAATTCAAGTTTCATTAAAATCTGATAAGAATAAGGGGCACGTTACAAGGAGACCAGTATACATTTTGTACCATATCTCACTCAATTATTCTTAGATTGAGAAATGTTTCAGACAAAACTGTAGAGAAAAAACGCACACCTTATATGTTTTGACGTTTTGCTGACCGTGCATTTCAGTATATTTATCTCAGTAATTAACCAACTTGATGCACAAAAATTTTGTTTCACAATAAGTTTATTTCATGCTTCTACATGTTTCGAGCACAATGTGCTCATCATCAGGAGGTCAACATTTTATTATACAGCATCCGGTATCATCACACCAGTTGGTGGCCGTCCCGTGCACATGTGCGAGGGACGGCCATGAGGCATGAAATAAACCTATTGAAAAACAAAAATTTTTTGCATCAAGTTGGTTAATTACTAAGATAAACCTTATATGTAGTAACTTCTGTTTTTCGAAAATCGTGCCTTTATGAGATAATGTGGAAAAATATTATACAGCCGAAGAGGCCACAGATGATAATATAGCGCATGTGCATTACACGCTAGACAACTAAGGCTACAAACACACACTCAGAATATGTAACACCGTTTTTCCACTGCAACAGTGGTTGCACGAACGCGACTCAATGTTATGTTATACGTACAGTGCCCGTCTTTTTCACTTTGACTGCAGACGCGCCTAGCCGCAGCAGCGCGGCGGACCAGATGCTGCCCACTGTCGTGTTACCGCCTTCTTACTTCTACAATTGATTACACTCTGGGGCAATGATTTTTTTTTTAATAGCTCAAACTTTTCTACTGTGGTCGTTAAGTCGTTGATTCTGGTGTTGCTCGCCTGCGTGCTTCTGCTTTAATAGACTCGTTTATGTTACAGTTAAAAACGAGTGAGTCTTAGTGCATACAGGGTTTATTTCTAAAGCACAGGCGTACTTGACATTTACAAAATAAATTCATATTTCGAAAGAGACCTGTGATATTGTTACGCAGGGTGAACCGGCAATTGTCCTTCTTACGTTGAGAGATTGATATAACAGGTCGCAAGTGTCAGCGAACTCGGTCCCAATCCCGCAAGGTGCAGTACATTTTGTGAGCTTTTTCACAATCGCAGGAACCTAATGGTCAGATCGTGTCACTGGCATGAAAATATACACACATCTGAAGATACAGGTCAGGTGTTAATATGTGACATAACAAGGCAATGTCTGTCACAAACCCAATAAAACAATTGTACTATTGCTGGTCATTCTAACAGAAACAACGAACGTTCCAACGATCAATAATATGAACATGCTGAAAGAGGGTGCTTCTGAGGGGAAGATTACTCGTATATTAACCCAATTCCATGACAATTTATTGACATTTACTGCAGCGTTATAAGGCCTATACATGACAACCGCTTTATTACAATCCACTGCTAGAACATCTCATGACGATCTGCTTAGAAATTTCACTTCTCTAACAATAACTGACATTCCCTGTAACGAATGAAATGTGTGAGGATCCCCCCCTACCTTCCTCACCGCCAGCCCAAACACCGACGGAAGGTCTCCAACGCTCTGATGGTAGGTCAGGCAAACCCACAACACACCGTTCCTTCGACAGCAGCGTCGTCAAGAAAAGTCGCTGAATTAGGAACACGAACACGCCTACTGGTTGCGAAAGGCCCACTGCTATTAAAAACGTAAAAGCCAACACTTCGCAAGATCAGATAAGAGGCACGGCCTCTTGAACCAAACGCCTGCAGAGCAGCATGGCGCACGTACACCCCTTAGCTGTAATTAACTAAACGGACTATCATACTCTCACCTACTGGGTCCTGAACGCGGATTGCGGCGAAGAAGGAATAGATTTCGCACAGCTAGCACCGTTGGTAGGGAACGAGGGGGAACCTACCATCCACCTTCAGTACTCACTCAGAGCGTCATTATAAAATGAATAAAAAGCACTTTTCATTAGCTTCACCGTTCACAAGCTACACTGCAATCAAAATAAACCTCCCACAACGTAATTAGTGGCACACGATTGATTGGGTAAATACGTCCGCTAATGAAACCTCCTGTCTATCGAATAAACAAAGGGTGTTTTTTTGCTCGCAGTCGCTGTACATCATTGTGGCGCCGTGCTTCAGGGATCCAAGAGGCGGTGGCAAGGGAAATCTAGCGTCGCGGCGCCACACAAAGCAGATTACGTGACGTCACAAAAGCTTGAACTCCCTTCCACAAGGTACAGTGTTCCTCTCCCAAAAGAGTTTGAACTATTTAAGTAGGGACTTAGAGCTAACAGACTCATAAAGGATGAGGGATGGAAGTTAAAGGGCCGACAGGAGGGCGGTGGGTGGCGATGGCTTTCGGGTTAGTTGCTAAGAACAAATTCTGTCGTCGAACTGTCGTACACTCCCTCAGAGGACTCTGAACTCCGAACTACTCCTATAATTTGATTTGAGAGAGAAGTGGGCTGGAATTGCAGGTAACATCATGAGCAGACGTCATAGCCAGTTCGTGCTTTCCCTAGGATCGTCACCGACAGCACAGAACAACGGTTGTGAATCTAATAATAGCTCATGTTATTAATCTCACTTCCTCTGGAGTCTGAAATATAAGCTTTCTCCATCTTCAATGAGTCAGATTTTCGAACATCCCCTCAGTTCAGTTCCCACATCAACTTCTATTAGTTGGGGAGGGGTTAAGATTGTAGAGAACGACTTACGAAATCCGAGTAAAAATTGTTACAATTGATTAAAAATTAATACTCAAAACACAAACTAAGCTCCATGTATGACTGTATGTATGTATGTATGTACGTATGTATGTATGTATGTATGTATGTATGTATGTATGTATGTATGTATGCATGTGTGTACGCATGTATGCATGTGTGTATGTATGTATGTATGTATATACAAACGAACGTACCCATGTATGTATCTATGCACGTAGGAATGTGTAAACGTACGTGTGTGTGTACATATTTGCATGGAGGTTTATGTTTACCCTTTGCTAATTTTGTCAATTTAATTCTCGAAGACGGTTTTGACTTTGAAATAGTCGAATATTCTTTAAAAATCCTCAATTTGAACTGAACATCCACCCAGATAGGTGGTACACAGACTCTGAGCCGTCCAGTTGCTGGCTACGACGGCCATTAGAATAATGTTTGAAACTCGTTAATATTAATGTTATCGACAACGTATCAAGCAGTATTAATAAGCGAATATGAAACTCTGATGGAGAAGTATATGTTGCACAGGGATTGAGGAAGCAGTGTTAGCTTAGTCCAGTCACGATTGGTTAGTTACATTTTATTCCGCGACTCAAGATGCTACTGAACTTTAAATAATTCCCTTCGTAAGTCAGTAAATTTCCCATTTCTTCATGCCGTTACGGCTGTGGCGTCAGAACCCATTTCAAATCCGTTCTCCTACACGTACAGATTGAGTTAGGTCCTATAACACGAATGTGTCAGGTGTAATAACATGTACCGCTGTGGTAATTTGTTGGCACTCGAGGAAAATGAGGAATTGGCAATCAAAGTATCGAGCTAGTCAGTTCGACGACAAAACGACTCGTACAACAAAATGACTCTAAACCGTATCCTGGTGCCGGATATAACGTCGGTTTATCGCATTTCGTTATGAGCTGTGAGTTAGCGCAGAGTTCTAACACTCCCCTTCTCTTTTGTAAGTACGTCTCGACACTGCATGGTAAGGCTGGCCTATCGCGAGACTCAGCAGCCTCGTACATCATCCACTTTAGACGTCAGCATCTAAAACACTTGGATTCCTGTCTTCACACGTCCCTGATGAATGTCTAAGACGGATTTTTGCAAACAGGTTTAGAAGTGCTGCGTACGGTAATTTGAAAAGATCAGCAGCTCTTCAAATCTCCATATTTCCAAATATTACGCTCCTTACAACTTTTGATATCGTCTCTTCAGACCGCTTGGGGCGGGGGCTTCTCATATGTCCTAGCCATCTACAACACATGACAGCGTTAAAGTAATAAGAAGATAAACTTTTCGTACTGGTCGACTTTACCCCGCCCATGTGACCAGAATAGCCCCGGTTTTGGGATTTTTGGAAGTAAAGCAACAAAGCCTGCTGTTTGTGGTCAGAAATGTCGACTACGTCCGTTGGGTAGAAGTGACACAGGATTACATCCACAAAGTCCACGTCATTTTGGCTGGCAACCTTCAGCGCGAGTCTTAAAAACTTCACGGCTCCCCAGCCTAAATCATATTACAGAAATAAACTCTCGAAAGTTACCTGCGCCTGAAGCTGGAGACTTGGTGGAAGTACTCCTGATATAAATTTCAATATTTATTAATTAATCCACTATATCTCATTAGACATTATTCTGAAGCGATAAGGTGAAGGTGCCAGTTAATTTATTGTAATAAACACCGCACTGCTGATAAGGGCATTGGGGCGAAGAAACAAATATCCACCACATGAAACCCAAAGGTAACTGCCTATCTACTGACGCCAAAATGGCGACTCTAATGCGCAGTGACTCAGTGCAGTAACAGCATTTCTTACTACAATAGCAATAGCACCGCGATCAGAATAGCCCCGACCTACTATATAACATACGTAAGGGATGATTCGTCCAAGCCACGTAGTCACGGTGACTGGGGAGTAGACGACGGACCATGCAGTGCGAAATCCGTGATTAAAATTATATTTCCTGTCATGTCACGATCGACGACCAAAAAAAAAAGCTCAACAGAAAGACAAGGTAAAACTTTTCAACGTGTAAAATATTTTCACACTAATTTTAAAAGCAAAATTTCAACACCTCCAAACCCCACAAGCATCGTTAGAACACATTAAAAACTGCAGTAAAGACTGGCCGGCCGTCAGCCGCAAAATGACTTGAATTTGGCCTTAGTCTTCTAAGGATTAAACCAATTAATGTCTTCAAGCCGGAAAGCTACTCTATATTCATGCTGTCGAACAGCTTATAGAACTGCTTTTAACAAGACCAACCTCTCTCCATTATAAAGACCATGCAGGGAACTCTGTTCTGGGAACCGTACAGCATTACCAACGAATACACTTCGTGAGCAAAATTAACAACTTTCGTAACGCTCAAGCAAGTGGCCCATAAGTTCTCACGGTCCTTTAAAGGCTTAGGCCAAAACATTACGCGCCATTACGTCACATGGAGAATGAAGGCATACAGCCACGCATTCTTAATCTCGGCACTAGACGGAAGTGGGAAGCCAGCTTCATGCCTCGGCCGCTTCACCCCCAGGGAAACTGCCCTCGGCATCAATTGAATATAAGGCTCGGTGGGCTCCAGAGTCGGTCTGAAGAATAAGAAATAACTGTCCGTTTGCCCATAGTCTGGTCGCTATCCCGGCTCCCACTGAGTGCAGCCAGATATCAAAATGTGGCAGGGGACTGACATGCAAGCATAACCTTCATATCTCATCGGTAGCTGTATGGCATAGCTATGTAACAGACACGGGACCCGACGGTGTCAGGGATAGGGCATGTACACGGGGATATGGCAAAGCATATATAGACACGGAGAGAAACCCCCCAAAAAAGTTGAGGGTATGTCAGTGGACGGGCTTCAGTAGAACAGACAGGCATACAAATACGACAAAGCCACGTCCCTCTACTTTCATTTATACTGTATATTCTATGACAAATTATTCAATAAGGTAATCAGTAAAAGGTAAGTTGCTTCTATCCCTGCTAATGGAAAACGTTGCACGAAGGGTTCGTTGGGACTATTATAATTTGAAACTCCATAAAGTATAATTCTTTCACAATAAATGTTGCTATAGGTGGAAATATTAAGTTCTCACGGCTTTGGCAATGAAATGCAGGCCCACTGCCTTGTGGGATGTGAAGCCGTGTAGCATGATACACAACTATCGACATTTTGGATAAAACGACTACTTCCATCAACAGGGCAACCGGTTCCTCCGAAACGAGGGCAGCTTTATAACAGACAACACGGTGTCATATCCACGACGACACTGTGTTGCATCGTCTAACTTCTCGCCACTGCCTTTACTGCCATATGACACTTGACACGATGGAATTAGAATAAGTTCAGGATTTAAAAAAAGTAACATAAATTCTGGCTTCTATTTCGAAAAAAAAAACATCAAATGACATTTTCACTCTCATATAAACATAAAACAAGCAAGCGTCATGAACACAAAGAAGAAAAAAGACACAAGTCAACAGACAAAACATCCCAACGGGTTCAGTTGCTTTTACAACGAGACTGAACTCACACAGATGAATACCAAAGACAAAGACATAAATTTCCACGAAAGGTACGTACGGCTTTGACAGTTTTGAAATAGCCTAGAAAAGAATTTAATTTTGTGAGCAGCCTCAAGATATGGAAAACGCAATAAAGTGACAAGAGGAAAGTCCAAACAAAGCTAATTTCTGATATATTACTGTATTTCCGTTAGCTATTGTTCCTTTACAAAGCAAACCTGCCAAAGGCCGAATGCACGCTCTGCGGTGAACATGTCTGTCCACAGTCCGGCGCTGGATACTGCACACTGTCCAGTAACAAAATGCTAGTTGTGAGGCACGCTCAACCTATTTAACTCACATGACGATCAGAACTTCGTTGTACTCTCGTATTCAGGTGAATGACTGTCACTGTATTGGTATAACTTAGTACGAGGGTAAACCATAAATATTATTAGCACCGAAAACAGGCAACTCGCTATGCGCTAGACGGACTGGGGATCGATTCCAGGTTGCAGCGAGATTTATCGCAACCGTCCAGACCGGCCCTGAGGCCCACTCAGTCTTCTGTACAATTGCTACAGGGTCTTTTTCACGTGGTAAAGCGGCTGGGGCGTGGCGTTGACCACCCAACCACACCTAGTGCCGAGGTTAAAGAAAGAGTAGATCTATACCTCTATTCCCCTCTGGGCCTTCATGGCGTGTTGTAGGGTAAACTTAACCTTTACCGATAATAGGCCTATAGAGTGTCCAGGCCCAGGAGGCGAGCTCTTGTAAATGCGGTAATGAACCTTCAGGTTCCATAAAATACGGGGAATTTCTTGACTAACTGTAAACCGGTCAGCTTTTCAAGAAAGACTCTGCTCCATGGAGTAAGTAAGTAAGTAAATAAGTAAGTAAGTAAGGCCTACACAATACATACACATTAGAAACTATACCGACTTACGTTAAAATGGTTTCTTAGTAGGTCTACAACATGAACAACCTAAAGGTCACGTGATGACTAATGTACTGATGGAGACAAGCATGTGGAATTTTATGTAGTGGTATACCATTACAGCATCTAAAGATTTTCAATGAAATGTTAACAGGTGGAAACAACGCGGGCCGAAGGGGGCCTCTGAGATTATGTTTTTCTTAGAACATGTTTTCTAAACTAATATTTCTGCGTGTTGGTGTGTTTTGTTAACGCCGGTAATGCGCTGCCCAAGCGTATCTACGGGAGTTGATTTCGCCTTAAGTTCGACGCTATCATTTGGTGCACTAAAACAAGAACATCTTTGTCAACGCCATGCAGACACACAGGGAAGTATAGATAGCTTTACTCATTCCGAACATTGGCAGTAGATGGAGGTGAGACAGGATGAAGGGTAGGGTGAGTAATGGACAAAAAACTGAGAAAGATGGGCGCCGAGGGAAAGCGGTGCAGGTCTAAGCTGAAGATGTGTCTCTCAGTTTTCGTGCACAGACTGCGATAATAATAATAATAATAATAATAATAATAATAATAATTGATGTTAATATACTGGGAGGAAGCATACATACTCTAAAGGAAAATGCAGAAGCTTTAATAGCGACTACTAGGGAGATAGGACTGGAAGTAAGTGCTAATAAAACTAAGTACATGTACATGTCTCGAGATCTGAATGCAGGACGAATTCAGAGTGTGAGAACTGATAATAGTACATTCGAGAGGGCGGAAGAGCTTAAATATTTGGGAATAACTTTAACAAATCAAAATTCTATTCCGTAAGAAATTAAGATCAGATTGAGGTCAGGAAAGACCGCCTCTGTGGTCTAGTGGTCAGAGTTTTTGGCTACAGATACAGAGGTCCCGGGTTCGATCCCCGGCGCTACCAGATTTTCTGAGTAGTAGTGGGTCTGGAACGGGGTCCACTCAGCCTC
>Ga0123353_10011910_pt1 | contig 12295 bp, 12 predicted proteins | sample TergutLab28metaG_3_FD_92763 | JGI IMG/M metagenome (GOLD analysis project Ga0123353, IMG submission 92763) | Labiotermes labralis P3 segment gut microbial communities from Petit-Saut dam, French Guiana - Lab288 P3 | ecosystem: Host-associated > Arthropoda: Insects > Digestive system > Gut ... | reverse complement strand
GTCGAAATGCCACGTATGCTTGCCGAACAGAAACTGCCATGTGACATAGGGTAGCCCTTTTATAAGGATATAGTCTATAATGGAGATCAGCGACGCAATGCAAATGCCCGCCGCCAAATAGGAAAGCCCCTGCAAAACGAGGCTGAATTTAAACCGTTTCTTTTTGTACATCCGCCGCCCCTCCGTTTTCAGGCGCGTCCGCCGCCGGCTTTTGTTTCTTTTCGGCTTTGCGCCGTTCCCGAAACTGCCCCGCAAAGGATAGGGATAAATTTAAAATTAAAACGAAAATCAACAGCGCCAGCCCGGTGGAAAGCAGCATATTCCTGTGCGTATCGGACTTCGCTTCGCCGAACTCCAAAACGATATTGGTCGTCAGCGTCCGTATCTGCTGCAGCAGCTTCGTCGGCAAATTTGCAGAGTTGTTGCCTATTACCATAATTACCGCCATAGTCTCGCCCAAAGCGCGCCCCATACCCAATATGACCGAGCTGAAAATACCGCTCCTTGCGGCGGGTACGACAACCCTGAACACCGCTTCGGCGCGCGACGCGCCCAAGGCCACCGCGCCCTCGTAATAGGAATCGGGCACCGCGTCTATCGCGTTTTTGGAAATGCCCACGATAATGGGCAAAATCATCAGCGCCAAAATCAGCGAAGCGGGCAGGATACCCTGTCCCGCCGCAACGCCGTAGCCAGACACTTTTTGCAGCATCGGCACCAAAACGACAAGGCCGAAAAGCCCGTAGACAATCGAGGGGATAGCCGCCAAAAGGTTGACTAACTGTTCGACGGCGGGGCGTATGAATTTAGGGCAGAACCTGCTCAAAAACACGGCGGTCATAATCCCTACCGAGCCGCCCAAGACCGTGGCGAACGCCGTGACGTAAACCGTGCCGACGATAAAATTAAATATGCCGTACTTGCCTTCCTCGGGCAGCCAGCCGTTTTCTCCCGTTCCGAAAAGAAATTTGAAAAACCCGTACTGCGCTATCCCCGGCACGCCGCGGATCAGCATAAATACGATAATCAAAAGCACCGCGGCGATAGAGAATACGGCGGCGCATAGAAACCCTATGCCCGCCGCTCTTTCTTTTATCGCTTTTAATTTTTTGCGCCTTGCTTCCGCAGCCATTATTCCGTGATAAAATCGCTCCAATTATACGCGCCCGTGTACTTATTTGCCGCGTCGCGTTTTCCGACGTATATCTGTTTAGCCTGTTCTTTGGTAAGGTTGTCCAACGGATTCGCCTTATTTACGATGAAAGCGATTCCGTCTGTCGCCAATCTGAAATGCAGGCCCGCGTCGATGTTGTGCGACGCTTCGACGGCGGCGGACGCCATTCCGAAATCGGCGTCGTTTGCGCCCGTCCCCACATTCCTGCCCACGCCGCTGCCGCCGCCCTCAACCGTGACCATCGCGCCGGTAAGCTGCATAAACTTGGCGGCGAGAATGTCCATGAGGGGCTGTACCGAGGTCGAACCGACGATTTTCAGCGACTGCCCGCCGAAAGACCCGGTGTATTCGGCGGCCGCGCCGAGTTCTTCGTTATACACATAACCTAAATTTACGATAGTCTGCGCGGTCTTGCTTTTCAGGAAATCGCAGAATCCTTTTTTAACGCCCGTAAGGCCGTCTAAGGGGTTGTTCTTTTGGCTGATAATCACGAACGGCCTCTGAATTTTGTAGGTGTTGTTTTTAATGTTCGCGACGGTAGCCTCGACGCCGTTGTATTTCAGCGTCTTTACGGTGCCGTCGCAATAGCCCAAGCTGTCATACCCTATCTGATAGGGGTTGTTGGCGACGCTCTGCAACATAGTTTGCGTGCTCTGCACGGTCGTCATGCTGAGATTGCCGTTGACCAAAGCGGCGAAAGCGTCTCTTTCCGCGCTTGACCCGATATTATCGGTCGAGGAGCCTAAAAACTCGTGGATCGCGTCGCGCGTTCCCGAGCCCGACTCGCGGGAAATCGCCTGCACCGGCTTGGATTTGTCGAATTCGCCGGCGCTGCACGCCGCGAACACCGTTCCGGTCAGCGCAACCGCCAATAACGCCAGCATTACCTTGAATAATTGTTTCTTCATGGTTGTGTGTGTCAGAACCTGTATACAGGTATACAGGCCCTTGTTTCTCCTTTTAAAATTTACCCAAAGTATATCATGCGCAAAAAAAAAATTCTGCAAGATTGCGTATAGAGTTTGTAAAGAAATGTAAAGTATACTCGCCGTCATTATTTAATAAAGGTTTTTAATAAAGGTTTTTTCCGAAACGCTCCCTTAACTTTCATTTTTATTTGTGTATTTTCATCCTTTATGTTATAATTTTCCGGTTGTGACAGGAGAACTGTATGAGTAATTTGGGAACCGTGGTCAAGGGCTTAAAGGGGCCTATAATCAGGGCGGGCGACGACCTCGCGGAAATCGTTATCGGCTGTTTGAAGGAAACGCAGAGGGCGGGCGACATCGAGATAAAGGACCGGGACGTGCTGGCGGTCACAGAGGCGGTTGTGGCGAAAGCGCAGGGGAATATCGCCTCGTTCGAACAGGTCGCAAAGGACGTCAAAGGTAAATTCGGCGATAAAACCGTCGGCATCGTTTACCCCATTTTTTCGAGGAACCGTTTCGCGTATATTCTGAACGCGATAGCCAGCGGCTTAAAAGAAGCCGTCGTAATGCTTAATTATCCATTCGACGAGGTGGGCAACCCATTACTCGACTCCGCGGAGTTTGAGAAAAAAAACGTCGGTACCGATAAAGTATATACCGAGGAAGAATTTCGCAAAATCTTTCCCGTGCTGCGCCACCCGTTCACCGGCACCGATTATATCGAGCTTTATAAAAAACAGGGCGCGAACATAAAAGTCATGCTGTCAAATAAATTGGAATCTATACTGCGATACACCGATAACCTAATCGTGGCGAGCATCCATTCGCGGCGCGAAAACAAGCGCAAGCTGTTGGCGGCGGGGGCGAAGAAGGTCCTCTGTTTGGACGAAATAATGACACAAAGCGTGGACGGCAGCGGCTTCAACGCGGATTACGGCGTTTTGGGTTCAAACATCAGTACCGACAATTCCCTGAAATTATTCCCGCGCGACTGCGGCGAGTTCTGCAATAAGCTTCAAAAGCGCGTCAAAGAGGAGTTCGCCAAAAATATCGAGTGCATGGTTTACGGCGACGGCGCTTTCCGCGACCCGCTGCACAAAATATGGGAGCTTGCCGACCCCGTGGTATCGCCGGGCTACACCGACGGCTTGCGCGGAACCCCCAACGAGGTCAAAATCAAATATATCTCCGAAAATCAGCTCGGCGCTCTCTCGAAAGAGGACGCCCTTCGCGAAATGAAGCGTATCGTACAGGAAAAAACCCCCGATTCCAAGGACTCCTTTAACGCCCAAGGTACCACGCCGCGCCGTCTGACCGACCTTTTGGGCAGCCTTGCCGACCTTACGAGCGGCAGCGGGGATAAGGGGACGCCTTTTGTGCTTATACAGAATTATTTCGGAAACATCGCGACTGAATTTTAGAGGATGTTTTCCCGTACCGAAATGTTAATCGGCAAACCCGCCTTGGGGCGGCTGGCAAATTCGCGCGTCGCCGTTTTCGGCATAGGCGGCGTGGGCGGCCATGTAGCCGAGGCTTTGGCGCGCAGCGGCGTGGGCGCGCTCGATCTTTTCGACCCCGACGTAATTTGTTTAAGCAATCTGAACCGCCAAATTTTCGCGACGCAAAAAACCGTCGGAATGTATAAAAACGAAGCGGCGGCATTGCGTTTAAAGGAAATCAATCCGGGCATTAAAATCACGGAATATAAACTCTTTTACACGCCCGAAAACGCCGATACCGTCGATCTGTCCGTTTACGATTACATCGCCGACGCGGTTGACACGGTTTCCGCCAAAATCGAGCTCGCCGTCCGCGCCGAACGGCTGGGTATCCCGATAATCTCCTGCATGGGCGCGGGCAACAAACTTGACGCATCATTGTTTCGCTCCGCCGGCATTTACGAAACCTCCGTCTGCCCTTTGGCGAAAGTCATGCGCTCGGAACTTCGTAAGCGAGGCGTTAAGGGTTTAAGGGTGGTCTATTCAACCGAAGAACCGATTAAAACGGCACAACCCCGTCCCTCTGTGTCATCCCGCAAACAAATCCCCGGCAGCGTCGCCTTCGTTCCCGCCGTTGCGGGATTGATTATGGCGGGGGAGATTGTGATGTTTTTGCGTACGCAAAAATGATGCGCGCTTTCGGCGCATGATGAAATGAGAGGCTTCGCTGCATAAAGCAAACAAGCAAAATCATTTAAAAGGAAAAAGCATGCAATTCGGAATGCCGACGCTTATAGAAATAAAATCACTTGATGAGTGCGCCGCGCTGTGCCTTTCCTTTGGGCTTTCCTTTATCGAGATCAATATGAACCTGCCCGAATTTCAAGTATTGGAAACGGCACGGTTTGACGAAATTGCACAAAAACACGGCGTTTACTATACCATACACCTTGACGAAAACCTTAATCCGTGCGATTTCAACGAAAGGGTAGCGGCGGCTTATATCGAAACCGTGCTGCGAACAATCGGGATGGCAAAATGCCTGCACATACCGGTTTTAAATATGCACGTGAACCCGGGTGTTTACTTCACTCTGCCCGACAGAAAGGTATTTCTTTATGACGAGTACGAGGCGGAATACCTGCGGAAAACGGCGGAGTTCAGAAACGCCTGCGCGGAAGCCGTCGGCGGCGCGGATATTAAAATCTGCATTGAGAACTGCGGTGGTTACGCCCGCTTTCCGTTTATTCGTAAAGGCATAGCGTTACTATTGGAAAGCCCCGTGTTTGCGCTGACCTTCGACACCGGTCACAACGCGGCGGCGGAATACGGCGACGAGCCGACGATAATGGAATATACTGACAGGCTCCGTCATATGCACCTTCACGACGCAAGGGGCAGAAGCAATCATCTTATGCTCGGAGAAGGCGGCGTGGACTTAACGAAATATCTCAAATTGGCGGAAGCGTACGATTGCCGCGTCGTAATCGAGGTCAAAACGATTGAAGGCTTGAAACGGTCGGTCGAATGGCTGAGGAGAAGGGGATATTTATGAATACGGTCATCGAAACGGTACTCAAAAAATTATCCGGCCTCAATTTTCGGTTTGAAAAATCGCCCGTCATTATAGGCGGGATGGCGATGGAATATTACGGATTGCGTAAATCGGGCGCGGACATCGATCTCGTGATTTGCGACGCCGATTATCAAAAGCTGGCGCAAACATATCCTGAAAAACGCAAAGACATTTACGGGGATTTGGGCGTTGTTCTCGGGGTTTTTGAAATATGGCGCAGTATCGCGTTATTGGATTATGATTTTTTTATTTTCGATGCGGTTGATTTCGGGGATATAAAAATGATTTCTGTCGACCGGCTGTTGTTTTCCCGCGTTTCGGCGATGGAAGTGCAAAAATATCGCGACGACTTAATGATGATAAAAGAATACTTTTACAAAAAGTATCGGAATCCGGCGTTTTATAGGGAAGCCGAAACGCATATTCCGTCTTACGAAAAGGACAACGGCGTTATATTCGGCGGGAATTATCGGGTGTAGAATTGTCACCTTAGAATTGTCAAACGCTTGGCATTTTCCCCATTTCATGTTATAATATACTTCTTGTGACGATTTGGTCAAAAGAAAAAGGAGAAGCACATGAAAAAAATCAAAATTGCGGTTGTCATTATGGTTATGGCGCTTTGCGCGGGAGCTTTCGCCGCCTGCTTTAACGGCGACGCCGCCGGGCCGAAGGCGGCGTTTAAATCCTTCGTATCGGCTTTTAACGCCTGTTATGCTGACGGGTTTAAGGAAGAGGATTGCAAAAAGGTCGCCGCCGCGTTCGGCCCCTCGGGAAATAAGGAATATAACGACGCCCTCACCAAAATAAACGCGAAAAAGGAAAAATCCGGGAAAGACAAATATACCGTAAAGCTTACCGTGGTAAAATATGCCGAATGGGATGTCAAGGGTAACGAGGCTACCGCCACTATAACGGTAAAGGTAGTCGAAAAAGAGGAAGGCAGCAAGGATAAAACGAATAACGAAGATAAAAGCATCAAGTTTAAAAAGTCCGGCAGCGAGTGGTATATTGACGGGATAACGTTTACTTTTTTTAAGTAAGTGAAAATCGTATCATTAGACGATAATATCCCCGGCGCGCCCGAATGCGAGGCGGCGCACGGGTCGAGCCTGTACGTTGAAACGGGCTCCGACCGTTTGTTGATTGACACTGGAAGCGGCGGGATCTTTATGCGCAACGCGGAACGCTTGGGCGTCGATTTATCCTCGGTGACGGCGGCAATCCTTTCGCACGGCCACAGCGACCACGGCGGCGGAATCGCCGAGTTTTTCGCGCTTAACCAAACGGCGAAGCTTTATGCGCGGAGCGGCGCGTTCGGGGGCTTTTATTCGCGGGCGAAGGAACCGCCTACATATATCGGTTTAACGCACAATGAAGGAATAAAAAATCGGCGGATAATCTTTGACGCGGAAAGGGTAAATGAAAACATCGTTTTACTGCCCGCGCCGAAGGCGAAAAAACTGTGGCCCTCGTTTAACGCCCCGCTTTGCGCCGAAAGGGGCGGAAAGCTTGTCCCGGACGGCTTTACCCATGAGCAAAGCGTGTTAATCCTGTCATTGCGAGCCGAAGCTATGCCGAGGCGCGGCAATCTCAATAATAAAGCCGAAAACGGCTTTACAAACGCCGTCTTAATCGCGCCGTGTGCGCACAGGGGAATGGTCAACATTATGGATGCCGCAACGGCATATCTCGGGCGGCCGCCCGGAATTTGCGTTGCGGGTTTTCACACTTACATGCCCTCGGGAGCCGTCGAGTCGGACGGATATTTAAAACGGTTAGCCGTGCGGCTGTTGAAATACGATACGAAATTTTACGCCTGCCACTGCACGGGTTACGCCGCGTATGAACGGTTGAAAACAATTATGGGCGACAGGCTTGATTATTTATCCGCAGGGCAAACCTGCACCGAAACCGTTCTCGTGTAACATTTAAGCGGAAATATTCCGTCGTGCGCCTCGCCGAACGCGTAACTCGACATTTCGAATCCATCGGAGATTTTCACGATTCCTGTTTGCAGTAAACTGCGCGAAAGCCCGGAATGCTCATGCTCCGCGCAAATCAGCGCGGCGGTTTGTAAATACCCCTTGTAAGAACGCAAGCGAATAATATCTTCTCTTTTCAGCGGTTTGGCCCAAATATTACGGTATTGCGCCGACGGTTCGAGTTTGCTGTCGGGCCGGGCGGTGATACTGCAATTTTGCCCGCGGAACAAACGGACTCCGTGGCTGTCGTTTTCGATTTGTCTGCGATAATCTTCCAGCGTAATTTCGGCCTGCACAAACAATTCCGCCGCCGCGCCTCCGGCCGCCGTCGGGTTGTCGCGGCAGACGCCGTCGAATACCGGCAGAAAATCCTCGCAAAATTTATTAACGTCTTCCATGTCGCCGGTATCGAGAAAAACGCCCTGGCAGGAACTGCAAAAAAGCTGGTCGGTCAACGCTATGTGCAGCGCTAATTTTTCCAAAGCGGCCCTCACTGCGCCCGCTTTTGTGACGTACGCGAAGGAAATCTTATGCCCCCATTCGATGATTTTCGTGTTCGGAGCGGCTAATTTCCGAACCGCGCTTACCGCCTCGTCGCCACCCCAGACCACCACGGCGTTCGCGGCGTCCGCCAACTTTTTCATGGCGTGAACGTCCTTTGACGAATAATCGAAAACGTAAACGTACTCCCGGAGCGACGGCTCAACCGCGAACAATTCCTCAAGCAGCGAAACGGTAATTCCACCCTCTTCTTTCGGGAGTTTGACGATATTGATATTCCCCGTCAGCAACCCGTCAAGCAGGCTGATAAACGGCAGCCCGCCGGCGTTGCCCGCCGTGATGTGGAAAAGAACGCCGAGCGGAGCGACGGTTTGTACCGCTTCCGCGCCGCTGTGGGAGTATTTCAGCGCCCGCTGTTTATCGTAACCTTCGCCGAGCTCGATTTTCATCCGCTCTCTTATCGCTTCCGCGCCGAGCGTCTGCGCGAGCTGTTCTAAATACATTCCGGCCAAAACGGGGTTCACGCCGAGTTCGGGCAGCCGCTTCATAAGGGGGGAGCTGCCGATATTTTTCACCAACGTGTCGCAGGCATTTATGACTAAGTTCACGTCTAACGGCGGTTTTTGAAGCGTTTGCATAATCATCCCGTCAATGTGTTCCAAGATGTAAGCGCACTCTTTTTCGCTTACTGATTTTCCGTTTACAAAATTCATGATTATTTTTTCCAAAAATATTTACGACTGACAATTTACAAATTAAATCTTATCCAAATATTCCGATGCCGCCTGCGCGCAGGTCCTGACGCTCGCCAAACCCACTCGCCCGATCAGTTCGAAATACGGCGAAGGGATTCCGCAGCCGCATTCGCAGCCGTCTTTCATAACGGCGAGGTCGTCGGTCAGTATGCTGCCGTAAGGCGCGCTCGACAGCAGCGGCGTAACGAGGTTAAGCAGCCCGGGCGTACCGATCGGGGCGGGCTCGAGCGTCCGTACGTCGCGGATAATCACGCGGCTGAACACGGGGACGTGAAAATGATTGTTCACGCAGGACAAATAATCTATAGGGTGTTCGGCGGTGCTGAAATGATCCTTGAAATTTTCACGGCGGATTCCGAGAGTCCGGTTAGCCGCATAAAAAAGCTCGTCCTTGGAAACTTCCTCGGAAAACAGCGCTTTCCAGCCGCCGCCGAGCATAATTTTGGAATCCTTATTTAACTCCAATTCGATATTTCTTTCACCCAATTCGGACAGGAACATTTTGAAATACGCCGGGAACCCGATAATTCTGACTGGATTTCTCTGTGCGCCGAATTTTTGGATTGCGGCGATTATTCCGTCCGTGTTGATTTGATAAGCGCCGTTCCGGAACCCGAGGGCGTATACGGTTTTTTTCGCGGGCGCAAGCAATGTGGCGGCTTTCAGCGCTTTCGCCGTCGCCGTTTGGTTAGACTTGTCCGGCTGATACCCGAGGATGATATAATTTGTGCGTTTTCGGGAAAGCAGATTGTGAAACCTGAATACTTTCCGCACCATGCCGAGGGCGCAAAGCCCCGAACCGGCGTCGAATCCGCTGAGCGTTTTTTTGCCGCCGGTCCCCGACGAGGTGGTTTTGATAATCAGCCTCTTGTACGGCTTGCTCAGCAGCGTATGGTTTTTCAAATAAGAAGTCGGCAGGGGAGGGAGCTTGTGCAAATCCTCGATACACCTTAACGAATCGGGGTCGAATTTTAAATTTTCAAGCACGGCCCGGTATTCGGGGCAGCGCCGCATATGAAAAGCTATATTCGCCTTCATAGCCTTGACAAATATTCCGTCGGTCCCCGGCAAATTATATATGTCTTTAGTTAAAAACAGCTTCGCTCTGTATTTCATTTTATCCTTTCGTGTCACACGCCGCAGCCTGAGGCCGCAATCAAATTTTCAAGGGGTAGAAAGCTCCAAATCGGGGCTGTATGCCCCTGCGCTAAATCATTTAAGAACGGAATCTTTCTGCCATGGATATTTTATCACAATTCGGGCACAAAATCAAGGGAACGCTATCGGCATTTGACCGAATGATAATCAAAGGTCACAGTCTTTATTTTTTTGCCCTATATTTCGGCGGCGGGCGCCGTCCGCGGAGAATTAGGCAAAAAACGGATGCGGGTTTCAATTTTCCTCACAACTTCGGTTGCATATTTGGCATCTTTTGTGGTATATTGGATAGGGCGGCTTGTCGAGGCCCGCGCTTATCTCGTTTTGGCGGCGGTTGTGTACGCGATGATCGGGGTGTTTCTGCTTCGGCCGAAGGGAAAAGAATATGGAAATAAAAATACTCTACGAGGACGCCAACATCCTCATCGCCGACAAACCGCGCGAAATCGAGGTCGTTTCCGAAAGCGGGGACGAGGACTTTCTGGCCGTAATGAGGCGCGAAACGGGACAGGATTTGCGGGCGGTTCACCGGTTAGACAGGAACACGGCGGGGCTGGTTATATTCGCCAAAAACGAAAGCGCGGAAAACGAACTCGCGGCGGCGTTCGACGCGAACAACGAGAGCTCCGCCGTGCGTAAATTTTACACGGCGGAGGTCGCGGGCACGCTTTTTAAAAAGGAAGCGACGTTGACTGCGTTTTTATTCAAGGACGCAAAAAAATCCATGTGCTACGTCGTCAATAACCCCAAGTTCGGTTACAAAAAAATCGTCACGAAATACAAAGTCTTAAAAGAAAGCGGCGGTACCTCTTTGGTCGAGATCGAACTCGTCACCGGCCGCACACACCAAATCCGGGCGCATTTCGCCCACATCGGCCACCCCTTGATCGGAGACGGCAAGTACGGCGGCAACGAGTTGAACCGCAAGTTCAAAGCGAAATACCAACGCCTTTTATCCTATAAACTGCAATTCCGTTTCCCGAAGGAAAGCTGTCTGGCGTACCTGAACGGAAAGAGTTTCAGTTTGAAAAACATATTTCCAAACTGAAACTCTATGCCTTAATAGGGCATGTACGGTTTGTCGAGGGGCCATGGCATAAGCCTCTCAAAAGTAAAAAAAACTTACAAAATGGAGGCTTATGACCATGTCTGCTCATCAGATTTCAAAAAAATCTAAAATCGTCATTTTTATTGCCACAGTCTTCCTTGTATTAAATACAATCCCCCCCGTCTCTTTCCCGCATAAAACGGCTTCGGCAAATTCCCTTCCCGGTTATAATCCGGTGCGGGAAATGATAGCCGGCAGAGCGGGCAATATGGCTTGTGAAAAGCGGAATGATGTGCGTATCAATAAAGAGGTTTTGGATATTGACCTTACCAGCGGGGCGAGTATACGCGCTGAATACACAATGGAAAATATTACCGATAATGAAATCAACGTCAATACGATGTTTTTATATCCTCAAACTCCGAACAGTAACAATAAAAAATACAGCGTCGAAAAGAACGGCGGGGAATTGGAAAGCGAATATTATGTAATGCCTTACGACGGCAGCGCATTCGAGGATTGGGAAAGCGCGATAACGGCGGCCGCAAACTCCGCCGATGTCTTCGATGACGGGACGGGATATTGCGAATACACGGTAAATTTATCCGACGGGGTGCCGAATATCAGCTTTTCTTCGGAAACGGGAATTATTATAATAAATAACGAATATACTTCGGCTTCCTATAATGAAATAACGGGTTATAGCTTGTCGTCAAAAAATAATAATTATTCAATAAAATTTATTTCCACGGGCGATTCTCTTGATATTAAAGGTGAATACGACGAGCTCGAAACGGAAGAAATACCCGACATATATGCATTCTTGTATTCGCATTTTGAAACGCAAGTAGAGGCTTATGAACGGGATTATAAACGGCGATTTTACGATAACATGAATTTGTCTGCCTATCTGCCGGCTTGTTTTAACCGTTGGCTGCACGATCTTGAAAAAAAAGATATGACCGTAAAAGGTAAAATTATCAGAACCAGTTTAAATGATAGTATGATAGACGAGCTGCGATTAAGAAACGCCGTCGGTGTTATAGTCTATGAACTGAACTTAAAAGCGCATGAAACGGCGGTCGTTGCGGTGGAATACGATTATGCGACGGGCGGTAAATGTAAAAACGACGGCATTTTCAGAAACCGGACGGTACGCTATTACCTTACGCCCGCCAAATATTACGAAAGCTTTAAAGACCTGACTATTAATTTAACATTAGGAGAGGCCGACGTAAAGCTGACGGAATCCTCTCTATCCTTTGCCAAAACCGGCAAAAAAACCTATCAATATAAATCCGATGAATTACCTGATAAGGAACTTTTCCTCGATGTTTTAACGCAAAAGGGCAGATCAGTCAAAAACAGGCCGTTCGTTATAGTTGCAATTATCGCGATTGTTATAGCGGTATTTATAATTATTATAGTATCGTTCAGTAAAATGGCAAAAGAAAGCCGTAAAAACCGCGAAGCTGAACAGGCGCGCTTCCAAACGGCTTGGCAGGAGCAACACACGCGTCGGCAATACGAAATGTGGGTTCAGGCGGAACGGCAAAGGCAGGAACAGCAAAAAATCGAATACGATAAATGGCTGTGGGAGCAGGAACGAAAAAAGAGGGAAGAGGATAATCGGAAATAAGATGCACAGCTTTTTGGCCTAACACAAGCCGGTTCTTATTCGCCCACGCACTCACTAAATGCAACGGCGGGTTATCGCCGTTCCGACTTCC
>Ga0123353_10011907_pt1 | contig 12298 bp, 8 predicted proteins | sample TergutLab28metaG_3_FD_92763 | JGI IMG/M metagenome (GOLD analysis project Ga0123353, IMG submission 92763) | Labiotermes labralis P3 segment gut microbial communities from Petit-Saut dam, French Guiana - Lab288 P3 | ecosystem: Host-associated > Arthropoda: Insects > Digestive system > Gut ... | reverse complement strand
GGTAACATGGAAGTTTTTAATGCGCGGGAATTGTTCCGCCATGTTATTTAATTCGTGGTAATGTGTGGCAAAGAGCACTTTCGCCCGATATTGCTTGTGTTCGTGCAGAAATTCGGCAATAGACCACGCAATAGACACGCCGTCGTAAGTGCTGGTGCCGCGCCCGATTTCGTCCAACAAAATTAAACTGCGGTTTGAAATGTTGTTCAAAATGCTGGCGGTTTCGTTCATTTCTACCATAAAAGTAGATTCGCCGGTAGAGATATTATCCGATGCTCCAACACGTGTAAATATCTTATCCACAATGCTTAAATGTGCGCTTTCTGCCGGAATGAAACAGCCCATTTGCGCCATCAAAACAATTAATGCCGTTTGGCGCAGCAATGCCGATTTTCCCGACATGTTGGGTCCTGTAATGATGATAATTTGCTGACGGTCATTATCCAAGTAAACATCGTTGGCAATATAGGATTGTCCGGGCGACAACTGTTTTTCAATGACCGGATGCCTGCCGTTTTTAATTTTCAGCGCCGTGCCCTCCTCAAAAACAGGCTTCGTGTAATTGTTTTCAATGGAGATCATCGCGAAGCAAAGCAACACATCCAAGCGGGCAATGAGTCGCGCATTGAGCTGAATGGTAGGAATATAATCGAGCATACTCACTACCAAATCGTTAAAAAGGCGGGTCTCTATTTCAATGATTTTGTCTTCTGCACCTAAGATTTTTGTTTCCAATTCCTTGAGCTCTTCTGTGATGTAACGCTCCGCATTGCTCAGCGTTTGCTTACGAATCCATTCGTTGGGCACGCGGTTTTTGTGCGTATTCGTTACTTCAATATAATAACCGAAAACGTTGTTGAATCCTATTTTCAACGAAGGGATGCCGGTTGCCATAGATTCGCGCTGTTGAATTTGCGCCAAAATGGATTTGCTGTTTTTGGTAATGCAATTCAATTCGTCCAACTCCGAATCTACGCCATCGTTAAAAACACGCCCTTTGTTGATTACGACAGGCGCATCTTCATAAACCTCTTTTTCAATGCGTTGGCATAATGAAATTATCGGATTTAATTGTTCGGCTATTTTTGCCAATGCCGGCTGTTGCGCCGTTTGGCACAATGTTTTCAGCTTTTCTACTGCACGCAACGATCGCGCTAATTGCAGCACTTCTTTGGGGTTTACCTTTCCTGTTGCTACTTTTGACACCAATCGTTCCAAATCGCCCACCGACTTAAACGTAGTTCTGATGTTTGTCGCAAGCTCTTCATTTTCAATAAAATATTTTACAATTGCCAAACGCTCTTCAATCATCACCTTTTCTTTGAGGGGCAGCACGAGCCATTTGCGCAACATTCGCGAGCCCATCGGTGTTTGCGTTTGATCTAAGATTTGCAGCAAGGTAACCGCATTTTCGTTAGGCGAGTGTATCAACTCCAAATTACGCACCGTAAATCTATCCAACCACACATAATGCTCCTCTTCAATACGATTTAGTTTGTTAATATGCTGTATTTTATGATTTTGTGTTTCGTATAAATAATGTAACGCGGCACCGGCAGCAATAATGCCCAGCGGCAAATTTTCTATGCCAAAACCTTTTAACGAATTGGTTTGAAAATGTTTCGTCAATAATTCGTAGGTAAAATCTTGGGCAAACACCCAATCATCAAATGTGGTCAATAAAATCTTATCTCCGAAAAGCTCTTTAAAAGCTCCTGCTTTGTGCTTTTGAATGACCAACTCGGAGGGTTTGAAATTTTGAAGCAACTTATCCATGTATTCATGGTTTCCTTCCGCCACGTAAAACTCTCCGGTTGAAATATCAACAAAAGCGATGCCGCAGAGTTTGTCTGTTAAATGTATAGAAGCCAAGAAGTTATTCTCTTTTTGTTCTAACACTTTATCGTTGATGGAGACACCGGGCGTAACCAATTCCGTAACGCCGCGCTTTACAATGGTTTTCGCCAGTTTCGGGTCTTCTAACTGTTCGCAGATGGCTACGCGCAAACCTGCCCGCACCAACTTGGGCAAGTACACATCTAACGAATGGTGCGGAAATCCGGCAAGCTCCACGTATTGTGCTGCACCGTTGGCACGCTTTGTCAGCACGATGCCCAGCACTTGCGAGGCTTTAATGGCATCTTCCCCAAACGTTTCGTAAAAATCGCCCACCCGAAACAACAAAATCGCATCAGGGTGTTTCGCCTTGAATTGGTTGTATTGTTTCATCAAGGGGGTTTCGGCGGGTTTACTCATAATGTATAGGGTTTGAATTGTTTATCAAATGTCAAAATTTGTCCATATTGTATGGGGGGCTCAAATAGCAAGTATTCAGTCAATTGCTTATTGTCTTTAAATCCTTGTATTTTCTTTTTGTAATCATTAAAAACCCTAATATTTTCAATTTCTCGTTTTCGTTGTTTGCTTATTTCTAGAAATTCAATTTTCTTATCGATTCCTAGAAAATTACGATTAAGCAAATTTGCGGCAATTCCTGTTGTGCTACTACCTGTAAATGGGTCTAAAATCCAAGCATTTTGCTGTGTTGAAGCTAAAATTATTCTTGACAAAACACCTAATGGTTTTTGTGTTGGATGTTTTCCACACGATTTTTCCCATTGCGCAATGGCGGGCAAATTCCATACATCTTTCATTTGTTTGCCATCATTTATTTCTTTCATCAATTCATAATTGTAATAATGAGGAACTTTTTTATTTTTTCTTGCCCAAATTATGACTTCGGAAGAGTGTGTAAAACAACGACATGCCAAATTAGGAGGTGGGTTAGTTTTTACCCAAGTAACAACGTTTAGAATTTTAAATTCTAATTCGTTTAACATTTGAGCGATGGAAAAGATATTGTGAAATGTTCCACTAATCCAAATCGTTCCACTTTCCTTGAGTTTATCGCGACATTCTTTTAGCCACTGATAGTTAAAGTTATTTACAAAATCATATCCTTTCGACCTGTCCCATTCGCCTTTATTCACGCTTACAGGTCTTCCATTTTGAATTGAAATTCCATCATTGGAAAGGAAATAGGGAGGATCGGCAAAAATCATATCGAACTTAAAGTTGAATTGCTTTAAGAGTTCAATGCAATCGCCTTGTAGTAAGGTAAAGTTTTGGTCTTTGGATTTAAAGAAAGGTATAATCATCTTTATGTGTCTCTGCTATCAGGTTATTATCTTTTTTAAAATACCATTTCTCAACATCTCCAAATTCAGCAAATAATCCGATTTATCGAAGTATTCACGCAAAGGATTTTCGGTAGAGTGCCAGCCAGCACCGTCGGTTATCCAAATAAATTCAATACCTTGTTTGTGATATCGTTCATACATTTCGCAGTATTCTGTGGCTGTTGATTTAAGTTTTGAGCCACCACCACTGTAGAAGTTTACCTCAATAAAATATAACCTCCCATTTTTATTTATAGCAAAATCAATGATACGAGCGGATTGATCCATTGTTACAGGTAAATTCCATTTTGTATTTATTTTATCGGCTGTAGCTTGGATAATATATTCTGCATTATTGATTTGGCAACATTCCTCTATGAATACCTCTACAATTCCTTCCATTGTGGAGCCGCTTCGGTTTTTCCGTCCATTACTGTCCAACCCAACTTCTACACCAATAGTATAATCCACCAAGTTTTTTACTTGCTTGTTTTTCAAAATTTCTGCTAATCCTGAATTAATTACAAAGGTTACCAGATCTTTTATTTGAGCTTCGGTAAGATTTTCATTTGAAAAATCATAATTCTTTGATATAAAATTCTTCACATCAATAAGTACTTCAAAAGATTTTTCCCTACTCGCAATTAAAAATGGAAAAGCTTTGATTACACCCGGGTATTGTTTGATTAACCTGCATGTTTCCTCTTCTGTATTTTCTTTGCCAATCAGATAATTTAGAAGATTTAATTCTTTTTCAATCGGATTGACATTATCGAAAACTTTTTTCCAATTTACAAAATAATCAAACGTTGTAATTCGATTTCGAAATGTTTGCTTAATGTATTCAAACAGCTTATCGTCATCCAGTAAGTTGAGTATGCGACACAAGTTTTTCATGATAATAGTTTGTGATTAATAATTCAGTCAATTTTCCTCTTTTCTCCGGGTTTGCATTTACAGAACGTGAAGCCCAAACGCGATTAATTTTATAATCTGAATATAGGTTATCAAAGAAATTATTGGCAGGGTCTTTCGATTTCACATCAGAATTGCTTAAAATCCAAAAATGACCTTGTTTATTTAATTTATCGCAAAAGCGCTTTAATCGAATTTGTTCATTATCGTTAAATCCCTCTTTAGCATAAGAAGTAAAACTAGATGTCAAATCCAATGGCTTGTAAGGCGGATCAAAATAAAAAAACGCGTTATCCGTAGTATAAAGAAGAGTTTGCTCGAAATCACCCGTTAAAATATCTACTTTTTGCAATAGTTCACTATCGACGAAGATTGTATTCTCATCACAAATTGTCGGATTTGTATATTTCCCAAAAGGAACATTAAACAGCCCTTTGCTATTAACACGGTATAAGCCGTTGAAACATGTACGATTGAGGAAAATAAACAGTGTCGTATTTTCGATATTATCAAGGTCTTTTTTATTAAATCGGTCTCGTTGCAATAGATAAAATTCTTTTCGGCTTGCTTCCGATTGTAACGACTTATATTCCCTTTCGATTCGTTTCAGCTCAATAATCAAGTCCGAAGCACTATCTCTAACAGTTTGATAAGCAGTCGTTAAGTCAGAATTAATGTCATTTATTACTGCATTTTTAATATTTTTAATGTTATTTAATGCCCAAAAAAGCATAGCACCGCCTCCTACAAATGGCTCAATATAAGTCAATTCAGTTGACTTGTATAACGCAGAGGGTATAATTTGCTCAATAGAAGAAATTAGTTGACTTTTCCCACCTGCCCATTTAACAAACGGTTTTGCTTGTGTTTTTGAATACCTCATATTGCTGTTTAGCATAATGTTACATTATTTTCTACAATTTTGCAAATATCCATAAAATTTCCAAATCATGACTTATCTTCATCTAAGATTTTTTTGCAAATATACAATTCACCCTTTCAAACTTATAACCTCGCCCCGCAGCCAAGCCGCCCACTCCTTGCTATTTTTTTCAGCATCAAAAGTAGTATAAGGGATAGGCTCGCCAAAGGTTACAGTGAATTTTTTCCCTTTTTGCCGCACCATTTCATCGGGAAGCAGTAGCATCTCCAAATTTACCTTAATTCCCAGCTTCTTACGCCAGTTGGCGATGCGGTAAAAGCGTTCAGTGTTTCTGCCTTCAAAAAAAGCAGGGATAATGTCGCGTTGGTATTCTTTGGCTTTTTGGATAATGGTTTTTTTCCACTCCAAATCTTGAATTTCGCCGTTTATCTTCCGAGAGCATAAACCTGCGGGGAAATAAATTATTAAATCGTTGGAAGCAAAAGCGTTGCGTAACTCTTTTGCCGCATCTGTATTGTTTCTTCCATGTTTATTTAAAGGAATAAAAATGCTGTGCATCGGTTTGAGTATCATTAACAAGTCATTCACGGGAAACTTAATATCTGTGCGGTATTTGCCTATTATTGAGACCAATGCCAAACCGTCAACGGCACCAAGCGGGTGGTTCGATACGACAATATATCGCCCCTCTTTAGGAATCTTTTCTTCGTTGCTCACGGTGACGGAAGCTTGCGCAAATTCCTCTACCACAGCTTGCGCAAACTCAACGGCGCTATCATTTCCGTGTTTTACTAAAAACTGATTCATCGCATCTTGATGGATCAGTTTTTCAACCCAACGAATAATGAAGCGAGGCAGCCATTTGGCTAATTTTTTGTTTTTAGATGCAATCGTTTGTGTAACATCAATTTGTAATATACTCATAATCTTTTATTTCGACAGCCATAATGCAGGGTCGAGGTGGGTAGTTCCTTTCCAAATTTCAAAATGCAGTTCGTAAGTACTTCTTTCCACGACTTTCCCAACTGTACCGATGTTTTGCTTGCCGGTTACTTTGTCATCTTTTTTTACCGAAACATTTGCTAATCCCTGATAAACGGTAATATATTCTCCATGTCGAATTATGACTACTTTTCCTACATTTCCCATATCCAAAATGACATAAACTACGCCGTCGAAAACGGAGCGCACCTGTGTGTTGGGTTCTACCAGAATATCAATGCCTTTGCTATCCATCATCACGGAAGGCACATCGGGGTTTCTATATTTCCCAAAATGAGTTACCGTAGTTCCTTTTACTACAGGCCAGGGGAGTTTGCCCTGATTGCCGGCAAAAGAGCTGGCGGTCATTTTTTCTTCCGGGGTATATTCCAATACCGTAGAAGAAGGCTTTCCCGTAGTACCGGATGCAGTACTGCTTTGTTCCGCCTTTTTTTTATTGGCAGCCAAAATCTCTTGCTCAATGGCTTTTTTAATTGCGGCATCTATCTCTCTTTGTTTCGATTGTTTGGCGTTTAACTCATTCGCTAACTGTTTTTCTTGTTTTTTTAAGTCATTCAATACTTTAGTTTTCGAGTCTCTATCTTTTTCTAACGAATGAATTTCAGATTCTTTACTGACTAGTAATGTTAATTTTTCCTCTTTAATACTCAAAATTTCTGCATTTTTCAGGGCAAGCTCCTCTTGTGTTTTTTTTATCTCCTCTGCCTGATTTTTTACGTTTTCGGAAAAGAGCGCGTAATATTTTGAACGGCGATACATTTGAGAAAAGTCATCGGAAGAGAGTAAAAATGTAAATTTATTAAGAACTCTTCTGTTTTTAAAAGCTAAATAAACCACACGTTCATAGTCAGCTTTCATGTATTCAAGTTTTTTATCCAAACTTTGCGAAAGTTTCGTATTCAAATCCGACTCTATTTCAAGGTTATAGATTTGTATATTTAGTTCGGTAATCAATTTTTCACGATTGTTGATCTGTTTTCTCAATAATGAGATTTGCTGTAATGAGGTGTTTTCCTTTTTTTGTGTTTCTTGCAAAAGCCGCTTAGTGTCCGCAATTTCCGATTCTAATTTTTTTTTATTAGCTCTTAATTGGTCGCTGGTTTGAGCGCTGCTACAGAGCGCTAAAGAGAAACAGACAGCCAAAAAAAAGAATTTATAAAAGTGCATCTAACGGTTTAAATAGGGTGGGGCAAAATTAATGATTTTTTTTAGTGTCCTACATTAAACTTTTTGAAAGTTTTATCATTGCTAATTACTTCTAAGGCTTTCGTAAAACCATCATCATTCATCAAAAATATTTGATAAGCTTCGCCGTAGTTAAACATATTGCGAGAAATTTCAAATCTCAAGGCATCTTTAATAAACACATTAGCTTTATTCAAATTGCGTAAACGCATGGATTCATTAAAAGAATTTTCAACAAACTCCGTGAGCATTTGTTGAAAATGGGCACTGTTTCTCAAATCTTCCAACGAATTATACAATGAGTCCAATTCTGTTGCTTTATCTTTAACAAATTGTTCTGCACGTCTTGAAAATTGGAAAGCTACTGTATCCTTAACTCCTTCATTGTGTGCATGATTCATTAATTCTTGAAAGAGGTCATCCGAGATTATAAAATTACTTTTAAAATCTTCCATTGTTGCATATTTGGAGAGCAGTACTTCTCTGTTCTTTTCCATGTGCTCTAATACAAATCCGCTGATCACTCCTCTTCTCATCATCTCCCCATAGAATGAGGAGTAGCGTGAGGTATCTATCGGGATAAAAATGTCGGGCATAATTCCACCGCCGCCATATACAGTTCTTCCTTTAGCAGTTTGATATTTAAGCGAATCGGGGAATCTGATACTGTCTGCGGTTAAAAGCTCTCCATGACGAACCCTGGCGTTCAGGTCGTTAAGATAATTATCCAATCCATCATTATAAGGGCGTTGGATAAATCTTCCGGAAGGTGTATAATATTTTGATATAGTGAGACGTACTTGTGAACCGTCGGAGAGATAGATAGGTTTTTGTACCAATCCTTTTCCAAATGTTCTGCGTCCCATTACGATGCCGCGATCCCAATCTTGCACGGCTCCCGAAACGATTTCGCTGGCAGAGGCTGACCCCTCATCTACCAAAATAATTAATCTTCCTTCCTGAAAATTGCCTTTATTGGTTGACTTGAACGATTCGCCGGTTCCTCTAAAATTATCTGTATAGACAATCATTTTGTCGGGACCTAAAAACTCATTGGCAATTTCGAAAGCGGCTTGCAGATAGCCGCCGGTATTTCCGCGTAAATCAAAAATGAGATTTTTCATTCCGCGTGCTTTTAAACGGGTAAGCGCATCCCGAAATTCTTGCGGGGAGGTTTGTGCAAAACGCTCTAAGCGAATATATCCGGTGTTTTTATCTGCCATAAAATACACATTAATACTGTTCATCGGAATTTTATCGCGCGTAATGGTAAACTCTAAGAGTTCAGGGTTTCTCCCTCTTTTCACAAAAACGGTCACTTTAGTGCCCTTTTTTCCGCGCAAATGATCTGCCACCCATCTATTATTCACATGTTTTCCATATGCAATGGCGGTATCTACCTTCATAATTTTATCTCCGGCTTTTAGCCCCACTTTTTCAGATGGACCATTTACGATAACCTCCATAATATTAATGGTATCTTTAATTATTTGGAACGTTACGCCAATGCCGTCAAAAGATCCGATGAGCGGTTCATTAGCTTGCTGCACGTCTTTTTTAGAGATATAGGCAGAATGGGGATCAAGTTCTTTAAGCATTTCCAAAACACCTTTTTCTACTAACATATCGAAGTCCACAGTATCTAAATATTGCTCATTGATATTTTTGAGTAATTGGTTCATTTTTTGCGAATGCACCGGATAGGTTGAGTTCTGTGCAGAAGCCGTAACTGAAATCAGAAAAAATAATAGAAACAGTTTAATTCTCATACAATATTAATATTAAAACAGTTTGAAGTCAAACGTGGAAAATAGAAAAATGTTATTAGGGTTAGGAAAAAAACTGTAGGGGCATTGCGCGCAATGCCCCTACAGTTTTTTTATCGCATCAAACTTACACTCTTCAATACACAATCCACACTGCACACATTTTTCAACATCAATGCCATGCACCTGATAAGGTGTATAAGGAATGGCATCCACCGGACAAACTTTGGCGCATTTGGTACAACCCGTACAATTGTCATCAATAATATATTTTACTAACGATTTGCAAACACCGGTAGGGCAAACGCCGTTGATGTGCGCTTCATATTCCTCCCGAAAATACTTAATGGTAGTGAGTACAGGATTGGGTGCGGTTTTTCCAAGTCCGCACAACGCGGTTTTTTTTATATTCAACGCCAATTGCTCTAATTTTTCAATATCCTCCATTTTTGCTTTACCCGATGTAATGTTGTTCAAAATATCAAGCATTCTTCTAGTCCCAATACGACAAAACGTACATTTTCCGCACGACTGTTCGCAGGAAAAACTGAGGAAATAACGCGCCACATCAACCATACAATCTTGGTCGCTCAATACTACCAATCCGCCGGAACCCATCATGGTGCCCATGGTGCTGAGTGCATCGAAATCCACCGGAACATCGCACAGTTCGGCAGGGATGCAGCCGCCCGATGGACCGCCTATCTGAACAGCCTTCAGTAGAGACGTGGCGCGCTGGGTCTCTACCACCCCGCCCCCAATTTTCTCCACAATCTGACGAATCGTCATCCCCATCGGCACTTCTATCAAACCGCCGTGTTTAATCTTTCCCGCAAGGGCAAACACCTTTGTTCCTTTGCTACTAAGGGTGCCAATCTCTGTGTATTGTTCTGCTCCATGCTTAATGATATAAGGGATTTGGCTTAATGTTTCTACATTATTTACTAAAGTGGGACAGCCATTAAGTCCTTCAACGGCAGGGTAGGGGGGGCGTTGTTTTGGGAATCCGCGCTTTCCTTCGATGGAGGCTATCAGTGCGGTTTCTTCGCCGCAGATGAATGCGCCCGCGCCTTCAAAAACAGCGATGTCGAATGAAAAATCTGTTCCGAAAATGTTTTCTCCGAGCAAGTTTCTTTCACGGCAAAGCTCTATGGCGGCGCGTATTCGCGAAACCGCCAACGGATATTCTGCCCGGATATAGAAAATCCCTTTTGCCGCTCCTACTGCGTAACCGGCGATAATCATTCCCTCGATGATCCGGAATGGGTACGATTCCAACAACATTCTGTCCATGAATGCGCCAGGGTCGCCCTCATCGCCATTGCAAATCACGTATTTCTGTAGGGGCGTTGCGCGCAACGCCCCTACGATTTCCCATTTTTTTCCGGTCGGAAAACCGCCACCGCCGCGTCCGCGTATTCCGCTACTAAGGGTAGATTTTACGACTTCCTCAGGAGTGAGCGATGCAAGTGTTTTTTTTAGTGCTTCAAAACCGCCGTGAGTAATGTATTCATCAATATTCAATGGAGTTAAAAATCCATACCCTTCAGTAGAAATATGTTTTTGTTCAGAAAGAAAACTGTCAATTATGCCGGTGCGTTCGTTTTCCGGCTTCCAAACTACGTTGTCCCATGTGGCATCGGTATGGTAGATGTCTAAATGCCCCAACAAACTATTCTTTAGGCGATTTATTCGATTAGTTGATTTAAAATGGTGATGCAAAATCTCTTTGACTTCGGCAGGCTTTACGTTGGGGTAACGTTCTATAGCGCCATCGGACAGCACAACATCAATTAAAGGCACTTTATTGCAAACGCCCACACAGCCTACGGTTTTGATATGGACATCAATTCCTAACTCGCGTTCGGCTTTTTTCAATTCTCCGAAAATATCGGAAGATCCGCTTGCCTGACAGCACGAGCCCATGCCAAGCCGTATTTCTCCGGCAACTTTTCGTTGGGTTTTCTTAACTTCCTCTTGCTCTTTTTCTTCTTGTTGTATTAAAAAGTCATTAAGGGCACTATTGACCTTACCCGGAAGCACATGCCCATAAATTTTTTCATCAATTTGCACTACCGGAGCCAGCGTGCAACAGCCCAAGCAAGCGATCTTTTCGATAGAGAAAAGTTTATCGGTGGTAGTTATGTTATCCTCCTCCATTTTCAGTTCGCGCCGAAAGGCATCGTAAACATTCCCTGCGCCCTTCACGTGGCAAGCCGTGCCGGTGCAAACCTTTATCAAATGCTTGCCGTAAGGAATATGTCGAAATTGGGAGTAAAACGTGGAAACGCTGATGAGTTGCGCACGGTCAATCTTCGTTTTCTCATAAACACGCTCTATCGCTTCGTGCGGCAGATAGCCGAATTCGTTTTGCAATGCCTGAAGCAAGGGGATTATGTGGTTACGCTCTGTACCGATTTGCCGGATAATAGTATCCGTTGGGGTTATGAAATCGGGGGTGGTGCAGCTACAGTTCATAATTTTTATTTTTCTTGAACCAGGATTTTAATAAAATTTTTAGGATTGCCATGATTTTTTATTTAACGCCCGGCGGCTTTATGAGGTGGCGGCTTCCTAACACATTTTCAACGCGAGCAACCGCCGCGAAAATAGCAAAATAACTCTCCACGCAAGATAATGCCGCTATCTTGCAAAACCGCTTGTTGTGGGCGGTAGCAGCCTTCCGACTTAAAACTCATCCTCTCAACTCACTCAATCTTCCTGATGTAGATGAACGTCATTTGCGTTTCGTCTGACGGCTCAAAGTTGATTAATAGCTCCATCCCTTGCACAAAACCAACGGTGCGCATTTTCTCCATCGTTTCAACCGTTACTTCTCCACCTGACGAGTTTTCTGTGGTGCGGATGATTAAATCGGAGGTAATGGTGCCGCCGTTTACAAACTCGCTCGCTTGGCGCAATGCCTTTACCTGCGCCACCCGAAACATATCGCTCTCTTTGGCGTACTTCGCTTTTTCTAAGCTGAGCACAGAAATCAAATACTTGTTGTCGTAATCTTCTACGATTTTTACACCTTCAAACTTGGTGTTGTTGTACATGCGTTTGAGATAATTGGCTAAAGTGGTACGCTCCTCGTTGTAGCTTTGGGCAAAAAGTTGTGCGCTAAACAACGATAAAATGCTGAATAATAGTAGTTTTTTCATAATTCATTTTTTTTATTTGCATTTAAAAATCGGTATGTTTTTAAAAATAAAATTCCTGCTGTAATTAAACTTACTCCAAACTGCAAATTTCGGTCATACCCAGCCAGCGATTTCGGTGATACCCGGCCACTTTTGTGCCTCCATGACCTCAAAGAACGCGGTGCAAAACTATTGTTTTTTTCTTAAACTTTCTCCTTTTAATTC
>Ga0123353_10011902_pt1 | contig 12301 bp, 11 predicted proteins | sample TergutLab28metaG_3_FD_92763 | JGI IMG/M metagenome (GOLD analysis project Ga0123353, IMG submission 92763) | Labiotermes labralis P3 segment gut microbial communities from Petit-Saut dam, French Guiana - Lab288 P3 | ecosystem: Host-associated > Arthropoda: Insects > Digestive system > Gut ... | reverse complement strand
GCGGATTTTCCTCAGATTGGATTGATTTTGGGTAGATTTTCGGGATTGTTTCCCTGATTTTTCCCTTTCATTCTGGTCGTAACCCATGCTTTGCGATATGCACCTTTGGAGTACCATCCGCTAAGGGTTAAATGTTTTTGAATCGTCATCTGGTAAAAGGATTCGATTGTGCGAACCACTCTACCAGACACATGTTTTCGCCCCACGTCAAAGATGACGTACTTGCCACGTTAGACTTGACGTTTGACAATGTAGAGAACTTCCCGATTGTACTTCAATCGAATCGGTGACAGGAGTTTTTCAAGAGAAAGATTGAGCCGCCTGACCAATGTCTCGATGGCAGTCTTGCTCAAGCCACAATCGTCCCCAGACATTGCTTCGGCGATTTCCATAAATTCAAACTCCGTCCGCCCTTCCGCCCGGTTCAATTCGTGAATGTATGTAAACAACCGGTAAGTCGATAGAGTGAGTTCGGTTTTACGCCCACGAAACTCTATCGTAAGCGGTTCCTGTCTATTCCGGGAATAACCGACTTCTACTTCCGTGTCGTGATGAGCGTCTTGTTCCTTTGTTTCCCGAATTGCGGACGGAGTTGAAGCGGCATTTTTCGCTTGATGGTACGGAGGGAAACGAGTTTGTGATTCAGGGTTTGCAAGGGACATCGTGGAATTTACATGGTTCGTTTCAGAAGATTGCTCGCAAGGCTGGATTGGGAACGATTGATCGTCCTTTTGACACGTTGCGGACGAGTCGGAGTAACGAGATTCGGAAGCGTTGGGGCGAAACGAAAGAGAGCCTTTGGATTGGACACACGCAAGATGTTGCAAAAAAGCATTATTACGATTTGGACGATGAGGAATTTGCGGAGGCGGCGGGCGTGTGATACATGCTAAAATCCATGCGATTGGGCGTATTTATGGGTTGAGTCCGGTGCGATGCAATTTTTGAAGTGCCTGTTTTACAAGCACTTGCAACTGTGTACAATGCGGTGGCAATGACATCGCATTATCGTTTATAAATCTGATTGGCAAAGAGATATTCCGTTGCAAACACGCAGGCAAGGAGGAGCATAATGGCGGCGTAGATTTCCTGGCCGACACGGCGGCGGGCAATGCCGAATTCGATCTCCTGCGGTGTTCGCACCACTTGGTAATTCCCCTCTCCCAAGAGCCGATCCAACGTTGCCGCATTGACCCTTTGCAACCGCGTTTCTCCCGATCGAAGATTGGCACTGAAACCCATGTCCAACGCCGTCTGCCCCACTCCGCCCGAACGAACACTGTAATTGCCCGGCCCGGTCGTTCGGGAAATCACAATCTCCCGACGTACAGGGTCAGGAGTCAACCGCTCCGACGTTCCCTGCGGTGTGCCAAGCAAACAACTCGTCGGCAACGTCGGCATACGCGGACGAAGCACCACCGACTCGCCGACCGTAAAATTCGATTTTTGACTTCCCATCCCGACAAGATGCTTTGCAATTCCTTCGGCGAGTAACATAAAAATCCACGCCGCTTCACCGCGTCCCAAGTCGTTCCAATACGTTGCCATATTTGCCGTTTCGGAAACGGGAGTCGTTACCATCACCGTAGAGCCGCGTCCCAGAGTTTGCGTAATCATTGCCGGTCGATTGTCCGAAAAACTCGCCGCAATGTCTGCCAAACTCGAAAGTTCCCCCAGTTCCCAATAGCGGTAAATCGGTTGAAAATCCCAGGGAAAATTGCTCAAGTCCATGTCAATCGACCGAAACGGCGTAAAAATCGGCGACACGCCGGGAACGAGCCAAACTTCGTCGGGACGTGCCTGCCGAACCAACTTTGCCCCCAACACTTCGGTCGCATTGGCATGATTAAACGATGCCAGCAAGTCGGCGTGCGGACCTAGAAATGTTCCTACGCCGAAACCTGCGGAAGCATAATCGGCAAGTCTTTTCCATACGCCCGATGAGAGCGACGAAGGATCAAGCAACACAACGGCTTGATACTCCTGTAGCTCCGACATTGCCGTCCGGGTCAGTTCCGTCATCGGTCTTGTTTCCACGGCAAACGGTACGGTCTCCAATGCATGTCGGAGAAACAGAGCGGTTTCACTGACCGGCGGTTGGGCGAACACCAACACTTTTTGCTCCGGCTGCATCGACAGCGTGAACCAGCACTGATCGTCCATCGGCAGCGCGTCGGGAGTCGAAAAGCGAAGTTTCCCCTGATGTGTTCCCGGCTCAATTCCGGTGAGCGTCATGGAAACAGTCTGCTGCGATTCGCCATCGGGAAAATCGACAGTTCGAGACCTTCGTACTGTTTCGGCTGCCGGATCGTGTGTGTCGCCGATGAGAACGAGTTCAATCGTTTTCGTGGTTGCCGGTCCGTAGTGCGCCACTTGCACTTCGATCTGGACGGGTGCCGGAGCAATCGGCGTTTCGGGAATCAACGTCATTCTCTGAAAGGAGGAATTTCGCGGTTCCTTGACCCCGACATCGACGATAAAGAGTTCGCCGTTATATCGGCGTAACATATCCGCCGAAGCGGTGGTCTCTTCCCAGCCGGGAACGGAAAGATCGGTCAGAACGTAGAGTTCGCGCTGGTCAAATTCGCTTTCCGTGAGCAGTGCGGCGGCATTTTGCACAATTTCGGCGATGGGACGACTCAATGGCGTAATGCGGAGCCGGTCGATGGCATCTTCTGCCGCTAGTTTGTCAACCTGAAAGACTGGCGTTTCCGGTTCGCAACTCAAAACGGCAACGTTGCTGTTTTGCGGGATTTGCCGGAGAATCCATTGGGCAAAGTCTTGGGCTTCTTCCAGCCGGGTTTTGTTTTCTGCCATATAATTCATCCGTAGCGAGGTATCGACAACAATAGCGGCGGCAATCGGAGCGTCCTGACTGCCGAGCGTTGTTACGAGTTGCGACACAAATCCGTCTTGGTTCGAAACGAAGGGAATCCAGGCGAGATTGAGCATTGGTCGTGCCAGTGCGAGTCCGAGGAGCGTGAAGAGCAGAATCCTCATGATGAGGAGCAGAATGTGTTTGAGTCGGTAACTTCGGCGATGCGTTTCGATTTTTTGGAGAATAAGCATCACGGCGGGAAACTCGATGACTTTGGGTTTTCCCTGCATGAGTAGGTGCAAGACTATCGGCACGGCCGCCGCCGCCATACCGCCGAGAAGTAAGGATGCCGTGGTCAGGGAAAACATAGAATATCATACTATCATGGCGGTTTTCCTTTTGCAATGCCTCGTCCCACGATCCTCGTTTTCACACGCTACTACCTCTCCAACCCTAAAATTGCGAATTGCATTGTGCTTCGCTCCATTCCATCTTTTGTTATTATCCCAAACTCAAAAGACGTTTTTTACAAAATAAACTTGCTCAAATCTTCGTCCTTGCAGAGTTCGTCGATTCGTTGCCGGACATATTCGGCATCGACGGTTACGGATTCTCCCGGTCGTTCCGAGGCATCAAAACTCAACTCTTCCAAGAGCCGCTCCATGATCGTGTATAAACGCCTCGCTCCGATGTTTTGCATCTTTTGATTGATCGAAAACGCATAACCCGCAAGAGCGTCAATGCCGTCTGGCAGAAAGTTCAATCCGACCTGTTCCGTTTGCATCAATGCCTGATACTGCTTCGTGAGCGAACCGTCCGGCTCGGTCAAGATGCGGACAAAATCTTCCTTCGTCAAATCTTTCAGTTCGACACGAATCGGAAAGCGACCTTGCAATTCCGGCATCAAGTCGCTCGGATTGGAACGGTGAAACGCTCCCGCCGCAATGAAAAGAACGTGATCCGTTTTAACGTAACCATATTTCGTTTGAACCGTTGTCCCTTCCACAATGGGCAACAGATCACGCTGGACTCCCTGCCGGGATACGTCCGCTCCATGTTGCTTTTCGCTGGCAACGATCTTGTCGATTTCGTCAATGAAGATGATTCCAAGATTTTCCGCCAGTGCAATGGCTGCCGATTGAATTTTTTCTTTGTTCAGCAAGCGGTCGCTCTCCTGTTCGAGGAGGAAATCGCGGGCTTCTTTGACGGTCAATTCCCGGCGTGACCGGCTTTTCGGAATAATTTTTTCGAACATTTCCTGCATGTCCACTTCCATCGATTCCATACCGGGCATGTTGCTCATTATCATCGGGATGGCACGCGTTTCGGTCACGATACTCACAGTTCGCTCTTCCATTTGCCCGGCTTCGAGCATCTTTCGTATCTTATCCCGATTTCGGTCGTGCTTGACTTTTTGAACGAGTTCACCATCGCTCAAATTTTCGAGATCATCGTCGTCTTCCTCTTCTTCGTTGTCATCGGTGCGCTGTTTCGTTTTGGAAGGGGGCGGAAGAAGCATATCGACCAGCCGGTCATTGGTGCGTTTTTGTGCTTCTTCTTTTACCTTTTCTCGTTCCGCTGTGCGTACAATACCGAGGGCGTTTTCGACGAGTTCGCGTACCATACTTTCGACATCACGTCCGTAGTATCCGACTTCGGTGTATTTTGTTGCCTCAATTTTAATGAAGGGCGCACCGGCGAGTGTGGCGAGTCGTCGAGCGATTTCGGTCTTTCCGACTCCGGTGGGACCGATCATCATGATGTTCTTTGGAGAAATTTCTTTTTTCATCGTCTCATCGACTTGCTGTCGCCGCCAGCGGTTGCGTACCGCAATCGCTACGCTCCGCTTGGCTTCGTCCTGACCGACGATGTGTTTATCCAGTTCCGCTACTATTTGTCGGGGTGTGAGTTCCATAGGGGCACCAGTATAGCCCATGAACCCAAAAGGGACAAGACCGGACGCAGCTCAAGGGCAAAATAACCGAACGATCTCTAAAAGTCGGGATAGCGCGGATCAACGTTCACAATCCGTCCCTCGCTCGGCATAGGCATTGCCGATTCGTAATGGGGTTCGTAAGACTGCGTTTCGTAATAAATGGGACTCGCCGATTGACTCCGTTGAGTAGCCGGCCGCCTCGGTAAAGATAACGTCGATTTTGAAGTTCGATGGACTTGCACAGGCACTTCTTCCAGCACTTCCACGACCTCACCGTCAATGATCGTCATCGGCGGATAGTAAGGCACTGTCGCATACATTCCTCGGCTAAAACTGCGAGGCAACGTCTTGATCGGCGGTTCCTTTCGCAATAGGTTCCGAATGAAGACCGCAGGATCACGAGCCGCCTTGTCGGTCAAAACCTTCACATTATGAGCAATCGGCTTGAAATCTGCCCGAAGCATCCAATCGACCTCGTCGGTAATTTTTTCTACGTTGTCAAGCGTCGCCAGTATTTTTTCATACGCTTCAGGATCACGAATGAGCCGCTTGACCGTCCCGTCGGCTTTGCGGAAATTTTCGACGATCATCGTCAGTTCGCTAAACAGGGATTCGAGCCGAAGTGAACTCCGCTTGACTGCCGAAACGATCTCGGGAACATCATCTCCGACCTGATCGGTAATCTTCGTAACGACTTCCATTGCGCGGGCAACTTTTTCGATACCGGCACTCAAATTGTCCACCGAAACGCTTCCTTTTTCGATGAGTTCCCGGGTTTCCTGAACAAAAAGTGTCGATTCAGAAACCAGTACTCGTGAACGTTCGATCACATCCGGCAGGTCGTTTAGCAGTTGCCGGACATTCTTTTGCACATCGGGATCATTGATAAATTGTCCGATTCCATCGGTCGTTTGACGTAGCGAAGCCATCGTTTGCCGGGTTTCATCGACGACTGCCGAGAATTTTTGCTGATACACCGTGAATTCTTCCGGTGAGCCAATAGCATTATTGAGACGTTCCATGAATCCGCCGATCTGTTCGGCGGCATCGGAAACACTTTGAATTGCCTTGCTTATATCTCCTTCGATGTTTCCAAGACCGCTCACCAAGTCGCCCGAATCCATACCGACAAGATAGGGGATTGCCTTAAAGTCCAATTCTTTGGCTTCTCCGACGAAGTTTAACCGCTTGACGAATTCCAGTGAAGCGTCTCCCATGATGATCGTTTGCCGAATCCGACATTCTTCATCGGTGTAAAGTTTCCGTCCCCGGTCGATGTTGATCGTTACTTCGACTTGCTGGTCTTTCTCGACCAGTTCCACTCGTGTTACCCGACCGATCTGGATGCCCGCTTTGAGTACGGGAGTATTCCGTTTAACTCCCGGCGCACGTTGAAAGCGAACCTGTATGGCACTTTCTCCGCTCCTGAAGTTGACCACGGGTTGTCTGCCGAAAAAGAACGTCATCAGAACAAGACTGACGATACAGGCAAGCACCATGATTCCGATCCGAAATTCTTGACGCTGGGTCTCCATGTTTCGGGTATCGGTTATTCCGATATGGCAGTTTAGGAAAATTTTGCCGAATTTTTGGATTATAGGGGAAATTCCGGCGAACGTATGAGAAATTAGGGTGGCGCAAGAGTATCCGGTTTGTAACGAAAATGCTGGCTCCCCGTATGACAAGAGGATAAAAAAAGGGAGGAAATATTTGACTTTGTTAATTTTTACCCCATACTTTCGTTGACGCGGTAAAAGAGTGCCGCCCCCTTGCCATTTTTCCCATTAAAAAGGAGACCTCCCTAATGAAAAAGTTGATGATTCTCGTTTCATGTTTTGCGTTGCTCCTCGTTTTGAGCAAAGCAAGTTTCGCTCAGGATTTCGACGACGTTGACGATCCCGCCCCCGCCTGTTCCTGTTGCTACTGTATGGCGATGGGGGCACCGGCTCCGATGCCGTTTGCTTATCCGCCATGCCCTGCTGCTCCGAGGCATTTTGGCTCCAGACTCGCCGCCCTTGTTGGCAGGCATACCTTGCCGTTTGGCACACCGTATCCCGGTATGCCGATGAGTCCCGCTCTTGCGCCGTATCCTGCGTATCCTGCAACGCCAGTGGGTCCCGTTGCGGCTCCGTATCCCTACGGAGTTACGGATTTGAAGTATCGTGCTGTTCGCCGTGCCGCTCGACTCGCTCCGCCACCGCAACCGTATCCGGTACCGGTTCCTATGGCAGTCGCTCCTCCGCAGGTTCTACCCGCCCCTGCTCCCGAAGGTTATGCACCGGGTGCCGCTCCCGTTGTACAAACAGGAAGGAGAAACCTGCAACGCTACGGTGATGCGCCGGTCATCAATTTTATGTCGATAGTCCGTACCCAACAACCGTATCCGTATTACCCGTATCCGATGCCAGTGCAACCGCAGTTTCCGATGCCGGTGCGTCCGTAGCAATGTGCGAACGATCAGCGTCGTGTGAAGGTTAAAAATGCAGATGCCGGTAGAAATGCCCCCCCTATTGAAAGACACCGACAATCGACACAACCGTTACAGTTGCCCCAATGAGAAACGTGCCAAATTTAACGATGATTCACCACTCGGTTTTTCGATACGACCGGTGACGAGGTGTGCCGTCTGAATGGGACAACCCAACCCCTTTTTGGAAAACGGCATTTTAGGTAAAACGGAGAGTCAACAATGGCGATTTCATCTATTGCGAACTACGGATCAACAGTGGCGGGGCGTTCGTCTGCAGCAGCGTGTCCAACGTGTAACGGCAGTGCAGCCCGAGCGAGTACGGTCAATACCTTTTCTGGTTACAAGGGCCGGACTACCGATTCCTTTACCTGTGCAACCTGTGGTTCCCAAAAAACCAGTGCGTCCCCATCGGCACCGCGAACGTCCGTGAGTTCCTCTTCGGCGTACTGTCCGACGTGTGCGGGAAACAGTTCTTCGGCAAGATCGTCGGCGTTTCCCAGTAGCACAGCAAGCACGTATAATTGCCCGACCTGTGGAAAAGGGACAACGGGAAGTTCGACTTCGACGGCTGGTCGAGCGGCAACCTATACGAACAACACAACGACTTGGGCACGCTAGAGCGTAGTCGTAACAGGTCTGGACGAAAACCTCATCCGGCGTAACATTTTTAGCAATTTTTCCGAAGGTAGAAAAAATTTCCTTGAAATGTACTGGTTGCAATGGTAGAATAAGGTCGGGGTGGGTTCAACAGCCATTTGTGGCGTAAAGGCAAGCCTTATGACGATTTCATATTCATCTGCACAGGAATTTTTAGCCCAGATTTTTTCGTCCAAACGGGATTCAACTGAAAACGTTTCCGGGAGCGAGAAAAGAAGGCACCATGTTATCGGTGGTGCGTTTGACAGGCATTTTGCGCTCAAAGGCTTTGGTTCTTTCGTTCAGAGCATTGAAATTCCCATTGACGACCCACAGTCTATTTTGGACGGGAGCATACCGTTTCACTCCCTGGTACTGAAACCGCAATCGGCGGCATTTGACGAGGAATTTGAAGTATTGCCGTTTTACGTTCAAGACTCGTCGGAAATGGTACTTGTGGTATTTACGGACACGGGCACGGGAACTTACGTACCGGTAGATCCTCCACTTCCAGAAGACGGTCCCGGTATGTGGGTGCTTGTGATTGGCTTTATCGGCAGTACCTCGCAGATAGAATTAAAACAAGCCCATAGGGTAACGGACGGCACGAACATTCTGATACCGGAGGTTCATTTAGCGGAATTAACAGGTCTGTCTAGGGAGATAGGTAGCACTGTGTTGCCTCCCAGCCCCGAGACATGGTCAAAATGCTTACCTTTTGCACGTCTTACTTTTAGTTCGGTTTTGACTCTATCCGAGGCAACTTACGATGCCCTGCTTCCCCAACTACCCGTAGGTACACTTATTGCAATTACCGAATAATTATGCCATTGAAAGTTCCAACGCCAACTGGAGTTCGCGAAGTCATTGACCTGAAGGTCATGGCGGCTGACGGTACGCCTGTGGACGTTCAGCGGGCTGTGGTCAAAACGAGCGACGATACCGTTGAAACAGTCTGGGAACGATTTCGCCTTAGGTTCTACCAGAATAATCTGGCAATAGGGCATAAACGGGTACAATTTGATTTCTTCGCCTTCCTGGCATACTTTGCGGTAAATTCTTAACCGCAAGGTACGCAAAGAGCGCAAAGGAAACTAAAGCAGGAGTCCTAAAATTTTATGACATACAAGATACTAGCCCTTTATAAAATAAAATAATGGTTGAATTTTTATTATTTTGCATAGCAACGGTAGGAATGACCTCCATCATCACACAGGGGGTCATTTTTCAACCGTTTCGGCAGTTTTTCGGCGACTGGGCGGAAAAAATCCACGAACGTCAACAGATGAAAGCGCAAGAGCGGGGCGGCAGCGGGAAAATCCTGTCCCCCCCGGTTTCCCGCCGGTCGTTTATCGAATGGTTCAACGAATTGATCAACTGCGCCCAATGTACCGGTTTCTGGTGCGGACTATTCTGCGGACTCTTTTTTGTCTCGTTGGATTGCTCCTACCAAACATGGGGGATATGGTTCTGCTATGGTTTGGGAGGCAGTTTTTTGTCGGCACTCGGCTGTAATCTGATCGACTGGGCTTTCTACTGCAAAATGAACGCCCTTCGACACTTGGAAGAACAGGATACAATGTTGGCTGAACGGCGAGCGCACGCGGAACAAAACGAGACTGCGTAGGTCTCCCAATAGTCCCATGATTATTAAATTTCACCCTAACACATCGCCGGAAAGCGTTTCAGATGTCGCCCGTGTTTTAGAACTGGCGGGAGCGCACTACCATCAGACGCAATTCGGCGGCAATCCCGTTTTGGTCTCAGAAGACGTGCCCCTAACTGTTCACAAGTTAATTCCAAGGACACACGTCGAAACATTCCTTAGCACCGACTATCCTTTTCCGCTATGCAGTTTCGCCATGCGTCCCGGCGGTTCGGTCATCCGTGTTCGGGATTTTGCCGTTGGTCAGGGGAACTTTGCGCTCATTGCCGGTCCGTGTACGATTGAAACGGAGAAACAGGTTTTGGTCACGGCTCAACTGGTTCGAGCCGCCGGTGCAACGGCACTGCGCGGCGGTGCCTTCAAACCGCGAACGAGTCCTTATGTCTTTCAGGGCTTGAAATTACAGGGCTTAAAAATTCTCCAAAAGGTGAGAGAAGAGACGGGACTTGTGACCGTTACCGAGGCGATGTGTTCGGAAGAGGTCAAAATGGTTGCCGAATATGCTGACATAGTGCAAATCGGCACTCGAAATGCCCAAAATTACCGACTATTAGAGACGTGCGGCGAGATGCGGATTCCTATTTTATTGAAACGGGGCTTCGGCAACACGTTAGAAGAGTTTTTAATGTCAGCCGAGTACATTTTGGCAGGAGGGAACGAACAGGTGATTCTTTGCGAGCGGGGAATTCGGACGTTTGAAACTCACATGCGCTACACTTTGCCGGTGGGGTCATTGCCTGTTTTGAAGTCGATGACGCATTTACCGGTAGTGGTGGATCCGTCTCATGCGGCGGGCAATGCCGAACTGGTGCCGAGTTTGGCGTTCGCTTCGACTGCCGCCGGAGCGGACGGTTTACTCATCGAAGTTCATCCTTACCCGGAGCATGCCCTTTGCGATGGTCGACAATCATTGACACCCGATGAATTTACAAAAATGGCACAAACGTGTGAAAAAATCCGAAAAGCGGTGAGTTAATATGGGTGATCTACACTTGTTTTTTGCCGCCCGATAGAGTATGATGGAAATACCTTTCCACGGGAAAGTGGTGTACCGAAAGGTGTGTAATGAAATTCAAAGACGACGCTTCGCCCTTCAGCGTTCTCATCGTTGAAGACGACCCGGTGGTGCTCAACCTGCTGACCCATCTCTTGGGAGTGGGGCATCATAAGGTACACTCTGCGTCCAATGGTAATCAGGCACTTCAGATCGTGTTGCAACATTGTCCCGACGTAATCATCACGGGGTTGCACGTACCGGGATTAGACGGTCTTGAACTTTGTCGGCGTGTCCGGCAACTTCATTTGCAGAAAGTGCTCCCGCACTATTCGTACATACTGATTCTGACCACCCAATACTATAAGGACGCTATCATCGAGGGGCTGGAAGCCGGTGCAGATGACTTCATCGAAAAGGATATTTCCAGTTTATCGAGTTTTCGGGCAGAAATTCAAGCCCGATTCAATGCCGCCCAGCGTATCCGAAGACTCGAAATAGACCTCGAATATGCTGCCAAATACGATTCGCTGACCCAACTTCTCAACCGTGTCGCATTTTTTGAGTCCGCCCAGGTACTGTGGGATCGATCCATTAGGAACAAAACTCCTTTGGCGGCGGTGATGATCGACTGCGACCTGTTCAAGCGGGTCAATGACATCTATGGTCATGCAGCAGGGGATTCCGTTTTGAGGGAACTCGCCGCCGTTTTTCGCAGTTTTTCCAGAGCCTCCGATCTAATTTGCCGTTACGGCGGCGAAGAATTCTGTGCTCTATTGCCCGGCTGTACGGAAGAAATCGCCTGGGACTGGGCAGATCGAATACGCCGACAATGCGAATCTATTCCGATCAAGCATGCTGGTATTGATATAGCCGTTACCGTCAGTTTCGGCGTAGCGGAACGTTCCGAATTAACAGGACTGCTGGACCACCTTATTGGCTACGCCGACCATGCCATGCTTACCGCCAAAGAATGGGGACGCAATCGGGTCATTTCGTACTCCGAAATGTCCGCACATCCCACTATTACCACGGGAAATTTTCCGATTCATTTGTTCGACAACATAACGGCAGAAGAAGTGATGATTCCCTTTCCCTTGGCGATTCAACCACACGACTCGGCGGCAATGGTGGCGGATTGCTTTCTCAAAACACGATTTGAAACGTTGCCCGTGACCGACCACGAAGGAAAACTCATTGGGATCGTTTCGGAAACCGATCTTATTGCAATGATCGGGCAACTCGAACAGTGGGTATCGCCGATCAAAGGAATTGTGTTTACCAACGTAGCGAGTTACCCAGTGGATACGCCAATTCGGAAAATTGTCGATTTTCTCAACCGAACGTCGATTCGCCGAGTGATGATCGTTCAAGATGGAGCATTAGTGGGATATATCTGTAGGACATCACTCCTCCGTTGGATGAGAAATCAGTGGGCAATGATGAACGGAAATCACGATGATATTATTCCCGATGTCTCCTCTCGGGAAATGTTTGTCGGCAATTTACGCACCACCGTCGAAGCCTTAAAAGAGAAACTTCTCTATTTAGACGATGTCGTTGCGGACGGCGAAAATACAGCAAGCCTGATGGCGGATCGCGGACGCTTGGTTTCTGTGATTTCACAGTGCCAGGACATTATGGATCAAGTCTTGAAATACGTATCTGTTCCAGGAACGGCGTATTCAGAGAATTCTTTTTTGGGTCGATAAGGATTTCATAGTTTCCTTTTCCTCGAATCTTTTTTTCTGTAACCTCCCATGCCTAAAAAGCCGCCTCGC
>Ga0123353_10011901_pt1 | contig 12301 bp, 10 predicted proteins | sample TergutLab28metaG_3_FD_92763 | JGI IMG/M metagenome (GOLD analysis project Ga0123353, IMG submission 92763) | Labiotermes labralis P3 segment gut microbial communities from Petit-Saut dam, French Guiana - Lab288 P3 | ecosystem: Host-associated > Arthropoda: Insects > Digestive system > Gut ... | reverse complement strand
TTGAGGCCCTCGCTGTAAAACGCGGGTACCGTCTTGTTTCCTCGCGCCTTTTGGGCGATGACGCAGGGCTCCTGGAAGCTGCGATAAGGGAAGCAAACGCTTTAAACGATGTGGTTCTTGTATCGGGGGGGAGCTCCCAGGGGGATAAAGATTTTACCGCGGATATCATTAACCGGGTAACGAAAGGCGGGGTCTTTACCCACGGCCTGGCGCTTAAACCCGGAAAACCGACTATCCTGGGCTGGGACGAAGAAAACAGAACTTTGCTTGCGGGCCTGCCGGGTCATCCGGTCGCGGCCATGATGGTTTTCGAGCTTTTATTGGGATGGCTCTTTGACAGGCTTTTTAAAGTTTCTCCTCCCTTTCCCATACCGGCAAGGATCACAAGCAATATTCCGGGAAAGCCGGGAAGAACTGTCTTGCAGCCAGTGACTCTCCGTTTTGAGAACGGAACTTATCTGGCGGAACCTGTGTTTGGGAAGTCGGGAATGATCACGACGCTCACCCGGGCCAGCGGGTACATCCTTATCGATTTGAATAAAGAAGGACTCAGGAAAGACGAGCCTGTTCTGGTTCATCTTTTTCAATGAAATTTTATTGAGGGGAAAATATGGCAAAGCGAAACCTTTACCTTAGCAATGTCCCGGTAGAAGAAGCTCTTTCGAAGTACCTCAAGGCCCTGGAGCATTTGGCTCCCAGGTTTGAAGAAATCCCTGTTGTGGAAAGCCTGGACAGGATTACAAGAAGCGCGGTTTTTGCCCGCCTCAATTCGCCGCTTTATAGCTCCGCGGCCATGGACGGAATCGCCGTCATTGCGTCTAACACAACTGGCGCCCGTGAATCAAACCCCGTCGTTTTAACCGAAGGGAAGGATTTTGTTCCCGTTGATACAGGAGATCCCGTTCGTCCTCCCTTCGACGCGGTTATCATGGCGGAAGATCTTGTTGAGGCAGAGCACAATCAAAGTTTCAGGATCCTGGAAGCCGCTTCTCCATGGCAGCATGTAAGGCCTGTTGGAGAAGATATTGTTAAAGGGGAGATGATTATTCCGGGAAGACACAGGATTAGGCCCTTTGATATCGGCGTTCTTCTTTCCGGGGGAATTACCCATATTGAAGTTTACGCAAAACCTCTGGTCGCGATTATTCCTACCGGTACGGAACTTGTTGAACCCGGGCGTGCTATTGAGGCGGCCGCCCTGTCTGGTGCGATTGTCGAATCGAACGGCAGGATGTTTGAAGCGCTTGTAAACCAGGGAGGCGGCAGGGGTGTGTATTTCGCTCCTCTTTGCGATGATTACGCGCTTTTAAGGGAAAGCGTCCGCAAGGCGGCCGATGAATACGACATGGTGCTTGTCAACGCCGGTTCCAGCGCGGGCAGGGAAGACTTCACTGTCGAAGTGCTCCGGGAACTGGGAGAAGTGATAGTTCACGGCGTGGCTATGAAACCGGGTAAGCCCGTAATCCTCGCAAAGATCAACGGCAAACCTGTTATTGGCACTCCGGGTTATCCTGTGTCAGCCTATATTTCCTACGAAACCTTTGCCGCTCCGGTTTTATCCATTCTTTCGGGCCGCCGCGTATCATCTACCCAACGCATAGAGGCGGTTATTTCGAGGCGGATTGTTTCCTCTTTAAAGCACAGGGAATATGTGCGGGTAAAGGCGGGCAGGGTAGGAGGCAGGCTTGTGGCTTCCCCTCTTGCAAGGGGAGCGGGGGCGGCAATGTCTCTTGTAAGGGCCGACGGCTTTTGCGTAATTGACCAGCATAGCGAAGGCATCGAAGCCGGCGAAAAAGTCCCCGTTGAACTTTTCAGATCGATTGAAGAAATTAACAGGACGCTCGTGGTAACGGGAAGCCACGATCCCGCGCTTGACATCATCGCGGACATGATGACGAATAACGGTGCTTATATGGCGAGTACCCATGTGGGGAGTCTGGCTGGTCTACAGGCATTAAAGCGGGGGGAATGTCACATTGCGCCGGTTCACCTTTTGGATGAAGAAACCGGTTTCTATAACATCTCCTGGCTTAAAAATATTTTTGCGGATGAAAAAGTCTCTCTTGTAAAAGGTTTGGGCCGCGTCCAGGGGCTGATCATCCCAAAAGGAAACCCTTTGGGAATTACAGGAATACCCGACCTTTCCCGGCCGGAGCTCCGCTATGTTAACCGTCAGAGGGGCGCGGGGACAAGGCTCTTTTTGGATTTCTCTCTGAAAAAAGAAGGAATTGATCCTTCCTCCATTTCCGGGTACAAGCGCGAAGCCGTAACCCACATGGCCGTCGCCGCGGCCATACAGGCTGGCGATGCCGATCTCGGTATGGGAGTAGCTTCTGCCGCCGGAGCCCTGGGTCTTGATTTTATTCCGCTCGGAGAGGAAGAATACGACTTCGCGGTTCACCCTGATTTTTTTGAGTTAGGTGAGATGCAGATTTTTCTGGACATCCTGAGGAGCCCGGAATTTCACAATCGCCTTGGGGATTTGGGTTCTCCATTTGACGCGTATACCTGGAATAAAGCAGGGGAGATAATTAAAAAATGGGAATGAAAGGAATTATCAGGAAAATAAAGATTTATCCCGCCAGAGGAGAGGCAGGCAGGGAAGTTTCCGAGGGGCGCTTAATGGAAAACCTGGGGCTTCTGGGGGATTATCACGCCAGAACCCCGGGACCTAATGGAGGAAAAATTTCACTCATGTATGAAGGATTGGGCGAAGCGGGAACTTTGTGCGCTTCGCGCTTTAAGGAAAATATCACAATATGGTGTCAGTCACCTTTTTTGAGCCCTGGAACGCGCTTTAGTGCCGGGGAAGCGGTTTTGGAAATGAGCGGGGAAACAAAACACTGCCACAAGGAGTGCGAACTTTTCCGGGCCGGGAAGCCTTGTTCCCTTGCAGGCTTAAGTCTTTTCGCCCGGGTGTTAAAGGGCGGAATAATCCGCCCTGGAGATGAGCTTGTTCCAGGTATGAGCGATGCTTCGCTACCTTAGGGTTCTCGCCTTCACATCGCTAAGCATTGAGCGCTCGGCGCTTGCGTCCCCGGTATATTCAACTTTCACTTCGGCGGCGGAGGCTCCCTTGCCAAACTGAACGTTCGCGCGGTACATGACCTGATTTTCCCAGCGCAAGGTTCCTTCCAGAACCAGCGTGTAATCACCTTCGGGAACCGGCGTCCCGTGGCTGTTGGTGCCGTCCCATGTGTAGCTAAGAGCCCCCGTTTTGGGAGTGGCGCGGCTTATGGCGTCAATCTGGGCTTTGTTCATGTCTTCGAGGTTTGATTTTTTCACCCAGGTGGGTATAGATGAAGTTCTGCGGATAAAACCGCCGTTAGCGGTAAAGCGTGTCGCATAAAGGGTTTTGATATACTGTCCCTGCGCGTCCTCGACCCAAACCGCGAATTGGTTAGTCGCGTGTCCGCTCTGGTGTGTAAACGTAAAGGTGATTTCAGCTGCTTGCTGGGCGCTAAGGCTTGCCGCAAATAACATCATTATGAACAGAACCAGTAATAATCGTTTCATTATGCCCCCTGTATGCAATTATAAATATTTTCCCTGCGTGTTCAAGCTCCGGTTTAAACAGGTTTTCAATCCTTGCGGGATGAATGGATTTCTTAAGTCACGATGTTGGCACATTCTTTCCCCGAAAGTACGTCGATTAGGTTCCTGACCGACAGTTCGGCCATCGCGGCTGTCGCTTCTGCGGTTTGGGCGCCTGAATGCGGGGTTACAACAACATTGTCAAAAGCTAAAAGGGGCGAAGGGCCGGGAGGCTCAGTTTCAAAAGTATCAAGGCCCAAGCCGCCCAAATGACCGGATTTGAGGAATTCACAAGCCGCCCTTTCATCAAGAAGTCCGCCCCTTGCCGCGTTGATGATGACGGCGCCTTTCTTCATGGCTTTCATGGCATCGGCGCTTATGATATTACGGGTTTCTTCCGTAAGGGGAAGATGAAGGGAGATGATGTCCGCTTCTTTTATTATTTCTTCGAGGGAGGCGGCAGTTATGCCGTTTGCTTTCGCGTATTCCCCATCGATATAGGGATCATAGGCCATTATCTTCATCGAGAATCCCGCTGCCCGTTTTGTCACAGCCTTGCCCACGGCGCCGAGCCCCAGGATGCCGATGGTTTTCCCGAAGAGTTCAAAGCCGGTGAACCGGGGCCATTCGCCTTCTTTAAGCTTCCTGTCCAGGCAGGGCACCCTGCGGGCTACACTGAGGATAAGGGCGAAAGTCAGGTCCGCGACGGCGTTCGCATTGGCGCCGGGAGAATTGCAAACAACGATACCTTTTTCCCTTGCCGCGTCCAGATCCACCTGGTCAACTCCCACCCCGTAGCGGGAAATTACCTTCAGTTTTGGTGCGTTTTCAATTACTCTGCGGGTGATGGAATCAAGGCCGGCAATGTAGCCTTCGCAGCCTTGAAGGAGGGTTATTAGCTCATTTTCGGACAGGGACCTTTCCCCCGGGTTGAAAACCAGATCCTCGGTAAACGAACGCAGGAGTTCCAGGGCAAATCCGCCCTTACCAGGCTTAAAAGACCTGGGCGTAACCAATACTTTCATTTTTTGCCTTTTCGTCGTATTTTATATATACTATAAACAAGGAAGGATTAAAATGACAGATAAAGAAAGAGTAGCCGAAAGTTTTTTAATCCCTGTGGTTGTTATAGATGACGCCAACAAAGCAGTGGATGCAGCTAAAGCCTTGCTTGCAGGTGGGATACGGGTAATGGAAATAACCCTTCGTACGGAAGCGGGGCTAAAGGCCATTGAAAATGTCCAGCGGAGCTGCCCGGATTTGCTTGTCGGCGCCGGAACTGTACTTTCCCTGGATAAATGCAAAGAGGCCGTTTCAAAAGGAGCGGGGTTTATTGTCTCCCCCGGTTTTGACCGCGAAATTGTGGAATACTGCGTAAAAAACAATGTTACGATTTTTCCCGGCTGTGTTACGCCTACGGAAATTTCTGCCGCCTTCAAGCATGGTATCAATGTTGTTAAATTTTTCCCCGCTCAGATATACGGCGGGATTGCGGCAATAAAAGCCCTTTCCGCGCCCTTCCCCGGCGTCAAATTTATCCCCACTGGCGGGATTGATAATGAAAACCTGTCGCAGTTTATAATCCCAGAGGTTTTTGGTATTGGCGGCGGCTGGCTTTGCGATCGTAAACAGATCGATTCCGGAGATTTCAAAGGGATAACGGCTAAATGCGAGGCAGCCCTTAAAATTGTGAATCAGACCCGGGCAATGAAAAAATAAAGAGGAATATTTTGGCGCATGATTTTACTCATTTTGACACCCGGGGCAACGCGATAATGGTGGATGTGTCCGCCAAGGAAATTACTGCCCGCAGCGCCGAGGCGCGGGGTTCCATTACCATGAACGATCATGCCATGAAAGCAGTTATGGGCGGGACCGCGAAAAAGGGAGATGTTCTTGGAGTAGCCCGTGTCGCCGGGATTATGGCGGCAAAACGCTGCGCCGATCTTATCCCGCTTTGTCATCCGCTTAATTTTGACGAGTGCACAATTGATTTTTCCCCTGACGAAAAGAAAAACGAAATCGAAGCCGTCTGCAGGGTAAAACTTTCCGCTAGAACCGGAGCGGAGATGGAAGCCCTCACAGGCGTCTCTATTGCCCTTTTAACCATTTACGATATGTGCAAGGCACTGGACAGAGCCATGGTCATCGGCAATATCCGCCTGTGGGAAAAATCGGGGGGAGCAAGCGGTTACTTCACAAGGGAAAATCTTTTGTGCTAGAGGATTCTTTTGGCAGAGTGCTGGATTACCTCCGGGTTTCCGTTACCGACCGCTGTAATCTCCGCTGTATCTACTGCATGCCTCCGGAAGGCGTTCCGTGGAAACCCCACGCCGATATGCTTACATTTGAAGAAACCCTCCGTATCTGCCGGATTATGGCGGAACTTGGGATACGCAAAATCAAAATTACAGGAGGCGAGCCGCTTGTCCGAAAGGGGATGGCTTCTTTTTTAAGAGATGTTAAAAACGTCTGCGGGATAGAAAAGGTTACCCTTACGACTAACGGTTTGCTTCTGGGCGCCTTCCTTGACGAAGCCGAAACTTTGGGCTGCCTGCCGGACGGAGTCAACATAAGCCTGGATGCCTTAAGCCCGGAACGTTACAGCCGTATCACCGGGAAAGAAAACTCATCTCCGGAAGAAATACTCCGCAATATCGATCGCCTTCTTGGAAAGCAGGTTTGGGTGAAGATCAACTGCGTGCCAATCCTGGGTTTTAATGAAGAGGAGATCATCCCGCTTGTGCTCCTCGCGAAGGACAGGAACATAGCCGTCCGTTTTATCGAGCTGATGCCCCTTGGGGCAGGGGCGGATTATGGGCCCCTGTCGGGCGCGAAAACCTCAGGCCTTGTCGAAAAAGCGTTTGGCCCTCTTACTCCCTTCTCCGGAATCGAAAGCAACGGCCCCGCCCTTTATTACAGCCTCGAAGGTTTTACCGGAAAGCTGGGGTTGATCAGCGCCCTTAGTGAAGGCTTCTGCAAAACCTGTAACCGCCTCCGCCTGACATCGGAGGGGTTTTTAAAGCCCTGCCTTTCTTCCGCCCAAGGCTATAGTTTGCGGGACCTTCTTCGGAAAGGCTCAGGCGATAATGAACTTATAGACGCCATTAAAGATGTCGCGGCCAAAAAACCGCAGTATCACACCTTCTCGCAAGTTTATGGCGGTGATGTGGAAAAACATTCGGATGGCATGTCCGGGATAGGCGGTTAAAAAAAGGGTCTGGACAATTGGGGCCAGACAAATTTGTCTGGCCCCGCACAAAAACTAATTCGTGATCTGGATGAGACGCGTCTGGGCTTCGGCCTTCTTTTTTATCTCCATGGAAAGAATGCCGTTTTTAAATGAGGCGTTTATTCCTTCGTTATCCGCGTTCTCGGGGAGCTTGAAAGAACGGCTGAATGTAGAAACCCGGCGCTCGCGGATGAGGTAATTACCCGATTTCTCATTTTCGTCGTCTTTTTTTTCCTCTACCTTTTTTGACTCAATGGTCAGATTGCTGCCATCAAGACGAACAAGGATGTCCTTCTCTTCAAACCCGGGAAGCTCGGCTTCAAGGATGTAAGAGTTTTCGGTCTCACGGACATCTACCGATGGAAGGCGGTTAAAGATCCGCTCCGATGGGCTAAGGAAGTTGTCCCCGAAGAATGAATCCATGTAACGGTCGAACCCATTTAAGGCATTCTCCAGAGCTCCGGGACGGTAAAGTGTAAGAGTTTTCATAGCTTTCTCCTCTGTTTATTCGACGGTTTTTTTCCGGACCCGGACCTGGGATATACCCTGGACTGACAGTCCATAACAGCGACCTGGTTCCGTTTACTCCCGCCAATATTTAACACACTTCTAATGCAGCAAGTTCCGTGCCAAACTTAAAAAATTTATAGAAAATCCTCTTAGCGAAGCGCAAAGGCAAGGGATAAGGTGATTTTATGGAATAATTTGAGCAGAAAATAAGCCATTATGCTATTAACTACTTATTTTCCCCTGTGTCCCTTGCCTCAGTGAGGTATTTTTTACGGCCATGATTATTTTTTGAGTCAAAATGATACATTTTTCATTTTTATGGGTTTTTTTTGGGTCATTGGGCTGCAATTTTTTAAAGCCTTGCGAAATTTGAGAAGGCGGGGCATAATACCTTTACCGATGACCTCAAACCAGGAAGAAGCGCTTTTCGATTTTCTCGATAATACTGCCGGTACTTTTGAGCTTAATGATGTGGTCTCCTATATAAAGATGGTTCAAACAGGTGTGGAACACCGTCTGCCTTTTGAGATTGAAGCATATGTTAACGTAAGGAACCTTGCTTTTCCCCTGGGGAAGGATCGCTGGCTATCACGGCGGGGATGCTTTGAATCCCTTTCATTTGTCATCAGCCCCACGAGGCTCGAACTTGTGAACGGTATCCTTATTCCGGGGCATCGCTGTCTGCCTTTCGCGAATGCCAATCTCCTTCCGCATGAGTATATCTTTTTTTGGCAGGGTTCCCAGGTCCCGTTTACCAGCATCGAAGGACCGCCTGAAGAATTTTATCCCTACTACAACCTGTTTGGCGAAGAATACGCGCCGCAGTATGTGGCAAGAGATAATTCCGAAAACGAAATGGCGTTCAATAGCGATCCTTATGATGATCCCCCGGAAGTATCAATTAAAACCCTTGACATGAGAAATATTTACCGGGAAGCATCCTTTGTACCCGGGGATCGCTTTATTGTAACAACACGGGATTGGAGGGAAGGAAGCTTCGAACTTAAAAAAGCCGGTAAAGACGAATGGGCCCAGGCGGATCTTGATGCCTGGTTTTCCGCCGCGGAAAGCGGGTTTGAGGAATCTTTTGCCAAGCTGGGCCCGGGCACTTCTACCGAAGAGCAGATTAGTTTCGCGTATTGGTACGGCGGTTCCAGGATGAGGGAAATCCCGGCGTACTCTCTTGAGGAATATCTTTACGACAAAACAAATAAAATAGAAATCTCCGGCTTTGGCATCGAAAGCCGTTTTTGGTACGCGGGACGGGAGATCCCCGATCTTAAGGCTCTGGATACATCGCACACCCGGCCCGATAAAACTCCCATTGAGGAGATGCTCAGCGAACTTCACATTCCGGTCTCCGAATATGTAATTCAATCGTATGTCAGGGATTCCTTTTTTAGGGAAGAAAAGGATGCGGAGCTTATCGGCAAAAGGCTCATTCCGGGTGTGGAACTGGGAGATCCCGAGAAAAAATTTCTTTCCGGATTTTTAAATAATTTAATTGAAGAATTCCGGGATGCGTATAACAGGTTTACGGATCGGACGATGGGGCCCATCCGTCAAAGGGCAGGAGAACTCCACACGGCGGTAATTGAACTTTCGGCCAGGCTTAGCAAGGGAGACATTGATATTTCCTGGCTGCCCCGCCACACTTTTATTATCCTTTCGCAGATACAAAGTCATACCGCCAGTGTTATGGAAGATCTTGATTCCGATATCCCCCCCGAGGCAGGTGAACTTGAAGCGCTGGACGGTTCTCTGGACAGCATGATTGAAACCTATGAAGATGTTAAGGAACTTATTGATGAGGCCCTGGATATTTTCAGGCACAACAAGCTTGCTGTAATCCGCCCCGGGGACAACGTAAATATTATTGCCGAAAGGCTTATCCAGGCGAGTGTAGGCGGCATCGATGTCTGGCGCCGGCTTATCATCCCCGATAGCTGCACCCTTCGTGAGCTTCACTGGATCATGCTGACGGTTTTCAGGTGGCCCAGTTTGGAAGATTTCCGGTTTACCACCGGGGCGGCCTCTATGGGGAAAGATCTTTTTTCCGGTTTGATAGATCTCGATAGGAGCATTAGGGAACTGGAAGCTGAAGGTATTGTTGAACTGCTTTTTGAGTATGGCGCGAATTGGACTGTGAAGGTAATTATTCTTGCCAGGCAGGACGCCCCGGAAGGAAGACCGATTCGCTGTGTTGCCGGTGCCGGAGCAGCTCCGCCCGAATTCATAGACGGCCCGGTAAAATACAAAAGACTTCTTTCATACCTTGAAAGCGGCAATGAAATAGAAAGAATAAACGCGCGGAACGGGCTGGGGCCGAATTTTGATCCGGATGAATTTGATTTGGAAGCCTGTAACCGTCTTTTGGCTGCCATGATTATGGCCAGGGACGCGAATAAAATTTGAAGATTAAGGAGTATTGCAATGGACAATAAAGCTCTGGAAAAAGTAGCCCTCTCGGTGCGTGCGCTGGCAATGGATGCTATCCAAAAGGCGAATTCCGGACATCCCGGAGTGGTGATGGGAGCCGCCGAGTTAGGCGCTATCCTTTACGGCGAGATACTTCGCCACGATCCTTCCTGCCCCAAATGGCCCAACCGGGACCGCTTTGTTCTTTCGGCGGGGCATGGATCGATGTTCTTGTATTCCCTGCTTCATCTTTCGGGTTACGCCGACATGACCCTTGACGCCATAAAGAGTTTCCGTCAGATCGGCTCCCCAGCGGCCGGGCATCCCGAATACGGCATGGCGGAAGGCATCGAAATGACAACCGGTCCGCTGGGCCAGGGGCTGGCAACCGCGGTAGGCATGGCAATCGCCGAGACCATGCTGGCAGCCAGGTTCAATACCGGCAGCCGGAAAATTGTCGATCACTATACCTATGTCCTTGCCGGGGACGGCTGCCTCCAGGAAGGAGTAACAGGCGAGGCAAGCTCCCTTGCCGGGCATCTCGGCCTTGGTAAACTCATCGTCTACTACGATTCCAACAAGATCACGATAGACGGCTCCACCGAACTTTCTTTTACCGAAGATATCCAGCGCCGTTATGAAGCCTACGGCTGGCAGGTTCTCTCCGGTTCCATGTACGATTTTGACGGTATCGCCGCCCTGACCGCAAAGGCAAAGGCCGAAACCAAAAAGCCTTCACTTATCATTCTTTCTTCCGTAATCGGCAAGGGAGCTCCCGGTAAACAAAACACCGCCGACGCTCACGGCGCTCCCCTTGGCATGGAAGAACTGGCGGCCGCGAGAAAGACCCTCGGAATACCTGGCGTCCCGGAAGCCAACGCCGCTTTAACCCTTGATTTTTACGTAGCGGATGAAGCCCGGAGCTATTTTAAAGCGAAACAGGGTGAATGGAAAAAGGCGAGGGAAAACTGGTTTAAGGAATTTGAGGGCTGGGCAGGGGAGAATCCGGACAAGAAAAAGGAGTGGGACGCTTTCCACTCGGGTGCGTATAATCCCGCGAAGCTGCCAGAATTTGCGGCAGGTGAAAAAATAGCCACAAGGGCGGCCGGCAACAAGGCCCTCGCCGCGATTGCAGGCGTCAATCAGAACCTCGTGGGAGGCTCCGCGGATCTCAAGGGACCCAATGCCGTGAGTATCCCAAACGCCCTTAACTATTCCGCTTCGGAACGCGGCGGCCGGTATATTCATTTTGGCGTCAGGGAATTCGGCATGGCGGCGATAGCCAACGGGATTTCCCTGCACGGCGGTCTGCGTTCTTTCTGCGCCACATTCATGGTTTTTTCCGACTACCTCCGTCCCGCCCTCCGGCTTTCTGCCCTGATGAAGCAGCCTGTCATCTACGTCTTGACCCACGATTCCATTTTTGTAGGTGAGGACGGTCCGACCCATCAGCCGGTGGAACACCTTGCCGTCCTCAGGGCCATACCAAATGTGAGGGTTCTCCGCCCGGCGGACGCCGAGGAAACCGCCTGCGCCTGGGCAATGGCTATGGAAAGAAGTGAGGGGCCTACGGTACTCGCTTTGAGCAGGCAGAATACAACGGTTTTCCCCAAGCAGGATCCCGACTGGAAAAATACCATACGCACAGGCGCGTATGTCGTAAAAGAGGCCGGCCTTTCCCCGGACGCGGTGCTCATCGCCTCAGGTTCCGAGCTTGGCATGGCTCTTGAGGCCGCGAAACTTTCCGGAAAGCAGGTTCAGGTTGTCTCAATGCCAAGCCGGGAACTCTTTGAGTCCCAGGCTGAAGCCCTGAGGAACAGCATTGTTCCCCCGGGCGTCAGGACCATTGTCTGTGAAGCCGGGATACGCCAGGGCTGGGAACGCTGGGCGAAGAGCGAAGACATTCTCTCGATTGAAAGCTTTGGCGAATCAGGCCCGGGCGACAAAGTGGCGGAGCACCTGGGATTTACCCAGGCAGCTCTGGTGGCAATGATAAAGCGTTAAGGAGGAAAGTATGGACTATCATTTTAAGGGAGAAGAAAATATTGATTCGCCGTCGCTCGTTTATTACAAAGATGTCATTACCGAAAATATCGGCAAGGCAATCGGCCTCGCCGGAAACGCGGGGAGACTCTGGCCCCATGTAAAGACCCATAAAACATCGGCCCTTTTAAAAATGCAGATAGAAAGGGGCATTGGGCGCTTCAAGTGCGCGACCATTGCCGAAGCCGAGTTATGCGCAATGAACGGCGCGGCGAATGTCCTTGTGGCTTATCCTCTTGTGGGACCGGCCGTCGCGCGTTTTGTGAAACTCAGAAACAAATACCCGCAGACCACGTTCTGGGCACTGGGCGATAACCTTTTACAGTTTGAGCTATTAAGCAAGGCGGTGCTCGCGGAAGGCAAGGGCCCCGTCAATGCCCTTATAGACGTGAACATGGGGATGAACAGGACCGGGGTCTTGCCCGAAAAACTCGAAGGTTTTTACCTTTCGGCCAAAAAACTGGAAGGGCTTTCCCTCAAAGGTTTCCACTGCTATGACGGACATATAAAAAACAACGATTTACGCGAACGCCTCACGGCCGTTTCTTCTTCCGCGGAAAATTT
>Ga0123353_10011899_pt1 | contig 12302 bp, 9 predicted proteins | sample TergutLab28metaG_3_FD_92763 | JGI IMG/M metagenome (GOLD analysis project Ga0123353, IMG submission 92763) | Labiotermes labralis P3 segment gut microbial communities from Petit-Saut dam, French Guiana - Lab288 P3 | ecosystem: Host-associated > Arthropoda: Insects > Digestive system > Gut ... | reverse complement strand
TTGCGCTGACCACGTGACACCCCTCTATCCTCAAAAGTTGGCACTAACTTCGCCGACCGGCGGCGGCCGCTCTGTCGGTATAGTTCGCGTGCGGACTAAGGCCACGGAGTTTAGTTTAGTTTAGTACTTAACAGCAGCAATCTCTGCAATGACGCACACCACACCGCCCTTTTTTGGCTTGTGCAGACACAAACCCAGATCTGCACTACAAACCCACGGTTGTCAACACTAATATATTTCAGCAAAACAGACCCATCATTACACACATGACCACAATGCTGCAGACAAAAATCCATTTCCGCCAATACAAACCCCACCCTTAAACACGCACACATCGCAGAACTGAGAAAGGGCCATCAACAAGATTACACAGTGCCTTCCGTGAAGTGTGAACTAGTTGAACTTGTGTTTCGCCAAAGGGCTCACAACGCATGACCTACCCAAATTCAAATGAAGGTTGCAATGACATCAAGATCATTGCCGTCTATCTTGGCGCCTTCACCACCAGCTACAGGGTGTTTTTTTCTACTTGGACGATAAGGGTCGGTCTGATGCTCTAGTAAGTTTTAATTACACTTTCTAAAGGTTATCATCGCTGCGATCGTTTGTCGCAGCTACGGTCATCGACTGTTAAACCTCCCCGACACGCGGCGTAAGACGCAATGCTGGCAGAGAGTCGGGCGAAGCGCTGGGTCGGCGCTTATCGGTCAAGCAAGGAGAGGAAGAAGAAGAAGAAGGCGAAGAGGAAAAAGAGGAAGAAGAAGAAACTATTTCCGTGACCGGTCAAGCAAGGAGAGGAAGAAGAAAAAGAAGAGGAAGAAGAAACTGTACTTCCGTGACTTCCTATCGGCATCAAATTGGCTTCGGTAATTTAGTTTCGCTGCTGATTGCCCTTTATGCAGTTAACAGAAGAGAAAAACCATGTACATGCTGAGTGGTATTCCTGTGACATGACCCACTGACCCACTATGCTTCTCTTCCATTATTCTAATTTCAAAAACACGGGCTATAAGTTCTACTGGCTCTTTTCTGCAACACTATACACGCATTATATCGGCTTTGTACCAGAAAATTTAAACATGTAGTTGGGTTTTAAAATAATCTGATTTCTAACAAGAAAAAAGCAAACGAAATAGCAATATGATATACAAGCCTTTCGGGATGCCGCAACATTACGATTGGTAAATAATTACCAAACTACACGGCATAACGACTGAGCAGACCAATGCGAGACCGCCAAATCTCCAATACAAGAAACGTTTACAGATAACCTGCAGTTATCTCTGAAGGCACAGATGCACCTAACAGGGATCCGTGGCATTAAAGTGGTTGGTTTCATGCTCCGGTTACTTTACCCCTGGCATAAAATTCCCAGTACGCACGGCACAGGAGGCTGCGGGAGACCCACTACTCGTCTAGACGCTATGGATAGTAAAAACTCTCTGTCCCTGCATGGATAATGTTAAAATGAATTTTAGAAAATAAAACAGAGGGCGCGGACTGGATTCCTACTGATTAGTATAGTCGGCGTTAATCATTCCGACGGGTCCATGAAAGATTCTGAAGTATATGAGACAACATCAATTTCTCAAGGTCTCTGTTCCATGCATAGTGTCACGTTGTACTATAAACGTTTTCCTTTCAAGGTCGGATGATTTAATCCTATTAGGATAAATAATGTCACATATCAACATCTTTCATAACTGAGCCTACGTAATAACAGCACACTTCAAGCCTATTTCCGAAAATAAAACCTTGCGAGGAGATGTGGGTTTGGGGGAGGACGCGGTGAAAATTGTGTATCGTTAACAACTTTCAATTTATATGAATATACACCACTGAACTAGTGAGAAGCTGATTACGGAGCCGTAATTTTTGCTCCTCCCAAAATTCTTACGGTTCAAATATTTTCTTGACAAATCTGGAAGCAGACTATTTTGAAACAGTTTTATCCCGTACATTTTAATCTAATTTATTTTTTATTATTAATAAATCAGCACTGTGCTATAGCACCGAAATATGACCGAGGATTTCTAAAATACTATACGATTGTGTGTGCATGTGATGGTTTAATAATACATTCCAAATTTAAATTTAAATTTTACATAAACGCCCACACCAAATTTCGGCAAATTCCACCCCGTAAGATACTAGTTACAAAAAACAGTAACTCGAATCTACCGTAGGAGACGAACATAAACATGGCGTCGGAATTAGGCTGTGTTACAAAAATTAACACGCTGAACGGGTTACATAAACCTTAAAGTGGCCAATGTCCGCTGCCGTGTGTGCGCGCGCGCGTGTGTGTGTGTGTGTGCGTGTGGTGTGTGTGTGTGTGTGGTGTGTGTGGTGTGTGTGCGTGTGTGTGTGTGTACAGGGTGTTTCAGGAGGAACAGTAAATATTTTAGGAGGTGGTAGTATGGACTACTCCCAGTAAATAAGTTCATATAAACATGTGTCCAGTTTTCAATGGGTGTGGAGATACAGTTGTTTGAATGTTACGCATAAAAAGCCTTACAAAAGGTACGAAGGAAAGACAAATGGCGTATTGATTGCATTTATTGGTTATGTAAATGATCTCAATAAACTGCAACAGTTCAAAGTAAATGTTCAAAAATCCCACCATCGACTTCAACGCACTTTTCAAACCCTCTTGGCAATAGTACGTGTAGCTCTCCTGAGGTCGTCTTGGCGTTCTTGCTTTGTGCACTATTCATAATGCGAGCGACCAATTCGTCTCTTGTGTTTACGTTTTCTTTGTAGACTTCGCTTTTCATCCATCCCCACAGACAAAAATCTGATCTGTACATGCCAACTTCAAACAGACGTATCTTCACACCCATTGAAATTTGGACAAGTGTTTATACGAACTTATTTACTCGGAATAGTCTATACTACCACCTCCTAAAATATTTACTATTCCTCCTGAAACACTCTGTATAAACACACGCATACATAAATATAACGTGTGTTTCGGACCTTGATCTGCGTCCTTCATCATGAAAAGTAACACAAAACCTGTTCTCTTTGGTCCCAGCCTACTTCTGATAACGGGGAGTGTCTAACAACTTTTTTCCAATGAATCAACGGCTGCCACCAATACATATTAAGACTCAAAATGACCCCTAATTTACCACACACTTTAATGAGGCATGCAGCATGTTGACAATCCGTACACAATAGCAAGCACTAGCACCACAGTTTGTGTTTCTTCCACGTAACTGGCTGAGCAGAAACCTCTTTAACGTCAAGTGGCGAGTGATGTGGGTGTATTATTGAGTGGCAGTGAAGTGCGCGTCTTGTGACATCACGTCACACGTAGACAAAGGAACATCAGCGATCATAAGCTATGGGCGTGTAGCAAACTGGAATTTTTAAAATATGACAACGCAGTACAAACATTCATGCACAAAATAAACGAAGTTTGAATAAAGCCGATGACGCTGGTTACTAAAATTGTAGTACAGCGTGTTCACTGGTAGCCTGAACACGAGGTACCTGAAACGTGATTCCAGGACTTATTTCATATGAACCAAAATTAAAACACATATATTTGGACACAGCAAATTACATCACTGTCTAATTAAAAATAATTTTATATTGTATTTGACCATAAACTAATTTTAAGGGTTTTAATACTTCAATCTTAATTCTAACCACGTACGGAAAAGTCTGCCAAAATACGCTGACACATAAGCTGCAAATAAAATTCCAGCTACATGAAAATGGTCAAGAGATGAGGCCGAAACATGTCGGGGCAAATTATAACACATAAAAACACTGTGCAAAATAGCTGGTGTTAAATATTATGAATGCAGTCAAAAAAAGTTGAAACACTATCTTTTTTTATCCTGTACTGTTTGTTATATGTACGCAAGAAGTACCACGTACTGTGCAATTTGAACTAGTAAGGTTGTTTAACCTTTTGACGCCTAACGTCAACTATAGTGGTCGTACCTCACCGCTAACATCTAATGTTGCATTTTATATATTTATTCAACAAATATAGGTATTGAGTACTTTAAACATGTTATATACTCTCCGCTTTTTTCTCTTCAAAGTACAGTTGGTTTCATAATTCTAACATATTTGGTTCCTGTATTATTCACATTTTATATACAGGGTGTGCTAATATTTAAAAAAAATAATTCCGGCGCCAAAAGGTTAAATGGGGGAAAAAATCTCTTATTCACTAACAGATAACATTCCGACATTCTCACGTAACACGAAGCCTATAATCCTCCAATTCCGCCAAGTCACTACATTAAAAAATCCATGACCCAATGCAAACTTTTGCGCCCAGATTTGGAATCGGCATACCACAAGCTCACGTCACCATACCATTGCTGTTGCTGATGTGTGTCAGTTGCGCTTTGGACTGACAGTGTCGCCACTGTCAGCAATGACGCGTCACCGTCCCTAACGGGTAGGGGATGGAAGGTGTAAGAAAGGGCAGAAACGGCAGGATGCAAAGAGATCCCAACTACAGAAGTCACAGAGGGAATGAAGTTATATAATACGGGATCACGATGTCAAAAATCACAGCTAAACAACACGTACACGATAATCTAGAGTCAATATTTGTTCTTCGTTCTGCTTACTGAATTTAATGTTGCCCCGGCACAAGATACCCCTACTTCCTTCCCGCGGCTGTCGACGGCCGCAATCCTTGCAAACTACCTACATACAATCGACACATTTCGTCCGTCTGATCATTTCGGCAGCCACCCGAACTAAAATCCGTCCCGCTGAAGATGGAGTGAACAGCCTCGTCCGCAACGTCGATAAAAACGTATTATCCTGCACGGTGAAAGAACCCAGGAGACCGTCATCGGGGCAGGATCCGTCGTGAAAACCTTAAAAACTTACATCGCTGTCGTCCTCTATAAAATCCGACAGTAAACCTTCCTTCACAGGATCGGGTACATTTTCTGGACGACGTTAAATGCCCGCTCAGTCCAGATACAGTAATACACTATATCAATAGCTATTAAAATACTTAACAACAAGGCCTGAATATTCCAAAAAGGCTGAAGGACAAGAGAAATAGGCTACACGGAATACCAAAATTCCACAGTTACAAACGAAGTCACCAGTAACGGCAAAAAAAAGTGCTGTAATATGAACCAAGTACAGAAGTCAGCCTGTCTAAATATCTGAGACAGGCGGAAATATTAAACATATCAGAAAACGAAAGCACTGCATCCTGAAGCACATTACGGTTTTTTCTGCTTGTATTGCTAGGCCAACTAATTACAGTTATAAGTAACATGTAACAGATTACGAACGCTTTAAAAACTAGAGTAAACGAAAATTGTGACAAAGAAGGCTGAGAGACAAAACGGCTCTTCTATCAAGCGACAAACAGAAGGAAGGAGAGCTACCTAACGAACACAGTACCAAACAACTCTCTGGTAGCATGACTGTAGCACCGGCTTGTTCGCCGTAGAACGAACGACATCGATGTTGCATAGCGACCGATGATGCCGCCCGCTGTGCGACACTCGGTCGGTCAGACGGTAACATATACGTGTACCAAAGTACCACCACTGGACATGATCCTCTGCCAGTTCTCTCTACCTCCCAGACTCACATCTCATTTCCTTAAGGTCAGTCTTATTAATTAATACTCCGGTGGCGGCTCAGCACAGTCACTACCAAAGCCACCCGCCAATGGACACGATCCTCAGCCAGTTCTATCAACCTTCCATCCTAGCGCCCTGCAGCTATCATCCTCCCGTTATGTCTTTGGTTCTAAGTGACCTATCCCAAAATTCTGTATCTGTTCTCTCCTTGCGCGCACACAGCCATCATATCCTCAGCCCATTCACTACCGTTGCAGCAACAGGCGAACTGTATGGCCCAAACCACTATGTGCGCATCACCATTTATTAACCAGCACTTATGCACCACACACGCATTAGAGCTGATTAATAAATGGTGAAATGAACATGTTGCACGATACGTACAACATTACGACAGCATGTTTGTGCTCACGTAACACGACGCTCACATTACCTTATCCTTCTTCGGTCCGAACAGTTTCATGACCACTTAAAATTATGGCCTTCCATCAAACTAGGCAACCACGTTTCACACCCATGGCGAAACTCCATTATTTTCAGCGCTATGTAAATTGGGCCTCTTGCCACCAACGCATGGCACGTGTTCAGATTGCGGATCGAAAAAAAATGGGCTGCAGATATGGAGGGTGGCTAGAAATTGGCCTACAATTAATATGCAGTAGCGAACAGGCGACAGGGGCTGACGTTCGAATCTCAGACTGCAGGTTAACAGCCCTTTCCTGCGTGTTACGAAATGCCTTAGGCGACGTTTGGGGTACAGAAAACACTGAAGCTACGCAGAACAGCGAAATAGGAAAAGATGGGAAAATATGTCACTGACATTAACACATCTTCATTAAAAATGAAATCCTACTAGCTTTTCGGCGCACGAAAAAAAAAGTTATGGTGCTTTTTTTCCTTGCCCAATGCTCACCGATATCTGAAGCACCACCAATTTGCTTCAGGGTTCCAAAGTCTTCCGGTACAAGAACTCGCGCGAAGAATAAGGCACTGGCGGAACGATACTGACAATGGAAACCCAAAGTAAGGGGGAGAACACCCAGTGCCATTCTGTCCACAACAAATCTCGCACAAACGAACCGCCTGAGCCGCAGTACAAGCCTTAACTTCCAATAACAATTACTGAACAATTAAATTCCTCCCCTACATCACAGTGTTACTCTAGCTTTGTGAGACCGCGGCCCGGTTAATTCTTTTTTCATAAGAGGAGGGCCCGGTCCCAACAAATTTACTTGTAAATACCTTTCCATTTTTTTAAGTTCATACATTAAACTAACATAAGTATTAATTAATTATGGCATAATCATAAGGAGTATCAGTACACTTACGTATACGGTGTGGCATGTTGACAAATATAAAAGTACATTTAAATTAGTTATCAGTCACTGGACTAACGAAATCTTGTAGCATATTGTAGTTTCCTCAGGCCAGCATCTGGGTATGAGTTTTTCGACACATTCACGAATATTTTTCTCCTCAGAATATTTCCACTATAAAACATTTATTCATGAAAAGTGCTTAGAAAACTTAATTCCAGGAGAACCTCTCGCGGCCCGGTATAATTGATAGCAGCGCCCGATACCGGGCCGCGGCCCGGCGGTTGAGAAACACTGCCCTACATGAAACACCAAGTTTCCATCACAAAGCCCCGTCAATTACTGGTGCAGGGGAAAATAATGGTTGTGTTACTCGAACACAACACTGTGGGAGCAACATGCAGCCTTCTTAACATTACAACAGACAGAACAAATGTAACCACGACGGAGTAACTGTGTTGGGGCCGGCAAAAGTGAGGGTAACATTCGGCTTGGCGATGGGCGATCGGAAAAACCGGGGTTGAATTTCTATAGGGGGCAAAAATTTTACTCTTCGCTGGCACGCTGATACAGGTTCTGGGGGGCACACCCAGCCTGCTACATAATCAGAATAGGGGACTCCTTCCTAGGGACAAACCGGTCAGGGCATGAAGGTGACCAAACACCTCCGCCTAGTGCAGAGTTTATGAACGCAGGAAGCCATTAACACGGCTCCATACGCCTTGGCTGCCTGGTGCTTAATTAAACGGAGACACCACTTTACCTTCTACACCAGTGGTTCCCACAGTGTGCTCCGCGGAACCCAAGGGATCCGCGACCATTTCCCAGGGAATCCATGGATACATTTGTGCAATGGTTACTTTGAAGTTTACTTATTTTTTTAATTAAAGGAATAACATTTTGTTAAAAATAATCGGGGAACTTCTTTAATTGGCGATATGTTTACTTCAAACGTCCGTTATAATATCTAATTTTAAAAACTTCTAATTAACAAAATCCTGCACCCACGAAGCCAGCGACAATCAGTAATGACGGTCAAATCATGCAATGCATTGTTACGTATGATTGTGGTATGTATTGGTGTCCATCTAAAATTGGTTTTGAGGTATGAACTTTTAATTTTGCATACCTATCATCCGGACACTATAATTACGTGACCAACGACGGGAGGATCCGCAGTTATTTAAGTCAAAAGGCGTCCGCGAGTCGACGGGTTTCGGCAACACTGTTCTACACATTGGAATACCGCGGTGTGCCAGCTGCGTAACAATACTGAATACTTCTTCGTTCTTCGCGTTGACAACTGTACAGCAGGGCTGAGTCAGAGGCGTGTAAGTGTTTATGATGATGTGACAGTGTTAGGCGTGTTAAGTGCAGCAGCAGCAGCAGCAAAGATATGGGGCGATAAGATACGGGTTCTGGGCCCCCGGGAGTGGTCCACGTATTTCATGCATGAGTCTTGTAATGATTGGAGAGTTTCTTTTATTTCAGTTTCGTCCTTTAGTATTATGTACGAAGCGCCTCTTGGCACACAGCTCAGCTATGCAGTACAGTCATCTCGTAACTCGTTTGGACAGCCTCGGAATTTGTAATGTCGCATCACAGGAAGAGGGGGAGGGGGCAAGTACAGTCTCTCACATAAAAAAAGGCTCGTAAAGCACAGAGGACTAGCGGGTCTTTAATGGTTTTACGACACTGCCAGTAACTGAGTAGAGACAACACTGAATTGTAGCGTGGTTGTTGAATGACAACATGGAAGGAATGGGGACTATCACGAAACACATCAAATTGTGTCAGATGCCACAGAACACGTGACGGCTCTCTTCTTCCACATCATACCTAATTAAACCCCCCACCAAGACCAAATTTATAAACATCATGTAGCTGGGGAAGTGTCGTCTTAAGAGGGTTTTCGGGCTACTTTAACGAGCAAAAACGTCAAACGTACGGTGACTGGTAGAGGATATATTGGAAAGGATCTGGAAGGAAAGGGATGTGACCTAATCGAGGTATTACTCCGGCATTTTCCTGGAGGAAACGTAGAAAACCACGGAAAGCGTTAAGTCAGAATAACAGAGGACCCTGCCACGATTCTAACCAGGCACATCACAAATAATTCTACTGCGTGAGCGTCACACCAGTCTGGTCAGTACGGATTTACATTCATCCTAAGGCGTTCGAACTCAGATGCTGTGATAGCTCTACGGCCCTCTTTCATCAGAAGAAATACCATGCAACATGACGTAGACTTTGGTGTGGTGGCAACTCATACAGTGACAGCTGTGAGGTCAAATTTCGTCACTAGACACATACACATTATTCACGTTCATACATAATATGCTGTTTATATCACTACCCACCGACCTGGATCACAGACCCACAGCACTACACTCATTGTACAACTACTATTTATTTTGTATATTTTATACATACAGTATATACACAATACGCTTCTAAACATGAATGTAACCAAAATTACATGTTTTTTAACTGAGAACTGATTCCGACACACTATAATTGTAGCTGCATTCTTCTTGCCACCCTGAAGATGGCCACGTGAGTGGTCGAAACATGTCGGTGGTTGCTACGTAATAAAATTACACTCACACCCTCAAGTGCATCTGTTGATCTTTTTAAACATTTTACAGAACCTAAAACTATTTACAAGGACCTCGAATACCAAATTTCATCAAAATTCATCAGGTGTTTGTCCGGTTGTAAAAAACGAACAGGCACATCACATATATCCGCTGAATGTACGCTGTGCAAATACCGCACACCAATATCGGCGGGGAGTACCAATCTGTTCTTTTCTTGTGAACCAAGATACCAATACTGCTACCACAGTTATCTGTACTAAATTCATAGCCATTTCTCTGCCCGGGGCTCGATGATGGTACAACGAGCGCCACGATCTTGTTTCAGGGCACAATGGTGTTTGTAGTTTTGTTTTGTTTATTATTCGGCGTCATAAAGAAGTTGCGGTTTTGAATTCTTGGCTGAATAAATTGAACGCTCATTTAAAGAGTGAATACACAGTATGTCCTGGGCCATGCCCGGACAAGATACGTCGCTGATCCTAACATACACAGTATGTTCCTTATGTCCTGGGCCATGCCCGGACAAGATACGTCGCTGATCCTAACATACCTGGCTACATACACAAAAGAAAACACGCCCCTCTTGGCTGAAAAGTTTCTAATTATTTTAGTTTTTGTATCATGCCCCCGAGTTTCAAAAAGTGATATACGATTTATCTGCCGCTTTACTTACTTACTTACTTACTTACTTACTTACTCCATGGAGCAGAGCTTTCTTGAGAAGCTAACCGGTTTTCAGCTAGTCAAGAAATTCCCCGCATTTTATGGAACCCGAAGGTTCATTACCGCATTCACAAGTGCCCGCCACCTGTCCCCATCCCGAGCCAGCTCGATCCAGTCCATAACCCCACATCCCACTTCCTGAAGATCCATCTTAATATTATCCTCCCATGTATTTTACTTGCTGCCTAAATAAAATAAAGCAAGGTCGACGAATGTGGACTCCTACTGTTTTGTAAAACCTGCATAATTTGTTATTATTTGCAGGCTGTAATGTTTAAATTGTCTTAATAACAATTTCTGACTAGTCGTTATGCAAGAGCGGTAAATTACTCCAAAACACAACTGTTTGGAAGATAAAATGAAGGCACTTAACAATTCTTTCCACACACATTTATTGTAATGAGAATCACTTTAGTCTCCCGCTGCTTGCATTGTTTTTAATTATACTGTTTTGATTCAACATTGTAGCAGTTTATAAAAGAAATTGTTGCTTTTATAACAAAATAATTGTTGACAGAATTATACAAACTTCACACTAACATCTGACCCGAAAATACATTCAAATGATTCTCACTCATTAATCAAACAAACAGTCAACCAGTACAAATCTGTAGATCAAGTTATGTTTAGACAAGAGAATGTTTTATCCGTGTCGGTAATCGAAGATGTATAAGTCGGTTGTCCAGTCAGTAGCCTAGTCCTACACGACCGGTTATCCCATGTAAAAACAAGAAGAAACTAAACAAATACAAAACAACGTCGCGCCGTACCAGAAGTTTCTGAAACACTGTAACAATATGAACTGGAATTCTGCAAGACACACAAACGTAAAGAAAAGTCCACCCTATAACAAGCCACGAAGGCCCAAAGCGGAAGAAGTACAGCTCTACTCTTTCCTTAACCTCGGCGCTAGAATGGGGTGCGTAGACAACGCCACGCACCGGCTGCTTTATCCCCAGAGAGGGGCCAAGGTACCCAGTGTAAAGGAGGCTGGGTGGGCCCCAGGGCCGGTCTGGACGGGTGCGGAATATCTCGCCTAGACCGGAATTCGATCACCGGCCCGTCCAGCCCGTAGCAAGTCCCGGCCCACAGACGACACATACACTGCCGATGCATTATGCCTGTGTCAAAGATGACAAACCTTGTCACAAAGTGGGTCAGTAGATAAGACATCAGGCATCACAGACCTGAGCTTTCAACATCAACTGACCACCACCGCTCGAAACCTTCTGTGGCTTTTCGATCCACACCCTTAAATATACTGTCATCTACTAAGAGAAAAAAGGATACTGCACTAAATGTTAAAAGAGTATTTAAAAATCATAAAACAACGCAATGGTTCCAAACGGACTGTGTACAAAATTTCACGTGTCGAACAACAAACGTTATTAATCTACGCCGATTGGAGCTTTGAGTCGCTCTCCTCAGTCCTCCAGGCAAATTCCTGGACAGTAACTCAAATTAGACCATGGGAGATTCCTTCTACAAACAGCCATTCCCCTAACCTACGTAAGTTCTAGTTACGCAATTCCAGATATGCAAGTTTAAAACAGTAACAAACATTGACGAAGTAACATTTTTTAAACAAAAGCTTAATTTTTCCTCGCGGGTTTCTCCTTGCGGAAATGAAAGGAAAATATGGCGAATGTGGCGGAAGAATACGAGGGGTGTTCAAAAAGAGACCGAACTTTTTAAATAGCGCGCCAACCAGCACAGAGAGCGCGTTGCAGCTACTGAACGCACCTAGCGTCAGGTTTTGACAACAAACTGTCATTTGTCCCGTTTCCCTATCAGTATCAGTCGTCCAGCTACAACCGCTGAACTGAGCACGTGCACAATCTGTTAGATTAGTCACAGAGCGCCAATGAAAGAGTTTGAGGAACAGCGTGTGTGCGTGTGCGTGTGCGTGTGTGTGTGTGTGTGTGTGAAATTTTGCTGCAAACTTTGTAAAAAGTTTACAGAGACATTTCAATTGCTTAACCAAGCATATGGGAAGGACTGTATGAGCCGAACGCAGTGCTATGAGTGGTTTAAGCGTTTTAAAGAGGGCAGAATGTCGGTCGGTGAAGATCCCAGGC
>Ga0123353_10011898_pt1 | contig 12302 bp, 7 predicted proteins | sample TergutLab28metaG_3_FD_92763 | JGI IMG/M metagenome (GOLD analysis project Ga0123353, IMG submission 92763) | Labiotermes labralis P3 segment gut microbial communities from Petit-Saut dam, French Guiana - Lab288 P3 | ecosystem: Host-associated > Arthropoda: Insects > Digestive system > Gut ... | reverse complement strand
GGCCTATGTGGTAACCAACGCTATCGTCGTGAGCTCCTGATGATGGGCATAATGGTGCCCGAAACATGTTGAGCATAACATAAGCATAATAAAGTAATAAGTGGCATCTATTTGGATTTTATTCTTCAGTTATAAACCTACAGGTCGTAGTGCATTGGAAAGATCTAAGAAAAGACGAAGAATGGATTTCTTAGAAGTCTCAAAATGGGCCAGCATGCACGAAGAAATATAAGAAAATCCTGCCTTTACAAACGTAGTTAGAGGGTTGATGACGTAAGGCCCTCAAGTTTAGGCCAATGGTAAAGTTACACGACCAGTTTTGTCGTGAAACTTTACCATTGGTCTAAATTGGAACTAATCAGGACCCATTAAAAAGAAACTGTTACAGAAGTTGCATATTCCAAGCGCATTGAACAGCAAACAGTAAAGTAACCAATTACGCTAACAAGAATCTCTGCATCACAAATACAAAAATCATACAACCCTGATCTCGGCCTAGTCACATTGCTACTAATAATTACGGATTTCCAGTAAGGCGAAGGAAAGTCACTTTACTTTCCTTTCTGGGCAAGTGCCAAAATCTCACTAAGTTCTAACACACTGAAGCACTAATTTTATGCGGCCATCATCTGTAGACATGCCAGAGGACTCGGTGAACAGGCAGCAGATAACTAATCCTACGGCTAGAGACTGTCCGACATTTGTGGACGAAATATTGTCTATTGAACTGGTAATGTAAATAGACAAGTTAACATAAATACAATTTCCACGTACTGTGAGACATACTACGCTCTAATCTCTCGCACGCGAAGTACAGCTGGGGGGAAAATAAGTACCGTTTGCTGTTGGTATTGTTTCATAAATTGGGGCGATCACTTCTCAACCACTGTCAATGTTATGTTCTAGAAATATATGAAATTTCTTTGTTATAAAAATGCGACATATGTTATAGACTTCTATCAAAATAAAACGAAGACAGCCTTGAGACACGCTGCAGTGTTGCTTGCTGGACTGGTGGCTAGATATGATAGTATTTGAAAGCTTCTGCTACCGGACATTTTGAAATAGGCTGCTTTGGGTTTCCTCTGTCTTAAAATAAGTGTCGAAGTGTTCCATACATCCGCATTGTAAATGCACGCTTCTCGATCTGTAACTCCCGAGTTGATTATGCAAGTAACTCCACCGGCTTGCTATGCAAATCGCAACAAAACTTCGTCGTACTTCCTATTCTTCAACATTTATTGTTGGTAATCCAACAGCTACACACTGTCACTGCCAGCGGAGGTCCTGCGACTGTAAAATCACCTCAACTTACTACTAACGTATTAAGTTCTTTAATTGTCCAACGAATGCACACAAATTATTATAAAATAGTTAAACAGTTAAAATCGATAATAGTTGCTCCAACATGTTTCGGTTTACATAAACTATCAACAGGGAGCTCTCAGCCTGTGCTTCGCTAAAGTTACAATGTTGAATTCGGTTACATATCTTTGTTTGAAGTTATCGGTATTGTGGCTGCATATTTTGTTCAGTCCTGTTATGCATGTGGATCGTGCACTCAGTGCACGATCCACATGCATAACAGGTTTATGTAAACCGAATCATGTTGGAGCAACTATTGTAATTTTAAATGTTTTTAACTGTTTAACAATTTAATAATAATTTGTGTGCATTAGTTGGACAAATAAGGGACTTAATATTATAAACATGCACGGTGCAACTACGAAGATTACTACTAACGCCTTCATCTGCACTTACTAAAGGTTTTTCTCTCTCTGCCCATAATGCTGATTTAGAGAAAGAGAAGTGGGCCTTGCCTGGGAACCTTCTAACAATTGGATTATCTGTCTCCGCCCTCCACAACTTTATTAAAATGTCTCTAGTCCTGTTTCGTATCACTTCTTTTTCTACTTACCCACCTAGACCCTGATGACGGAGGCAGCAAGTTCCTCCGAAAGACCGAAAAAATAAAAATAAAACAGAGTACGAAACCCTAAAACAGGATTAACATGCATAATTAGTAAAGTATGATTACGGTCAGTTTGGAAACCTACGTAAAATGAATTTATAAACAAAAAAGATTAAATTTTGTACAATCGAAAAATCACCGTTTGAAATAAATTTCCTTGGTATAAGTTTTTGTGATAACAGGAACGGAAACTTCTTGGAGAAAAATACACATCAGGCGATAATTTTAGAAAAACGTTTCAAGCGATATATTTTATCGATTTGGTAGTTTTATTCTTAAAGGAATTAGGAACTATCAAGATGAACAGCTCTTTAAAGTGAATATCAAAGTCAAAAATTCTGAGTGTATTCAAAGCACATGTCTGCGTATACGAGTCAATAGACTTCACTTAAACATCCAGTCTCATGCGACACTTCACATGATTGGTTCTGTAAAAGTCTTGACTGTACTGGATGATTCTGCAAAGAGTATAGAAGCATAACACGTGACACAATTAATAACACATCAATAAAATAATCATGTAGCTTTTACATACCTTATTCACACGATGACTGGGAATATCCTCAACTATTTCTGACTTCCCACTTACTGTGCACAGGGACGATATTTCTGGTTAAAGGACTTGTTGTAATTTAATAACTTATTCTATTTCATTGTCGGTAAACAGAAGACAAGACTGATTGATTACTACTAATTCTTAATAAATAAATAAATAGAGATGATGGTGGCATTGTATTCCACTCTGCATACAGTTCCAACGCGTCCATCGTTTGTGCATAAGGCTCTAAATCATGATAGTTTTACTTCACGAAAAACCACCAAGATACAACTCAATATAAAAATTCTTAATTTCAATAAAAATGGACAAGGTTCATGAAAATTTTAATACATATTTTTACACCTTCAAAGGCGGATTTTAGATAGAAGCATAACGACTACCGAACTGTCATATGAATACCGTTCCAAAAATGATATTAAATGCATTCAACATTTTAATACTGAAACAGACTTAATTTAATTAATATATTGTAAATTTGCGTTGTTTTATATATATATATATATATAGGTAAATGTATGAAATTGATTCTTCCGCCGAAGCACGGAGAACCGGACGGCTTACAGTTTTTTATATTCTTAAAATTCCTATGTAACCCCTGGTGCTAAATCTAGAACCTAAAGACATTACTTAAAACGTAAAATTCTAATCATTGTGTACAGTAAATTGTATCCTTGATGGTTGGTTATTCAAACAGTAATGGAATATAATGCAAATATGTGGTATTTATCGTAACGATTAGGAAAACACAATTCATGTCCGCTGCTGAGACAAATATTAGCGAATGTCAGTGTCAATTTACGTACAACGTACAAGATTAAAATCGCATTCTAACATACTCTGGGATTGTAACGGAGAAGATTATCACAGAGGTTTGAAAACGATAATTCACTTCTTTATGGAGAATGGTCCGACAAAGGGACTGCTAGTTCACAGTCAAGATGTACAACATGCAATACAATTTTGCGTGACTTGAGGCTTCCGCCACGGTGTTAATGTGACCTGCGCTCTTTCGAGGTTGTACGCTGCGTTGAATGGCGGATTCTTACCGGTGTTTCGGGAGGGCTTATCGGTCCCATCTTCACGGGTCAATCAGTTCTTGGTCTGCTTGAGCCGTGAAGATGGGACCGAAGGTTGGCCCGAAACGCATCCCCCGATGCGCAGATTTCAATACAATTACATTTCGCTGAATTCAAAATCACATTTTCACAACACTCAATATTAGAGGAGGGAACCCTCATTTACAGCGCGTGTTCGTTAATGTAAGGTGCCTGCGGAAAACCTGGAGTTCGGAGGGTGATTTATGGTGAAATATTGATTGTTTTAATTGCGTAATCGTCGTATTTTTTGCGCAGTAGGAGCTGGGTTTACTGGCGGTGTAGTTCACCAACAAAGAAACTGTTTTTCACAAATTTGCTTAAATATTTTGGTTTCTAAATAAAAGTTCACGCTTTAAATGTTTTATAACATTTTGCACCCAAACAGTTACTTACTCACTCCATGGTGCAGAGTGCTTCTTGAGAAGCTAACTGGTTTGCAGCTAGTCAAGAAATTCCCTGCATTTTATGGAACCCGAAGGTTCATTACCGCACTCACAAACCTCCACCACCTGTCCCTATCCTGGACCAGCCCAATCCAGTCCATATACCCACATCCCACATCTTGAAGATCCATCCTAATATTATCCACCCATCTACGCCTAGGTCTCCTCAGTGGTCTTTTCCCTCCGGTTTCCCCACCAAGACCCTATATGCCCCCCTCTTCTCACCCATACGCGCCACATGCCCAGCCCATCTCACTTATAAAATGTTCATATGGTGAGCAAAAATTTACATTTTGTCACAAAGGGTCCAGAGATGTTACAAGTTTGAAGTCCACTAGATTAAATGTTTATGAGGAATCCGTCAGTATCGGAGGGAAACTAACAATGCTATTCATACTAATGTTGATGCTTCAAGCTATCTGCACCAACAAGTTCCAACACTATGCGCTATTTTGTACCCAATACATGTAGAACAGCCGCGATAAATAGTGCTATTAACAGCTACACTTACATTCCAACAGAATACATTTTCCTGTACATGACCGCCATTTAACTGCAAATTTTCATGCAGCTGAGGCACATAAGGCTGACCATGAGCCGGCAGCAAAGCCAAGCCACACGCAGGCCAGTTCATCCGTAACGACGATACTGCGAAACTGGTACGAGTTTCTCTAAATTAATGTTTTATGTCACTAATATGTTAATGTCATGTTAAGTAGAGCTGTTATGTTACAGAAAAAAACAAATTTACCCTCGTTTTAATATACGTTTGGTAATCAATAAAAGTGTAGCATTTCTCATAATTTAAAAAGTATCAAGTCATTACCTCCGTAATCATTCAAATTCGAATATATGTATGTATGTATGTATGTATGTATGTATGTGTGTGTGTGTACTCATGTATGTATGTGTGTGTTTGTGTATGTGTGTATGTATGTATGTATGTGTGTGTGTGTACGCATGTATGTATGTGTGTGTGTATGTATGTAAGTATGTATGTATGTGTGTATGTGTACGCATGTATGTATGTATGTGTGTCTATGTGTGTGTGTATGTATGTATGTGTGTGTATGTATGTATGTATGTATGTGTGTGTGTGAATGTAGGTGTGTGTGTGTGTATGTATATATGTATGCATGTATGTATGTAAGTGTGTATGTATCCATGTATGTATACATGTATGCATGTGTGTATGTATATATGTATGCATGTATGTATGTATGTATGCACGCATGTATATATACATGTACGCATGTGTGTATGTATGTATGTAATCCTCAGACACAGAACTAAGATATTAAACATTCGCAATGTAAGACCTACACTCAGAACACTCAGTAACTAAACGTTATGTAAGCCTCACACATCAAAATATATACTTTTAAAATTGCCTATAAAAGTGGGTGTTTTCTTCAGTCAGTGCTTAATGTGGTCTAAACCTACATTTGTTAACAGTAAAAATCCACGGTATTTTGAACTTCAGTTCAAAATAAAATGTCACAATTTCGTGGAAACAGTTTGCCCTTAAATGCCAAAATTTAAGTTGCATGTGTCTACGGGTGAGAGCAAAGAGAACAAGACTAACATTTAAAGAATACAAAGAGAGCCAGTCGTACAAACAGTTTAAGCAAATCTAACAAAGTTACAATAAATTCCATTTATTTTTAATTGAAGGGCCCTACGACTGTTCTTATCACAGTAACAAAACTTAAGAGCTGTATAGTACAGAACAAACTTTGTATTTCCATATTTGAATTTAGTGACGTGTTACAGATACAAAACTCTGATATCAGTGATCCGAAACAATACTACTATCTTCTGTCTGAACTAGTTGAACAGTGGCGCATGTGTAAGGTACATTTCGCAAAGAGAATTTTGTAACGGCCGGTGACTGCTGATATTAAAACTGCAATAATTGTCAACGGCACAACGCAGTAGCCAACTAAACTCACCATTTTCAGAAAACAATAAATATATATTTTTTAGGTCCTCATCCCACTAGTAGACTGATCAGTGAAATATCATATCATATGAGTAATTATGTTAAAATAAACTGTTAATAAACAATTACAAACAATTGCGAGGTTAAAATATCCCTCGGTATCACTGAATTGGAAGAGCAATTTTAGGATAAGTAATTTTCTGAAGTATCAAGTTTCGCCTGTACATGAAATAGGAATACCTACCTGTATAAATTGTTTAATGACTATTAATGAAGCAGAGCTTAAGTTATCAATTAAACTGTGCTGAAATATATGTAGATCTAACTAGCTGTAAACAAATTATTGCATCCAGACTTACCCTCGGTGATTTTTATAAATTTATAACTATGTAATTAGTACCACTAGGGAATGGACCATGCAAAACGACAACAATTCTGATGTATGAACATTTCTCTATACGCTCGGACAGCGGTTTCTCCACCTGTAATGCGACACATATAAAAGTACCCCGGGACATACACGATACCACTGCAGACATATCACAGTTTCTTTAACAAATAGGCCTAAGCTGATATATGTGGCAAAAGTGACTTATTTTTTCAAATGTTTCCTTAGAGCAGCAGTCACTTTCGCCATAATATTGGGCATGCATTTCGCAGCTAGTTTAAGCGATTTTCCTTTTCGTTTTCATAATTAAGTCACGCATGGACAATGTTAGCGATATGTAACACCTAATTTTGTGTCATTTAAAAGGTGTCGTATGACGAAGGTAGATATATCGCGAAACGGAACTGAATTTACTTTTCTTAAACAGTCCTATTTTGCAAATATAAAGGTAAAGTGGCCCCGCTACAGGCCCGGTGTGGCCCAGAGGGTGGGTAGAGTTATAACTCTACTCTTCCTTGACCGCGGCACTAGAAGGGGGTGAGTGGTCAGCAGCACGCCCCGGGCCGCACTTTACCACCGGGAAAGACCCGGTACCCATTTTACAGGAGGCTGGGTGGGCCCCAGGGCTGGTCTAGACGGGTGGAAAATCTCGTCCCCACCGGCTTTCTATCCCGGACCGTCCAGGCCACTTTGCAAATATAAACCTTAAAATGTGTTCTCCTTCTTCGTTCCTTCACACTAGCTTTGAACTCGTTTTTATAATTTTGTATTTCTAGAAAATTACGGAAACTTCTAAAGCCACACCGGATACTCTTTTAAATACCGGCAATGCTGAAAGGGAAAGTTGGAAGCTAAAAGAATAAGAGTGATAAATACCTAAAAAAAAATATATATTAAAAAGGAAACTTCGTTGATCGGAAGACTGACATGAAGCAACAGAAACAACACTAAATTGGGGGTTTTCCATCCCGTTGTGTGTACGTGTAATAGTATTCTATATTTGACTGTCGTTACACCACATTGCTGTATAACGACGGTCAAATATAGAATAGTAGAAGCAACACTACTCAAAGTACATTTGGAACTGGAGAACCTGTTGTACACACAATGGGGTATATTTAGTAAGCAAGTGTCAATTCAATGATCCAGGAATATTTTATGAATCAAGGACGACCAGTTGATACAGAAATGCTTTCTTTTAGCTTTCCAGTTTTCTACGCGACCATTGATGAACTGCTCACTTGTTAACTTTCCTACCTGGACTGACTGGACGCAATAAAGCACAACCTGATAACTGAATGCGCATTTATCGCTGATTATTGTGTAAAATGTGCCACAACTTCAGTGTGTAGGCCTACGGAATGTTACCAAAAATTCCTATAATGCGCTGTAAAAAGATGGTGAAAAAAATTCAGTAGTTCCCCTGCGGAGAGAATGTTTCGAAATATTGTGCTGAAATAATCAAAAGCCCTTCTTTATTTCCCTGACCTACGTTCATGAAGGGTCTACAGACATACAGACTGGCGAATAATGCACGAAATAATGACAGCCATATTCACAACGAACTAAAAAATACGTATCCTCCTGATTTTGACGTAAAGAAATCTGGTTTCCTCTGCAAAATTTTCCTGGATGTGTCTCAAAATGGTCAATTATGTAATTATCAATAGACGTTATTCCCCCTGTTACGTGTAACTCTCTAGACCAGCGCTTCTAAAACAAAAACCCAAACCCGATTCACTACATAAATACTAAATACCATGTGAAATAAATTTGTCCCATAACTGCTATTGATGAAATTCTCTTGAAGCATATGTGCTATCAATACTGATCACAGTTCATCTGCCAACCGTACGTACGACAATTTAATAGTAAGAATGACTCACTTATGGTTATTTATTTTCTTTTAATTAAATTTTTGTATTCCCATGAATGTGTGTCGCTGTACGTGAAGTGTACCGCGACAGCGAAAGGACGGCACACCTCTGACCTAGAACGGTATATTTTTCTTTCATGGTTCTACAACTCCCAGTGGGCCTAGGCCTCCTCTATGAAATTCCTCCATCACACTTAGGCACACCATAATCGGTAGGACCCCTCTAGACAAGTGATCGGCCCCTCGCAGAGACCTCTACCTGAGTGCCAACGACACTCACAAGAGACAGACATCTATACTCCCGGTGGTTTTCGAACCCACAATCCCAGCAAGCGAGCGGACCTAAAACTACGCGTTAGACTGCGCAGTCACTGGGACCGGCAGATCCTTATATTAAATTACATTTATTTACGGAGGAACAGAAATTCTTTGAACGCGATTTTTCTGAACACTAATTTTTCAGCACTTCCTAGAACGTACGTAAAGTTGGAAATGCTTAAATAAGGATATAATAGAGTAACCACGAAAGCCTGTTACTAAGGACACTTGACACTGCGCTCAGCAGAATCACCACTCTGAAATAAACCGGACATGAATCGTGTTCCGCTTTATCACCGTGACAAACTCTTCACCTGATTTCCAGCGAACCTGAACTGTGGATTCCTCGGGCTCCACTGGCATCTCGTGTACATTTCTAAGGTACCAAGTTCAGTGCCAGATCCAGGGCTGACGAGGGACTGTACACGCGTATGGAGCTTGCATTTCGAGAAAAAACACCATCTGCTTGATTTCAGTCTTCCGTCGCGGGGTAAATCAGATCTGCGCTCTTTTGGGATTTTACGCAGCATACAATGGTGGTTCCGTATCGACGTTTCGTGACAACATGTGGGTCCCATACTCTTGGATTGCTTGACACTTAAAGATGGAACTGTTAGGTTGTCCGAAAAATCGGTAAGGAACTACCATTGTACGTTGCGTAAAATCGCAAACCAGTGCATATCTCAAATACCATTTGATTCACAAACTATTTGAAATAAGTAAGTCTCTTGAATTTTAAACATACATATGACGTATCTAATTCGAAAGGCTACTTCATTGTACTTACTATTAAACTTCTTCCTTGTGGCTTCATATTATAAGTCCGAGAAAAGACATCAGGTGGTTCAGTTACATACACACAGCACGACTCTTTACACATTATACTAGTGTAGGGTGGAAATTAAATACAGAGGTTATACAGAAAATAAGAAATTCGAAGACTTGATGAGTTTCACCTGATCAACCGCTTGTGTCCAGCACTGACTTGAGGAAATAAAAAAAAAAATAAGAAAAGCAGGCGAACATTTAGTGTCGTAGTATTCGCAAACAACATAAGTAACCGAGGAGGAAGGAGAGCAATTTGCTACTGCGGACATCCGCGAATCAAACATCAGCAACCAGAGTCCATATAAGTTGGAATTCAGGTGTAGAGTTCGGTATCTCCAGGCGGCGGGAGTGGACATAACTTGTGGACACAACTTGTGGACACTGCTTGAAGAGTCCCCTGCAAGGAGAGGGAGTGCCTTTGTCTCTGGACACTTCACCCTGCAGCAACATCTGTGCGTTCTTCTACGTCGTCATCCTCTCATTTTTTGCACAGGACTCCCCAAACGTTGATTTCGTTTCAACAGTTGCATTTATTTATATCCATACAAAAATAAACTAAATATGCACATCCATTAACTGCGAGTATATAAAGATAAGAACAATTTAAAACGATATTATGGAGAACAGATGAAGGTTTCAATGTTTCTTACTAGCAACAACGTCGATGGATCTAATAATGCAAAGCGACTGCACATTTCAATTTGGATTTTTGTTATTCCACACAGTTACTCTTTCCGTTCCACAGTTATATTTCGCAGTGACGATCAAAATCAGGCAACATTTTGAAATGATCAGTGCACCTCACGGTACATAACACATACTGCACCACACACACACATTACTTTAAACTACGTTAATGTCTTCTATGAATATTATCGTGAAACGGTTTCGATTTACTCATTTATGCGACAAAACATTTTCCTGTAACATATGTGCTTATTATTATGGCGTAGTCTTCTGTTTTCGTCACGGTTAGTTGTTAATTCAGCATTACACACAAGAAAGTTAAGTTTTACTTTTGAAGCGTCTTTGGTATGAATCACACAACTTTTAACGCACCATGCCATTTCTTTCAAATAAACAATGACAATTTTAGTTGATAATTATCTGTTTTACGTACGTTGCTTAACTTCTTTTTTTATATTACTGTAAGATAGGTTGTAAGAAAAAGATTTGGTCTTCTGCAAACTTCTCATTCTGTCTTTTGTACTAAATGTGACATTTTAAACTGGCATAAACACACTAGACAATATAACCCCCCATCTTCTCTTAGTCTCTGACGCGTTTATATTGCCATATAATTCTATCACACTCGTATAACTTGCCGTATTACTGCACAGTGTCTAAGAAATGACGTAAGGTCTTCGTTCGCGCCACTTGAGCCTTACAAGTGACGTCACTCGGACTGGAATATACTGCAAACAAAGCTCGCATCCAGTTTATTTTTATTATGAATAAACATCAGGGCCCAAACGTTTCGTGGGGAGGTTTTCATTAAAGCAGGCGAGGAAGAACGAATTCCACAACAACATTTAGAGTCATCGATCACATTTACAATTCTTGTAGACGTCTTCTAATCAGTTTAGAAACGGAATATTCATACAGAGCAATTATGGATTCGACGAGGTTTATACATTTAGCAGAGTTTAAATTTGATTTATTCAATGTCTTCGTCCTTATCATCTGAACGTGGACTTTTTGCTCGACACTGAATTCTTCTTCAAAACTCCCCTCTTCATTTCGCATAAAATCGGAATTCAATTAGGGCTGTTTAGTAATGTGTATGTGCAATACAACTCGATTCCTTTGTGTAACTGCACATTACCGTAGCAGGAATCATACATGTTAATTAATATTCGAAACGTGTGCAATTTATAGACTTAACATTGAATGCAACATTGTTGCTGTATATTACAGTCACATGATTACCATAAAATTAATTAAATCCAAAATACTTTCTTGACATTTTTCTGTATACTTCAGCATGACAATTATTTTATTTTTTGTCGAGCCCTCACCCCCCCCCCCCCCCCCCCCCCCCCCACCCTCAATTAAAAATAAAAAAAAAAAAAAAAAAAAAAATATTTTTTTAATATTTTTCTGTATACTTCACCATGACAATTTTTTTATTTTTTGTCGAGCCCTCCCCCCCCCCCCCCGACGACGACACATGCTCATGAAGAATTTAAATAAACAAACAAATATATATATTTACTTGTAAATTCGCGCAGAGCATTTTTGTATGAATTCACGTCATCTGTTTCAATATCGATCGTTAGACATTACAGCCGCGGGGTTTCTTAATTAATTATGCAAGCAAAAACACATTATATTTGAAAACAACATTCTTGCTGTATTTTAATTATTTTCGGTTTCAAAGGCCCAGTGCATCTCATTATGCCTAAACTGACTTTCACGATTTTAATTTATCGAATTTTCACCTTTCTGGTGAAATAATAGACTGCACTTAAAGAAGTTATCTTCAGAGCCTATACCGAGTTCATATTACATTTCGATGAAATTAATTATCACTGGGGTAAAGTATTTTCCTTTCTGATGATTAAAAATCTAAATGTGCCGTCAAGCATCATGAAACACTTATTCAATGTATTTCCCGATATGTGATCCTTTATATATTTTTTTAAATCAGCAAGAGATGTCTACTTCGCCGAGAATAACGGAGTGCCTAATTTTCTGCACTGCTAAACAACAGGTCCTTTGCTTTCTTGTGTGTTCGGTGGTCTGTATCGTGCAAATACGCCCCCCCCCCCGTAACGTCTAACCGATCATTAAACGGCCCCATATCCGGGGCGGGTTTACTTGGAATAAGGGAAAGGTGACTCTTGCTGCTGGTTCATGGCCCCGGGCTCGCAACACTT
>Ga0123353_10011897_pt1 | contig 12303 bp, 15 predicted proteins | sample TergutLab28metaG_3_FD_92763 | JGI IMG/M metagenome (GOLD analysis project Ga0123353, IMG submission 92763) | Labiotermes labralis P3 segment gut microbial communities from Petit-Saut dam, French Guiana - Lab288 P3 | ecosystem: Host-associated > Arthropoda: Insects > Digestive system > Gut ... | reverse complement strand
TTATTCGACGGCTCCGGGGCCTTCTGCCTCGCGGCGGAGCGGCATGGTATTGAGGCCCGTTACGCTTCGGAGATTGAGCCCTTCCCCATTGCCGTCACCCGCGCGCGCTTTCCGCGGATGGAACACCTCGGTGATATCGCCAAGATTGACGGCGGAACGATAGAACCCTGTGAGCTCGTGACCTTCGGTAGTCCCTGTACTTCCTGGTCCATATCAGGAAAAAAACTTGGTTTGGACGGCGTGTCAGGATTGTTTTTTGAGGCCGTCCGCGTCATGAGAGAAATGCTGGCGGCGTCGGGTGAGGCCTGGCCTGCTGCCTTTATTTTTGAGAACGTCCCGCATCTTTTACATATCAATAATGGGGCCGACTGGAAAATCGTCATGGACGCCTTCTCCGACCTCGGCTTCATTTGCGATCCTAATATACTGGATTCACAGGAATTCGGCATAGCGCAAAGGAGGAAGCGTATTTTCATTGTGGGCATTAACCGCAAACATTACAACCCCGGTTATTTCGCCAACATACCGAATTCCCGTCACAAACGTATGCAAAAGGCCATCGAGGCCTGGGGCGGCGAGACCTTTCACGGCATCACGAGCCGCCTTCATGAAATCCGCCGCCAGCATCTTTCGGAAATCCTGGAACAGGATGTTGACCCTAAATACTATCTCAGCGCCGCCGCCTGCCTGGGAATTCTGCGCAGGGTGGACGCCAAAGGAAAAGAAATACCGCAACTCCTCCGCTCCGCCCTGGAATACCAGGCGGGGCTTTTTCCTGCCTATGACGCTGGCGGCGAGGTTTGCTCCTTTGAACCCGGCGCGTTGGCGAGGCTTCCCGGTCATTGCTGGGATGGCGTTTCGCCGACCCTCCGGGCCGGAACGCATGGCGGGGACAACCAGCCGAGTGTGGCTTACGGCATTTCCTCCCTGTCGTCCTACGCAATGAACAGCGCCAATCCCCGCGCCGGGGTGTATGAAACCGACACGGCCAAGACCCTCAACACCTCCGCCCAGGTTCCCAGCAACCAGGGCGGCCTTGTGGTCTGCACGGAAACTTACGCCATGACCACTGGCAGTTATGCCCATGCATACAAAGGCCAAGCGCCCACGCTATTATCCCGTGACTTCAAAGGCCAGCCGGTCGTGGCTCGTCCGCCGGATTATGTGGCGCGCCGCCTTACACCCACAGAATGTCTGGCGCTCATGAATCTGCCCCAGACTTGGTGCGAGGGTATCGCCGTAGAAAATCCGACCGAAGAAGACTATCTCTTCTGGGAAGGCGTTTTCAATACGCTGGGTAAGAAAAAGAGCCGGAAGCAAATCGCGCGCTGGTTAGCAAACCCTTATTCGGATAGCGCCTGTTTTAAGATGGCAGGAAATGGCGTGGTGGTCGCGGTGGCCCAGTGGGTGCTGGAGGGTGTTGTCGAGTATGCACAGTCTTTAGGGCTATAGCTCCGAATATATTCTACGACATATATTATTTATTAGCTTGCTTTTACATGGTTTCTGAGTTAATTCAGTGTGCTGGAGGGCAGGGTCCGCAGCAAAAAAACACAAAAGGAGAATCAGAAGCATGGAATTCAAAACAGGAGCAAAAGGCAGCCGCCGCAAAGAACTGGTAAACGCTATGAGCGAGATTTTGAACTGTCCCGTTATTTACGATGGGGCTCCGTCGTTTAGCTACACCGTAGGGTATTTCAGCGTCAGCCGTGAAGGCGCCGTTACCGGCCCGCCTGACCGCGAACTGCTGGAAGCTCTGGCGGAGCAAGGTTTTACAGGCGAAATCAGCGGCGCGGAGGAAATCGAAGTCCCCGCTGACACAGACATCCCCGACATCGACCAGCATCACCCCGGACAGTACACCGACCCCGACGCACCGATGACGGAAGCTATGCTGAAGCAGGCGGAAGCGTGGATGAAGGCGCAGCCGGATGGCAACAACCGCGAGGCAGCCCCGGAAATCAATCCCGACGCGGATGACGAAGCTGCTGAGTCCCTGGATGCCGAGCCCGATACGGATATCGAAATCACTGATGCACAGGAGATTGTCCCCGATGTGGCCGACGGTGCCGACGGAAAACTCGCCATTGAAATGTCCCTGGAGGGTTTTACGCCCGTAGCCCTGGATAACCTTACAACGCTCATTGACAGCAAGGCCGGGCTCATCAAAAAGGCCATTGGTGCCGACGCCCTCCCGGTTGTTCAGACCGCGGACGGTAAGCTGCGGTTCGAGTGGTTCCCCTACACGGAGGATTCCTACGAGGTCGGCGCCTACGCCATGCTCATTGCCCAACTCTGCGCGGTGGCCAAAGAGCAGAAACGCGTCACAGCCAAAGAAAAGCCTGTGGAAAATGAGAAGTTCGCGTTCCGGGTATTCCTTATCCGGCTGGGATTTATAGGGGACGAATACAAGGCGGCAAGGAAAATCCTGCTCCGCAATCTCAGCGGCAACTCAAGCTGGAAAAACGGTGCTCCGCCGAAAATAACGGAAAGCGCGGCAGCCGGCGAAGAGCTGTAAAGTACACAAATGTGTTGCCGTTACAGCCCCGAAAGATTGACATGCTCATTGCGATATATTACTTGACTATTATCCTTTTTAGAGCGAATATGTGTATGCCGAAGGGCACACCACACTTTGAAAAGGAGCCAGAAAACCATGTTCAACCACAACTTCGGAATCGAAATCGAGTTCACGGGCATCACCAGGAGCGAGGCGGCGCAGGCCGCGGCGGACTTCCTCGGCGGCACGGTCAGCGGCGCGGGAGACTACTACGACACCCAGAAGGTCACCGCGCCGGACGGCAGGGTCTGGAAGTTCATGAGCGACGCCAGCATCAGCAAGCAGCTGCGGCTGAACGGCAGAAAGACGGCGGTCGCGGACAACGCCTACAGCGTGGAACTGGTCAGCCCCATCCTGACCTACCGCGAGGACATCGACACCCTGCAGGAGCTGGTCAGGCGACTGCGCAAAGCCGGAGGGTTCGCGAACGCCTCCTGCGGCATCCACATCCACCTGGACGGCGCGCCGCACACGCCGCGCAGCATCCGCAACTTCATCAACATCATCGCCAGCCGGAACGACCTTCTTTACAAAGCCTTGCAGGTCGCGCCGGAACGGATGAGCTACTGCAAAAAGATGGACGAATATTTGGTTGACCGGATGAACCGCCGCAAACCAAAAACCATGCGCGAGATTGAAGACATCTGGTATTCAGGTTTCAGCCAAAGCCGCAATCAGCATTATCACGACAGCAGGTATGCCGCCCTGAATTTACATGCGCTTTTCACCGGCAACCACACAGTTGAATTGAGGATGTTCAACAGCGAGCTCCACGCCGGGAAGATTCGCAGCTACATCGTCCTCGCCCTGGCCCTCAACCACCAGGCCCTCACCCAGAGGAGCGCCTCGGCAAGAAAACCTCAGACCGAGAACGAGAAGTTCGCCATGCGGACCTACCTCAACCGCATCGGCTTCATCGGCGAGGAGTTCGCCAACTGCCGCGAGCACTTGACCGCCCACCTTGACGGTTCGGCGGCCTGGCGGTTTCGGGCGGCCTAAGCCGCCCCCGCGTAAAAAAGAAAAGGAGACAGACGAAAATGAATAAAGGGAATAAATTATACGTCGCATACGGCTCCAACCTAAACCTTGCGCAGATGGCGAACAGGTGCCCCAGGGCACGGGTCGTCGGAGCCAGTGAAATGAAGGGTTTTAGGCTGCTGTTCCGGGGCCCACACGAGGGCGCTGTGGCGACCGTGGAGCCTTTCAGGGGCGGGCGCGTCCCGGTGCTGGTCTGGGAAATCACTCCCGACGACGAGGCGGCCCTCGACCGCTACGAAGGCTGGCCCTATCTCTACCGCAAGGAGACGGTCAAGGTTAGGCTAAACGGCAAGAGCGTCAAGGCGATGGTGTATATTATGAACGAGGGTTCCCCCGGCGAAGATTACCGACCCCTTGGCAGGCCCGGCGCTTACTACTACAATGTCATCCGCGAGGGCTACAGGGACGCTGGGTTCGACATCGATGTCCTGCGAAAGGCGACCTCCGATTCGGCAGAGTAGGGAATGCCGCTGTAAAGTACACAATTGCAGCGGCTCCTCCGCCCCACATGTTCGTGTAATATGTGATGAAATAGTTCTTGCAATATATGCGCTGTAGGGTTATATTAGTACATGCCGAAGGGCACAAAAACGAAAAACAAACGGAGGAAAAAAACATGTGGAGCAAGGGAACGATTTGGCTGGCAGACACCAAGGTTGGCTACGATTACTGGATCAAGAGTTTTGAGGAAGGCAGCGAGTTTGGGTTGGCGGAAGGCCGCATATCCAAGATGCTCATCCGCAAGCACGGCGAAAACAAAGATCTCGCGAGCTACGACAGAGGCTGGGATCTGGAACCCGCCACCGACGAGGTCAAAGCGGTTTGCGCCCTGCTGATCGAGAAGTACAACTAAGCACGAAAACAATCGAGGCAACCCCGAAAGGGGCTCTGCCTCATACAAATAGATTCTTATGGGAGCTTCTTTGCCGGGCAGCCTGCTGTATAACATACACAGTTCCATCGGCTTTTCCGTTCTTCATGTTTATGCAATATATCTTGAAAAAGAACTTGATATATTTCAATATATGATTTATACTACGTATACGCCAAAGACAAGTAACAAAAACGGAGGCCAGCATGATGAAAAAGATGGAAACAGAAATTACCCGCATAGCCAAGGAAACCCTCAGAATGGAAACCCTCGAAACCCGGCGCAGCGACGAGCTCGACTTTTATGACCGCGCCGTGTGGAACATAAAAGCCGCTTTAGAAGAAGCGTACAAGGCAGGGCAAAAAGACGGGAGGACGCAGAAATGACGGATTTGACAATGAGGGACCTTCGGCTCCACACCCTGCGAGGCGATATCCAATCCTGCGGCATGGACGGCATGAGCAAACGCGGTATCCGGGAACTGCTTTTTGCACGGTATGTACACGGAATTGAAATCCCGGTCACCAAAGAGGAATTCTACAGCATCCTAAACGAGGAATACAAAAAGGTCGAGGCCTGGAGGGCCAGCAAGGCCGGGGAATAACGATAGACAGCAAAGGGAAAGTGCTCCTGCGGGGGCATTTTTCTTTTGTTCGTTTGTCAAGGAAGGGAGGGTTTTCTGTGCCGGATTTCAAATATGTCCCTACGCCGTTGATGCTGCCAACCAGCCGCTACGACAAACGCCGGGCGGACTTCGCGGTGAATTTCATCTCCATGCTCAGGCACACCACCGGCGAATGGTACGGAAAGCAATTTAAACTGATGCCCTGGCAAGAACAGATCGTCCGTGACATCTTCGGCATCGTAGGTGAGGACGGCTATCGGCAGTTTCGCACGGCCTATGTGGAGGTCGGGAAGAAAAACGGCAAGTCCGAGCTCGCCGCGGCCATTGCGTTATATCTATTGTTCGCCGATGGTGAGGCCGGGGCCGAGGTGTATTCCTGCGCCGCTGACATCAATCAGGCCAGTATCGTGTTCAACACCGCCAAGGCGATGGTGGAGCAGTACGGCGACTTAAGGGGTTTATCTAAGCTCGTGCCCTCCACCAAGCGGATCATCTTCCCCCACACCAACAGTTTCTATCGGGTGCTGTCATCGGAAACGAAATCCAAGCAGGGTTTTAATGTGTCCGGGCTGATCTTCGATGAGCTTTTTGCCCAGCAGACCCGCGAGCTCTTCGACACCATGACCAAGTTCACCGGCGACGCCAGGCGGCAACCGCTGTACTTCCTTATCACCACGGCGGGCAGGGATAAGACCTCCATCTGCTACGAAATTCACTGCAAGGCCAAGGCGGTACTGGACGGCTCCAAGATTGACCCGTCTTTTTATCCCGCCGTATTCGGCATTGAAGAGGGCGACGACTGGGAGAATGAAACCGTCTGGCGGCGGGTGAACCCCTCCATCGGCGTGACGATCCCCTTTGAGACGGTGCGGGCGGCTTACGAGCAGGCCAGGCAGAATCCCGCCGAGGAGATGCACTTCCGGCAGTTCCGTTTGAACGAATGGAACAACGCCGACCTGCGCTGGATGCCGATGGACAAATGGGAGGCCTGCGGCTGCGGCAATGAACAATTAACAATGAATAATGAACAATGGGTGGATTTGGAAGAACGGATGGTGGGCCGCGATTGCTACGCTGGGCTGGATTTATCCTCCACCGGGGACTTGACGGCGCTGGCTCTGGTGTTTCCTCCATCTGGTGACGATGACAAATACACCGTGCTTCCCTATTATTGGCTGCCGGAGGAGGTCATCGACCTGCGCACACGAAGAGACCACGTGCCTTACGCCGTTTGGAAAAAGCAGGGTGTTTTCTACACCACCGAGGGCAATGTGGTGGACTACGACTATATTGTCGCTTTCATCGCCAAACTGTCGGAGCGGTTCCGCATCCGCGAGATCGCCTATGACCGCTACGGCGCGGAAAAGATACGGCGCGACTTGGAAGAGCTCGGCGCAGAACACGGGTTTGTTGTTTTCCCCTTTGGGCAAGGGTACATCAGCATGTCCCCGCCGTCCAAGGATTTATATCAGCTTGTCATGGAAGGGAAAATACGGCATGGCGGACACCCCGTCCTCAACTGGAACATGGGTAATGTCATCATCGACCAGGACGCGGCGGGCAACATCAAGCCCAACAAGCAGAAGTCCACGGAGAAAATCGACGGGGTTGTCGCCCTGGTGATGGGTCTTGCCCGCGCCATGATCCGGGCGGATCACCACGATGTCATGACCAACAGTGTTTACAATAACCGGGGATTGTTGATACTGGGTTGACGGCTGCGCTGTCCCTACTCTTTGTCTTCCGAACCTTCAGCAGGCTTCTTTAGCTCGGCGATCCGCTTGGAATCCACAAAATGGGTGGCGTAGTGACGCTCTATAGCTTCATCACCGGACTTAGAAAAGCGCAGGGCGCGGTCTTTGTTTTTACCCGATTGATGATAAAACGTCCAGGATGGTTTCAGGTTGTTTTTTGTCGCATAACTGCGCATTTCATGCATGATTTCGGACAGTTGCTTCAAATTGACCTGACACACTTTTTCTAAAAACGGCACCTTGCCGCCACGCCAGTTTTCGTAGTTTTCCTTTGACAATACCCCGATATCCAAAAGCACATCAACCGGGGCGACCCAGCCCTTTTTACGTATGTTCTGATACATCGCGTTGTGAATCTGGCCCTTTATATTCTTCTTGTCCATCTTATGTCCTGCCTTCATCCTTTTTCGTTATGGTTTACCGTTTCGGTGAATATGACGGTATTCGTTCAGCTTTACGCGATCCCTGATTTCAAGACCGCGCTCCCCGGCGAGGGATTCCAAATGATGGGTAAATTCATGCAGCAGCGTCTCCCGCAGCTTTCTCCGCAGGGTGCTCTCCGGCGCGTTTCGGTACATCCGTATGAAAGAGCCGTAGTAAATACAGATATGCCGCCCCATTTCGCGGCTGTTATGGTATTCGCCCATGATGTATAGATTGCCCGTGCCCTGGGGGTGGGGCTTGCATTCCTCCAGCAGGATCACGCCGCCGTTCAACCGCTCGAAAAATTCGTCCGGAATTTCATCCGCTATTCCGTTCAAGATTTTCTCCACATCGTCGATGGTATACACACGGCGTTCCTCCTCCCGGATATATCGTAACACATTTAAAAAAGTATAGCAATCAAATGATAAAAAGGGGTTAAAAATGAATCCTATCAAATCCATGTTTCGTCCCCGCGACAAGCCCCAAAACAAAATTGGCGGCGTTGTGGACGCTAAGGCGTCCTGGGAGAAATGTGCCCCCGGCACATTTCTAACCCGCTTTCTGTTTGGCGGCACAACCAGCGGAAAGCAAGTAAACGAGCAGACTGCTATGCAGACCACAGCGGTCTATGCCTGTGTGCGCATTTTGGCCGAGGCCATCGCCAGCCTGCCATTACATATATATATGTATACATCTGACGGCGGCAAGGAGCGGGTGGTTGACCATCCGCTGTATTATCTATTACACGATGAACCCAACGTGGAAATGACTTCTTTTATATTTCGTGAAACCCTCATGAGTCATCTTCTACTATGGGGCAACGCTTTCGCCCAGATCATCCGGGACGGCGGGGGTCGTGTGCTGGCGCTCTACCCGCTGCTGCCCAACAAGATGGAGGTCAGCCGGTCAGCCAACGGGGAACTAATCTATGCCTATCGCCGCGACAAGGAGGAGAGCCGGGAAAACCCTGATGGCGGGACTGTCATCCTCCGGCGAGACGAGGTGCTGCACATCCCAGGCCTTGGGTTTGATGGCTTAGTCGGTTATTCGCCCATCGCCATGGCGAAAAATGCCGTGGGTATGGCGCTGGCGGTGGAGGAATTTGGCGCTACCTTCTTCAAGAACGGCGCCAACCCAGGTGGTGTGTTGCAGCACCCCGGCGTAATCAAAGACATCCAGCGCGTCAAGGACAGCTGGAACGCGGCCTACGGCGGCAGCGGCAACGCCCATCGGGTAGCCGTACTGGAAGAGGGCATGCAGTTCCACGCCATCGGCATACCGCCGGAACAGGCGCAGTTTTTGCAGACCCGTAAATTCCAGATAAGCGAAATTTCACGTATTTTCAGAGTGCCACCCCACATGGTTGGAGACTTGGAAAAGTCCAGTTTCTCGAATATTGAGCAACAATCATTAGAATTCGTGAAGTATACGCTTGACCCATGGGTCGTTCGTTGGGAGCAGGCCATCCAGCAATCGCTGATTCTGCCGTCCGAGAAAGGCTCTTTGTTCGTCAAATTTAATGTGGACGGGCTGTTGCGGGGTTCATATAAAGAGCGAATGGACGGATATTCGACAGGTATCCAAAACGGTTTCTTCTCAGTCAACGATGTGAGAGATCTTGAGGATATGAACCTGCTTTCCGAAGAAGAAGGGGGGAATCTTCACGTCTTAAACGGAAATATGTGCAAACTTCGGGATGTGGGCGCGGCCTATGGAAAGTCCGGCGATATGTAAAGTAGGCGGTGATTTTGGTCTGTAACTTATGCGGCGCCGGGATGGAGTGCGTCAAATCGCCATTTGGTTATGCCCTGGCTTGCATTTCGGAAAGCTGTAAAAAACATGCCCCAGAGCGGTTCTGGCTGACGCCGCAGGCAGCGGAAAAATATTATGCGGAGGAAGGAACGCTATGAAAAATCGATTCTGGCGGTGGGTATATGCTGAAACCACCGGAGATCGTACTCTCTTTTTAAACGGCCCCATCGCCGAGGAAACTTGGTACGGCGACGAGGTGACGCCAAAGCTGTTCAAGGACGAACTGCTCTCCGGCTCCGGTCCCGTCACCGTCTATATCAACTCGCCGGGCGGAGACGTCTTCGCCGCGGCGCAGATTTACAACGCGCTGATGGAATACAGCGGACCCGTCACGGTCAAGATTGACGGCGTCGCGGCGTCGGCGGCCAGCGTCATCGCCATGGCGGGCGGCGAGGTGCATATGTCCCCGGTCAGCATGTTGATGGTTCACAACCCGGCCACGCTCGCTTGGGGCGACGCGGAGGAAATGCTCAGGGCTAAAGCGCTTCTGGACGAGGTCAAGGAAAGCATCATCAATTCGTATGAGCTCAAAACCGGGCTGTCCCGTGCCAAGCTGTCCCATTTAATGGACAATGAGACCTGGATGAACGCTAACAAGGCCGTGGAGCTTGGCTTCGCAGACAAAATCATGTTCACAGGCGAGGAAGAACCGATCAATGGAACTCCCGGTAATAATACTTCTCCGGGGATGATGTTCAGCCGTGTAGCGGTCACAAACTCCCTGCTTGGAAAGATTCCAAAGCCCCCGGTAAAGGAACCCAAACCCCCGGCACTCACCCAGCCTGTGGGCACGCCCATTGAGTCGTTGTATCAGCGGCTCGGTCTGATAACTCACTAAATTTACGGGAGGAATATATCACTATGAGCAGAATACTCGAACTGCGCGAAAAGCGCGCGAAAGCATGGGACGCCGCCAAGGCTTTCCTGGACACCAAGCGGAATGATAGCGGGCTGCTGTCTGCCGAAGACGCCACCACCTATGATCAGATGGAGGCGGACGTGGTCGCCTTGGGCAAGGAGGTGGATCGCCTGGAGCGTCAGTCTGCGCTGGACGCTGAACTGGCGAAGGCGACTTCGGTGCCCATCACCAATACACCTTCCGCTGCGCCCGGCGAGGAAAAGACGGGCCGTGCTTCCGGCGCGTATAACAAGGCCTTCTGGAACGCCATGCGCGGCAGGCTCGGCCCCGACGTCCACAACGCTCTGAAGGAAGGCGTAGATACCCAGGGCGGATACCTTGTCCCGGAGGAATTCGAGGCTCGTCTGATTGAGGCCGCGACCGAAAGGAACATTATGCGCTCCCTCGCCACTGTTATCACCACAGCCGGGGAACACAAGCTCCCCGTGGCTTCCAGCAAGGGCTCTTCATCCTGGGTGGAAGAGGAAGGTGAAATTCCCGAGAGCGACGACAGCTTCGGTCAAGTCATCCTGAGCGCCTACAAGCTGGCTACGGCGATCAAGGTTTCAGACGAGCTGCTCCACGACAGCGTATTCGACCTGCAGAGCTATATCGCCAAAGCACTGGGCGAGCGCATCGCCGAAAAAGAGGACGAGGCTTTCCTAATCGGAAACGGTACCGGAAAACCCACCGGGATTTTCAACGCCACGGGCGGCGGACAGCTGGCGGTCACTACCGCGTCAGCGACCGCCGTCACCCTGGACGAGGTTCTTGACCTATTCTACAGCCTTAAGTCTGCCTACCGTCCTAATTCAGCCTTTCTGATGAATGAGGCCTCTTTGAAGGCGATCCGCAAGCTGAAAGATTCGACGGGCCAGTACCTGTGGGCTCCTTCGGTCAAAGACGGGGAGCCCGACAGAATCCTGGGCTGCCCGTATCACACTTCCTTCTTCGTCCCCACCATCGCGGCAGGTGCGAAGGCCATCGCTTTCGGCGATTTCAGTTTTTACTGGATTGCCGACCGGGAGGGCCGCAGCTTTAAGCGCCTAGATGAGCTGTACGCCCGAAATGGGCAGGTCGGCTTCATGTCTTATCAGCGCGTGGACGGGAAGTTGATCCTGCCGGAGGCTGTCAAAATTTTGGCAATGAAAAGCTGATGAAAACGGAAACCAGACTTTTATCTCGGGTAAAAAAGAACCTTATCCTGGAACACAGCGCGGATGACAGCCTGATAAAAGATTTCATCCGCGCTGCCGTTTCCTACGCGGAGGCCTACCAGCACATCGCCGATGGATTTTACGCCGATAACCCCATGCCGCCAACAAGCGAACAGGCCGTGGTGATGCTGTCGACCCACTTTTACGAAAGCCGGGACGGCAGCACCGGCGGTTTTTTCGCGGACAATGTGCAGGCTGGTCAGCAGGTGATGATTACGGTAAATACACTGCTCCGGCTCGATCGGGATTGGCAGGTGTAGCAATGAAAGCAATTCCTCTCACCCGCGCGGATGTCGCGGATTTTATACAAGAACATCATCGCCACCATGCGCCGACGCAAGGCGACAAATACCGAATCGGGTGTGAAGTCAACGGTGTTCTGGTCGGTGTGATTCAAGTTGGCAGGCCCGTGAACCGCACTCTTGATGATGGTACGATACTTGAAGTGACTCGACTTTGCACGGACGGAATGGCAAATGCCTGCTCCTTCCTCTACTCTCGTGCCGTGAAAGTTGCTAAAGAACTCGGATACAGCAAAATCATTACTTACATTATGGATTCCGAGACGGGTGTGAGCCTTAGGGCGTCGGGCTGGTACAAAGAAGCGGACACCAAGGGAAAGCCGTGGAATAACGGAAGCCGTAGAAGAAGTACAACCACACCGATATGTGATAAGCAGAGGTGGTCAAAGGAGTTGAATTGAGATGTCATACGGAAAAATGAACACGTTTATCGATATCATCGCCTCAACTCCGGTAAAGGACGCGGAGGGCTTCTCGTCCTCCGCGGACTCCGTTCTGGCGCGGATCCGCGCGTACAAGGAAGACCGGCACGGCACGAGCAAATGGGCCAATATGGCCGCGTTCACCTCAGCCACCGCGCTCTTCCGGTTCCGAAAGCCGCCCAATCTGGAGGTCACTCCTTCATTATATATCGTTTGCGCGGGAGCACGCTATCGAATCCTCAGCGTGGAGGACGTGCGCGGACGAGGCATGTACCTCGAGATACTGGCCGATAAAGTGGAACCGAGGTGATGGGATGGCGAAGTGCGAGATGAAGCTCCCCGAATCGTTTTTACTGAAGTGTTCACGATTGGGAGACT
>Ga0123353_10011896_pt1 | contig 12303 bp, 4 predicted proteins | sample TergutLab28metaG_3_FD_92763 | JGI IMG/M metagenome (GOLD analysis project Ga0123353, IMG submission 92763) | Labiotermes labralis P3 segment gut microbial communities from Petit-Saut dam, French Guiana - Lab288 P3 | ecosystem: Host-associated > Arthropoda: Insects > Digestive system > Gut ... | reverse complement strand
ATGTCAATGAAAAATTCCAATGACACCAGCTGGGATCGAACCAGTGACCTTCCGATTTGTAGCACAGCACCTTAACCACTGTGTTACTGCACTTTACATAAAGATCAATATATATTTACCGATATATATTACATATACAGATACAGCTGTCTGCTTGCTAGCCGGTACCCGGTAGCAAGCAGACATCAGTATCTGTTTGACAAATGCCTGTTGCTGTATGTACAGTCTTGAGCTCGTGATGATGGACGGAAAGACCGTCCGAAACATGTAGTGCTACTCTAAAAAATAAATAAATTTGATACAGTGTTGCATCTGGTTGGTTTTACTGTAGGAATAATAAATGTGCTTGTGTAACATTTACGAAGACATTGAACAGATTTACAGTTTACATAATTATATTGTGGGCAATTTACGAGGAATCAGTACTGAAACGTTACCTTAATAATAAATGTAAAAGGTAAAAAGGTAAAGTGATCCCGTTACAGGCCCGGTGTGGCCCAGAGGGTGGGTAGAGCTATAGCTCTACCCTTCCATGACCACGGCACTAGAATGGGGTGAGTGGTCAGCAGCACTCCCCGGCCGCAATTTACCCCCGGGAAAGACCCGGTACCCATTTTACATGAGGCTGGGTGGGCCTCAGGGCCGGTCCGGACTGGCGGAAAATCTCGTCCCCAACGGGATTCGATCCCGGACCGTCCATCCCGTAGTCAGTCGCTATACCGACTGAGCTACCGGGCCCACCTAATAATAAATATACTGTATTGAAAGATAAAATAGATTTAGCGGTTAGTAGTGGCTTGAGTTTTGGAGAGCGACAAGATGAGGAGGGTGCAACAAATAGCAACAGTCAGATGTTATAACAAAGCACATGTCATTCCATTTGAGTTTAAATATACGTCAAGTGACAGGCAAAATACCTACAGTGTAATACTGAGGCGCACTCGTGCAGCCATTGTTGCAGTGGGAATCAATAAGCCTTATACATTCTGAGTGTGTGTCTGTGGCCTTAAGTATCCAGCATGCAATACGCATGCGCCTTATTATATGGTCATTTTAGCCTGTCCGGCCCTACTATATTTTTCTACGTTTTCCCACAAACGGCACGATTTTCGAAAAAAAAAATGGTTACTGAAAATCAAACGTGTGTTTTGATTTTCTCCACAACTTTTGTGTGAAACATTTCTCAATCTAAGAATAATTCATCGACTTATGATCAAAAAAATATATATTGGTCTTTATGTAAAGTACTCGTTATTCTTCTCAGACTGCAATGAGACTTGAATTTTCTAGGCAGAGTTTCGGAAAAAATAATCAAATACAAAATTTCTTGACAATTTGTCCAATGGGAGCCGAGTTGTTCCATGCCGGCGGACGGACGGACGGACGAACAGACACGATGATGCTAATAGTCGCTCTTCGCAATTTTGCGAAAGCACCTAAAATAGGTATTTGCTTATATCTTGGAAGTTATTAATTTATTTTCTTGTTTACTTTATTGAAGTACTTAAGCATATTTAACTGCTTAATAAATTTATAAAAAAAGAAAAAGAAGGTAGAACATACAGCATAACCTTGTGAGGCTGACAGCCACGTCAGATGGCTGCAATACAACGTTTCAGAGCCTGACCACGTCTAAATTTTTTCGCTGTCAAATCGTCCAGACACAGCAAAAAAACAAAAACTTACTTCACGCAATCAGCATGTTGTGTATGTTTGTCGGTCTCAATCTCTGGACCAGCTGGCCGGTTTTCCCCAAACTTCGTGCAAAATTATACTACTGGTGGACCGCCTTAATTTCTTAATTTCCAGCTCACAGCAATCAAACATGACATCCGAAAGATCTGACGAGGCGGACCTGACGTTATTGCCCTTACTTTATGGTCTTGGATAGCAACAGATGTTGGAAGTTTGTGCAGCTTTTGTCAAAGAAGCATTTTTGAATGATACATGGGGACAGTGAGAAATTGTTCTTGCGCCTTCACTTTGATCGCGGCAACTAATAAACCACCGGAAATAGACAATGAAAATTGGTACATAGATCATAAATATGCACACATACCTTGTAATAATTACCGTTAGTAAGCCAGCAATAACAAACGTGGCGATAATGCGAAACTTTGGAGTTATTTCGGACAACTCTGACACCCATAATCAGCTCTGAAGAATCGGGAATATCGCGACGTTAAAATAAATCATCAACAACGTAAAACGATATCTGAGACTAGGAACACATGGAACAAAAATATATAATAAAATTAATTATATACGTCAGCACTATCTTTTTTATTTATACATAAGGCTACATGTTTCGACCCATCAGTCGGTCATCTTCAGGTCTACATAGCAGACTAAGTCATTGCTGCTGTGTGCACATTAGGATCCCAATATGTTTACATTAAAAAACCATGCAACAAAAAGGTCAGCTTTATCAGTCACAGTTGGATGTGGTTGTTGTTAATTGATGACCAATACAAAGCAGCGCTTTACAGACTGTCGTGTCGATTGTTTCGTCTCCAGAGCAAGCATCCCGCATGTGAATGTTCCGTAATATAAGTGTTTTACAGGGAGGGGTTGTTAGCACCTCGATCAACCCCCCAGCTGGAGGACCACCCCTCGTCGGCTGTCCGCGAATGCTTATTCAATTTATTCGCAGCTACCCTCCTTATCGGAGGCCGTTCCTCTATCTGCAACCTGAGGACGCGCCATGCCGTGGTGACAGGGACCCACTACATGACATTTAGGCGTATAGGAGAAATAAAAGTATAGCTCCACCCATTTTTAATGTCTGTACTGGATAAAAATGAGCAGTCAACTTCATACCCCGGCCATTTAATCCTCGGAGGAAGAAACTGGATGGGCCCCAGAGCCAGACTGGGCGTTGTAGAGGAGATGAACATGTCTGATCCCTCCAGGAACCGAACCAACCAGAGATCGCCTACCCCATAGCCCAATCACTACTGTGACAAGCCTACCCCGCTTCCAAGCTGCTAACTGTATTGACTATATATATGGATATCGCTAAAATGGATCTGACATAGATAGGACGAGGGTAGACTGGATTAATCTGGTCCAAGACACAGACCAGTAACGGACTTTTCACAAAATGTTAATGAACCATAGGGTTCCATAAGATGTAGCGAGTTTGATGTTTGCCATACCGGAGTGTTTAACACATATATAAATATACAATGATGTATCAAACAAACAAAATGTTATTATCCACCTGTCGTATTGTATTACAACACCATTCATTCGTAGTTTCCTTTGTTTCCTGTGGCGCTGCGGCCCATCGAGGGCCATGGTCTCCTCATTCTTGAGGTTTCTAGATCACACACAACGACGCACCACAGTCGGTAGGACTCCTCTGGACGCGTGAATTCTTTCGTAGTGCTATATCTATATTTACAGAACGTAACAAAGACTACATAGTCAGCATACATGAACGACAAGTTGCACAAGAGCAATAACTTCGTGAAATAAATGACATCAATATGCCTTCACTGTCATTATAGAAATCCAACCAATCAAAACTGGAAATAAGAGCCTTGGGTTCGTCAAGAATATAATATCAACATAGGGAAGATATCACTTACCAAGCGCAACATTATTGCATAGTTTTTTAATGTTTTAACATTTTAACGCTTATATACATATTTTGTAATTAGCAACAATACATATAACAATATAATAATATCCAAAGTTCTATAACAACACATCTCAAATACATACGTGTAACCTCCTTCATATGTACCGGTTAAAACAAGTATCCTGATTGTATAATAAGAACATAACGATACATGCATTTTATACGTAGTTATATCAAGAATGTAAGCGTTTACGATCCCACAGCGCTTTTTAAACATTGCTAAGTAAGGATATGTTTCTTAGAAGGGCCTGAAGATGATTCTATAGGAATCGAAACATGTTGCCCTAATACAATAATAAACGTAATAAAGTTTTGTTGTGTTTGACTGATACATCATTGTATATTTATACTCGTATATGTAGCGAGTTTGTCAAATAGTTGAACAACTATTAGATTGTTAACTGGGACACAGCCGCATGGGTTAGTACGTATGAGCATGTGTATGCAAGTACGTACGTACATGTGTGTGTGTATGTGTGCGTGCATGACGCTTTATACGCCTTCGGTGCTTATATTCCAAGAGCCTGGAAAGCGCAGGCGGTGTACAGACAACGCGAGAAGTTTGACGACCGAGGAAGCGGGTTTCTATTTCCGGCAAGGCCAAGAGTTTTCACACCAGATATGAGTTTCACCCAGCTTCCTACCCAATAGGAACAGACTTCTCTTCACCACGAGGTAAGGCAGCCGATCTGTGAAGTTAACCACTCACCTCATGTACTGCCAGGGTTACAAACATGGAACTATATCTCCAGTTCCACATACTTGAAGGTGTGATGCTTCATTAAGTACAGGGACAACCTAACCTTCACGCCCATCAATAGGAAGAATGGGTTAAAGGTCTGGAAGTCGCTTCTGACATACTGATGGACAAACAACGCTTACAACCCGTCCCACGCCAGCCGTGTGTTCACTGCGGAACAGTATTCTACACTGGCTTGCTCCTTAATATGCAACCTAACACTCAAGATTTGATCTTTCGTTAAGTCGTTCGTGGATACAAAGTGGTTAAAGTATAGTTAGAATGAGTGGATTGTAAACCTCCTCGTCGCTCTCACCAACAGTTCGCTTTCACGTCCAGACAGCACACCTTGAAAGAAAACCCATCCGAAATAAAAAGTTATTGAAATGTAAATAAGAAAACGCTGCCATTAAGTTCCTTATAATAGACGAAACTGTATGAACAGGTAACCCGAAGCCGTGTCTGATTGATGACTCTTGTCAGGCAATGACATATTTGCAAGGTTACAGAAGATGTGCTGGACCTGTAATTACTCTCGGCATTGCCGATCCAGCGCACCCTCTCAGAATCCAGTGCAATGAGTCATAGATTCAACGAAGCGATTCCCCCACTCCCATCCGTTCTTTGGAATTATCGAATTATTCAGGATGCTTGATTGGGCTCAGACTTTGTCGCTCCAATGACTTAGAAACAGGGAGGGGGTGGGGTGGGTGGGGGGGGGGCATATTTGAACGATGAGTAGGTATCCGTGGGGAGGTCGAATGAAGTGGGTGGTACAAGGACGCTTTCTTGTGGCACTTGTGAACAGGTCAACACTTCGTCTCATTTTGAATGGTCCAGCCAGTATACTACTGTGCAGTCCGACGTCCTTCAATTCTACAAGGTTCATTAAAAGTGCACCTGTTGAGCGCACCTGCATCTTCAATCACAGGGAGCTGACACGGGGTATGCACTTGGTGCTTCCAACCGAAATGTCACTCTGCAGACTCGCTGGCTGTCTAGCACGACATGGCGTATTTCATCAACGGGACGAGTCAAAGAAAAGGGACAAAGAATTAGTAACAACGATTTTCCAAGAAGGTGAACAAATGATTACATACATAAAATCTCAAAGCATAAAGATCTAGACATACAAGATTTTTAATGATGTGAAACTTGGTCTCTCAAATTATAACAAGAACTGACGGTGTCTGGAAACAGGATGCTAAGAAGCAAGAGGAGGTTTGAAAAAATCGCTTACTGGGGAGGGGAGGCTTTATAACTGGTATTCCTCATCAAATCATCATCATCATCATCATCATCATCAACAACAACATAATTTTCTTCTTCTCAGTCCGATATCCGGCCCTGGCCACCCTATCTTCAGGTTTCGAGACCTGAAGGACCAGGCATCTGTATTTATGACCCCCGGAAACAGGGTGACCCGTCTATAGGCCAACCCTGAGGCATTGGGTATCTCGGGAACGCCACTTCCCGAACTCACAAAAATTGTGAGTCCCTGAGGAGCATCGAATACTATTAGGGTGATGAAGTCAAAGAGAATCAGATAGAGGGAGCGTGTTGTAGGCCTAGCAACGGTGACAAGTCTGTACAAAGTTTTAGCAGGAAAGTCTGAAGGAAGACACATACATGGCACATGCATGTGCACAGGATACTAATTTTATACTTGTCTTAAGGGAAAAAAATTATGGGAGGGGACAAATTGCATTCATCAAATTCAGAATAAGGAAAATTCGCGGGTTCCTGCAAACCTTTCAAGAATTAAAAAAAGCGTGGAAAATATTTCTACTAGCTGAGTAACTATTAGCTTATCAGGAGGAACTCTTCCATAAAGCCGGTTTGTTCAAAAGTATCGCAGTAACTGTGTACTGAAAAGAAGAAATTCGTTCGTAAAATTTAGGAGTCTCAGGGTGAGGCATCGTGTGGTCTATGTAGGACACCCTGACCATTTGAATGATTAGCCTACAGGCTGAACGACAAAAGAATCGGTTTTTAATTACCAACAGGAAGAATAGATTATTCTTTTCTCAGCTCTGTCCAGATGGGCTCTGGACCCCACTAATCCACCGATCCTGATTACTGGAACCTCTTTCCGATCGGGTAAGGTGGCCGGGTCGTGAATATGACCACATAATTCTCTCTTTAGCCTGGGGAAAAATGCGTGGACCTCTAACCCTACTTCCCCATACGCCTTCGTAGTGTGATGCTTAATTAAACAAATGGATTTCGTATTTTTAATGGTTAAGACAGAGTAAGACCAGCATTTGTTGCAGTCGTCCGTCTTCGGGACTTGAACGTAAGTTCAAATTGTGACTCATTCACGACACAAGAAGACATAAGCCCACAGGACGCGCTATTACTGCCAGATCGCAGGTAAAGTTTAACTTACTCCATTGAGTCACTAAGCACTAAGAATATGGAAGTGTGGAGGAACAGCTCCGCGCATTCCTTCAATAACGCGTTTTAGAAGGCAGTTCCTACGCAAGATGTGACCAAGTCAGTTAGCCGTACTGTAGGTAGGATATCCTTTTCCTCCTTGACTCTATGTAATACTTCATTTTTTCACACGATCGGTGCCACTGATCTTCTCAATTCTTTCCCAGCACCACGTTTTAAAAAAGCATGAGTGTTCTTTGGGTAAAATGAAAAATCTTGTGCACTGCGGGTAAATGTAGAAAATTTTATGCAGACGCAATTTGCACATATAGCATAAAATATAATATAAAAATATATAATACAGACACAACATTGTATTTTATTAAATTATATTAGATTATAATTCCAGCAACATGTTTCGGCCTAATTTGTAGGGCCATCTTCAGGCTGATCTTTAGACAGGTGGAGTGTACAATTGATCTCGTAAATTGAAAGCATTACCAATTGTGAACTCCACCTGTCTGAAGATCAGCCTGAAGATGGCCCTACAAATTGGGCCGAAACATGTTGCTGGAATTATAATCTAATATAATTTAATAAAATACAAAGTTGTGTCTGACTGTATTACATATATTTTATATTACATTTTAGTTTATATTCAACACAAGGGGGATGTCTGACTTCAAAATTGAACATATAGCAACCACGGTGCGTTTGGTTAAACAATTACTGTAGAGCTAACAGTGGATAACAACCCATATGAATTTACACAAAACGGAAGATGATATACAGGACAGCAATCTCTCGGGTTATGACAACGTGACACTGGTGATTACCGACACAATGCAGAAGCAAAGTTGTCTCCGTTCATGAATATGAAGACGGACAAAGCCAGTTCATGCAAAACCTTATTACTTTTCTACAAAATTACAGTGGGTCACACCAGCCGATCACACAGGTGGAATGCAGCACCTTAAGAACAGCTGATATCTGCACTGGCGACGACAAACTGTGCATATCTCTGACATGTAATTCAATTTTCTTTTCATTCATACAGTGCATATTCTTGTAAATAATATACCAGCCAAAAATTCACTTAATAAAATACAATTCATGACAAATATTAATCTCCAACATGTTTTGACACCAGTGTGCCATCCTCAGGGAGTCTTTCAGATCAAAGGAATACAAGCCCAACACGCTAATCCAGGTATGTTATCGCAACACCTAGTTTAGCACGTTAGTGGCAGCTGTCCGAATGAAGAAACGTGAAGATCAACTCAGACGAACAACACGCGGTCTTCGCACACCAGTTGCAAAGTGGTTAGAGGTTGACGGTAGAATTTTCGAACAATTATTGTGAACTATAAAGAATCTGTCATGTCTGCGTAGCAAATCTCTCATTTTAATATTAGATTAAACTAAATTTAATTAATTAACAGTAAATAATCTATCTTTCAATTTTTACCACTCAAAAAGCTTCTATATTTGGGATTTCGAACAGATAACTCTCGGTCAGCGTTCAGAAATAGATACATTTCCATATGAATTTTCTTTTTCACAATGACGGATACTATCACCTCCCAAATTATTGACCTTTAATCCTGAATCACCCTGTATAAACTCCCTAAAGATGGTAGAATTCTACCGAATGAAATAGAAGGTAAGAAATAAACTATATTTTTAAGTATATTAGATGTGAACATGACGGTTTTATAAATGAGCAATATAACTGAATAATTTGTCAAGAGTTTTTGGTCTGTACACTCTCCTACATTACTAGTCCGGTTCCTATTAACTCACTTTTATATCCTAAGGAGTATAATGGGAATAAGAACTGCCTTCAGGTTTAAAATCGCAAAATTCGTTTATGTTAAAAATCCAAAATATTTCTGGGGGCAACTTTTACGACGGTTCGGCGAAGAGGCATGCTAAAGCTTTTCTTCTTGGCAAATCCTTCTCGTGTTCCTGATGGCTCTGAAAGATAATTTGCAGTCATGCTTCAAGTAACTCCTTCCATTCTCTATTCTTGTGGCCGACGTTAACTTTAGGTCCGTCAAAGAACAGTTACTCCACCGAGACAAGACAGAAGCTTTGGACCGCTTCGAATGAATAACATTACTCTGATGGGACACGGAATATTCTTAGTTATCAGCAGGCGGCCATTCTTTCTCTATATATGTAACGAATACAAAATTGCACATCAAGAGGCTTCCTTTCATGAAACCTCACATTATAAGTCGTTGTAAGATGCTTTTTGTATCTTCATTCACCGAGTCCTGTCGCTCCTGGGAATCTCTCCGAACCCGTTATAAATTTCGAAGATCAAAAACGCCAGCAACTACGCGAGAAAAGAACAATCAAGTAGCTGCCAACAATAATTCAAACCACCAATCACAATGACATTACATTTACTGCAACAGGCGGATCTACGCAATGTGTATATCTTTGTAAGTCGCACAAAAAAATATAAAACATCATTTGCGAGCAGAACTCATAAAGCCTACTTTCGTATTGTATAGGCTTCCTATTCAACAGATTTATTACGCTATTGTTATTGCTGATAATTCATTTTATTCTTATTACAAATTTACTACGTACAAAAGAAAAAAAAAAAAAAAAATCCCTGTACAAGCCTGGACAAGTCCTGAAGGTTCTAAGAGGTCGAGGCTCCCAGATTACAAGACAGTCGGCACATGAAGGCGGTAAGGTTGTCAGCACTTCGCCCTGGCCGCCTGGAAGGATTACGTCAATGAAAAATTCCATTGACACCATCGAGAATCGAAACCGCTTGTGGCTTGTAGACCAGTGGTTCAATGAACAGCGTCTCCTCGCGCCGCCTAATATTGTACAGCTGACTGCCAGTGTTCTTTACATTTGCTGATGTAATAACACTGTTTCGAATATTTACTATACATGTAATTTTTAACTTATGATGTTTCGTGTACACTATGCAGATACAGTTATGACCTGCTTCCAAAATCAAGTTTCACTGGTTCGCGAATTACAGCTACCACATCGAAAGTCAAAGAAAAATTTCGCATGGTCGCCATCTTGTTAAACACATTATACAAAAGCGTGACTATAACAAAAGCTCCATGTTTTCTAGCATCTATAACAATTCACTTAGTACCTGAACGAACCGGTCATTAGTGTGTTCCCTACCTCACAAGTAGGCGCGTCCGCCATTCTGTTATAACTGGATACAGTAGCTTAGTGTTACAGTGTCCGTCGATGGCATATGTTCATATAAAGTTTAATGAAAATTGGCCAGTTCTTTAAACCTGACAGTGGGACACACCAGCACACCAGGAACGTGTGTGAATGTGATGTTACACACACCCATGTTTCACATATTGCGAGTTTTCTGTTGTGTTCTAAACTGATGACAATGTTCGGCGTCGTACATGCATTTGTCCACATTAATGGTATAGCATGTGTTCAGTTACGGTTTATTTAACGACGTTCCTATCAAATTTAGACTGCAGTGTTTGCCAACCAACGCACCGCGGAACAGCGTTGGGGGTTCTGCGAGAAATCGTGGAATGAATACACAACACTGTAAAATACCGCAAAAAAAATTTTAATGTACCTCGAAATTTGGGGGGATTTTTTTCCCCGGCAGTTGGCTATACTGAAGTAGTCTCCGCACCCTGCCAATTGTCCCTTTGTTACAACATTTTCATACGCAGGGTTATGAAAAATTATTTTAGGGGTCCGTCCATGGAAAAAAAAAATTGGGAAACATTGTTATAAAAAGTCGAATTGTAGGGACAGTGGTAAGTTATAACGAAGGACGCAGTTGTGATGTAATCTGAGGTAATATTTGGCATTTGAATAAAGGGACTGAGGAAAAACAATCAAAGTTGTAGGTCGCATATAAATGACATACGCTACCGTTGAAGGCGAATCTGTACTGTCTTAGTAAGGCGCCCAGGCCCCTTTCATGGCACAGCGAGAACAAAACATTTGTGACCTGCACTAAGAAAATGTTTTCCTTCTGGCTGCGGACTGCCGGGAACTTCTCACTCGCCTGCCTATAAGCATGATCGCTTTATCAGCATGTCAGCTGCACTTAAACACGTCTATTTGATGTCGTGCAATCAAACTGCAACTTCCTAACTTCTTTACGTATAATGCATGATGATGAGAAAGGTTGGCAAAACTTGCTGTCATACACATGATTAAATTATCAAGACGTATTTTACTGTCTGTTGTAATGCTAGTGTGATACCAACTCATAAATTTAATCTGTGGTTAACGTTTTTGGCAATCAAGGCTTGGCGTTCCGATAACATAAACACTATAGAAAACTTAATTTGTAGAGATATTCTGGATCTTCTTCGTAATTTCAAAATTGTTTTCACATCTCAAAATTATTGATAAAACAGTAAGAGTTGATTCTGTGCTTAAGGACCACGCAATAAAGCCGCTTGCATGAATTTTCTTAACCTCGGCACTTGACTGAAGGGGGTGACGAGAATATCGCTCCGGCCCCTTCATCTACGAAGAAAAAGCAGGCGGTAACTTTCAAAGGGTCGGCCGGTCGAGTCCCAGTGCCGGTCGGGACTTTCTGGAGAAGTGAAGATTCTCTTGTTACTACCCGGAACAGAACCTTAATTTTCCGGTAGCCTAACCATTAAATTTTCTGTGGCGCAACAGCCCAAATGAGGCCAAGGTTTCTAGATTACATAAACTGGATATCCACCCGGTATAACTTCTCTGAATAAGTGATCAGCTCGTCACAGACGCCGCTGCCTACACAACAAAAAGAGATGAACATTCATGCCTTCAGCGGGGTTCGAACCAACGATCCCAGCAATCAAGAAGCTGAAAACCTACATCTTAGAGCGCACAGCCAACGGAATCGTCTCCAAGTCATTACACTAACTGAAATACCACGGTTGCAGAAAAAAGCAATTAAAAATAACAATACATAAATACTGGGCATGTGGAAAGTACAGACAAAAGTGATACCACAACAAAGAGGCAAATGGAACGATCTAAAAGTCACTCAGAAAAAACCTGATAAATATACCGGGAAAGAACGAAATAAGGGAACTATAGAAAACTTGCCCATTAGGCAATGCACACGTACTTCGGAAGGTACTAAATTTAAAAACATAACAGATGAAACATGGGAAATATCATTACATGTGCCATGAACTGCAAACACAGAACAGCTGTAACATTACATACCCTATCAACACGTTTTGTTTCAGGTACGAGGTGTGGCAATAAAGAAACCGGATTGCTTTTATTACTCATTTCCGGCCATGTCGATGACGAAGAGGAGGGTAGGGCATTGACCCGTGGACTTCCCTCTACCGTCACACAAAGTTTCATTCATGCGCATCGGTTAGTCTGGCCGTGTGTCTGAGCTCCGTCGGAATAATGCTGAGTGCTAATGTAGAACAATATGTTAACATCAAATTCCTCACAAAACTTGGAAAATCTGCCACAGAAACTTACAATTTGTTGACAGAAGTGTATGGTGATCAGTGTCTATCTCGCACGCAAGTTTTCGAGTGGTTTAAGAAGT
>Ga0123353_10011895_pt1 | contig 12303 bp, 10 predicted proteins | sample TergutLab28metaG_3_FD_92763 | JGI IMG/M metagenome (GOLD analysis project Ga0123353, IMG submission 92763) | Labiotermes labralis P3 segment gut microbial communities from Petit-Saut dam, French Guiana - Lab288 P3 | ecosystem: Host-associated > Arthropoda: Insects > Digestive system > Gut ... | reverse complement strand
CCTGTGTAATCCCCGTGGTCGCTGAAGATCAGCACGGCGGTGTCGTCATAGACGCCCGCATCTTTCAATGCCCGCAGCAGCAGGCCCACCTGGTGATCCACCTTGGCGCACATGGCCAGATAGGTCGCCCGGATCTCGTCGAATTTGTCCCCCTCCATTTGGAGGTTGTCCACATGCAGGGCGTCCCGCAGGCCCCGCTCCATCAGGGGCTTGCCGTCGCCGTCCTCCAGGGTGGGGATTCGGGGCGGCAGTTTGGCTTTATCGATCAAATCGTAGTATTTTTGCTCGATCTGGTAGGGCGGGTGGGGGAACATCAGCCCTACAAACATGAAAAAAGGCTTTCCGCGCTGCGCGTTCTTCTTGATGCTGCGCACCGCGCCCTCGATCACCAGGTCGTCCATGTCCTTCGCGTATTTGTCCGGCACGATGCCATTCAGAAAGGAGTAGTCGCCCTCCATGTGGGGCGGAAACCAGTATTTCATCGGTTTTTTGGGCCGCACTTTGATATACTCGTCGATGAACGCCCGATGATACGCTGGGTACTGCCCCGCCATCAGGTCGCCCCGGTGGCAGGATACCGTTCTGTAGCCGGCGGCCTTGAAGTCGCCGAAGAGGTTTCCCTCGTGGGGCTGCTGCAAATGCCCCATGGTGCGATGTCCATGGACATGGGGATAGAGCCCCGTCATAAAGGAGCAGCGGCTTGGCACACACACGGGGCTCTGGCAGAAAGCGCCGCTGAAGCTCACGCCTTCCCGGGCCAGCTGATCCAACACGGGCGTGTGGGACGCGGGATTGCCCAGATGGCCCAGGGCGTCGGCCCGCATCTGGTCGGGGTTGATGATGAGGATATTGGGTTGCACGCAGCCGCCCCTCTTTCCGCCAGGATTTTACAACCACTTCTGCGGTTATATGATTCATTCGGGTTCATACTATGAATGCTTCCCAGACCTTTAGAGAAGTAGAATCCTTCAAACATTACGCTAGGAGTGAAACGCATATGCCAAGCAAATCAGAACAACCCACCAGCGCGGCGAAGTCGAAGGCCGCCAAAACCCTGGCCAGCAACGGCACCACCGCGTCCGAGCGCAGCCGCGCGGCGAAGACCTTAGCCACCGACCGCAGCGGCGGCACGAAGAGCGCCCCTGCAAAGAGCGCCGCGCCTGCGAAGAAGAGCGCTTCGGGCGCCAAATCCGCGCCGAGCGAAGCCAGTAAATCCAAGGCGGCGAAGACCATGGCCAGCAACAGCACCTCCCCCGCCCAGCGCAGCCAGGCCGCGAAGGTCCTGGGCTCCGCAGGAGGCCATGGCACCGCGGGGGGCCAGAGCCGGGGATCGGGCAGCGCGAAATCCGCAAGTTCGTCTTCCAAGAGCGGCAAGAGCGCCGGTACGAAGTCCGGCGACGGGCGCGGCCGCGTGACCGCCCAGGCGGCGCAGCAGACCAGCCAGGCCACGCTCAACAAGTACAAGATGGAGGCGGCGCGGGAGCTGGGCATCACCCTGGGCCAGGGCAAGCTTTCCCGCCAGCAGGCCGGCCAGATCGGCGGCCAGGTTGTGAAGAAGATGGTCGCGGCCTACGAAAAGGGCCGTAAATAGGAACCGGGAATAAGGGAACAGGAGGCAGGGGAACGCAATACCCTGTCTCCTGCATCTTTGTGCCCGGCCTTACGACCATTTTTCGTATCTGAATTCATAGGCCGTGTCCGGCTGGAGGATCGTTTCCCCCGGGCCAGTCATGGCGTATTCGCCGCCGATATAGAGGGCCCAGTAGGCTCCGTCCTTGTCGAAGTCGGCGGTTACGCCGTCCACCGTCACATAGACGCCGTTGTCAGCCACCTCTACAAAACCCGCGTCGAGCAGGGCCTCGCCCAGGGTGGCCTTTTCACTGGCGAAGGTAAAATCCTTCGCCGAGCCGTCCTCATAGGTCACCGTCAGCGCAAAGGCTAGCTCGCCCTGCGGCCTTTCAGGGGCCTGCCCGCAGGCGGCGCAAAGCAGCAGTGCTGATACCAGAGCCAATGCGAAAAAAATCTTCTTCATAATAATCTTCTCCTTTAGCCAAAAACGCCCCTTTGTGGAGCGTGTCGGCGATTATGATGTGATTTAAGCGTTGAGCGACTTCGCCAGCGCGGACTTTTTGCGCGCGGCGTTGTTCTTGTGCAGCAGACCCCTGGCCGCGGCCTGGTCCACCTTCTGGATGGCCGCCTGCACCAGAGCCTGCTTATCGTCGCCTTCGGCGGCGCGGGCCTTTTTCATCGCCGTCTTCAGCGCGGATTTGCGCGCCTTGTTGCGGGACGCCTTGGCCTGGTTCACCAATACGCGCTTTTTCGCGGATTTGATGTTGGGCACTCCTGTATACACCTCCTTTCCTAAAGCGAATTTGTTCCGCAAATTCGCTTTGTACAATAAAGTAGTATACCACACGGCTAAAAAAAAAGCAAGCATTTTTTTCGTAAAGCTGCCCCATACTAAACTAAAGAAAAGAAAGGGGGACAGCCTCATGCATTTCCGCAGCGACCTTGCCACGGAGTGCCGCGATCCGCTGCGGCAAGCGCCGGGCCTGCACTTTGAAGAGGAGCAGGCCGAGGGCTACCATATCTCCCGGCTGCAGGTGAAAGACGAACAGGGGTCGCGGGCCATCGGCAAGCCGGTGGGGATGTATATCACCATCGAGCTGCCGCCCCTGGGGGAGTACGCGGAATTGTTCGGGCCGGGCATGGAGCGCGCCGCCGAAGAGCTGCGCGCCCTTCTGCCCCGCGAGGGCGCGGTGCTGGTGGTAGGCCTGGGCAACGACCGCATGACCCCCGACGCCCTGGGCCCCCGCTGCTGCGCCCAGGTGTTCGCCACCCGTCACATCACGGGGGAGCTGGCGCAAAGCGCGGGGCTGGGCGGCCTGCGCCCCGTGGCCTGCCTGACCCCCGGCGTGCTGGGGCGCACCGGCGTGGAATCCGGCGAGCTCATCGCCGCTGCCGCCGGGGCGCTGCGGCCCGCCGCGGTGATCACCGTGGACGCCCTGGCCGCGCGCAGGATGTCCCGCCTGGGCTGCACGCTGCAGATCAGCGACAGCGGCATCGTGCCGGGCTCGGGGGTGGGCAACGCCCGGCTGGAAATCAGCCGCGCCACGATGGGCGCGCCGGTGGTCGCCCTGGGCGTGCCCACCGTGGTGGACGCCGCCACCCTGGTTTCCGATTTGACCGAAAACGCGCAGGCAAAGCCCCCGCAGGATTATGAAGGCATGATGGTGACCCCCCGGGAGGTGGACCTGCTCGTCGAGCGCGCGGCAAAGCTATGCGCCATGGCCATCAACCGCGCGCTGCAGCCGCATTTGCAGGTAGAGGACCTGCTGGAGCTAATGGAATAGCATAACCATAGCAGCCCTTTCATATGCTATACTGCTTAACGACTATAAATATGATTTTAAGGGGTTAAGTAGTATATACTGCATAAGCATCAAAAGGGGAAGAAGCCAAAATGGAAGTGATCACGTCGAGCCGGAACGGCGCGCGGTCCGCCGATGGCGCGCGGCGGCACAACCGTCTGCTGGCCCTGGCCTGCGCCGGCGTGGCGGCGGCCTGCCTGCTGGCCTCCGACGGCGTGCTGCGCAGCGCGGCTTTGGTGGTTGCGGGGCTGGAACTGCCCCAGGGCGCCGGCAGCCTGCTGGCCCCCGGGGCGGCGGCCGAGGTGCGGGAGAATACGGCGCCCACCGCGGCGGCTATCACGTGGGAGCGCGGCGCGCTGGAAAGCGCAAGGGACTTCGACATCCTGGCCACGCCGAAGGATATCCAATTGCTCATGGAGGAGGCGGTCGAGGAGTTCGCCGCACAGGCGCGCGACGGCGACATCCGCGAAAAGACCTATACAGTCAGCGACGGCACGCAGTGCTGGGGGCGGCTCAGCACCCGCAACACCACAACCAGCCAGCCGGGCCGCGACCTCACAAAAGACCTCGCCGCCCCCCTGGAGCTGAAAATCGACAAGAGCAAACCGGCCGTGCTGATCTTCCACACCCACACCACCGAGGGCTTCGAGATCCTCGGGCGCCCCTGGTATGCCGTGGAGTGGAATTCCCGCACGGAAAACGGGCAGAAGAGCATCGTGCGCGTGGGCGACGCCATAGCGCAGATGCTGGAACGCGCGGGCTTCCGGGTGATCCACGACACCACGATCTATGACCGGCAGTATACCGGGGCCTACGACAAATCCCGCGCGGCGGCGCTGCGCTGGCTGGCGCAGTACCCCAGCATACAGGTGACCCTGGATGTGCACAGGGACGCCATCCACACCAACGACGGCGTGCACATCAGGCCCGTTGCGGAAATCGGCGGAAAAAAGGCCGCCCAGGTGATGATCATCTCCGGCTGCGAGGAGGGCGGCGTCACAAACTTCCCGGGCTGGGCGCAGAACCTCAGCTTCGCGGCAAAACTGCACATGGCCGCCGAAGAAAAGTATCCAGGCCTGATGCGCCCGCTTTTCTTCTGCCAGCGGAAATACAACATGGACCTGACCCCGTTTTCCCTCCTGCTGGAGATGGGCGCCGACGCCAACACCCTGGAGGAGGCCGTCTATTCCGGCCGCCTGATAGGGGAGGCCCTTGCGCGCTTATTGGAAAGTTACGTTGCATGATTTACCACCCCGGCCTGCGGCCGCCCCTCCACGGAGGGGAATTACCAATTGTCTGCTGAGGGTAGATAATTCCCCTCTGTGGAGGGGTGGCCGCAGGCCGGGGTGGTAAAGGAAAATTATCAAAAGGACAACCACCTATGAACGAAACCACCAAATTCCTCAAGCGATTCGCGCTGATCAGCCTGCTGCTGCTGTGCCTGACCGCCATGGCCTGCGGCGCGGTGCTGGTGGACGCCAACACCCGCACCCTTTCCCTCGGCGGGCAGGGGAGGCAGGTGGGCATTTCCCTCGACAGGGAGACCACTGCCTTCATGATGGACGAGCAGGCCTATGCGCTGCCCCTTGCGTCCCTGCTGCGCTATGCCCGCCTTGCGCCTCCTCCTATAGGCACACTGGTTGCATTGGGGGAGGCTGTGTGGGTGGCAATGCTGAATGAATAATTTTATAACCCGGCCTGTTTGGCGGGAGGCGGCCACTGAACGCCTCAGGGATAAAAATAATTCAGCATTCAGCATTCATAATTCGGCATTGTATACCGCAGCCCGCGCACCCCTCCCGGCAGTTCGGCGTAGTCTCGCCCGCGTAGGCCTTTTCCCGCTCGCGCCATAAAAATGCCTTGGTGACGCCGAAATCCAGGTGGTCCCAGGGCAGAATTTCGTCCTTTCGGCGCTCTCTGAGGTAATGCGCCGGGTCGATGCCGCAGGCCTCGAAGCATTCCTGCCAGAGCTGCGGCTTGAACTGGTCGTCCCAGCCGTCGAAGCGCGCGCCCGCGCGCCAGGCGGCCTCCAGCACCTCGGCCAGCCTGTGGTCGCCTCTCGCGAAAATGCCCTCCAGTAGGCTGATCTCGCTGTCGTGGCATTTTACATTGATCTTCCTGCTGCGGATAGAAGAGCGCAGCAGGGCCTGCTTCCCTGCGATCTCCTCCCGGGGCACCATGGCCTCCCATTGGAAGGGCGTGAAGGGCTTGGGCACAAAGGTCGCCGCGCTGACGGATACCTGCACACCCTTGCCCTTGGGCTTGTCCGGATGACGGTAGAATTCGTCCACCACGGTCTGGGCCAGCTGGGCGATGCCCGCAATATCCTCATCTGTTTCCGTGGGCAGCCCCAACATAAAATAGAGCTTGACCGCTGTCCAGCCGCCGCCGAAGGCCTGCCGCGCCGTGTCCAGCACGTCCTCCTCGGTGATATTCTTGTTGATCACGTCCCGCAGGCGCTGGGTGCCGGCCTCGGGGGCGAAGGTCAGCCCGCTGCGGCGCACCAGGGCCAGGCGCTCCATCATCTCCCGGGGGAAATGGTCCACCCGCAGGCTGGGTACCGACACATTGATCTTCTGCGGCACAGTCCATTCCAGAAGGCCCTCCAGCAGCTCCGGCAGCGCCCGGTAATCGCTGGTGCTCAAACTGCACAACGAAATCTCCTCATAGCCCGTGTTTTCGCAAAGGGCGCGGCACTGCTCGTCTACGGTGTCCGGCGATTTCTCTCGCACCGGGCGCGTCAAAAACCCCGCCTGGCAGAAGCGGCAGCCCCGGATGCAGCCCCGGAACAGCTCCGCCACCGTGCGGTCGTGCACCACCTCCAGCAGGGGCACGACGAAGCTTTCCGGGAACCAGCAGCCATCCAGGTCCTTCACAATGCGCTTTTTTGCGCAGTTATGGAGCGACGGCACATAAATGCCCGGGATTCTTGCCGCCTCCGCCAGGAACTCCGCTTTCGAGCTGCCATTGCGCTTGCATTCCGCCAGCAGATCCAGCAATTCATTGCTGACCTCCTCGCCCTCGCCCAGAACGAACAGGTCGATGAAGGGGGCCAGGGGCTCGGGGTTGCAGGCGCAGGGCCCCCCCGCGATCACCAGCGGCGCAAGGCCGGGCCGGCTCTCGCTGCGGATGGGCAGGCCCGCCAGGTCCAGCATATTCAGCACGTTGGAATAACTCATCTCGTATTGTAGCGTGAAGCCCAGCAGGTCGAACTCTTTAACTGGGTCGCCGCTCTCCAGGGCCCACAGGGGCACATGCTGGGCGCGCATCAGGGCCTCCATATCCACCCAGGGCGCGAACACGCGCTCGCACCAGCAGTCCTCCCGGGCGTTGGCCAGGCCGTAGAGGATCTTCATCCCCAGGTGGGACATGCCGATCTCATAGGTGTCGGGGAAGCAGAAAGCGTATCGCAGGGCCACACTGTTTGGATCCTTGGTAACACAGCCCGGCTCGCCGCCGGTGTAGCGCCCGGGCTTCTGCACACGGGCCAGAAGGGGTTCAAAATCTTGGAAAGACATGGAGGCTCCTTTTGATTCTTGTTCTGATACGAAGATTATAGCATAACCGCGGCCAAATATCAAGGTACCCTCAGGACAAAACCTGAATACTATGGAGCAGGACACAATTACACACTTATGCCCACGTGCCCAGGGCAATCCTTTTGTGACGATTGCCTCCTACGTAACGATGAAAGGATCCTGATCCATGCCTATATCGAATAGATGCTGCCGCTGCGGCCGTCCCTGCTGTTGCAGATGCTGCTGCGGATACCACAATACCGGCTGCTGCCGTCCGCCCTGCCCGCCCTCAGGCGGTTGTTGGTGGGAATGCCCCAGGCCGCCTCTCAAGCCAGGTCCATGCCCTCCTGCGCCCCCTTGCCTGCCCCCGCCGATAGCGCCCTGCCCGCCAGGGCCGGAACCTATACCGCCATTCCCGCCCCCGATAACGCCCTGCCCTCCGGGGCCGGAACCCATACCGCCATTCCCGCCGCCGCCCGGCCCTCCCTTCCCTCCAGGACCTCCTTTTCCGCCCGGGCCGCCGATGTTCCCGCCGCAGTGCCCTCCGGTGTTCCCGCCCCAATGCCCGCCATCGTTCCCCGCCCCATGCCCGCCTTGCCCTCCATGCCCTCCGCAGTTCCCCCCGCAGTTCCCACAACCGCCCTGCTCCCCCTTCCCGCCGATGTGCCCGTGCTGCTGCCCCGGCCAAAACTTCTTCCCGGGCTGTTGATAACCGCAGCGCCGCCGGCACACAGCCGGCGGCGCGCTGTTCCTATGATGTCACGATAAAAGCGAGAAGAATTCATCCTCTGTGAGGATCGCAATCCCCAGGCTCCGCGCCTTCGCAAGTTTGCTGCCCGCGTCCTCCCCGGCAAGGACATAGTCCGTTTTGGCCGATACGCTGCCGCTGACCCTGCCGCCATGGGCCTCGATTCGCTCCGTGGCCTCCTTGCGGCTCAGGGTCGGCAGCGCGCCGGTGAGCACGAAGGTCCTGCCCGCGAAGGCGCCGCCGGTCGTTGCGGGAGCCTCGTCCGTTTCCATGCGCAGTCCCAGGGCGCGCAGCTCTTCCATCAAACGCAAATGTGCCTGCTTTTCAAAATACACCCGCAGGCTTTCCGCCACCGCGTCCCCGATGCCCTTGACATCCTGCGCAATCTGATATTTTACCTTCTCTTTCCCGGTTTTGCTTATTTCCGTCGCCATTGCCCGGCTCGCCTCGATCAGCCTGTCAAACGAATGGTACTCCTTCATCAGCAATTTCGCGATATCCGCACCCACGTGTCGTATGCCCAGCGCGAACAGCAGCCGTGCGGAGCCGCGCCCCTTGCTGGCCTCAATGGCCGCGATGAGGTTCTGCGCGACAATTCCGCCGCTTTTGTATAACGCTGCGATCTGCGCCGCCTCCAGCCGATACAAATCCGCCACGCCATTGACCAGCCCCGCCTGATGCAGCTTGAGCAGGATCGCTTCGCTCAGCCCCTCGATATCCATGGCGCCGCGTGAGCAGAAATGGATCAGGCGGCGCAGCAGCTGGGCGGGGCAGTCATCGTTTTGGCAGCGCAGAGCCGCGCCGTCGCGGGCCGCCGGTTCGCCGCAGGAGGGACACTGCCGCGGCATGCGGTAAGGCGCGCTGCCATCCGCGTGTGCCAACGCCCGCACCACCTCGGGGATGACGTCCCCCGCCTTGCGGATCAGCACCCTGTCGCCCAGGCGCAAATCCTTGGCGTCGATCTGCTCCTGGTTGTGCAGGGTGGCCCGGGCCACGGTGCTGCCCGCCAACAGCACGGGCTCCAGCACCGCCGTGGGGGTGAGCACCCCCGTGCGACCCACGGCCACCTCCACGTCCAGCAGGGTGGTTTCCCGCTCCTCCGGGGGGTATTTAAACGCCGCCGCCCACTTGGGGAACTTCGACGTGGAACCGAAGGCCCGCCGAAGATCCAGCTGGTTGACGCTAATCACCGCGCCGTCGATGTCATAGGGAAGCCCGCCGCGGGCTTCCCCGATGCGCTCCACCTCGGCCCAGACCTCTTGCGCCGTCTCGCACAGGGCGTAACTGGGTATGGTCCGCAGGCCCAGCGATTGCAGCAGATCAAGGACCTGCGTGTCGCTGCCATATTCCAGGCCCTCCGATTGCAGAATGCTGAAGCAGAAGATGCTCAGCCGCCGCTTGGCGGTGATCCTGGGGTCCTTCTGCCGCAGGGCTCCGGCGGCGGCGTTGCGGGGGTTCTTAAAGGGCTCCGCGCCCTGCTCGCATTGCTCCTTCACCAGGGCCTCGAACACCCCCCGGGGCATGTAGACCTCCCCGCGCACCACCAGTTTAGGGGGTGGGGGGCAGGGGGTAGGGGGTAGGAGACGGAGCGGAATTGCTTTTATCGTGCGCAGGTTCGCCGTCACATCCTCCCCCACAAGGCCGTTGCCCCGGGTGGCCCCCCGCGCAAATCGTCCGTCCTCGTATTCCAGCGCCACCGAGAGCCCGTCGATTTTGGGTTCCACCACGAATTGGGCCTGCGGCTGCTTATCCAGCACGCCCTTCAGGAACGCGTCAAGCTCCTCCCGGGAGAAGACGTCCTGGAGGCTCTGCAGGGGCACGGCATGCGCCACCGGCGCGAACTGCCCCGCAGGCGTGCCGCCCACCCGCTGCGTCGGCGAATCCGCTGTCACCAACTCGGGATGCGCCGCCTCCAGCCGCTCCAACTCCTGGTACAGCAGGTCGTATTCGTAGTCGTCGATTTCCGGCGCGTCCTCCACGTGGTACTTGTGGTTGTGGTAGCGGATCAGGTCGCGCAGTTCCCGCGCGCGGGATTCGGGCTGGGTCATGGGGTTGGCTCCTTCCGGACCAAAGTTTTTCTATACCCCACGGCGAATGATAATGCGAATCACCAGTTGAACGCCCTTTTTTACCCCCTCTGTCGCGTAAACGCCCCTCCGGGGCGGCGACATCTCCCCCAGATCATTCCGCTTCGCTCCATTGGGGGCGATCCTGACGGTATCCGAAAGCCTGTGCATAATTTCGGGGAGAGAAACCTGCGGCAGCCGTCAGGATCGCCCCCATGGAGCCGCAACGCGGCGCAATGCACCGGGGGAGATGTCGCGGCGGCTCCGCAGGAGGCGCTTTGCGACAGAGGGGGTCCAACTGGTGAATCGCATTGATATTCGCCGCCTGTAATTATTTTACCCGGGCCCGAATCATATTCGGGCGCTTTCAGCCAGATTCAGTAAAAACATGAATAGCAAAAACATGAAGAGTAAACGGGCGAATAGTATTCGCCCCCTGCGCGGCGTTCTTACAGGCGGCGAATATCATTCGCCGTGGGGATAAAGGGATGAGTACAGGCAGGTAATGCTTAATGCTCCATGGTTGCATTTTTCTTTAGCATGCCAAAAAATTTTGACTTTTTTCGCCAAAGCTCTTGACTTTTTTCGACAACTGGTGTATTATTCCAGTAAATAGCGAAAGGAGAGATTGTATGAGCTATTTTCCCCCTGAAGCAGAAAGTCCCGATAGAGATAAAATAATACATGACCTACGAGCTGAAATAGTAGACCTTCAAACTAAAAATGCAACGCTCAGCATAGGAAGCCAACAAGCCGAAACAGGGAAAAAGAATCATCGACTGAATGGCTTAAGTCTCTTGTTGGCTGTTGTAACCTTTGTGGTTGGGTTGTTGGTGAAATCTCCTCTACCCATTTTTGACATTTGGTCAGGGAACGACAGGGTCAACCTCGCATGTCACGACAACCCCGAATCTCCTGGCAATACGCTAAGTAGAGGATATCATGCTGAGCCAACTGCGGTTCCAGCTTGGATGAGGTTTGATAAAGTGGTTAGCATTGATGATAAAAACAATTTTTCCCTTGAAGCGTGGAAGGCAAGAGAGTATGAGATTGGCCGTAGGTGGGCAAAACTGGCTATTGATGAATCGCTTAGAACCAATCACTATAGTTTCTACCTTTACACGCTCTGCCTAATAGGGCTTGCTTGGGAAGATGATGACATTTTTTCTGAGAAGGCAAAGGACTACTTGAAGCAGGCTGATGACGCTATCAATAAAGCAATTATAATAGTGGGTGAAGACGAGGCAAAGGACCCTTACTTTTTCAATTTGGCAGTAATTCGCTACTACCGTGTTTATGATTATCAAGGGGCGCTTTATAATATTCGTGAAGCTAAGAAATGCGTAAAAAACAATCCGAGCCGAGTTGCCTATTACGATGAGGTGGAAAAGCAAATCGAAGATACTTGGGGAACGCCAACCAGATTCCCGGATTAAGGAGTTTCTAAAGCACAATCTCCACCCCGTCATCCGGCGTGTCGTCATAAATCAGACTCAGCACAAACGCTTGCAGGTTCTCCATCGGGGAACCCGCGAGCTTTTTCTTTAAGAAGAAATTCACCCGCCCGGCAATGGCCAGCAGGGCCTGCCCGGTGGGGGTGTCGGGGCCGTAGTGCTCCTCCCCGGCGTAGATATTGCGCACCAGCTCCAGGAAAAGCTCCTTCACGGACACCTTGCGCACGCATTTTGGTATCCTGCGGCGGCAAAGCAGCAGTGCGCCCAGGGTGCCCAGCTTCGCGCTGTTGACAAACTTGCCCGCGATGGTGATGGGCAGGCGCAGCTTGTAGACGGTCTCCTTTTCCACGCTGAAGCCCCCGGCCTTTTCGGCCACCGCGCCGATATCGTTCGCCGCGCCCTCGATGATGCCGCGCAGCAGGGAATCGAAGGAGCGGGCGAGGTATTTACGCACGCCCAGGCCCTCCATATCCCAGCCGAACGCCGGGATGGCGCGGGTGGTTACCCGCATGCGATTGCCCTCCAGCTCGATCACGCGGAAAACGCCGGGGAAGCCCGCCAGGCTGGCGGTGTTGATGTCCCAATAAGGATTGCCGTCCGGCGTGACGATGTGGCCGATGTTGTGCATGTGGCTGTGGCCCGAGAACGTGCAGCGCAGGCCCGCGTCGGCTAGGCGACGGGTGCAGTTCTCCCAGCCCCCCAGCATGTCCCGGGAGGAGATCATCGGATAAATGGGCGAGGGCGGCAGGGAGGGATGGTGCGTCATGGCGAAAATCACCTCGCCGTCTGTGTGCGCCTGCTCGATCTGCTCCAGAATCCACTCCATCATGGGCTCGTCGTAGCCGCAGAATTCCCGGCCGTCGCCGTCGTCGTTGAGGCACAGTAGTCTATACCCGGGGCTTCCATTGGAAGCCCCTGCCAATTGAGCCACATAGGACATGCCGCCGTCGGCCTCGTAGCGGGCGATGGCGTTCCGGAAGCCGAACTCGTCGTAGAGCGCCCGCAGCTCGTGGCGGAAGGGAGCGCCCCCCGCGCGCTCCAGCGGGAGGGTGCCGCTCTCGTCCCGGTGCCAGGGGCGGCGGTCGGGGCTGGAAGCATAGTCATGGGTGGCGGTGATGAGGATCACCCGTTTGCCAAGGTCCGTCT
>Ga0123353_10011894_pt1 | contig 12306 bp, 8 predicted proteins | sample TergutLab28metaG_3_FD_92763 | JGI IMG/M metagenome (GOLD analysis project Ga0123353, IMG submission 92763) | Labiotermes labralis P3 segment gut microbial communities from Petit-Saut dam, French Guiana - Lab288 P3 | ecosystem: Host-associated > Arthropoda: Insects > Digestive system > Gut ... | reverse complement strand
GTTCACCAACTACCATTTCAATTCGTTCAGCATCAACGTCGCGGGGCTGGGCGGCGGCACGTTCCACAGGCAGTATGCGCCCTCGTTCATGGGGTACACGGAAGACCAGCCGGAGTACGACATCCTGCTCGGCAAATACCTGAAAGGCATCGAGGCGCACCTCCGCGAAAAGGGCTGGCTCGACAAGGCATACGTCTATTGGTTCGACGAACCGGAAGAGAAGGACTATGCGTTTGTGATGAACGGTTTCGCCAAGCTGAAGAAACACGCGCCAGGCCTGCGCCGTATGCTGACCGAGAAAGTGGCGGAGGGGCTTGTCGGCGGGTCCAACCTGTGGTGTCCGCTCACGCCGCACATCAACATGCCCCTGGCCGAAAGCCGCCGTAACGCAGGAGACCAATTCTGGTGGTATGTGTGCTGCGTCCCCAAGGCGCCGTATGTGACGGAGTTCATTGACCACCCTGGCACAGAGATGCGCCTCTGGCTGTGGCAGACATGGCAGGAGCGTGTCAGCGGGATTTTGATTTGGGAGACCGTCTATTGGACAAGCTCCGCGGCCTACCCCGACCCCGGCAAGCCGCAGAACCCGTACCTCGACCCCATGTGCTGGGTGAGCGACTACGAGGCCCAGCCCGGCACGAGAATCCCGTGGGGCAACGGCGACGGGCGTTTCCTGTACCCGCCCCTCGCCGCCGCAGATGGCCGCCCTGCCGGGCCTGTCCTTGACGCGCCCGTGGACAGCTACCGGCTGGAGATGTTGCGCGACGGCATTGAGGACTACGAATATTTCGTCATCCTGAAAAAGCTGCTTGCGGAAAAGAAAGGCCGCTTACCCACCGCCCGTTATGCGGAATACGAGAAACTCCTGACCGTACCGCAAGAGGTCTCCACCTCCCTCACCAGCTTCACCCGCGACCCCGCCCCGATGGAACGCCACCGCGAGCGTCTGGCGCGGGCGATTGAAACGTTGAGCAAAAATTAGGAATGAAAATCGGGTTCATCAGTTTGGGGTGCGCGAAGAACCTTGTGGATTCGCAGGTCATGGCGGGGTATCTGAAAGCTGGGCGCATTGCGCTGGCGGCTTCGCCGGAGACGGCGGATGTGATTTTGGTGAACACCTGCGCATTTATCGAGGCGGCGCGAGAGGAGGCCGCGGAGGCCATCCTCCGCGCGTGTGCGCACAAGGCGGACGGTGCGTGCCGTGCGGTCATCGTTGCAGGGTGCATGGTGCAACGCTACAAAAAACGCCTGATGAAAGCGTTCCCTGATGTGGATGCGTTTCTCGGCATTGATGAGCTGGAGCAAATCGGCGATGTGGTCGCGCATATCGCGGCGGGTCGGCCGGTTGGCGTGGTCGCCTCTGCCGGCACGGCCAAGAAGCTCTACAACCCGCCTTACCCGACACTGCTGTTTTCAGGCGGGCCGTTCGCCTATCTCAAAATCGCGGACGGGTGCAACCATCGTTGCGCCTACTGCGCCATCCCGCTCATCCGCGGGAAATTCCGTTCGCGCGCGATGGGCGACATCGCAACCGAGGCGCAGCGCATGGTCGCGGCCGGGGTTCGGGAAATCAACCTGGTCTCGCAGGACTCGCTGATGTACGGCTCAGACCGCAACCGTGCCAAGCAACCGCAGATTGTGGAATTGCTCCGTCGGCTCGATGAGATGGACGGCGCATTTTGGCTGCGTGTGTTGTACGGGTACCCGTCGGGCGTAACCGACGAACTGTTGGCGCTGCTCAACACCTCGCGCCACCTCTGTAAATACCTCGACCTGCCGATACAGCACAGCCACCCGAAAATCTTGGCGGCGATGAACCGTTCGCCAGCCATTCCGGCGACCGCCGGATTGGCTGCCCGTCTGCGCGCGGCCGTCCCGGGTGTGGTGTTGCGCACGACCTGCCTTGTCGGTTTCCCCGGTGAGACAGAGGCGCGTTTCAATCATCTGCTGGAGACCCTTGCGGAGTCGGCGTTCGACCATGTGGGCGTGTTCGCCTATTCCCCCGAGGAGGGGACGGCCGCATACGGCCGCCGTGCGCCCAGCCTTGCGGTGGCGCAAGCGCGCTGCGCACGTGTCATGGCATTGCAGAAAAAAATCGTTGCCAAGCACATGCAGACGCGTATCGGGCAAAAGGACACGGCCTTGTTGCTGCGGCAAATCAAACCCGGCGCCTGGCTCGCGCGTCTGTCCAGCCAAGCGCCCGAGGTGGACGGCGAGACGCGCGTTGCGGGTCTCGCCCCCGGCACCGCCCAGCCGGGTGATTTCGTGCAGGTCAGAATCACAGGGAGCAACGGCTACGACGTTGAGGCAATGGCCTGAGGGACGCTCGCCCTTACTTCGGGAGGAGGATGCCGAGCTCGGCGATGGAGGCGAAGTTGTGGCTGTGGATGGCGCTGAGGGCGGTGAACTTGACGTAACGCGCGCGAACGGGCGCATCGAATACGATACGCTGCTCTTTGGCTGTCCGCCGCAGCTTGCTTTCATGGACATCTTTCCATGTCTTGCCGTCGGGGCTGACGCTGACGCGGTATTTGCTGATGAAGCCGTTCTCGCCTTCGGGACGGTTCTGGAGGTAGAGCCCGGCCATGCGGGTCTCGGCGTCCAGTTTGAGCACGATGACATGGGGATAATGCTTCTCGTCGTTGCCGTAGCGTGAGTGCCAGAAGGTGCGCTCGTCGCCGTCAAGCACCTTGGTCGCAGGGTCGCCGCCGGCCTCGGAGTCCACCTCGGCGATGGAGAGTTTCTTGCTGTCGTATTTCGGGAGGTCGCGGCCGGGCTCGGGGGGCGGGTTTTTCTCTTCGTCCATGCGGCGTACCCAGCAGGAGCCGCACCTGCAATGGTCGAAGCCGCAGGTGCCTTTGTCGGATGGCTCCGGGTAGATGAAGAGGGCGTCAACGGCGGCGGCGAATTGCTTGAACTCGGGGTTGTTCTTGTCTGCCCAGCCGTTCTTCACCTGGCCCCAGCCTCCGGCCGCTGCGGCGAGCGGGGCCATGAGGATGCGGCTCTCGTCGGGGCGCGCGCCGTTGACGAGGGCGCAGATGGGTTGCGCGGCGAGCTCGGCGCCGAAACGCTCCTTGGCCATGGCGCGGAGGTTTTTCTCGGCGTCGGGGTTGATGTCGTAATACTCTTTGCGGTTGTGGTCGAACGTGCCGTAGCATTGCGCGTTCATGTCGAGCCAATTGATGATGCGCTGGAAGTCGCGCTTGGTGATGGGGAGTTTCTTGTCCTTGTGCTTCTCCATGAATGCGGCGATGAAGGTGCCGCCGAGCGCATAGTAGTCGTAGGGGCGGCTGATGTTGTTCTTGAGGCCGCTGGACTTGCCTTTGTCGCCGATGGTCTTGGTGTAGGCGAGCAGGGCGATGTAGGAGGAGGGCCAGTCGCGGCTGGGCTGGGGGATGAGGTTGATGCCCTTGGGGGGATTGTCGGTGAGGCCGTGGCACGCGATGCAGTGCTTGTCCAGGACGGGCTGGACCATTTTGAGGAAGCTGACGCCCTCGCCGTCGTCCTGATTGGGTTCGGGCGTAAGCTCGCGGGGTTCGCGCGTGAGGAGGTTGGGGTTGGGGCGGAGCGATACGCCGACAGGCTCGTGGCAGCCGATGCAGCCGCGCTTCTCGCCGGGGTGCAGGTAGTGGAAGCTGCGTTCGGTGAGGACGGCGCGGCCGTCCGCGTCGAGCGCCTGTATCTGCACAGGGATGCCGGCCGGGATGCGTACGGAGACGGAGCCGTCGGGCTCGACGGGGACCGTGCCGAGGATGCGCTTGGGCGCGCCGTTCGGCACGTCGCGGCTGACCTTGTCGCTGCTCGGGATGTTCTTGACGTAAATCTGGTTGAAGCGCAGGAACTTGATGTCGCCGGGCTTGAGGCGTTTCTCGGGGTCGTTGCGCGTGAGGTTCACGTCCTGCACCATATAGACGCCCGTTGTCGCGTCCTTGCCTTTGAGGGTGGCGGGGTCGGGAAGCTGGTTCGGGATGATGGCGGGCGCTTTCTGCGCGACGACGGGGATGGGCGAGAAACAGGCCGCGTCGGTGTCAATGTAGACCGGCTCGCGGCCGCCGAAGTCGTCCACCAGCGCGATGATGTAAGGCTTCTCGGGCGGCAGGCGGCCTTGGCTGTGGACCTCCACGGGCGAGTACGTCGCGAGGAAGAGGCTCTCGTTCAGCGGGAAGGGCGTGCTGTACTGGCCGTGCGTGCTGTAACCCGTCTCGTTCGACTCGGCGTAAAGGATTTCAGGCGTGATGCGGGTTACGCTCTCGGGGCCGTTCTCTCCCTTGGTGATGTCAATGAGGATGATGGAGCCGGCGTGGTAGTTGTGGTGGCCCATGCCGTTGGCCAGGACTTTCAGCGTGCCGGGTATCGCGCGCGCCTCGGAAATCATCAGCGGGTAAATCGTGTCGTTGCCGTAGTAGTGCGAGACCATCGTGCCGTCGGGGCGTTTCCACCACAGCTTGTGGAACTCCATCTCGTGGCGGTCAACATACTCCCAGCGCGTGAAGAGGACACGCCCGTCCGGCATGACGCTGGGCGTGGTCTCGTTCTCGATGCCGTAGGACAGTTGCGTGATGTTGTCGCCGTTCTTGTCGCACCTGTACAGCACGAACGTCGGCGCGAACCGCCCGCCGTGGCAACGCCCGAAGTTCTGCGAGCGCGACGACACAAAGACGATGTCGCCGCTCGGCAAATAGCACGGGTCCTCATCCTCGACAGGCACGGTCTTGCGGTTCTCCCACGTCGCGAGCGGGTCCCGCGACGTGCCGGTCAGTTGCCGCACGGACGAGCCGTCAATCGCCGCCTCGTACAGGAAGAACTGCTGCTCGTTCGATGACCGCTTCTTCTCCGCGAACCCGAACACGATCCGCTGCGCGTCATACGACAGGCAGGGCTTCTGGTATGCGCCCGCCGGCATCTTGTCTTTGAGGAGCGGGACGGCCCTCGGCTTGTCCGTCCGCCAGCCCGTTACGATGGTCGGGCCGTCGCCCACGCGGCTCTCGGCCCCGCGGTACTGGTCGCAATTATGGCTGTAGCGCGTCGGCGGGTTCTTGTTCACGAGCAGCCGCTCGAACTGGAGCGCGGGGTGCGTGAACAGGATCGCGCGGCGCGCCGTGAACGCGCGCTCGAACAGCGCCGAGCCGTTCGGGACGTTGTCCTTGCTCCACGCGGTCTGAATCTCTTTTTCCAGCATATCCAGCTCGCGGAGCGCAGCCGACGGCGGCACGGCGCCGGCCTTCCTGACGAACTCTGCGGTTTTGCGCGCGAGCTCCACGCGCTCGCGGGCCTGGCCGAGATAGAACCACTCGCGCACCTGGCCGCATTGCTGCTCCGTAACGTTGCCGCCCAGCAACGCCTCCGCTTTCTTGCGCAGGTCTGCATGCGACTTGTCCGCATACCGCTTCGCGATTTCCGAGAGGCCTCTGCCGGGAATCCATTTCTCGCTGTCCCATATCCGCATGGCGCGTTCGCGCTCCACCTCCGCAATCGCGACAGGCGTCTGGCACAGGCGGATGATGTTCGCGTTAATCCATTCGCCATCCTTCCCCTGGATGGCCTTCCACCAAGGCTCCCCCGTCTGCGCGTACGCGCAGGCACACACGGCCCCGGCCAGCACTTGCACTATCCATGTCTTCGCCATCGCTTCCCCTCGAAATAGAATAACAATTTGTCAATCATTATAACCGCCTCGGGCAGGAAAGCAAGCATGACCGTATAAAAAAATGAGGGGCCCCGTGCGTGCGGCTCCCCCCCCTCCCCTATTCCAGCACTTCGACGAAGTCGGCTTCGGTTTCGACGGCGATGGCCTGGCCGATCATGTCCACGTTGAGGATGACTTTCGTTTTGGCGGCGAGGCGTGCGACGCGCCCCTCGACACCCATGAACGGGCCGGCGATAATCCGCACCAGGCGGCCTTTCGTGAGGGGGCGGGAGGTGAGGACCTCGGGGTTGACGCGGAGCGCGCGGCGCACCATCACGAGGTTGCGCAGCAGCTTGCGCGGGTGGAGCGGCTTGATGATGTGCACGAGCAGGTTGGTCTGGAGCAGCAGCAACCGCTGCTGCGGCGGCAGGCGGACGAACACGTAGCCGGGGAACAGCGGCTGTTCGACCGTTACCCTGCGCCGCTGGATAATCCGCTTCTTCGTCCGCAGCGGGAGGTAGTGGTGTATCCCGTAGAGGACGCAGTATTCCGCGACTTTCTTTTCGGTGCGCGGCTTGACGAAGAGTACCTTCCAGTGTTTCATCAGTTCATCAGGCTGTGGATGGGCGCAGGGATTTGGCCGCCGCGGCGGATGAACCGTTCGGCGCCGTCGGGGCTGGCGGGCTGGGTGATGGTCCCGGCGCCGAACAGCCCGCCGTAGTCAACGGTGTCGCCGAAGGCCGCGCCCGGCACGGGGATGACGCGCACGCCCGTGGTCTTGCGGTTGGTGATGCCGATGGCGGCCTCGTCCAGGATGATGCCCGCGACGGTCTCGGCGGCGGTGTCGCCGGGCAGCAGGATCATGTCGAGGCCGACGGAGCAGACGGCGGTCATGGCCTCGAGCTTTTCCAGCGTCAGCGTGCCGTCCGTAACCGCCTTGGAGAGCGCGCGGTCTTCCATGACCGGGATGAACGCGCCCGAAAGCCCGCCGACGGAACTCGATGCGAACGCGCCGCCTTTCTTCACGGCGTCGTTGAGGAGCATCACGGCGGCGGTGGTGCCGGGCGCGCCGATTTTGCTGATGCCCATGGACTGGTAAATCTCGCCGACGGAGTCGCCCACGCGCGGGGTCGGCGCGAGCGAGAGGTCCACCACGCCGAACGGGATGTCGAGGCGGTTGGCGACCTCGCGGCCGATCAGCTCGCCTGTGCGCGTTACGCGGAATGCGGTGTGCTTGATTTCCTCGGCGATCTCATCGAGCGTTACGCCCGGGGCGTTCTGCACGAGCCTGTCAATGGCGCGTTTGACCACGCCCGGGCCGCTGACCCCGACGTTAATCACGCACTCGGGCTCGCCCGGCCCCAGCATCGCGCCGGCCATGAACGGGTTGTCCTCGGGCATATTCGCGAACACGACAATCTTGGCGCAGCCGAACCCTTTCGATGCGCACGACGCGCGGGCCGTCTCGATAATCTGGTGCGCGATCAGGTTCACCGCGTCCACGTTGATGCCCGCCTTTGTCGTGCCGACATTGAACGACGCGCAGACCCGCTTCGTGGCGGCCAGCGCAAGGGGGAGCGACTCAATCAGCGTGCGCTCGCCCGGGGTCGCGCCCTTATGCACGAGCGCGGAGTAGCCGCCCAGGAGGTCAATCCGCACCTGCTCCGCGGCTGCGTCCAGCGCGCGGCAGACCTTGACGGCAGTCTCGACGCTGTGGCCTTCCAGCAACAGGCTGACCGGCGACACCGCGATGCGCTTGTTGACAATCGGCAGGCCGTACTTTGCGCTCACCTCGTCGCAGAAGCGGACCAGGTGCCGGGCCTTCTCGGCGATCCGCTCATGGACGGCACTGACGAGCCTGGCGGGGTCCGGGTTCGCGCAGACATTCAGGTTGATGCCCAGCGTTACCGCGCGAACATCGAGATGCTCCTCACGCACCATGCGGATGGTTGACAGAACGTTTTGCCGTGTGATCATGTGAAGCCTCCCGTTACAGCAGCGCCTTGATGGGGCCGATTTCGTTGGTGGCGCGGAAGATGTTCTCGTGGCAGAGCAGGGCCGCCAATCCCCGCGCCGCCATGGCCGCGCGGAAGCGCTCCTGCACCAGGGCGAAGTCCACCGTGTCGGGGACGACGATCTGCGCGATGTACACCACCCGCCCGCCGTCGTCCTCGACAATCCAATCCTCGATGTTGATGCCGTGCTCGACAAGGAACGACGTGATGGCGAAGATCGTGCCGGGGCGGTCCTCCCCGCGCGTGGTTACCACGCACCGCGAGCCCTCCGGCACCACGGCCTGCGGCGCATCCGGGCATTCCATCACCGTAACCACCGCGCCCGCGTCGAGCGACGCCGCGACCAGCGCGCGCAAGGCCTCCGGCGTTACCTGCTCGGGATAGTCCGACGTGAACACCAGCGTAAAGAAGCCGTCCACCACCGTCTGGCGGATACTCCCGATGTTACCGTCCAGCGAGAAGACCGCCTGGGTGATGTCCCTCAGAAGCCCCACGCGGTCGGCCACGAACACCGACGTGATGAACCGTTGCACAACAGGTTGAGAAGATGCCATAACCCTCCCAAGGGTTAAAGGTGGAGCCAACTAAGGGATTCGAACCCCCGACCTGATCATTACGAATGATCTGCTCTACCAGCTGAGCTAAGTTGGCCTGCTGCAAAAAAAAGAAGGCGTATGATAGCCGATTTCCGCAGGGGGTTCAACCGCAAAATGAGGGGAATGCGTATTTTGCGCCCGAGCGCCCTACCCCTACCCCTCGGCCTGCGCTTCCTCGCCCGCGCCGTAATCTTTCAGCTTGCGGTAGAGCGTGCGGCGGCTGATGCCGAGCTCAGCGGCGGCACGGGAGCGGTTGCCCTTGCAGCTGCGGAACACGGCCAAAATCGTTTGCCGCTCCGCGTCGGCAAGGGAGTTGCCGCCCGTGCCCACGGCAACGGCGGCGGGCCCGGCGAGGAGCGCGGCGCGGATGTTGGCCGGCACGTCGTCGGGCGCGAGCCATTCCGCCCGCGCCAGCACGACCATCTTCTCGACCGCGTTGCGCAGCTCGCGCACGTTGCCGGGCCAGCTGTAATGCGCCAGCATCTCCTGCGCTTCGGGCGTGAACCCCTTGATGGCCTTCCCGTTCCGCTCGGCGCATTCGTGCAGGAAGCGGCCCGCCAGCAACGGGATGTCGCCCGCACGCTCGCAGAGGGCCGGCAACAGGATGTCAACCACGTTCAGGCGGAAGAACAGGTCCTCGCGGAACTTGCCCTGCCGGACGTACTCGCGCAAATCCTTGTTCGTGGCCGCGACGATGCGGATGTCCACGCTGACGGTCTCCTCGCCGCCGACGCGCTCGAACGTGCGCTCCTCCAGCACGCGCAGCAGCTTGACCTGCGTGGGCAGGTCAATCTCGGAAATCTCATCGAGGAACAGCGTCCCGCCGTCGGCCATCTCGAAACGCCCGCGCCGCTGGCCCGCCGTCCCGGTGAACGCGCCCTTCTCGTGGCCGAACAGCTCACTCTCCAGCAGCGTCGCGGACAGCGCGGCGCAGTGAACAGCGACGAACGGCCCGTTGCCCCGCGCGCTGAGGCGGTGGATCGCGTGGGCGACCAGCTCCTTGCCCGTGCCGCTCGCGCCTTGGATGAGGATGGAGGCCTGCGTCGGCGCGGCCTGGCGGATGATGCCGAAGACCGCATTCATCGCCGGCGACTCGCCGATGATGTTCTCGAACCCGTGTTGGCTGGCGAGCGGGGTGTCGGGGGCCTGCACGTTCGGGCCGAGGTCGCGCGCCTTCAACGCCCGCGCCACCAGCGTGTCGAGGTGGTCGAGGTTGATCGGCTTCATCAGGAAATCATACGCGCCCAGCCGTATCGCCTCGACCGCGGTCTCGACCGACCCGTACGCCGTCAGCAGCACACACACCGTGCGCGGATACTGCTTATGCACCTGCCGCAACAGCCCCAGGCCGTCCATGCCCGGCATCCGCAAATCCGAGAGCATCAAATCCACCGGCACCTGCGCCAGCACCGCCAGCGCGGCATCCGCGCTCTCGGCGGTCTTCACGGTATAGTTGCGCTGCAGCGCCCGTTGAAGGCCGTCGCGCGTGTTCTTGTCGTCATCAACAACTAAAATCGTCGGATTGCTCATCCCGCTCACTCCTTGCGCCCGAAAACCTCGACCTGCACATAAGCGTTCGAGCCGTCCCGGATGTTGCCGTTGCTGTAGCACCGCACATAACGCCCTTTCACGGCGTTCACCGGGACCGGCCGCCCGCGATGCGTCTCGATATACTCAAAGTCTTTCCCGGCCCCCAACTTGGCGCTGTTGTCATGGTCGTTATTGAAGACGGTCTCGATGCCGTCCATGAAATCAGGGTCATCCGAAACCTGCACGATGACGTCATGATAGACGCGTATCCTCGGCGAGAACGAATGCCAGAGGCACACCGCATGGATCTCCTTTGGCGCGCCCAGGTCAATCTGAACCCACTGCAGGCCGTCGTTCAGCACCAGGCGCACATGCTCGTCCACGGCCTCTTCCTTCCGGCCGTCCGTTATAAACGACAGGTCGCCCACCGCCGGGCGGGGGTCGCTGGACGTAACCTTGCACCCCTGCGACAACAGCTGGCCGCATCCCTTCGGGACGATAATCAGCGGGCGAGGCTGGTCATACGGGAGCGCCTCCAAGTTCGGCGACACCGTGCCCTCAGGGCTGCCCGGCCACTGCGCCGGCTGCGGAAGCCCGATTTTGATGAAGACCCGCTGCTCTGTTTTCGGCGCGTCTTTTTCGGCTTCCCCGAATGTGCGGAGACCCCTGCCGAATTGTGGTTTCGGCACTTCGATTTGAATCGGGACGACATCCACCTCTTCCGCCATCAACACCCCACACACACAGGACGACAGGACGACGAGACAACCGGACGACAAGATTTTCACAGCACCTTTCACCTTTTACCTTTCACCTTTTATTTCCTGCTTCCCGCTCAGCCTCCGGATCCGCCGCTCATTGCGCGGGAGGCGTATTTTGAAGCATGTGCCTTGCCCGGACTTCGTGGCGAGTTCAATCTCGCCGCCGTGGTCTTCGACGATGCGCCGCACAATCATCAGCCCCAGGCCCGAGCCTTTCGGCTTCGTCGTGTAGTAGGGGTCGAACACATGGCCCATCTCGTCCGCCGCGATGCCGCACCCCGTGTCGCTGAACGAGATGTCCACGAACGCGTCGCCCACTGCGAACGCGACTTTCAGCGCGCCGCCGTCGGGCATCGCCTCCAAGGCGTTCTTGATGAGGTTGAAAAAGACCTGCTGAATCTGCTGGCGGTCGAGCCGCACCATCGGGACGGCCTCCGGGATGTCCACGGATGCCTCGATACGGCGGTTCGCAAACTCCGTCTTCAACAGCTTGAGCGTCTCTCCCAACACGTCGGCCGGCGACTCCGGCATCAGCACGGGCTTGCTCGGGCGCACCGCGCGCAGGAACTGCGTGGTGATGGCATCCAGCCGCTCGACCTCCTTACGCGCCACATCCGCCAACTCCTGCAACGGCCGGCGGACGGCCTCGTCGCCGACCGCCGAAAGCTCTCGCGACAGCAGCTGCAGGTGGATGTTGAGCGCGTTCAGCGGATTGCCGATCTCGTGCGCCACGCCCGCCGCGAGGTTCTTCACCGCATCGGAACGCTCCTCCTCGATGGCCGAGGCTTCCTGCTTCCGCTCGTTCGAGACATCGCGCAGGATGACGAGCACGCCCTTGCGCACCAGGCCCTGCTCCTCCAGCGGGACCACATAGACGCTGATGAAACGGTGTTCGGGATAGGCCACCTCAATCTCGCGCGTAACCATCCGCGACCATCCGCCGCCCGACACCTCCGGCGCGTCCAGCAGATGCTCCCAATCCCACTCGCGCAGGAAGCGGAGGATGGACCGCCCCTTCGCGCGGGCAAACTCAAACCCCACCAGCTTCTCGGCCGCGCGGTTCGCGTAGAGCAGCAACCCCTCATTGTCAATCACCATCACGCCTTCCTGGATGGACTGGAAAATCGTCTCCAAGAACCTGCGCTCCTGCGTCAAGCGCAGCATCTGTGCCTGCAAGCTCCCCGGGTCCAGCCTGTCCAGCCTTGCCACCAGCCTATCGAAAAAACCTGATGCCATCGCAACCCTTACCTCGTCCGAATGAACAAAAACACGTCCTAGTATAGCGGACGACCGTAGTGCAGAAAAGCAGAATAAGACAGGGATCGCATTTTTACCTGTTGGGACATGAGGCCCCGATGCGAGAGAAGAGGCTGCGGCAACGGTCTTGCGCGGCTTCGATGATGTCGCGCTCGTGAGGGATAGTTTTGTTTTCCATCAGTACGCGGCCGTCGCAGATGACGGTGTCAATGCAGGATGAATCGGCGGAATAGACGAGGTTGGAAATCAGGTTGTGGCATGGCACCATCAACGGGTGGTAGAGGTCAATCAAGAGCGCGTCTGCAAGTTTGCCTTCCGCAATCACGCCCGCGTCAATGCCGAATGCCTCCGCGCCTTTGCGTGTGGCGCAGTCGAAAACGGTCTGGGCGGGTGCGGTAGTCGGGAGGAGGGTTTGGCCTTTGGCGGAGAGCGCGGCGAACTTCATTTCCTCCAGCATCGAGAGGTTGTTGTTGGACGCGACACCGTCCGTGCCGATGGTTACGCGGCACTGGCATTGCTCG
>Ga0123353_10011893_pt1 | contig 12307 bp, 9 predicted proteins | sample TergutLab28metaG_3_FD_92763 | JGI IMG/M metagenome (GOLD analysis project Ga0123353, IMG submission 92763) | Labiotermes labralis P3 segment gut microbial communities from Petit-Saut dam, French Guiana - Lab288 P3 | ecosystem: Host-associated > Arthropoda: Insects > Digestive system > Gut ... | reverse complement strand
ATGGGCGGTAAAAATAATGTATTGATCTTTCATTTTACCGGGGATCTCACCGATCACATTGCCGCTTTTACCGTTAAGGTCGATCTTGGCGTCTGATTTTAAGGTGGCGTCGACGGAGCCGTCTTTTAACGCTTCTTTGATGAATTTCGCGTCCGCCCTTGACATATTCACAACGGGGATCGTTACTCTGACCTGCGAGTCGAAGGAGTTGATGCGGTCCTCGGGGATACCGTAAGATTCGCCGTTATATGCGATGATCATCGCTGTGGCGCCTTTGAGTTCGGCCTGATAGGCGGGCATGCTCATCCAATAGTCATCGTCCATGTCAAACTCGACCAGCACAATCTTTCCATCCGCGTCTAAATCCTCATAATCGGCCAGCGTACCGGCGCCCGCGTAAATGATCTCGCCGCTTATTCCGGAGGCGTTAGTCCCGGGCGCCCCACCGTATGAAGAAAGCGTCATCGTCTTCGCATCACCGGCTTTTGTGACGACTTCCAGCGTCGCGTCCCCGAAACTCCATGAGTGTACCGGGACAGCGTCCATCCTGACATTGGAAAGGCCCGCATCCTTCATGGCTTTTTCGATGTAGGCGGCCGCCTGTTTTTCACCGGGGCTGCCGGTGGTCCTGAAACCGAGTTTTCCGGTGCCCATCTGGCTGACGTCTTTGGCAATTTTATACCCGAAATCGATATCGATTTTGGATATGATGTCTTTGATGACGTCGCCGTCGGTTTTGATCGCGCCTTCCGCGAAGACTGCGGAAAAACTCGATAACACCAGGCATACGCCGAGACAAATTGACAGAGATTTTCGTAAAACGTGTCTTTTCATAATACCTCCTTGAATTGTTGATTTAACTACATTTTATATAATTTAAAAGAGTTATGCAATAAAAAAATTAACGATTAGGTTATCTTCACGGCCTTGAATTCATCACGGACTTCGAAAAATATATCCGCGATAAGAGGGTCAAACTGCTTTCCGACGCCTTCCGTTATAATATTGTTCGCTTCGGATTCCGTAAAAGGCTTCTTATAGGGGCGCTCGGAAATAAGCGCATCGTATACGTCGACGAACGCCATGAGCCGTCCCTGGATCGGAATGTCCGTCCCTTTCAGTCTGTAAGGGTAACCGTTCCCATCCCAGTGTTCGTGATGGTAACCGGCGAACTGCTTGGCGTTATATAAAAATTCCACATCATCCGTCCGCGACGCTATCAGGTCGATAGCGTGTTCCCCTTCGGTGGTGTGGGTCTTCATTATTTCAAATTCCTCGTCGGTCAGCTTGCCGGGCTTGTTAAGAATGAGGTCCGATATGGCTATTTTACCCAAATCATGCAGACGCGATGATGAAATAAACTGTTCCGCATCTATATCTTTAATTTCATCGTAATATACGTCATGCGCCTTCATCGCGTCGAATAGTATTTTAATATATACGGCAGTGCGTTCTACATGGCCGCCCGTCCCCTTGTCGCGGCTTTCAACCATATCCGCGAAACTGAATATGATAGCGCTTTGCAGATTTTGCAGTTGTACGGTTTTATGCTGCAGCTGCGCCGTGCGTTCGCGTATAAGCTCGTCGATGTCTAAATGAGTTTTGAGACGGTTTAATAAAACGGGTGCCGAAAACGGTTTTGTAATAAAATCGATCACGCCTAACTGAAAGCCGCGGACTTCCACCTCGGCGTCGGTCATACTGGTCAGGAATATGATCGGGATACCCGCATGCGCGCCGTTTCGTTTTAATTGCTGCAGCGCTTCAAATCCGTCCGTTTCAGGCATTTCGATGTCAAGCAGTATCAAATCGGGTTTCACTTTTTCCATAAGCGCAAACATTTTTGCCGCCGACGGTAATGTCATGACCCGATATTGCTCTTTCAATGCTTCTTTTGCTGAAGCCAGGTTAGTGTCGTTATCGTCAACCACGAAAATCGTTTTTTGCATATCCACACCCCTTTCCTTAAAGAACTATGATCTCGGAGGGCGCACTTCGATATTATTCCGCAGCAAATACTCTTTAAGCTCAATGACCGTATAGTTTCGCTCCATACGCGGCGAATATAGCATGCTGCTTATTATGGCGGCCAGCGCGTCGGTTTCCGTAAACAGTGATTTTAAGTGTCCGGGAGACCCGGCGCCGCCCGAGGCGATGAGCGGGACCGATACCGCAGCTTCCGCCAATTTCATAAGATTTAGATTGTAACCGGACAAAGTCCCGTCGTTATCTATACTATTTATGCATATTTCTCCCGCCCCAAGCTCCTGCCCCCGTTTTATCCACTCGATCGCGTCCATACCGGTTGCAAGCTTAGCCCCGTCTATGAACACCTCGTACCCGCTCGGCGTCGGCCTTGATTTTTTAACCTGAGTGGACAGTACGATGCACTGCGAGCCGAATGCTTTCGCGCCTTCTGAAATTATCCCCGGGTCCCTCACCGCCATAGAATCGATGCTGATTTTTTCCGCCCCGGCTTTAAGGACTTCATACATATCGTTTAAGCTCTTAATACCGCCGCCGACGGTAAATGGGATAAAGACGCGCTGCGCCACTTCTTTTACGGTTTTTATATTGATCCCGCGTTTTTGCTCGCTCGCCGTGATATCGTAGAAGATCAGTTCGTCGATCTGCGCGTCATACATGGCGCCGGCCAGCTCGCCGGCGGGGGCGACGTCGATATTATCTTGAAAACGCACGGCTTTTGTCACCATGCCGTTTATTATATCGAAACAGGCAATCAATCGTTTTGTCAGCATAGGTCCGCCCCCTTCTCCAGCATGAGGAAGTTATTAAACAACGCGAGCCCGGCTTCGCCGCTCTTTTCGACATGAAACTGAGTTGCAAATATATTGTCCCTGCAGATAGCCGCCGTGAACGGGCCGTTGTAATCGGCGACTCCCCAAATATCGGATTTATCGAGTGGTTTTGCGCTGTAGGAATTTACAAAATAGAAGAAATCTCCGCGGCTGCCGCAGGGAGTGTCTTTGACGAACCGGACCCGGTTCCATCCCATCTGCGGGACCCTGACTTTTGACGCGTCGAATTTTACTACGCTGCCTTTTAACCAGCAGAGACAATCGGTATCGTCTTCTTCGCTGAATTCAAAGAGAATCTGCAGCCCGACGCAGATACCGAGGAAAAGAGTCTTTTTGTTCAGGACGGCGTCCGTCAGAGTATGGATCATATCCATTTCGCGCAGCGATTCCATTGTCGCTTTTGCGCTGCCCACCCCCGGAAGTATGATATGCGAAGCGCCCGCTATATCCTCCGGGCGGCGGGCGAATCCCGCATCGTATCCGAGGCGGTTTACTGCATGCAGTACGCTCGGGGCGTTGCCGGCTTTGTAATCGATTATTTTTATCATCTTAGCATCAAACATCCGCATACGTGTCGAAATACCCTTGTATCAAAACGATGGGGGTACCTTTATCGCCGCTGCCGCTGGTCAGGTCGCACAGACTGCCGAGCAAGTCGGTATAGCGGCGCGGGGTGGTCCCCTGAGCAGCCATATTGCCGGTCAAATCGCCCTGCTTCTCTCTTATCATTTCCCGGATAGCCTCGGACGCGTCGTCGCCTTGTTTCCCACTCACGGCGGTATCGGCAAGATACTTAAGTTTTAGTTCGTTCGGAGTACCTTCGAGGCCTTTGGTATAGCCGGGCGAGACCACAGGGTCGGCTAATTCCCATATGCCGCCGACCGGATCCTTGAAAGCGCCGTCGCCGTAGACCAAAACCTCGATTCGTTTTCCGGTGAGGGCGTGCAGACGGTCCGCTACGCGCTCCGCAAAATCTCCGGCGTCTCTTGGGAACAGTTTGAGAGAATCCGCCGTAGCCAGATTTGACCCCAACAGGCCGTATTCCGGATTGTAACCGCTTCCGCCTATCGGCTCGTTTAAAATATCATCCAGCCCAAAGACGCCCCCGGCCCCGGCTGCCGCAAGCAGCCTTTTTGAGCGGCCGCGCGTATGTATATCGGCGGTTATGACAAATTTCGCGTACTTTAAGACCGATCGCGGGTCGTTGCCAAATATGATGCGCGCTTTGCCGCCGGTCAGCTCTTTGTAATACGAAATATAGTCCACACCGGTAAAGGGGTGTTCCGCTTTTCCAAACAGCCTGATAAATTCAGCCTCTTCCAACACGTCGATATAGGGGTTGACCCCTTTTTCATCCAGCGCGTCCCAGCTTATCAGGGGGTTCCCCACCTCGTCGCCCGGATAGGCCAGCAGTATAAAAAGTTCATCTACGCCCCCCGATATGCCGCGCAGTATTTGAGAAAAACGATTGCGGCTGAGAATGGGAAGCGTAACGCCCGCCGTGCCGCCGGGGATTTTTTTGCGCACGTCCTGCGAAATCTGCGCGATTGTAGCATAGTTGCCCTGCGCGCGGGCCAAAACCGACTCGGTTATCCCGACGACGTCCCGGTCGTGCAGCGAAAAGCCTCCGTCATTTGCGGCTTCAGTTACCGACGTCGCCGCAATTTCCACCAAATCGTCCCCCTGCTTTATAATGGGGGTGCGTATACCACGGGAAATCGTTCCGATAGATCGCATATTTAACACTCCTTTTTCGTATAGTTTGTACTATTTAAAGTTAATAATCATCGCAAATAGGTGCGAAGAGTTTCCAATACTTCGTTGAAATCAAGCGGCTTCCCCACATGACCATTCATACCCGCCGCGAGGCAATGCTCTACGTCTTCCCGGAATACGTTGGCCGTCATCGCGATGATCGGGATTGCTTTTGCTTTCGGAAAATCAAGCCCCCTTATCTGCCTTGTCGCTTCGTATCCATCCATTTCAGGCATCTGCAGATCCATAAAAATGATATCGTATTTTCCGGGGGCGTCGCGGAACATGCGAAAGGCCTCGGCGCCGTTTTCGGCGCAGTCAATGGCGATAAGCGTCGGCTCAAGCAGCGACAGCACAATTTCGCGGTTTATTTCCACATCCTCGGCGAGCAGTATGCGGTGGCCTTCAAATATATCGACTGTATCAATAACGTTTCTCTTAGAGTCCTCATCATCTCCGGCAATTCCCAGGACTTCGCTCACTATATCAAAAACTGAAGACGGGAAGATGGGTTTTGCCAAGAATTTATCTACGCCCGCCGCCTTAGCTTCATCCGCGATTTCGCTCCATTCGGTCGATGAAATTATGATTACAGGGGCGACGCCGGCAGGGCTGAGTTCCTTTGATTTCAACCTCCGCGCCAATTCTATACCGTTCATCCCCGGCATTTTCCAATCGACGAAACAGATGTCGTAGGCGCCGTTTTGCTTAACGAGCGCGATCGCCTCATCGCCGCTTCGCGCGGCGTCACAGGACATTCCCAATCCTAACACGATTTCCACGAAATAGTCAAGGACAAACTGTTCGTCGTCTACTACAAGTATACGCACGTCGCTCCGGTTTATGAGCCGGGCGGGCGCGGCCGGTTCTTTATGCTCGCCCATGCCGAGATTTACAGTAAAGTTAAACGTGGCCCCTTCCCCAAGTTTGGACTCGATCCATATTTCGCCGTCCATCATATCCACAATATTTTTCGAAATCGCAAGTCCAAGGCCCGTTCCGCCGAATTTTCGCGTCGTGCTGCTCTCCGCCTGTTGGAATGAGTTAAACAACCTTTTCTGCTGTCCTTCGCTTATCCCGATTCCGGAGTCTGTTACGGATATTTTGATCTTGCATATATTGTCGTCTATAGAAATCAGGCGGGTGTCGACGCTGATGTAACCGTTCTCCGGCGTAAATTTTACGGAGTTGCCGATGAGGTTTGTTATAACCTGCGCTAAACGCTGGTCGTCGCCTATAAGGAAAGAAGGGATAGCGCGATCGATGTGTACCGTGAAGTTTTGCTTTTTTTCATCCATACGGAACTTGGTGACATTTACGACCCGCTGAAGCATCTTCTCGAAATTAAACTCCACACATGAAAGTTCAAACTTATTTGCTTCAATTTTGGACATGTCTAAAATGTCGTTGATGATCCCGAGCAGATGATGAGACGCGTCTTCGATTTTTCTGAAACAGTAATCTTTTCGCTCTAAGTCCACTGCGGATTTTCCGATGTTTGTCATGCCGGTTATGGCGTTCATCGGCGTCCGTATTTCATGGCTCATATTTGCCAAAAATGTACTCTTCGCCTGACTGGCAGCCTGCGCGGCTTCGAGCGCGCCTTCAATGTCATGTCGCAGCGTCGCGACCTCCGTCACATCGTCGGTACTGCCGATGACGCCGATAATTTTGCCTTCGTCGTCGAGCATCGGAGTAGTGTATGAGTGGAATATGCTGCCGTCAATTTTACTCTCCCAGTCCTGCGGCTCCCCGTCGAGAGTTTTGTTGACTCCTTCGAAAATGTCGAGGTACCTGTGCTTGTCCCTGGCCGACTCGAAGTTTTCCCCTTCTAAAAATGACGGCGCCACGCCGATAGTTTTTAAATATTTCCCACTGAATGTGGTGATTATTCCGTCTTTGTCGATGCTCCATACGATTCCCTTGTAATTGTTGGTTACGGTTTCAAGCTTTGTCAGGGCGGCTTTCGTATCGGCGGTGCGTTCCCGCACAAGGTTTTCAAGCTGAATACCCTCATGGCGTTTTTTTTGGAACAGGACAAAGAGCAATACGAGTACCATAAACAGCATTGAAACGGCGCCGACAAGCCACGGGAGACGCTCCCTTGCTATTTTTTCCCGATAATCGTATGTCTTGCGCATCCATTGGTTTGATATGTTCTTTGTGTCAATGAGTTGAAGCGCTTTATCTACTATCGCGCATAATACCGTTTTATCTTTGTTAAACCCGAAAGCGGATTCAAACGGGCTGTCGAATACAATATTTGCCTTAAACCCCGGCATCTCCTGATAGTTGGTCAAAAGCAAAAGTTGATTTTGGCTCGTCATAACGAGGTCCACTTCGCCTCTTCCGAGCGCGTCGAACGCGGCCTGGGCGTTATCGTATTCCACTGTATTCTTGTGATCCGGGAACCATGCCTCAAACAGCGCGGTATGCGCGGTACCCCTGACCAAGCCGACTTTTACATACAGGACTTCATTTACCAGAATGTTCCGGTAATCCGATTTTGATACAAGCGCGTGATAATCGGTCAATATCGAAGTGTTTGGCCATATAAACAGGTCTTCTCTTTCAGGGGAACGTATCAGCTCCGACATCATGAATGCGTCGCCGTCCTCAAGCATTTGTAATAATTCGGAGAATTCCGTATCTGCGTCGTTGACGATTACAAATTCCAGTTCGGTAAGCGCTTCAATCTCGCGCAGGATGTCAAAGGCGATCCCCTGCCATTCTTTTTCACGCGTATTATAAAAGCTTATCGGGTAATTGTCGTACTCGGCGGCAAAAGGCACCATGGTGTTGCCGCGCCTTATGTATATCTGCTCGTCGCTGCGCAGGCGCGTATTCAGTTTATGCCTCATATAATCGCTTTGACCGATGTTGTAAAGCCCCGTTAAATGGTGTATGCCGCCTGCGTCAAGCGCTTTTTGAACGACGGAGATAATGGGGGCAAGATCGGACTTTCGGGTCGTCAGCGAGACCGGTCCGTAAATGAGCGGGAAGAATTCCGAAGCGGTCACATCGCCGTAAACGTCAAATACGGCTTCCGCGCTGCCCTCCTCAAAAAAGGCGTCGATCTTTCCGTTTTCAAGGAGGTTATAAACTTCCTCGTAGCTATCGAGCAATACGTATTCAAACTCGTAATCGGCAAGCTTGCTTACTTCGTCAAAGGTGGTGGTACCGTCGAGGAACGCTACGCGGGGAGGGCGTTCCCGGGCGATTTCATATAAAGAGGGGCTGCCGTCGAGACTCATGTATTTAACTGAACGTTCGGCAATGGCGTCTGTCATATAATATATGTTGCGGCGCTCATCCGTAGCCGTAAGCTCGCCGGTAAAATCGGCGTCCCCGGTTTCAAGCGCGTCGAGCAAGTCGCCCCATTCATAAAACCTGATTTTAAAAGGGATATCAAACAGATCGGTGAGCCAATGACAAAATTGTGCGGAAAAACCTTTGATTTCACCGCTGGAATCAAAAAAAGCCTCGGTACTTTCGAGCACTCCGTAGACAAAAGAATCCGTGTGGGCCCGAAGCGCCTCTATAGATGCGACTTCCTCATCCGTTATGCCCGGAACGTCTAAAAATGAAGCATTCTCTGCGTTAAAGCCCGGCAGGTCCCCCGCAGGGGAAATATTACCGCAGCCGGAGAATAGCGACAAAAAAATCAGCGCAATTAGCGCGATATATGGCGCCCGGTTGATTCTTCGCATATGTGTTCACCTTTGAATGATTAAATCCGATGATTTATGCCGCCAATTCACAATTGATATGTTGAATTATAACAAATATATATTTGTTTCGCAAGCATAATAAGTTATAATAAATAAGTTAATATATAGGAAGAAAGGAATAAAAAAATGATTGCAGTAGTTGCGGAAGTCCGTATAAAAGAAGGGAAAGAAAAAGAGTATTTGGAGCAGGCAGAAAAAGTGGTCGCGGGAACAAGAAAAGAAGGGGGCTGCATTTACTACGATTGCTGCCGCAGCGCAGACGATCCGCTTGGATTCGCAATGGTAGAAAAATGGAAAGACAAAGATGCGCTCGACGCGCACATGCAGACGGATCATTTTAAGGAATTCAAATCCGCTACCGAGGATCTGACGGCGGGCCCGTCGGCAATTAATTTGTATTCGGTATTGATATAGCCGCCTGAAACTATTTTTCCTGGCTTACGACGATCCTGACGAATTTGATCATAAGAGGCAGCAGTGTTAATGAAAAAATTATTGACGTTGCTGCAAACGCGTGTTTTTTGCTTTTTTTCGGAACGAGCATCCCGGCGATGGCGCCTGCGGAACCGACGCAAAAATGCAACAGCCCGAAATCTAAAAGGCTGAATGTTTTCGCGCAGTCGTTTATGCTCCTGCATAAATTTGATTTCATGTAAACTCCTTTTTTATTTTACAGTATATCAGATGACGTTACTGTTGTAAATCATTCTTCCATGTGGCTTCTGACGATCCTCGCGAGGCGGGTGCGGCTATCGATGCTCATTTTCTTGAAAATATGGGTCGAATGCTTCTTTACTGTATTTTCAGTGACGAAGAGCAGCTTTGAGATCTCCCGTATACTGAGTCCTTCGTATATCAGCTCGGCTATTTCGACTTCGCGTGGCGTCAAATGATAAGCCCCGGCTAAAGAATCAAGGTGGCTGCCGGTCCCGCGTTTGTAAAAGCCCTTTGGGAACCATGTGCCGAAACGCAGCGCGAGATGACGGTCGATCACAGTCATTATCTGGACCTCTTCGTCCGAAAAGTCCCCCTGCGCTTTGCTGCGCCAGATGTTTATCGAGCCGTAAAGGACGCCGTTGTATACAACCATCGACCCCATACTGTAATGAATGCCTTGCGGGGCCATCCACCCGCTGTAAAAAGCGGAAGTTTCAAGCATAGCGGGCGTCACGAAGTCGGATTCCCTGTAAACTTCGGCATGGTTCTGGGAAAAGAACCAGAACATGGTGTCGATATACTGGTATTCATCGTAATAGAGGTCCAGATACTTCTTTTCCATATTCCGCGCGACCGGATCGAAAAAATCAACCTGATTGTTCTGTCTCCGCCCTAAATCGAAGAAGGAACGGGCGTGGGGGATCAGACTGTCTAAAGCCGCGAGTATGTCGCTCCGCAGTTTATCCAGGCTGCTTTCGGCGTTCATCGTGTATATAGCCTCGTTTATGGTGTTCCATTGTTCGGATGTGAGTTTGATCATGGCCGTATTATACTACACTTTTACATGAAGGGGAAGTAATATTCCACATTTGTGTAATAGAATCAGGAAAAATGCAACTTGAGGAAAATGGCGGACAGGGTTAGTATTGGGTTGAGAAATAATATCGCCCGAAAATTCAAAAAATTAAAAAGAAAGGAGAAACGCTTGTGACTATAAGAATTGACAGTACGCCTCGAAAGGACGGGTTCAGAATGCCGGCGGAGTACGAGCCTCATGAGCAGGTATTTATGATATGGCCCGAACGCCCGGACAACTGGCGCGACGGCGGTAAACCCGCCCAGAAGGCGTTTGCGGAAGTGGCTGACGCGATAAGCCGTTTTACGCCGGTCACTATGTTGGTTTCCGGGCCGCAGTATGAAAACGCCTTTAACCGGTTGCTCGATCGGATACGCATAGTGGAAATGAGCAACAACGACGCCTGGGTACGCGACTGCGGGCCGACTTTCGTGACCGACGGTAAGGGGACTGTCCGCGTCGTCAACTGGGATTTTAACGCTTGGGGCGGCTTCGTTGACGGCCTTTATTTCCCATGGGACCTGGACGATAAAATACCCAGAAAGATCGCGCAGATGGAACGGATGGATTATTATTCGGCGTCCGGGTTTATCCTTGAGGGCGGCAGCTTTCATGTGGACGGCGAGGGCGCCGTGCTTACGACTGAAATGTGCCTGCTTTCCGAGGGGCGCAACCCCCATTTGTGCAGGGAAGAGATCGAGGGGATGCTTTCGGAATACCTGAATGTAGAAAAAGTGATATGGCTTAAGGATGGCATTGACCCCGATGAAACCAACGGGCATGTCGACGACGTGGCGTGTTTTATCCGTCCGGGCGAAGTCGCCTGCATATGGACGGATGACGAGAAAGACCCGTTTTACAGGGTTTGCCAGCAAGCATACCGTGAACTTTCAGATGCGACAGACGCCAAGGGGCGGAAATTAAAAATTCACAAACTTACCATGCCGAAACACCCCGTTACGCTTGGCGGCGATTTTGACATCGACCAGATCGAGGGCACGATCCCACGCAAAGAGGGAGATATATGCATAGCATCCTACATGAATTTCCTCATAACGAACAAAGGGATAATTGTACCCCAGTTCGACGATGAATATGACCCGCTTGCCTTTAAACAGATAAGCGCGATGTTTCCGGATCATGAAGTCGTCGGCGTAAGCACGCGCGAGATCGTATACGGCGGAGGAAATATTCACTGTATCACCCAACAGCAGCCAAAATAACGAAGGAATTATTAAGTTTTAAACTGAAAGGGAAAGGAGAAGTATTATGAGTGTTGAAATGACCTACGGTATATGGATGGCGATATTCTGCGTCTTGATGATCGGAATCGGCGTCTATGCATCGAGAAAGGTCAAAAATTCAGAAGATTTTATGGTTGCGGGAAGGGGCCTGCCGTTTTGGCTGGCGACGCCCGTTCTGTTCGCGACCTGGCTCGGCGGCGGCCTCGTACTCGGCGCCAGCGGCGCTTCATTTGAAAACGGGATATGGAGCGACGAATTTGCATGGGGCGTTATACCCGACCCGTTCGGCGCCGGCCTTTGCCTCGTACTCGCGGGATTATTCTATATGCCGATTTTAAGGAAAATGGGGGGGCTGACGCTCGCGGACTTCTTTATGGTGCGTTACGGCAAAAAGACGGCGATGATCGTCAGCATTACTATCGCAATCACATTTATATTCTGGACCGCGGTTCAGGTCATCTCATTCGGTAAAATTTTCGAATCCATGATCGGCATCAATTATCTTGCCGGCATCATGATCGCTCTGGTCGTCATGGTTACGTTCACAATGCTGGGCGGGCTTTGGGCAGTATCCCTGACAGACTTCTGGCAGACGTTTATAATCGTCGCCGGAATTATCATACTCGTACCGTTTGCTCTGAACGCCGCCGGCGGATGGGATACCGTCGTAGCGTCGGTTCCCGAAGAAAGCTTCAATTTCTTACCGCAAGACGCTTCGATTGCGTCGTATCTGCCATGGATAGGCGCGTGGATGATAATAGGGCTCGGTTCAATATGTACACCTGACCTTGCACAGCGGGCGATGGCGTGTAAAGATGAAAAAACGGCAAAATATTCGGCTGTAACGGCGGGGGTCCTCTATTGGGTCGTCGGCATGATCCCGGTAATACTCGGAATCATCGGATTGTCCCTCGTAAATCAGGGGATGCTTGACGGCCTCGCGTTGGAAGAGGACGCCGAGCTGGTCATCCCGTTTATGGTCAAGGAGTATATGCCGACCGCGATCGGTGTGATCTTCACTCTCGGAATGGTCGCAGGTATCATGTCGGCGGCGGACGCGGCGTTGCTTTCCGTAGCCAGCATCGTAGCGAAGAATATTTATAAAGATACAATAAACACAAATGCTTCCGACAAAAATGTACTCAGGATGACGCGTATAATGATCATTGCGGTCACTATTGTGGCGCTGATCGTGGGGATAGTTTATCCTGAAGTGTACCTTTTAATGGCGTTTTCATTCGACCT
>Ga0123353_10011892_pt1 | contig 12309 bp, 6 predicted proteins | sample TergutLab28metaG_3_FD_92763 | JGI IMG/M metagenome (GOLD analysis project Ga0123353, IMG submission 92763) | Labiotermes labralis P3 segment gut microbial communities from Petit-Saut dam, French Guiana - Lab288 P3 | ecosystem: Host-associated > Arthropoda: Insects > Digestive system > Gut ... | reverse complement strand
TCCTAATATTATCCACCCATCTACGCCTAGGTCTCCCCAGTGGTCTCTTTCCCTCCGGTTTCCCCACCAAGACCCTATACACCCCCCTCTCCTCACCCATACGCGCCACATGTCCAGCCCATTTCATTCTTCTCGATTTTATCACCCGCACAATATTGGGTGAGGCGTACAGATCATTTAGCTCCTCTTTATGCAGTCTCCTCCGTTCCTCGATTATCTCCTCCCTCTTAGGTCCAAAGATTTTCAACACCATATTCTCAAACACCCTCAGCTTCCTTTCCTCCCGCAATATCAGCGACCAAGTATCACACCCATATAAAACAACCGGCAAAATTATAGTTCTATATACCTTAATCTTTACATTTTTGGATAGTAACCTAGAAGACAAAAGATTCTGCACCGAATGATAGCAAGCATTTCCTGACCTCAATCTGCTCTTAATTTCTTCCGGAATAGAAATTTGATGTGTTAAAGTTGTTCCCAAATATTTAAACTCTTCCAACCTCTCGAAGGTACTATTATCAATCCTCACACTCTGAATTCGTCCTGCATTCTGATCTCGAGACATGACCATGTACTTAGTTTTATCCGCACTTATTTCCAGTCCAATCTCCCTAGTAGCAGCTACTAAAGCTACTGTGGTAATTACCGTTCATGGGGTATCAACACGCGTGACGCGTGTCACAAACAGACTTCGACGTTTGCTGGGTTTGGGTCAATGTGTTGATGGGAACTTAAAATCTGGTCTGAATGTGTTATTCTTTCCACTAAATAGCACTGAAGGGGTTTTTATTTTCTTTGGGTGGGGGGAAAGAGGAATATCTGGGTCACGTGCAGTGGGTCGTGAAGTATATATATGAGTCGGCAGAGCTATGTTAGAAAAATTTAGCGCCTTAGCTGAGCCACGCTATCATGCCTTTAATTTCCGAAATATAACGAAGCTTTTTGAGGGACCAAAGTACTCAATTCACCTCTACAAATCAGAGGCCTCTCTTGAATTCCCATGCTGTTGAGTTGCGGGTTCAAGTGACAGGATCTGAGTTTTTCAGGTCTCCAACTTCCAGTACATTTCTACGTCCGGAGGCATTTCTGAGAAGATTGCATAGTGTGAACAGGCTTGATGTGAATAAGTTACCTGTGTCTCTTGTTGGCCTTATTAGATTATGCAATGTGTGTCCGTTACCTGACATATTCCATTATTCTGAGGACAACAATTGTACTTTCTTTCCATATTCAAATTTTGGTATTTAAAATAATGTTTGTGATTGTAAAGCATTCGCTGTAAGCCATAAATGAAATTTTTATCTCTAATAGACCTCACTGTACTTATTTAACTGCATTTTCTGGACTGTAATAAAACTGTTTTAAGGGAATCAGTTTCTTCATATTTAATATCCGAATGTCAGGGACCTAATATTTGTAAGACATGAATTTTATCACACAGTTTAAAATTTAGACGCGACAGATTTGGAGGAATTATAACAAGTTTGGCAATGCAGTACGATGTTTCATTGTAGCGCTTTCGCATAACTATTTTTGGTATGTACAAGCTGGAATACCTGCACGTTTATTGTTGATGGCGTAGCTGTCAACAATAAAATTGTTTAGTGTTGTCATGGAAATGCAAAAATGAGTTCAATGTACAATTTGTTGAGCTATAAATATTATGTACTGCCTTTAAGAATAATAAGTATTAAATATTATGAATGTGTTTCTGTATTCTTGCCTTCGTTACCCGGCATGCAAATCACATCTTTTCTGCGCGTGATATCTGTGGACTCTCTAGCTTTACATATTTTCTCTTATCTCGTAACCGGGAAGATTTTGGGGGAAAAAATATTAATGTAAGATTTGTGTTTTGATTTTCTCTATAACTTTGGTCTACAATATTTCTCATTCTAAGAAGAGATATCATAAATATTTATAGGTTTTCATTAAAAGTACTTGTTGTTTTTGTCATATTTTAATTGAACTTGAATTTTCTCGACAGATTTTGAAAAATACTCAAATATTAAATTTAGTAAAATTCCATCAAAGGGGAGCCAAGTTTTTCCATGCGAAGGGACGGACGGACAGCTAGACATGATGAAGCTGATAGGCGCTTTTCATGTTTATGCTTCCATGACAGGGCTACAGCGCCACCTATGGTACTAATCCCGTGAAGTAGAATTAATTTTTGAGGTTCTGTTAGCTACCAAGTTAGCAGCTAAGCAATTTCCCGCCGTTGATCCAACTAAACGTCCATTACAGTTATCAAAATGAGCCTCAAATGGACATTGACGTAGGCGAACTGGGTCCACTACAACCTGTACATGTAACATATATTTTCATACTATCATGTCATGGAATTATGAGTATTTTCTCTTTAAGTTTCTCAACCAAATTTTGTGTGTGTCCTTTATGTGCTGCACACAAATTGTATTTATGTTATACAAATGCTTCTCTATGTCACGGTGGCGAATTTCACACGACGTGCAAATCCTTCTGTATTTAAAGAGAAGAAAGGAGACCTGAGTGAATCCTACTCGAGAAAAGCATGTACATCTGTTTTCTTTGTGTTAGATACAGAGAGTAGCTTGCGATAAACCGAACTTTACCCCAGGGCTCAAAACAAATTTCTACAAAAAGATTTATAATCCTTTATTTACCTAAGGTGACCCAGATATTTAACCATAAGAAAATTTAAAAAAGTGCCCCTAAAGAATCAGCAGTGTGTTGCGGTTTTACTGACGTGCATATGGAACAGAAGCTCTAATCTCAGATTGTTTGCCCACTACAATTTTGTGACCTAGACGTTACTCCAATTACAGCTCAATTTTGCTAAGGGGCTTGTTCTAAAACTCAGAATATGATACAGTTATGGTATTTTCACACAAACACCCGTTAGAGAGAAGAGATGTTGGTTCAGCTACCTTTATACAGAAAGGTAATACGGTGAGAGACACGAACCACTGCCGCTAGCACCTTCCATTCTGTTCCACCATAAAAGGTGCTAAACATCAGTTTAATCTGAGTCGTTAGTTGCTTAGTTTCTACCTTACCTCTGTTCTTAGGGTTGGTACTAAGTTCGCTATTTTATTAGAGTCAGTTGAACCGCTCTTTATCTGCTGTTTCCAAGACACAATTACAGAGTTACATGGTGGGTGGAAAGTTTCGTACTCTCGGGATAATAATAAACGTCCACCAGAAATCTCTTCCAATTTGTATGTGGATTTGAAAGAGGTGGAATTACTGGAACCCTTCCTTCTTGTATTATCTAAATACAATCTTAAAGAATACTTTTCCAGAAGCTAATATTGACTCAGCTATTCAAGAATATACGAAATTTGACGATGTAAACAAGAGTCATGTTCTGAAATGAATCCTGTTTAAAGAGTAAAAAAGTACTATTACATATGCTTGTAGTGTTGTACGCCTACGCACTTCCAGCTCTTCAAAGTGTTCGAAGTTTTCAGTCTAAAATTTCCTAAATATTTCTTGTGTCTCATGCGTCCTACCTACTCAAAAATATAAAAAAGTTCATTATTCTAAAAATATACGGTGAAGTTTGTACGTTATCAAAGCCATAATTCATTAATCTTTCCTGATGCTCCTCAGTTACTTCTTTTTTAGGAACAGCTATTCTCCTCAGTTCTGTTCTCAAACGCTTCCAATTGCTTCCTCTCCTGACTGTATTATTAATATTATTATTACTATTATTATAAGAAAGACTACTCCTACTAGTTATACTAATGCTACTTCTACTATGACTATTATTAGTACTACTAAGACTACTATTACTACAACTGGTACTACTACTACTACTTCTACTAAGACTAATGTTGCTACTAATAAGACTACTATTAATACTACTGGTACTATTACTACTACTTCTAAAAAGACTACTATTACTAGTAATAAGACTACTATTACTACTACTACTACTATTACTACTACTACTACTACTACTTCTACTAAGACTACTATTACTACTAGTGGTACTACTATAACTAAGACTTCTATTAATACTACTAAGACTACTATTACTATTACTGGTACTTCTACTTCTACTAAGACTACTATTACTGCTAATGGTACTATTACTACTACCTCCACTACTTCTACTAAGACTACTATTATTACTAATGGTACTACTACTACTTCTACTAAGTCTACTGTTAATACTACTAAGACTACTATTACTACTATTAAGACTACTATTACTGCTACTACTATTGCTGCTGCTGTTACTGCTAACATTAATATCACTTCTATTACTACTGCTACTTCTAGTAAGACTACAATTACTACTACTACTACTACTACTAATACAACTTCTACTACTACTGCTACTTCTAGTAAGACTACTATTACTACTATTAAGACTACTATTACTACTACTAAGACTACTGTTACTACTACTAAGACTACTATTACTACTACTATTATTGCTGCTGCTGCTACTACTACTAATACCAATTATGCTACTACTGCTACTTCTAGTAAGACTACTAACACCACTACTAAGACTTCTATTATTACTACTGCTAATACTGCCACCACTATTGGTACTACTACTTCTACTGAGACTACTATTACTACTACTAAGACTACTATTACTATTACTACTATTGCTGCTGCTGTTACTGCTACTATTAATACCACTTCTATTACTACTACTACTTCTAGTAAGACTACTATTACTACTCCTAAGACTACTATTGCTACGACTACTACTACTACTAATATTACTACTACTCTACTAATACTACTATTAGTAATACTAAGACTACTATTACTACTACTACTATCGGTGCTGCTGCTACTACTACTAACACCACTTCTACTACTCCTGCTACTTCTAGTAAGACTACTATTACTTCTACTAATAAAAAGTAAAGGTAAAGAGATCCCATTCCAGGCCCGGTGTGGGCCAGAGGGTGGGTAGAGGTATAGCTCTACCCTTATATGATCGCGGCACTAGAAGGGGTTGAGTGGTCAGCAACACGCCCCGGCCGCACTTTACCCCCGGGAAAGACCCGGTACCCATTTTACATGGGGCTGGGTGGCCCCCAGGGCCGGTCTGGACGGGCGGAAAATCTCGTCCCCACCGGGATTCGATCCCGGACCGTCCAGTCCGTAGTCAGTCGCCATACCGACTGAGCTACCCGGCCCACACTACTACTAATACTTCTATTATTTCTACTGCTAGTACTGCCACCACTATTTGTACTACTACTTCTACTGAGACTACTATTACTACTACTAAGACTACTATTAATACTACTACTATTGCTGCTGCTGCTACTACTACTACTAATACCACTTTTACTACTACTGCTACTTCTAGTAAGACTACTATTACTGCTACTATGACTACTATTATTATTATTAATACTACTACTACTGCTTCTACTACTACTACTACTACTGTTATTCATACTGCCACTTATACTGTAAAAGGAGTTTTATTAAACATGGAATACTTTCAGTTTAAAATTTTTGACTTAATGGAAGTCATTCCATTGTGTTTGTATGAGCATAAATAACGAATAAAGTGGCGTCAGCTCAACTGCACATTAATCGTGCAGAAGACCGCGCATGCACAAGGTCAGGCACACCACTCGAACATATTGCCGAATTGGGTGTTTTGAATGTCATGTACCATAAGCCACAGGGCTGAGATGAGGCTGTTAATGAAATTGCCGAATGTTTAAAATGTACAGGGTGTTTAACGTAATTCGGAAACGGACTTAAAAATTTTATAATGATAAATTAAAAACGGAAATACGTCCTCGTGCGCCTACATGTATTCATAATCAACGAAGAAGAAAGAATCTTAGCAAGACTTACTGTTTTATTGAATTATCAATGCTGTAATTAATAATTACTCTTTTCCTTTTTAACCTTACGAATTTTATTTGTTACTTACATGAATGAATATATAAGATTAGGTAATAGAAATTAAAATTACCTGAAGTAAAATGATGTAATATAATTCAAATAACACAACTTCTAAACAATGAGCTACTAATAAAGATTGTTTTTATGCGGCTTTAAATTGTAGAAAGTAAAATCGAAGTATTTCAGATGTCACACTGAATTACGTATGCTTTTAGGTCTTTTTTTTTTTTTGCTTGTGAAACTTTTATCATATTTGGCCTGATGATGGCCTTTGAACACTGCAACGTACACTGCTTGCCACGCAATAATTATACTGTTGTGCTGACGGAACTTAGTTTGTTACTCTTGGTTTTAACTTCTTGACTTTGAGGGTTTCGGAAACCTTAAACTACGTTCCGGGCTACGTAACACGTATACTAAGAATCCAAATATTCTTTCACGTTAGTATTTACATTTATAGTAATTTTTCATTTTAAAATACAGTGTGTTGCAGAAAAATCTGGCCAAATTCAAATGATTTTGTCACCGAAAATAATTTACGAATGAAAAACTGCAAACACATGTTAGCAGGGACAAGCGTTGCAGTTTTATTCTGTGTGTTACAAGTCACAAATTGAAACTTACAAGCTGTTTCAAAAACCGTGACCGTTTTTAATGCTTTATATTTGCATAATAAGGACCAACAAGATGTACTTTTCTCTCTTAGTTTATTTCAATACTAATTCTCTACATGTTTACGACAGATTAACTGTTCTTCAACAGGAGGTATTTTTCTGTATATGCAGCATATGTTATTTAGCATGCACCTACGTTGGCTAGCTGTTAGCACGATCATATGCTACATATACAGTAAAATACTTCCGATGTTGAATAGCTAATCTATTCGAAACATGTACCAGATGATTACTGAAACAAATTAAGAGACAAAGTGCATCATGCTGGTCCTTATTACGCAAATATATCACGATGCACGGTTCACAGAATGTCAAATTTAATGCTTCATACTTTGAATAATTTACGAATAGCAAAATTTCAAACCTTGTTATCAAGAGAAAGCATCAGGTTTTGGTGCCCAGTGTTTCATTTTCTACAGCCACTTCAGATCTTCCGTAAAGAATCAAGTGTCATATGTTGGTTACGGAGATTCTACGTGCATACACTATAAAATGAGCGATTCTGTTTCCTGCCACAGACTGGCGATGCATTCACCAAGTAAACAAAATGGCCAATCTACAAGAACAATAGAGGGTTGCTTCAGGTGTGATGCCTCAAATTTGTGAAGATAATACGCAAACGACATGGAACAATTTCAATTAGTTCTTTTTACGTGGCCCACGGACACCCAATCGCCGAGTCATTCGACAGGCGCAGATACGACCCACAACTGTATGACACGTTGTGAATAAACCTTTGTTTCTGAATCCTTACAGACTGCATTCACTTCAAGCCTTTAGTATAAAATAGAAAGAGCTTGCTCAAATTTCTTTGTAAATTTTTTTCACATGGTATCGAATGTTTAAAATATCATGTCTAAGAGTTCTTTTCAGCGGTAAAGCCGCATTTTACGGGCTTGGTCAATGAAATGTACAAGATTTTCGTATTTGGTCTTAAAAACGCAAGGCGTTTCATTGGGTTGGAGAGATACTCCTCGAAAATAAATGTGTCTTGTGGATTGCTGGAGCCGAAATTGTAGGGGCTATATAATGTTGACAACATCATTGCATGTGATATCTCTCTGGATATTCTGAAAAGAATATTCTGACCGCAACTGACGGAGAATTTTCAGCATGTAATGATTCTCTTTCAAAAAGATATAGCTCCACCGCACTATCACCGTGAAGTGCGAGAGTCTTTTGACGACCAGTTACCAGGAATTTGGGTTGGGTGATAGGGACCGTTCTCTTGGCCTCCGAAGTCACCTGACATTACTCCACAAACGTATTCTTCTGGGAGTATGTCGATGAACATTTTTAAGTGTAACTAATATCAAGCACAGTCAATGAACTGAAGGGACGCCTTTCTGAAACGATTGTCATAAGTCCCGTAGAACCTGGCGCGAGTTGGATACAGGCTGCATGTTTGCCTAGTAACGAAGTGCAAGCATAGAAAACTGTTAATTTGTCATTAGGAAGAAACGTTTGCGTGTTTCTCTGTCAACACTTTTTGCATGTTTCTCATTCTTAAATTATTCAGTCATATAAGCACTTAAAATCGGTCAGATCTCTATGAATCACCTTTTAACGTGCAATTTGTAACTTGCAGCGCTTGGAATAAAAATTTCTCTCGCGTCCTTGCTAACGCGTTTTGCACTCTTGTTACTCTGAAATTATTTTCAGAGGTATATTCGTTTCAGATCAGCAAGTTATTTCTGAAACACATACACATGAGGTTGATGTTTTGCTTTTTTACTGTATCAAAAAACAAATTAAATAAAAAGAGTGGGTCAAATCATGGCCAAGGGGCAGGTCTTCGCTTCGAACACTATGGTGAATATTTGGGACCCATAAAATGTTGGGAATGTTTCGACTACTTGAGCAACCATAAGCTCTTTGAAAGCGGCTACGTTCCTTGGAGTTATTCAGACAAAACCTTACAAGACAAAGCGATGTAATAATAAATACGTATGGTTTGACTCCATACTTAAAGTACCCTTCCTCTCCAATGCGTCTTACATTCCCACAGAACGAGAAAATCTTAGTCTTGATTTGTTTACAGTGACAGACAGTTAAATGTCTTTGGATACATATGCGGAACCGTGATATGCGAATATTTACTATTAACAAACAAATGATTTTAGACAAAAATTGCAGGACGAAATGGTTGACATCTGCTGTAAAAGTTGAACTCCTTTTTTAAAAAAATCAAAGCATTTAACTTTGGAACAAGAAAGGCTGTTACGAAATGTTACAGATTTATTTACTTTTGCTGTTCATTGTCTCCTACAAGAATATTCTACTTTTCCCCGTTTTTATGTCAATGGCGAATAAAGTGCTTCTTTTACGGTGGGTGTTAAGTACCGTCTTTAAAACATGAACTTTGTGTAGCGGTGAATATATTCCTAGGTTATGTTTTACAAGTAACAATTTTTTTTATTGTTTCACTGGAATTGAACTTCACAATAAACAAAGTAGGAGGCGAGTGAGCAGGTGTTTCGAGTAATTTGTCACATTCTCCTTCCTCAAACTACTAAAGTAATACATGACGTCGGCATTATATTGGAACATTTTGATGTATGTGTTAGAACACATACTTTATACTTCCTTCTTGCCTCATCTGATATGCTAAAGTCTACTTAAATTTCGGTATAAATTTGTTTAAAACTACAGTTATCTTTGTCGGGTAGAATTCTGCTTGTAGCACGTAGTATCGACTCAGTTGTTCAATAAATTCTGTGCCTTTATGGAATCTGAAATTTTGAAACTGTATTAACAGTGGATCTTACTTTATTATCCAAATACAGCTTTAAGTTTGTAAAGCGTAGGAAATAAATTGTTATATTACGACGTAAGAATGTAGAATATGTTAATGGATCTTGAGTAATATGACTGTTATTCAATTCTAAAGCTCTCTGTTGATGGGCTATTGCACCTGGATTCACCCTGCTTCCATGCTGGGGTTTAGCGTTGTATATTTAGTGCCCATTTCTTTCCAAAGATTTACAATGTAGACCGCTTTAAGGGACACGGGTTTAATGCCGTTATTTTTACGTTTTTTATCCTTCATATTTTTCAGGATTTCTTGTCCTCGGTTTAATGGCAAGTGTCTGTCGGTTGTGCACGCAGTTACAGCTCTTACAGGGCGTGGCCGCAGTTGTGAAAGGGTCTATCACCCTTACCATCTCTTCTAGTATTTCCCACGCTCCGTCTCAATGTATATCGACAGATTTTCGCCAATTGTTTTAATGAACTGTCAATGTCTTCCCGTGTCCTATGACGTTCAAGAGATTTACACCACAGACCTACTCAGTTCTAGTCCGATAGCAGCAGTGACAAACACAACTAATAACACCATATAGAATTTGTCTATTGTTTTGCAAGAACTGGCTATTACGTAGTACAAGTGGCGTCACTAGATTTTGTAGTATATAAGATGAATCATCGCTCATTCGATGGTGATCTGTATTTTTGAAAAACTATATTTTCTCAAGCTTCTTTTATTCCCTGCTATTAAAACAAGCACAGGTCATTTCGATAGCACATGACTTAATTAAAACTTCCATGATTTATGTGATCCTGTTCCGGCAGCCATTCAGATGTAATTAATCTCCGCCTAAGAGAAGATGATCGAATTTGCTTTTTCTGTTCTTGCAATTCGACAACTGTTACTTACGTTTGTACAAATTTGTCTTTGGCTTTGCAGTCGGATCGATTATTTTTAACAAGATGGATATGAAGTTTGTGCAGTGGTGATCAGAGCTTTTCTTGTCCCATTGTGTGTGGTACCATGGAGATGAACATGTTACCGATATTTTGTAAGAGTTTATTGCTTGTATATTTACTGTCATTCCAAAAATTGGCACCGTCCGAGAAGTCGTTTAATATATTCCAGGCTAAACAACGTCATATGACAAAAGATTAATATAGGTTTTCAATATGCCTGTGAAAGCGGAATGTTCCATAACACGACACACAGTAGGTGAAGTTGACTTAAGGCAAAATCATGCAAAAGATTATTACGTGCTTATGCAACTGGCATGTATTCGTAGCTATATAAAATCAGTCCTGAGATATACTTGTAATATTTAATTTTGGATGCCCTCCTTTCGGACACAATATAATTACGTGAACAAGGATGTGAGTATCTGTGGTTATTTTTCTAAAGCCCAAAGGGTTGCGCTAGCAAAAATATTAGTTTGGGAAACACTGGTGTAACTACTTCCACGGAGCAGAGTTCTTGACAGAGAACAGTTCCACAGATAGTCTAGAAATTCCAAGTTTTTTTAAAATCGAAATTGAAATTTCAATACCATTTTTAATACTGCCCGTCATTTGCCCTTATTCTGGGCCAAATGAATCCAGTCCATGCCCCTCGCCCACTGTAATCCTTTAAGATCATTGTACTATTATTTTTCCATCTATCCTGGGTTTTCCAAGCTCTCTTTTCCTTTACGCCTTAACAACCAACGTCCGGTACCTATTTATTTTGTCTCTCATACGTGTCTTGTGCTTCCCCGAAATCATCCTCTTTGACTCGATCGCCCTAATGAGATTCGGTGAGCAGTGCTTATCATCAGACTCATCTATAGTTTTCTCCAGCCTCCTGCTATTTCCTCTTAAGCCCAAATATATTCCTCAACACCACGTCATATAATTCCCTCGGGCTATGTTTTTCCCATAATGTGACAGACCAAGTTTAATACCCTTATAAAACAGGCATAATTGTGTTTCTATGCATTTGATTAATATTTGCGTTTTTAGATAAATGATACGACAAAATTTTCTGGGCCAAATGACATTAAGCATTTCAAGATTTAATCTGCCGTTCATTTCTTCGTCAATGGGATTTGAGCGAAGAAATAAATCTGGATTCCTATTTGATTCTGTGGCTCTGCGTATTAGTGAGTCCTTCGAAAAGAGGCTGGGTCAGCCCAAGAACTTACAATAAAAGAAGAAACGGAGAAATAGTGACATTTCCAATTCCATGTCAAGACTGGGATCCGCAAATGCTATGTCAGTGGTCGCGTTATAGCAGGCACTGTTACTTTGTTCCTGTTCTTAACATATATATTCGTAATTAGTTTGTTTTGTAACTCTTACATCGGAATGAGTGTACACGCTAATTATTTCCTTTCTGCGTCCGTGGCCACGGCAACCTCGAAGTAGTTCCTTGTGTTTCTGCTGGTCTAATGGGAACAAAACTTGCATTTCTGGTTTAAGTTTTCCGTTGAAGTGGTCGAGAGTGTGTTGCGGGTCATCTGCCAAAGTTGTGTGAACTCAGGACAGTTGCGGTCTGGCAACCACAGGCAATGCATTCATTGCTGAAGGGAAAGCTGTACTCCAGCAGTTTGGTAAGATCGTGCGCCTCAGTATCTCGGGATGCTGAATTTCGGGGTAAAATTTGCTGTATTATGCAACTCGCACTTCCCTCTGAGGAAGACTTACGTGGATAAGAGGAAAAGGAATACAGGGCTATAGAGGGAAAGACAGAGAGGAAGAAAAGGGGTAAATGATATTTAACAGAGAAAAACGGAAGGAAGAAGTACAGGGAAAGAAACAATTGGAAAACTAATTCCCATTGAGAATAATGTGATTTGATATTTTGCTAATACTAACGCAGTTGCCTGTCGGACGTTCAGTGCTAATTCATGTTTATTTCGTGGCAACCAGAAGTTGAGGGTGCTCAACATTGATTCCTAGTCAGAACTGGCTGTTTTATTTCGTGGCAACCAGAAGTTGAGGGTGCTCAACATTGATTCCTAGTCAGAAC